>Ga0209518_1000235_pt1 | contig 74710 bp, 96 predicted proteins | sample RifGroB1_FD_183993 | JGI IMG/M metagenome (GOLD analysis project Ga0209518, IMG submission 183993) | Groundwater microbial communities from Rifle, Colorado, USA - Groundwater B1 (SPAdes) (version 2) | ecosystem: Environmental > Aquatic > Deep subsurface > Groundwater | place: Rifle, Colorado... | reverse complement strand
GATATCAGACAGCTATTCTCACAGGATCTAGAGTGGCTGAGGAAGCAGGGAGTGTAGAATGGAACAAAGCACAAAGCTCAGGGCTCAGGGCCGGGAACAATAATAAGATGCCAACAATAGAAATATCAAAGCGCGACTTGGAAGAGATGTGCGGCAAGAAATTCAGCGAGCAAGAGCTCTCTCTTCTCCTCGAGTGCGTGAAGGGAGAAGTCGAAAGCGTTGAGGGCGATGTCGTAAAGATAGATATGAAAGATGTGAATCGGCCGGACTTGTGGAGCACATCTGGAATTGCCCGAGAGCTCAAGGGAGAACTTGGAAAAGAGACAGGCCTTCCGAAAATTTCTGCCGAGAATTCAAATTACGAAGTGAAAGTCGATCCAGCGCTCGAGGGAATAAGGCCCCTTACTGTCTGCGCTGTCGTGAGAGGACTGAAACTGACAAAAGAGGGAATAGAGCAGATCATCGCCCTGCAGGAAAAGCTGAGCGAGAACTACGGGAGGGGCAGGAGAGAGGCAGCTATTGGAGTATATGATGCAGACATGATCAAATGGCCCCTGAATTACAGGGCAGCTGATCCTGACAAGACAAAGTTCACGCCGTTAGAAGGGAGCAAGCCTCTGACCTTGAGACAGATTCTGCAACAGCATGAAAAAGGGAAGAAGTATGGAAAGCTCCTCGAGGAGCAGAAACAATATCCAATTTTCATCGATTATGCTGGCGAAATTCTAAGCATGCCTCCGATAATAAATTCAGATGCCAGTGGAAAAGTTACAGAAAGGACGAGAAATGTATTCATTGAGGTTTCTGGTAACTCCTTTAGATTCATCACTCCTTGTCTGCTAGTCATCGTGGCGGAGCTTGCCGACAGAGGAGGCCAGATCGAGGCTGTGCAAGTTCAATATAAAAATAAAAAGATGACAACTCCCGATTTCAAGCCAGGAAAGATCGAATTAGAGGTAGAGGAATGCAACAAGCTTCTTGGTCTTGCATTGAACGCACAAGAGCTAAAGGCCATGCTTGAGAAAAGAAGGCATTCTGTAGAGATAAAATATAGCAAGCTGCTCGTAGAATTCCCAGCATACAGGCAGGATATAATGCACGCACGGGATATCATAGAAGATGTAGCGATCTCTTACGGATACAACAAGTTCAAGCCTCAAGAGCCGAGAATTGCAACTACGGGGGCGAGGAATCCTCATGCTGAAAAAGAAGAGAAGATTGCAAATCTGCTTGTCGGATTAGGGATGCAGGAAATTGCAACGCTCACACTTACAAGCAAAGAGGAGCAGTTCAGGAAAATGATGCTGAAGGAGCAACCTGTTGCAGAACTTGAGAATCCGGTCTCGCTGACGCACAGCATCCTGCGAAGGAGTATAATTCCAGAGTTGCTTTCATTCTTAGAAAAGAACAAGAAGGCGAGGTACGCGCAGAAAGTTTTCGAGCTCGGAACTTGCATAGAGGTGCGGGGTAAGAAGGCAAGTGATGAGAGGAAACTTGCAGTAACAATCTCACACCCAACAGCAAGCTACACAGAAGCAAGACAAGTGCTTGATTACCTGCTTAAGAGTTTTGGAGTGAAGTACGAGATAAAAGAGAAAGAAAGCCCAAGTTTCATCGAGGGAAGAGGTGCGAGCATTTTGATTGGCGGCTCAGGGCTCGGAGCACGGAGCACAGAACTCAGGGCACTGAGCGCGGGGCTTGGCGCTGGAAAGGAAGTGGCAATAATCGGAGAAGTGCATCCCCAAATCCTACAGAACTTCGGCATCGAGATGCCAACATCAGTCTTTGAGTTAAATTTAAATGATTTATTCTTGTAAAAAAGAATCTAAAGCTAACTACGATGGATGAGACATATGAGGCACTTGAGAGGGCAGTAGCAGAGGCAGATGTACACGTGGGAATCATCTTAAATGGAAGGTTCAGAGTAACCCGTAATGGGAAAGGACTGCTGGGGTTTCTTTCAAAAGATCGCAGTTACAAATTATCCTTTTTACCAAATGGAGGAAAAGAGAAAAGTGTTGATATCAGAGTTGATAAATCAGCCGAGAGAGGTCTTATAGTCTCTGGAGGGAATCAGATAGACAAGGAGTTTAGGACTCTATTTTCTGATTATGTGGAGCCAAGTGGTTACGATGTAACATATGAGATAAAGTGATTCAAGAGAGTTCTTTCTTCGCACTATTAAGTTCTAAATTAGTAGTAATAGATTAAATTAGAAGTAGAATTTTGACTACTTTTTATCGTAAGTCTTAATGTATGACTCTAATTCATCAGGAGCGTCTTTGCCTTTCCACCTAGTCCATCCACGAGTTACATCGGAAACTCTTTCGTTGTAATCGCCAGCAAGCATGTTATATTGAGACATATATCCCCTAAGAACAGACTCTTTCCTGGCCAACTCTTCTCTTGCGTCAAAAGGCCATTCAGCTCTTGGCGATCCTTTGAAATCTTTAACGTAATCTGATATCTCGACCTTCATTGAACTTATTTGTGCATTCACTTGTCCGATATCGGCCTCTTGGCCCTTAAACCATCTATAATTTTCAAGAACGTAATCTGCTGTTCCTATATCTCTTGTCTTTTCACTTCTCGAGGACAGGTGATTGTAAACTAAGCACGATGGCACTCCGACAACTAATGCTAGCCCTACTGCACATCCTGCTGCAAATGTTTTTCCGCTCATTTTGTTAAGATTTCGAGATTATTTTTAACTTTCTTGCCTTCTTTTAGAGCCTGTTCGGCTATTCTACCCCTCTGGAGCTCGGTATAATCTATGTCCCTGACATTCAAAATAGGTCTCTCAAGTTTTAAAGGAGCGCTACTTAAGATGTATGAACCGCTCCATTGGAAATATTGTTTTTCAGGTGTTTTCCAGTATACATATTGATCGGATTCACCATAAGTTCCGTCTGCTCCCATCACCTCATCAGTATTCAACCTATCACCTTCGATAGTGAATTCGATGCTGCTCTCATCTGAAAGAGTTTTTGGTTCTAGTCTTTTATTCGAAGAAGTAACTTTTCCTACAACTGGGCTTGTTAAGACTATATTTCCCATATCACTAAGGCAGTATATCCACATGACCTTATTGGGGTCATTTGCATATTCATTCTTAAAATTTATGTTGTCTCTTTCTACAGAATGGGTTATTTTAAAGGAGCCTTGCTGATTTTGCATCCTTTCAACTCGAGGATTTTGGTTACATCCGTATAAATTCATTAGAGCTGCACTACCAAGAGCTAATGCAGCTAATTTTGAATATTCCCTTGCCATAACTAATCTATAAAGAGAAAAATCTTTAAATCTTTCTAAATTCTAGGAAAATTCCTTCTTCGCCCGCTCCAGCACCTCAAGACTGCCGATATCAAACCACCTTCCATTGAAGATGTGCGCGAAGACAGGTTTGTGCACTGGAAGCCATTCCAAGAAGTATCCGGGCCCTTCCATCTTTCCCCCCTCTTTCTTGTATCGGTACATCAGGGGGATCGTCTCCTTGCGGAACAAGTAAATGCCAATGGATGCGAAGTGTGATTTCGGATGCGAAGGCTTTTCCTGAAGCTCCAGAACCTTTCCTTCCTTGTCCAGGACTGCAACCCCGTACTTTTTGATCTCATCTGTATCTATCTCATACACGCCGATCAGATCATCCTTGTGTGGATTGTGCGCAATCGTGCGCAGATCAAAATCAAAAAGATTGTCAGAAGATATGATGAGGAGATCATCATCCACATTTTCCTGCTCAAGCGCGAAGAGCAAATCACCAAGAGCCCCCAGCCTTTCTTCATTACTGCTTGTGCCATCATCCACAACAGCGATTTCCTTTGCCGTTGGCGCACTTACCCTCCATTCTTCAAAGAGAAGGGAGAATTTGCTATTTGTGACAATCACTATCTTATCTATTTCTTTCACTGAGTCCACTCCTTCGATAATAAAATCAATTATCGGCTTTCCGTTCACTTCGACGAAGGCCTTTGGCTTGTTCAGGGTAATCGGATGCAGCCTTGTTCCATAACCTGCTGCAAGGATTATCGCTTTCATTTTTTCTTTCCCCCTTCCTGAATTTTCTTCCTGGTGCAGTCTTTTTGCATAAGTGCTCGGAATGCCCTGCATTCCGGCATGCCAAAAAGCTTTGCTTTTTGAGCACTTTTTCTAAAAAGATTAGTGGTGGTACTCTTTCAGGTGTTCCCTGAACCAATCTATTGTAAGCCCTAGCCCTTTATCAAGATTTACCTTCGGTTGCCATTTCAAGAGCTTGCGGGCCCTGGTGATATCAGGCTTTCTCTTTATCGGGTCATCCTTCGGCATCTTGCCATGGATTATTCTCGACTTAGAGCCAGTGATTTTTTTTATCTTCTGTGCGAGCTGTAGGATACTGCAGTATTCCTTTGGATTCCCTATGTTGATTGGCTCTGCAACAATATTGGAGGCCATCATGCTCTTCAAGGCAGAGACCATGTCAGAGATGTAGCAGAAGCTTCTTGTCTGATTTCCGTTTCCATAGATCGTGATATCTTCTCCCTTCAAGCTTTGATAGATAAAGTTCGGGACAGCTCTTCCGTCATCAATCTTCATCTGGGGGCCGTAAGTATTGAAGATGCGCACGATTTTCGCATCTACCTTAAATGTTCGGGAGAAATTCACAAGCAAGCTCTCACCGAAACGCTTGCTCTCATCGTAGCAGCTGCGCGGGCCGATAGGATTTACATATCCATAATACCCTTCATGCTGCGGGGATATCTTTGGATCCCCATATACTTCACTTGTTGAGGTATAGAGCAGCTTTGCATTATGTTTGCGCGCAAGATTCAGAGAATTGTGCAGGCCAATGGAATTTGAAAAGAGAGTCTTGATAGGCATTTCCTGATATGCTTTTGGAGAGGCGGGGGAAGCTAGATGATAAATCTCATCCACTTTTCGAGAGATGGAAAATGGGCGAATGGCATCATGCTTGATGAAGCGGAAATTCCCATCAGAATGTAGATGTTTAGTATTCACAGGATTTGCTGTACTTAGATCATCCATACATATCACTTGCGCCCCATCAGAAAGCAAGCTCTCAACCAGATGCGAGCCGATGAAGCCTGCTCCTCCTGTAACGAGAATTCTTTTTTTCATCTTCCTTATTCTTCCTTCCCCTTTTCCTTTCCCCGGCCCGAGTATTTATTCACTTTGCCAGTACCCCGATAGGATTTCCGGGGGGACCTGAGATGGTATTTTATATCTGCCAATTCACTCTGGATCTTCATTCCTGCTTCCACCTTGCTTACCTCTTCATCAGATAGGTTTGTCTCAATCATATCTCCATCGCTATCATCATCCTTTCCATAGGCTACAAGTCCTTCGATATTATTTTTTCTCATTTTCTTTTTCCTTTCATTTATCTTTATGTTTTGGTGCAGTTTTGCTGAAGCTTTCCTAAAAGCTTCAAAGGCGCTTACCAACAAATCCCCTCATAATTCTTCGGTCTCCTTGCCGCATTTTCAGAATCAAAAAGGTTCTTTCCATCAATAACTAATTTCTCGCCATAATCTACCTTCAAAAACTCTGGCCATTCGGTCAAAATTAGAGTAATATCAGCACTAGCCACAGCTTCCTGTGCACTGCTCGAGTAATGTATGTAGGGGAATATTTTCTTCACGCTTTCGAGAGCAACTGGATCGTATGCATAAATCTCTGCCTGCTCTAAAAGTAGTTCCTTCAGCACCTGAAAGCTCGGACTCTCTCGCACATCATCTGTTCCTGCCTTGAATGTCAACCCAAGGACTGCAATCTTCTTGCCTTGCAAGTTACCTGCTCTTTTTTCCAAGATTTCCATAAACTTAAGTGGCTGCTCCCTGTTCACATCAAGCACTGCACGCAACAGGCGCGGATTGTATCCTTTTTCAGTCGCCTTGTGCACTACAGCAGAAACATCTTTTGGGAAACATGAGCCGCCAAAACCAAGCCCGCTCTTCAGGAAATGAGGTCCTATCCTGAAGTCCATCCCGATTCCGCGTGCAACAACATTTGAATCTATCCCAAGCTTCTTGCAGATATTCCCTATCTCATTAATGAAAGAGATCTTTGTGGCGAGGAAAGAGTTGTTGGTATATTTTATCATCTCTGCTTCCCCAAACTTCGTCTCAAGGATTGGTGCCTTAATCTCCTTGTACAGCTCTTTTACCTTTTCAGCAATCTCGCGATCAGTAGTCCCAATCACAATCCTATCTTGGTTGAAGAAATCATGCACCGCGCTTCCTTCCCGCAGGAACTCGGGATTGAATGCAAGAGAGAAGTCAGAAGGGAACTTTTTCCCAGAGATATCACTTATCAGCTTTATGCAATGCTCCGAAGTTCCCGGAAGCACGGTTGATTTTATCACAATGTAATGTTTCTGCTGCTTTCTTGCAAGTGCTGAGGCAATGCCCGAGCATGCGCTCTCAACCTGAGCAAGGCTCATAGAGCCATCTTTTCTGCTTGGAGTTCCGACACAGATGAATGTAATTTCTGTGCCAAGGATTGCTTCCTGGATGTTTGTAGTGGCCTTGATCCTCTCTCGGTTTTCAGCGATGAGCTCTTGAAGGCCCCTTTCATATATCGGAGACTTGCCCTGATTAATCAGATCTACCTTCGCCTGAATGATGTCCACGAGTAGCACATCGTGCCCAAGCTTTGCTAAGCCTGCTCCAAGCACACTTCCGACATAACCTGTTCCGATGATGCTGACTCTCATTTTATACACCCTTAGTTAAAGCGCAAAGAAAACTAAAATTTAAATAAGTTGGCTTTTACAACCCTTCCACGTAAGAACTCCACTCCTTCTCGCTTCAGCATCTCCGCTTTCCTTCCAGGAGCCTGTTTTCCTTTCCAAGTATAGCCGCCGATACTTCCATCCGTACGCACAACGCGGTGGCAGGGAACTTGAGGTGCATAGGGATTTTTGGAGAGGATTCTTCCTACCTCGCGCGGATGCAGTCCGCATGCTCTTGCAAGAGCCTTATATGTTGTGACTTTTCCCTTTGGGACTTTCTTGAGAAGAGTGTAGACCTTTTCTGACTTATTTTTCTTTTCCATGGTAGTTGATTACAAAATTATCGAAGAAGTGGGAGTATCCCTCCAAAAAAGATGATGGCTAAGGAAAGCAAGAATTTGAAAGATTTACTAACATAAGATCTGGTGTAAGAGATGTTGATATACGAATAGATCAGCAATAATAAGATTATTAATGCAAAGTACGAAAAAGCGAGAACCCTAGAAACTCCAGAAGAGATTAATCCAATAGCATTGATTACAAAAAAGTTCCCAAAAGTGTTGGTAAAATACCCGAACGAATCCCAGTGTTTTGTATCTTTCCAATAGCCGATCTTAGCATATGCCAAAGATGAGACGAATAGAAATGGGATGGATAAGACTAATTGAGTAATCGCCATAGGATGGAAGTTATCATGCTCCAAAAAAACGACTGCTAGCATAACAAATATACTACCAAGCATAACCCCATTTATTGCTACCCTCGAAGCCGCTTTCTCAGGATTTGAGGTAAATATCCCCTGCTCTTTTTTCATGCCATACAGAAAAATAAGCCATATATAAGTCTTTTCTTTAAATCCACAAAAAGATATAAATATCCAACACGGTCCAAAGAAAGATGACAAAGGGAGCAGTGCCAGAAAAGCAAGCGAGGCCTCGACGCGAGCTAGGGATCGAGAGCCAGTATGAGCTTGAGCTGGACAAGGTTATCACCTTCGTAAAACAAGAACAAGCAAAAGTTGTGTGCATTCAATTTCCACGAGGGCTTGCATCCAAGTCTATGGACATCGCAGAGATTATCGAAGCAGAGACAGAAGCTAAGTGCGTTCTTTGGATAGGGCCTACATTCGGTGCCTGCGACTTGCCTACAGGATTGGAATGCCTTAATCCGAAGATAGAGCATGTGATTCATTTCGGTCATGCCAAATGGAAGTATAAGGATGATATCGCAGCTGGTTCGAGCGAGCTGAGCGTGCATGAAATTTAAACCTTTTTCTAAAAAGGTTTAATCCAAAAGTATGCGAAAACTAGAAAAGGAACGATGGTGAAGAAACAAAAAATGGCATCTCCAATTCTTGCAATCGGTATGATTTTGCTTTTCCTAGGGATCATTTTCATCCTCATTTCCTCTTTCACCGGCCCAGGCGGTAAAGGGGGAGGAAAGATAGATGTAGCAGCGGGGGGATTCATAGGTCCAATCCCATTCGGTTTCTTTTCCTCTCCCGGCATGTTCTGGATATGGCTTGTTATTATGCTTGCCTTGCTGCTGATATGGTTTATTTTCTTTAGATTAAGGGGATCTTAGGGGAAACCTAAAGGTTTATATAACGGATTATATATTGACTATAATTGATATATAATGGAATCTACAACCATCCAGCTGGATAAAAAAATTGTAAATCTTCTTAAAGAGATTAGAGAGCATCCGAGGCAAACCTACAACGAACTTATCCTAAGGATGGCAGAAGTGTTTAAGAGCGTAAAAAAGAAGAATCAATATGATGAATTTCTCCATAAGATCCAGCAATCCAAAATGAAAGAATTGTGGGGCAATAAAGCAGACGAGGTTTGGGAATATGCCTAAAGCTGGAGATATCATTCTTGCAACAGTTCAATTCGCAGATACTTTTGAAGTCAAAAAAAGACCGGCTTTAGTTCTATTTGAAGAATTCGGCAATATTGTTGTAGCTGGTGTTACAAGTAATGTTGAGATGGAAGGTGTTCCATTAACCAAAAAAGAGGGAGCTGTTAAGGATAGCGTTATCAAATTAAATTACATCTTTACTATTTCTAGGCTTATGGTCGAGAAAGTTCTCTTTTCTTTGTCTAAGGAGAAAAAGAAGATAGTTTATGAGAAATTGGTGAAGAAGTTAGATGGATTACGATAAGAATATGACATCCTCCGCACCCTAAAGGGTGCGGTTTCCTTCCGCTTTAGAGGTGGGGGATAGGGCACACAAACAAATGCAAAAGAAAAAGTTTATGCGGGGAGGAACGCATTCATCTGTGAGCTAAAGCTCACAGTTTTCTGCGTCTGGAAATAAGATTTTCTCTCTTCTTTTCTTCAGGATGAAGTGACGCTAGGATGGCAGAGACGGCACAAACACTTGAAGAGCAGATAGAATTCATCCTATCTCTAAAGGGTGATTGGGATGGAGAGGGAAGCCCCGGATATAAGAAGGAGACGATTGACAAGGCTCTTGCCTATATCCCAAAGGTAAAAGAGCTTATCCTAAAGGAAAGGGGGCGTGAGGTAGGGGATCCGCAAGTCACTCAAGGCCCCTACGGAAGCATCGACTTGGATTGGGGAGATAAAGATTCTGAGTTTAGGATGCTGGTGAATGTTCCTGAAAAAGACAAATTTCCGGAAATTTACTACAATGATGCGCAAGGAGACATAAAGGGGAATCTAGTGACTATCGTCGAGTTTTGACCTTAACGCCGTTTATTTCCAAAATCCCCTCTAGAAACCTTTATATATAAAAGCGCCTTGCAAAATAGTCCTTCTAAGAGGACAAAAAATGAGGTCTGCAAGCAATAAAGAAAAGATTGCCTTCCATAAAGGAGCTCTGGCGACACTTATCGCTGAAAGAAGAGTGCTTGTCAGGATGTTGACTTCTGTGAACAGCTTAATGATGGCTCATATCAGGGCCTTGAGGGAGCATGGAGTCGACTTGAAGAGAGAGGCACGAATTTCGGCACGCTGATCTGGGTGCTTTTTAGGTATCCAGAATACGCATCCATAGTTTATTCACCAAGCTTATCATCGATAATCCCTTTATCTCCCCTCTTTTAGAATACTGAATCTCCTGCCTTCAATCCATTCTTTTCAGCAAAGCCTGCATTCACTTCCAGAACATACTTTGCTGGCCCAGACGAAGTATAGGTCTCACAAGGTTCTTTCTCGCAGGGCTGCATGGTTGTGATGTCTACAATTTGCGAATCCCCATCAATGAAGATAATATCGAGGGGAATCAACGTATTCTTCATCCAGAAAGTCCTATACTCAGAATCGGAAAAGATGAAGAGCATTCCTTCATCATCCTTCATTGATTCGCGGAACATAAGGCCGCGTGCGTGTTCGTAGGGCTCATCTGCGATTTCTACTTTGAGCTCCTTGTCCCCCTTTCCCAAAGTAATGGTTCTAGTGTTCTGTGATTCCTGCCTTGAATTCACTAAATAATTCGCAAGAACAAAGACCATTAGAACAAGCAAGATAAGTGCAATAAGGAGGTATTTCTTTTTCATTTTTCTCTTTTCTTTTCGGAACGCACGGATCATAGATTCCGGCGCGCAGAAGCGCGTAGCGCTTCTTGCGAAACGCCGAGGCCGGGATTCGAACCCGGGGATCCGTTAGGAAACAAGCTTGCAGGAGCTTTTTCTTAGTGCAGGTTCTTTTTCTTAAAAAGAAAGTGCATTCCAGGCTTGCGCCGTACCACTGGGCCACCTCGGCATCATTTCCAGAAGTAGCAAGAAGTAATGTATTAAAAATCTTCTGAATCAAGAGGATTACATAATCGGGGCGTTGCTCTCACCAGAGAGAAACTCGTCAGCTCTGTCGCCATGCAGTTGGATAAGAGCAATCTTCTCATCCCTCGAGAGTGGATTCCTAAGGGTAGATATGTTTAACTGCTTCATCAGAGCATCAAGTTCTCTTTCGCTCATCCTCAAAAGTTGTATTTTTGTTACCATCTTTTTTCTTGAAATCTAATAGAGTAAAGAAATTTAAACCTTTTGCTTTCTTTTGGGCTTCTTGGATTCTTGGTGGAGAGTTTCTTTCCCGAGGGTTTCTTTGGTGAAGAACTTTTCTTAGTGCAGGTTCTTTCGCAAAGAAAGTGCTAATCAATCATCTCTATTTCCATGTTCACATCTTTTGGAACAAATACCCTCATGACTTGCCTCAAGACTTTCTCATCACGGGGAAGATCAATGATTCTCTTATGGATGCGCATCTCAAACCTGTCGAAAGTTGCTTTGCCATCTCCGCATGGGCTTTTCCTCGTGGTTATTTTGAGCTTCTTGGTCGGCAAAGGAATCGGACCCCTTATGACAGCGCCAGATGCGCGAGCTATCTCCTTTATCTCCCCACATAGAGAGTTCAGGTTCCCTATGTCTACAGCTGTCAGCTTAATCCTTGTCTTTGGCATTTTACCTAATACTTCCTAAAGGCCTCCCGAATAAAAAGTAATGATTTAAGCGAAATAGGAGTATAAAAAGGTTATGGAAATTCTGGCCCAGGAAGGCGCATGAGGTAAGGCTCGGATGCCCATTATGCATTAATCTAAAGATACCTTCTCCCCTTTCTCCCATCGGCCCGCGAGCTCATGAAGCAATTCATCAAGAGGCTTGCCTGATACTTTCCTTCCCGCATGCCTAAGAAGAGAAAGGGCTTTGTCATCCTTCATCACTATCGGCGTGTCATCGCAGTTGATCACAACCTTTCCATCCCTGAATTTGACTTTGAAATCATCTGCATACATTTCAGAACTGTAGTCTCTAGTTATATTCACAAATATCTCGACTAAGGATAGAGAAATCGTTTCATCTTCGCCACCTTGCCCTACTTTATGCGTAGAAGAAAGAGTGGAGATGCTTTGTGATTTGTTATATCTCGATCCATTATCCACAGTTACAGCATTTTCAGTATCGACAAGCGCGTAATAGAAAGCAGTTGTCTGGATAGATTCCAGAACACTAGGAGTATAGGCACCATTATGGTACAGGTTTATCTTCCCAAAGTAAGGATGGGTTAGGGATTTTTCAGAGGGTTTGGTTTTAGCTCTCATAGGGATTTTTGGCAGGAAAATTATAAAAACCTATCCGAAAGAAGCGAGAGCTTTCTGCTGCCTTGTCCTCTTCAGGATTTGGCTCTGGCGAAGCCACCTGTGAAGAGGAAGATAGAGCTTCCTGTTCATGTGCGCAAGCGCCCCATTCATCGAAGAGAACTCCAAAGGTTGTTGCAACATCGCCTTTCTCACATTTTCCCTCACATTCCACACTCCAAGAGGAATGTAACCCGGATAGGATTCGCGGAAGATTACAGCACCTGCCTGCTTCCCTTCTCGTTCAAGAGCCTCTGAAATTCCAAGCCGTGCTGAATAATAGCATCCACCGATACTCGCATATTCTTTTTTCGTGAAATGAGTCTCAAAGTCAGAGAATATCATTATCTCATCGCTCAGGACACGAATGAATGCCTCGATAAATTCATATTGCCATGGCGTAGGCATGAGCAGGATTGAGAAATAATTCTTCATTGAGGCGAATTCATAAACACGAAAGGTATCAATGATCGGATTATGCTTCAGCTCCTCAATGGAGGCATCTGAGAGTGTGGAATCAGCAGCGGTGATACTCCATCGCGTAGGCACAAGCCTGCGTGCTCTTTTTCTGCCAAAGGCGCCGACGCTTAGTGCTTTCTGAATCTTCGAAAACAAAATGCCTTTATCATTCAGGGAAAGGATTGCGTCCCTTGCCTTGAGGTCGGTATCATAATAGGCTTTCTCAAGAAGAGGATCATATCTTGCATTCTCTGTCTCCAGATTCTTCAGGGCAGCACTTGGACCGAAGGGCTGCATATCCTCATGGAAAAAAGTTCCCCGAGGCTTTTTCTCAAACTCAGCATCGACATGCACTGAATTCTTCGCAAGAGCTATATCGCGCATCTTTTCCACAAAAGAATTCTCTTCCTTGATGCCTGTAAGCTGCTTGCCCCGCACAAGCTGCATTCTGAAATTCACAATCTCTGAGTTGCTCTTGACAGAATCAATCCATGCCTCTGGCAAGTCCAGCAGTGCACTCTCTTCCTGAAGAGACATCATTGGCCCCACATACACCTTAGGATATCCTGCCCTGCCTACAAAGACGCTTGGAGGACTAGAGCCTTCCATTTCCTGGCCGACCTCAACACTTTTGAATTGGAGCTGTGAGGTCAGCTTTTCAAGATAACGTGCTTTTCCGCGGAACATCACTCAAGAAAGTGGGAGGAATTAATAAGGATTGCTGTGCTTGTGTAAAGTCTAAACTGATATTTCAAGTGGCAAGTTTATGTGAGTTTCTTGCAATAACTTTTTGAGGATTTGCGTTCTTTTTTTGAAACTTAATATCCCTATGCTCTTAATCTCGCCCGTCTTTTCATCTTTTCTGATGAAAACACCCTCTTCTGGCTCTTCAGCATAACACACTGAAGGCTCACCTAAAGATATTTCTAAGAAATCCCCCTCGGTATCGTAATAGATGTTGTATGTGCTTGTTTGGCTCATTTTACGTGCTTCTTAAACTGGGCTGTTATAATAAATCCGTGATTATTTAAATACTTAACTACAATCTGGAGGTATCTATTTGGAGGCTCTTTGTTTTTGTAGTCTTTATAGTAGTACCTTACATTTTCATCAAAACTATAGTCTGTTATCTTATCGGGCTTTCCAAGAGTTTCTTTTAGCAATTCGAGATCATTGACTTCTGGATGTCTTTTTCTAATATGGCTCCATCTCTCATTCGTCAAATAGATTACTCTTTCCGTTTTATCCTTTACCTCAAAAATCCTTTTCTCCATGCAAATTCCAGAAAGCGGGGGGAATTAATAAGGATTGCTGTGCTAGATGAGAATCAGCTATAATTCTTTTTTAAAATACTGATTGCGGAACTCTGCATACAGGAACCCGAATTCCTTATCCTTCAGTATCTCTTCCTCATATTCATGTCCTGCCCCAAAAAGCACATCAAGAAATCTTGCTGTTTTTGGAAGTGCGACATCTATTGTCCTTTCACCCACCATTTTGTCGAATTTTCTCCTCTTCAAACCTTCACCGACAAGAATTGCTGAATTCACTTCCTCTAAAAGTGGCATCCATCTTAAATTTTCTCCAATAACTCTTAAGTCTTCCCTCTCCTCGCAGAGCTGCATGAATGAAATATAATCAGAAGTCAGGGGCTTGTCAAAGTTTTCAATTGCAAATTCGATCTCTTCTTTCACTTTTTCGGGTTTACCGCTATGATAACCCATAGCACACAGCAAAGAGGATATATCCTCCACGATATTGCAATACTCCATCAAATGCGCTTCTGACGGCGATTCTTCGTTCTCTTTTTTTAATCTCTCAATTTCATCAAACCATCCTCTTATCGGATCAGGACATTCGGACCACACATCATACACATCTCCCAGCTTCCGCCAATCTACATTCTCAGCGTTCTTCAGGAGATAGTGAATGGTCTTATCGGAAAAGAGCTCGTAAAACTTCTGCAGTGTCTTTCCGTAAACAACATTTTCAAGTGCCATTTTTCAGATTGGAAGTAAGGGGGGAGAATTAATAAGGATTGTTGTGCTGAAAGAAAAGTATATAAGCAAATATGCGATATTATCTTCATGGAACAAGAGATGGTGAAAATAAGTAAGAGAGAATACGACGAGCTTAAAAAATTCAGGAAAGTTGACCAAGAGCTTCTTCAAGATATAGCGAGAGGGATAAAAGATATCTTACAAGGAAAGGTTAAGGAAGTTTAAGGTCTTTCACTAGTTTTTCTAATGCATCTTTATAAACATCTAAATTGGTTTTTATTAGGTCTATCTCGTGTTGTTGAGCTTTTTTATCTGTTATTGTTACTAAGAATATAGAGGAATGCTCATCATAGACAAGAAACAGCAAGCGCTTATTGCCGAACCTCATTTCTCTAAAGAATTTGTAGCCGAGAGGCTTGCCGGAGTAGGGTTGCTCCTTCAATCTTTGTTCAAATTTACTTATAATCTGCTGTTCACTCTTGTCAAGTTTTTGTACTTTTTGGTCATACCAGTCAGAACGAAAGACGCGGAACATAGATAACTGGCACAAGGCAGATTAATAAATATTATGAGACGCTATTTGAATGGGAAGTAAAATACTTCATACTTATCGCCTATGGATTCCTTAATCTTTTTTGTAATTGCCAAACCAGTTTTATCAAAACCTCGTGGAACAACTATCTTATTTTCATCGCCAACAGTTGCATTCAATCTTCCAATCCAAACATTTAACCCAGAAACAATTCCCGGGGGAGGTTAATCTGTTCTGGCTCTAACATAACCCCACATTCACCACACCAAAGTCCGATGCTGTAGTAATCACCCATAACTTTTACTTTTTTATTGCATTTGTGCTTCCAGAATAATCACTGCTCTTTCTTGAAGTACTGATTGCGGAATTCCACACCCTTGAACCCAAATCCTTTATCAGAAATAATTTCAGATTCATAGATGTCTCCCGCACCAAAAAGCGCGTTTCTGATATTTTCATTGAAGGGAGAGAGAGCTGGAAGGTTATCAAATTTTGATTTGCCATCGATCAGCTCATCAAACCGTTTTCTCTTTAATCCTTCTCCATTAAAAACAGCTTCTTCTACCATTTGTGCAAGGTCAATCCATCTCATATCTTTTCCAACTGCACGTAATTCTTCTCGCTTCTCACAAAGCTCCATAAAGGAGTTATAACGAGAGGTCAATGGAGCTATAAAATCCCCGAATGCCGATTCAACTGCCTTCGCCTGCTTATCACGAGTATCAGCATCAGCAAAATATCCCATAGCAGACAACAATAATCCCGCCGTGATCACTTGAGCATGAAGGTCTATTCCAAGTTTCTCATTGGTATCAAACCAGAATTTTACAGGATCCTGCTCCTCTGTCGACTCATTATACATCTCCTCCAGCCCAGTCCAATCTACATTCCCGGCATTCTTCAGGAGATAGCACATAGTCTCATCAGAAAAAACCTCGTAGAGCCCCTGCAGTGTCTTTCCGTAAACAACATTCTCAAGTGTCATTTTTCAAATGGAGAGTAAGAGAGAAGGATTAATAAGATTTTGGTCAGGCAGCACAGGGCACGGAGCGGGGAAAAAGAAAAGTATATAAACCAAAAACCCGAAAAATTCGGGATGGCAAAATATGTGATGAAGTGGTATGAAGCTACATGCCACGTATCATACGACAATGGAAATGGATACTCCAACAAAGGCAGTGAGAGAAAGAAAATCCAGGTCAAAGCAGACAACTATGATGTTGCAGAGGAAAGAGTGCAAGACCGGATCGCAGCCATAAGAAGCCAGAGTTTAGTAAAGAACGTCTCGCTGGAAAGGATTGTCCAGATAAGAAAGTAATAGTTCTTCAGAATTTTTTTAAGAATTTTTTACTAGTGTCCTTAGCGTAAGCTCAGAACTCATACTTATGATCATTCAGCTCTGCTGAAGAGTATACAGATTCAGCGCAGCTCAGAAGGATTGTTCCTGCACGAACACGCGCTCTGTGCGCAACAAATGCTGGAATAAGAAGCCTGCACCTTGGATTCAGACAATAGGTCTCTCTTTCCTTGCTTCCCTTATCCTCTAATTCGAAAGTCGCCTCTCCCGAGATGACATAATGAAGCTCCCTATAAGGATGGTAATGTCCACCGAGCCACGCATCTTCAGGAACATCATCTTTCACATCAATGTGCCTCACACAGAAGTCGCCAAGATCACTGTTGAAGATACCAGAAAGTGCCCCCCTAGGATCCCTATGCGCAATTCCACTATGCTCAAGAATAACTCCTTCGATCGGCATTTTATTGTTTGGAAAATAAAATCAAAAAGATGCAAGAAAAGAAAAAAGGTCCTTCTTACGCCTTCGCCACAAGATCAATGCACACACCAGCAGCTACTGTCTGTCCTGCATCTCTGATTGCAAATCCGCTCAAATGAGGATTTACAGACTGCTTCTCTATGATCATTGGCTTCAAAGGCACAACTTTCACTTCAGCGACATCCCCGTTCTTCAGGAAGTCTGGATTAGCTTGTAAAGTTCCTCCAGTCTTAGGATCGAGCTTCTTTATCAGTTCCTCGATTCTGCATGGAATCTGAGCTGTGTGAACGTGGAATACAGGCGTGTATCCTTTTGCGATGACAGTTGGGTGGTTGATTACAGCGATCTTAGCAGTGAATTCCTGTACAATCTTTGGTGGATGAGCAGCGCTTGAGATTATATCTCCTCTTGCAATGTCTTTCTTTCCAACTCCTCTGACGCTTATTCCGACATTATCACCAGCCTGTGCCTGCTGCAAGGTTTCATGGTGCATCTCAATTGTCCTGATTTCTCCACCGATTCCCTTTCCGCTTCTTGCAGGCAGAATTATGACCTTATCACCTATTTTCATTATCCCTGTCTCAATTTTTCCTACAGGAACAGTTCCTACTCCAGTAATCTCGTAAACGTCCTGGATAGGCATCCTCAATGGCAAGTCGATTGGTGGCTTTGGAATCTCGAACGTATCAAAGACCTCCATCAATGTAGGCCCTGTGTACCACTTCATCTTCTCGCTTCTCTTTGCAATGTTATCTCCATTGTATGCAGAAGCTGGAATGAACTTTATCTTATCAGGGACATAGCCAGCCTGCTTAAGCAGGGCAGACATTTCCTCAACGACCTTCTTGAACTTAGCCTCTTCGAAATTAAGAACATCCATCTTATTGACAAGGATTGCAAGCTGGTTTACTCCCATTGTCCTGCAGAGCCACACGTGCTCTTTTGTCTGTGCCATTACTCCATCAGGAGCTGCAACGACAAGGATTGCTGCATCAGCCTGAGATGTTCCAGTAATCATATTCTTTACGAAGTCTCTGTGTCCTGGAGCATCTATGATTGTGACATTGAATTTGTTGGTTGGGAACTTCTTGTATGCCAGATCAATCGTGACTCCCCTCTCTCTTTCCTCTTTCAAGTGATCCATGACGAATGCGAATTCAAATCCCTTCTTCCCGAGCTTTTCAGCCTCGTCCTTCACCTTCTTCAGCTCTGGCTCTGAAAGCCTGCCGCTATCGTAGAGCAGCCTTCCTATAGCTGTGCTTTTTCCGTGGTCAACGTGTCCGATGAAGACTATGTTGAAATTCTGTTTTTCAGCCATTTTCTTTCGAGGTTGTACAAGAAGTATTTCATTAATCTTTAAAAAGCTTTCTGTTTTAGGAGACTTTCCCGAATACTTCACCCCTAGAAACCTTGTCCAATCCCTCTGGAGCTCCATCCTCAGCATAATGCAGCTCCAACGCACTCTTGACATTCGTGTTCGGATCGAAATCACAATCAAGCACAAAATCCCTCTGCCCATCAGAGACAATATTTCTCTCATCTGGATTAGGGAGAAGAATGTAACAGCTTTCCTCCCCGCTCAAACCAAGCTCATTCACATTTATCCCCTCACGAAGGCTATTTCTTACTCTCAGGGTCACATCCCCAGTTAGGGCATTAAAATGAGTATCTTCGCAGAATAAAGGGGGAGCTAGGAGGCATCTTTCTGTGACAAAAGTCTCTGGCTTCAGCACTCCGATAAAGGAGAAAGCAGCAATGATGCCAAGAACTACAAAGATGACCCAACCATAGGTCATCAAGAACTCGAGTGATGCTTGTGCAATTTTGCTTTTCATCTTGGCTCTTTAATATAATTAAAAATAAAAAATAAATAAATCTTCCTTGTCCTTTATCTCAAGCTATGCTTACTGAGCTGATGTTACGAATGTTCCCGTAGCTGTCTTTGCAAGAGGGGTTGTACCACCAGTATTGTATATAATTAGTACGTCACCTTTAATCTTGTCGCCAGCCTTGATATCGGTTGTGCATCCTTCGTAGTCAAAGTCTGTTGTCCCATCCGAAGGGATGGTAGCTGTAGTGAATGACGTATCTGGATCACATGCTATTCCCGTCGCATTAAGGTCAATGTAGGTAACAGTTACTTGCTCGGTTAACAAATTCTTGAGTCTAAAAGTTATGTCATCATCCGACGCCGTAGCAGAATAGTCATCACAGAACAATCCGCTTCCGGTAGCAATCACACACTTCTCGGGCAAGAACTTGTCTGGGTTAAGCACTCCAAAGTATGCCAACGCCCCTATGGCAATCAGCACAACAAGGATAGCCCAGCCGTAAGTCATCAAAAACTCCATTGCTGCTTGAGCTTTTTTTCTCGTTTCCATTTTTACCTCTTTTTATTGCTAATCTTGTTGATATTAATACTACAATAAGCAGACCATTTAAAAACTTAACTATGAGCCTCTTGGAGGGAAGAGAAAAATCAGTTGGCAAGGTTTAAAAATTGCCCTTGCCTTTTTTCCGAAGAAAGGATCGAGAGAGAGAGAAATGAAAAGAGGGCAGGTGGCTATAGAGTACATGATGATTGTCGGGCTCGTGCTGTTAGTCCTGATTCCGGTAGCTTATTACTCCCTGAAGGAGATACAGACAAGCACGATACAGAATTCTGCAGAGGATGCTGTAAGGACTCTTGCTATTGCGGCAGATGAAGTTTACGCTCTGGGGCCAGGGAGCAGAAAGCTCGTGGAGGTAAATGTGCCCGAAGGAGTCGTCCAAGTGGAGATTGGCTGCCCAGGAACATGCCAGGAGATTGAAGAGAGAAAGATAATGCTCACTATATCAATATACGGAAATGAGGCGGATATATTTGCAAGGGCAAAAAGCCAGGTGCAAGGAAGCATCTCAATAAGCTCTGGTAGGAAAAGTGTTGAAGTTGTGGCATGCGAGAGCTACGTATCGATAGGGCAGAGCTGTTAGGATGGCTCAGGGCTCGGGGCACGGAGCACAGAGCCCGGGGCTGGGAGCGCGGGGACATGGAACGATATGCGAGAGAAATGAGAAGAGGGAAAGAAACATGAAAAAAAAGGGCCAGTCACAAGTCATAGATATGATGATAGCATTCTCGATTCTTTTTGTCGCGCTGATAGCTATATTCTCTTTTTTCAGTTTCTACTCTGCGAGACTTCAGGAAAATATCGCCAGGGAAGACCTGCATGAAAAAGCATTCACATTCACAGATATCCTGCTCTCAGAAGGAAAGCCGAAAGATTGGAATTACTCGAATGTACAGATAATGGGATTGGAAAGGCATCAAGGCTATATCGAACCAGGAAAATTCAACGCACTCCGATTCTATGTAGACTATGAGAAGGCGAAGAATCTTTCGGGCCTAAATGGGTTCCAGTTTTACATTAATCTGACGAAGTTTGACGGGAGCGCAATTGGAGGATATGGGAGCGTGGAGAATGTAGGCGGGAAAGAGGTCATCTCACTGAGAAGAGTTTTATTTTATGGGATAGATAATGCGAGACTTGAAGTCCGGATCTGGAGGGGAGAAACATCAGCCTGCACCTGCCAAGTCGGTTCAAGGAGATGCGCTGGAGATGGAAGTGCGCTGGAAGAGTGCACTGGAACCTATCCAACATGCTGGAGTGTGGTGCAGCAATGCGCGCAGGGATGTGTAATCGGTGGAGTGCTACCAGCCCCAACTTGTGGGGGAATTGAGTAAAATTTGGATGTAAAAAAGAATAATGGGCGAGAAAAGAAGAGCGGGAGAGAAAAGAGCGCAGATGTTCACGATAGATGCACTCATAGGTGCGTTCATAGTCGGAGTTGTGATACTGGCGGTACTGAGCAATGTCAGCAAGAGGTACAATCCAGCAGACATCCAGACAGAGAAGATAGGATATGACATCGCAACAATCCTTGACTACGAAGGCAAATTTGCAAGCCTTAATCCATCGAGCATCGACGCAAGAACAGAGCAGATAATTTCCCAGCAGTATTCATCAAGATATGGTATGCGTCTAAACTTGAGCGGGAATTTCAACTCATTCGAGATCGGAGATCAGATTCCAGGAAACAAGACAGTCATCTCCGGCAAAAGAATTTTTGTCAATGCCTCTTCGCAGACAAATGGAGTGGCAACATTCTGGATATGGCAGAACTAAGGTGTTAAGTCATTAAAGCATTAAGATATCAAGGTATTCAGATTAAGGTATTCGGAAAGAGTAAAATGGAAAATGAATGGAGATTCAGTACAGGAAAGATGAAGAGGGGAGTTTTACTAACTTTAACCCTTGTCCTGCTCGCTGTAACTCTTCTGGCCTTCTCAAGCCTATTGGTGAAGCAGAAACAAAGCGAGAATCTGGCAATAAGGGGCTCATTTGACAGAGTGATCAACCTTGATGCGAGCATCCAGAAGAGCATAACAGACCTTGTGAAAACCCATCTTAACCTATCAATAACGATCAATGGTCGTAATGTCACTATATCTGAGCAATTGCCCGCAGACCTTTCTGGCTTCGAGACAAAATTCGCAAGCTTTGAAACTTTTGTTGAAAGCAATTTCGCGCTCGCAAAGATTAACGCGGACATTGACGAGCTTTTCATCAATCTCACGCCGGCGGGGATCATCTACTCGCACACAGATGGCGCAGAAAAAGTCCTGATAGAAAAAGTAAATCTTGCCAAATCATATGATATCAAGATCACTTTCCCCCCATCTGCATCATGGGCATGCCAGATAACCTGGGATGATTATGCGAGCGGGAGCACGAGGGTGAAGATAATTGCAATAGATAATAAAACAAGCTGCGAAAGCGAAAGGCTAGTCAATCCTTCCCAGAACAGCGCCGTGACGATTCCGCATGCGCAGGGCGATGCAAAAGTAAAGATTGATGATAATGAAATTGAGATATTCAGGAATAATAACAATCCATATAACACATCTGTAACTATAGAGCCGCTTCCAGGCTCTGGCCTGACAGACATAGAACTGCCAGAGATTGCGATAAATGTGAGCTTCTCGGGCTTCGAGATAATCAGCAAAGCAAAGTTTTTAACATATTGAGATTTTAGGAGAGAAGAAAGAAGAGGAAATGGCATCGGCGAAGCCAGAGCACGATATCACTGGAAACCAAAGCCCGCAGTTTCACACTTAACACAATGAAAAAAAGAGCGCAGATAGGCACAGAAGTTCTTCTCGTCATCGGGATTATCATGCTGGTATTCATAATCATACTAGTCATCAACGATGAGCAAAAAGCAGACGTGCTGGAAACAAGCAGCCTCATAGAAAGGAGAACCGAATGCACAAAGATTGCAAACTATCTGACTTACGCGTTTGCAAATGAGGATTCTAAGATAGAGTTTGAGACTAAGTACATCATAGACATCCCATCTGGCGGATTGCTCGATGTAAATACAATAAGATCTAACTCTACTACGGAAAATGATATCGCATTCCTCGTCTCAAATTGCGGAACAAGCGAGGAAGCGACATTCAATGAGCTGAACGCGATTACAGACCCAGATCCAGATTGGTACAAGCAATGCCTTTCCGGATGCTCTGGCGGAACATCATGCCCCGCATGGTTTAACAGCAGAGGTATCACAAAGAATTTCAATGATCTGATGGGGAACATAAGCACATATGAGACATTATATTTGGAAGATGCCCATATAGATTACAGGGGGAAGTTCAATGGAGTGAATTACACAAAAATCATAAGCGATTGGGTAAGCGGGGGAAAGGCGCTCATCATCTCAGAGCATCCAATCTGCAGATATGTTTCGTCAAATCCTCAGGGCTATCAATGCAGTTATGCAGAGGGAAGCGGTGATGTCTGGAATTTCCTGAATCTAAAATTTCATCAGCAAGGCGGAAGTTTTGGCAATGATGTTAAAGTTGTCAATCCCATAGATCCGATCAATCTCTCGCTCAACGAAGTTCTTGATTTTGAGGAGCGCTCTTTCATACGAGATCCAGCATCAAGCGTGCAAAGAGAGGAAACAGAGGATGGGAATATGCAGCTTGTGAATGGATTCGGCGATACAACAAGCTGTGTATGCAGTAGCCCATCAGATGGAGAATGCATCCGCCATACTGGTTCAACAACAGCATATGCAAATGCAACATGGACCTCAGACCTTGATGGAACTTTTGATGTGAAAGTGAGATACTGCGGGGAGAACGATGGAAATGATAATTGGAGAGTCTACAAAATGCCGGGAGGAACAGCTCCTGGAACGCAGATTGACACATGGACTACAACCAGCAGCCAGCCAAACTGGCAGGACAGGACTATTTCAGGAATTTCACTGGCATCAGGAGATAAGATAAGGCTGAGCTGTGACAGAGGGACAAGCAGCAGCAACTGCAGGGTAGATTTCATAGATCTTATACCAGATGCAGAGCCACAAGTCACGATTGTCGGCAATTACACGAGTGGCTCAAGCTTGAGTGAGATCGGCATCGGTATATGGGAGTATGGAGGCGGGAAAGTGTATTACTTCGGCGATTTTGAGGCAGATATGATTACCTTTCCAAACAAAGATTTCAGCAGTGTCCTCACAAAATTTATAGCGGAAGTGTATTACTACATAGTCGGCAGCAACACAAACGTCCTCTGCACCTATGTTCCAAAGAAGAAGCCTGCGCAGGTTCCTGCTGATCTGACAGGGAAGATAAGAATGAGGAATGTTGATGGTGAGGTTATTGTGGAGAGGATTTCGTAGAGGGGCGGGTGGTCGGGGGTATTGAAGTGCCCTCTCCTAAATTTTCAGTTTTTTATCTCAAAGTATAGAGAATTTGAAATTGAAACTAACGTATGCGATTTAACGAAGTCGTTTAAGTTCCGCAGAACATTAAACGATTTGGGTCGAACGACTGCAAGGAGTGAGCCGTTAAATCGCTGTTAGCCGACCCGAGCGAAGCGAGAGTGCAACGGGGCCGAGCATTTTTTTCCGCAGAAAAAAAGCGGAGAAGTTTTCTTACTGTCGAACACGAGAAAATCAGGGATTTTCTGTGCCCCAAAAATTCTTAATTTTTGTGGGAATCAGATAGGTGCCGTAGTTTTTACTTACTTTAACATCAATAACTGCGAAGCAGACATCAGTTTAGTCGTTCGTGGGGGGGAATTCCGTAGTTTTTGCTTCTTTTTCTAAAAGAAGATTTTTAGGGGCTGACTTTGGTTAGTTTTAGTATTTGGAAAAAGTTATCTTGTAAAAACTTCAATAAGTTTGTTTTGGACTTCTTTGATTTTTTCTTGTTTTATTTTTCCTGCTTTATATTCTATTTTAGAACTATCTGTTGTAAAAATAAGAGAAGCCATTATGAAACTATCAGAACTTAAAGAACCAGAAACAAAATCCTTTTTTGCTAAACTTACCAAATCTTCGTCTTTTCTTTGATTTGTTGTAATCTGGGCAAGAATTACATTTTGCCCCTTGAGTGTTGCAATTACAACAGCGGGTCTTTTCTTTACACTTGAAAAATCAGTATAAGGAAAAGGCAAAACAACAACATCACCCTTTACAAATCTTTCCATGCTTCTTCATCCTCTTTAGATAACCAATTTTTAGCTAAAGCTGATTCACTTGCTAACATACAAAGTAATGCTTCGTTCATATTTTCTTTTTTTAAGGGTCTTAATTCCACTCTATCACTATAGACGACTACACTTATTTTTGTTCCCTCTCTAAATCCCGCTAGATTTCTAGCTGTATTCGGGATACAAATTTGTCCTTTTTCTGTTATAGTTGCTGTTCTTATATCTTTTATTTCTTCGTTCATTTTAAGCTCTCCTTAATAGTAAGATATGTAAGAAAGAGTATATAAATGATTTGGTTTTGATTATCTCCTTAGGTTGGGCTCAATATCATAGTAACTATTAAGTAGTAAAAATAGAACACTTTAAATAGTCTTACATCTTAAGAAAAATAAGATAAAATGGCATTCAAACTTGAAGAACTTTTGAAAGATAGCCCAGACCAAAACTGGGTTGAAAGTGCAGGAACACAAAGGTATTTAGCAAACCAAGAAGTAGTTGTTCCGGTCGTGTTAGAAGGAAAACAATATGCTCCTTTGGAATATGCTCATTTAGGAGGATTTTCTCGTACAGGAGTTGAGGCGGCTTGGTTTAGAGAATTGCAAGAAACTTTAAGAGAAAATGGTTTTGAACTTTCAGATAAATTTAATCCTCCAGCACAAAACGATGCAAGTTGGGGAAATTATCCAATAGTCGATAGAAAAGACGATAAAACTTTTTATATGACTCTTTCTACTAGTAGACGTGGTAAGAGATTTTACATTGAGAATGGAGTCTTAAAGAGTTACAATAGCGGGATTACCATTGATTTTAATGAGTCTGGCGGAAAAACAATAAAGACCTCTGATTTGAAAAAAGAATAAATAATTCTCGGCGGAGCCGACAAATTATCCGAAGGATTAGGAACTCCCCTTAAATAAATAGAAAAATTTGGGAGAGCGACAGCGAACCTTTTATCCTTTGTTAGAGGAAAGTGCAAAGCATTTCCTTATCGTTTCGTTGGTCGGTTAAGAGAAGTTTTTCTGCGAGGCGAAGCCGAGACTATCTGTCCCGAAGGGACGCGGGCAATCTCTCGTAGTAGGGGCGGGTGGTCGGGGGTATGAAAGCACTTACAATTACGCTTAACTTATAGAATTAGGCGAAGTTTTTGCCCTCGAGAATTTCGACCTCGTGAGGATTTTTCCCTCTGGAGCGAAGCGACGAGCTGGAAAAATCCGATAGAGCTGGAGAAATTCTCAGAGCTGGCAAAAATTTGGGAGAGGAACAAATTTTGCTTGGCAAAATAGCGAAGCGGTCGTTCCGAACCGCCTAATTCTTGTTAAGTTCGTTTTCGGTTACGCAGTTCCGAAAACCTGCGTCCGCAGAGTTGAGAAAGAGGGCGTCGTTCTATCAAATGAGCAAAGCGATACATCCAGAACAAGAATAAAGGGGCAGTTTTCCATCTATTCTAAATCAGATAATGGAATAAAATTATGATTTACATATTTTAGAGCATCTTTTTGTCCACCATAAATCAAGAGATATAAATCCATAACAGCAGGTTTTATATTTCTACTTAAACAATATTCCTGTATAGTTTTAACAGCTATTTTTCTTTCCTCTATATTATATGTGTTATGATTTGCTCTCCGATTGATTATTCCCATCATTGCACTGACTTTCATAACAATCAGGTCAGGTTTAACACATGGAAAACCCAAATGTAAAAGTAGATGTAATAATGTTGTAATATTTTTGTAGTATGGCATATCGATTCTCTGAAATTCTTTAAGAATAATATCAAATTGTTTCCAGAAATTTGTAATGTCAGATTCATTATGTAAATCTCTTGGAATACCATATTTTCTATAAAGTGATTCAATTGAAATGTCTTGATTATAATGTTTTTTTAATAAATTAGCACATGTAATGATTGCTTTGATTTTCTTTTTAAATCTGATTGCTTTTAGATCATGCCATTTATTATTGATAACATGTTCTGGGTTTTCATTTGCGACAATGAACAAATCAAAATTATGAAATACTCTTTCAAAAACACCTGCTTCTAACATTTCATTGACTTTATCAGAAGGAGCGTTATTGCTATATGCGATTAATTTTGCCATTACTCTTAAAAGATTGTTATTTTCTGAACTAATTGTATTTTCATATCTATTATTACGAGAGGATACTTCCTCTGAAAACAAAGGCTCATTCCTACATGCATCAACTTTTTCTCTAATCTTATCAAACTTATCAAAAACCATATAATGATTGAAATAATATTGATTTATATAATTATTTCGTAAGGAAAACTGCCCCTTCTATTTTTAGCCCTTTCTCCCGATTGAAACTAACATCGGGCTTAAGGGAAGTTCAATTTCCTCGAAAAAATTCTCCTCGTGAAACAGAGCTGGAAATTTTTTCAGAGATGGCGAGGATTTGGGAAAATTCCTGCAAGGGATTTTCCTCTTAATCGCTGTTAAATACCCCGACGAACGAGGTGAGGAGAATGCAATGTGGTCGAGCGTAACGAAGTGGAGCGAAGAAGTTGCCCCGAAGCCCGCCGAATGATAAACTTATTAAAGTAATAGAAATTTAGTTAATGTTATGATAAAAGCAATAATATTTGATTGTTGGGATACTCTTTTTGGGCATCAATTGAAAAAGCCGCATCCGTTTTCAATATTTGCAGAAAGAATTGGAAAGAGTCTGCAAGATTATGAATTTCTGAAGATTTTTGAGAAGCATTTTATGCTTGAAAAACATTACAAATTAGAAGTACCGATAATAGAATTATTAAATGGATTAGATATTAAACATACTGACAAATTGGTCGACGAATTGAAAAGAATATTGGAAGAGGCACTTCGTTCTCAAAAATCTTTTCCCGAAACTTTGAGAGTATTGAGTGAATTGAAGAAAAACTATAAACTCGGATTAATCAGCAACACTTTTTATCAAAGTTTTGAGGGGTTAGAACAGAAATTTAAAGTACAAGAGATTTTTGATGTTATTCTGAAATCGTACGAAACCAAAATACTAAAACCAAATCCAAAAATCTTTGAAGTTATGATTAAGGAATTAAAGATAAATAAAGATGAGGCTTTGATGGTAGGAGATTCATTAAAGGATGATGTTCAGGCATCAGAAAAATTCGGAATTAAGGGAATTCTAATTGATAGAAAAGAAAAACATCCGGAGTATCCCAACAGAATTACATCACTTGAACAAATAACTAAATTTCTTTAAGGTGGGCGTAGGGGCAATTGCATTTAACGTGAGATTATCTGAAGTTCTGACGAAGTCAGAATTTGGGTGAGCCCCGAGCCGAGGGGCGAACCAGATAATCGCTGTTAGGCGAGGTCAAACCGAAGGTTTGAAGCGCAGCGTCCCAAGCGACCGAAGGGAGCGCAGAGTCGCGGAGGGGCTTTTTCAAGTGGGGCTTTAGCACATAATGTTGTCTCTAAATAGTAGTTAATAGTACAAAGCTTTATAAAGGATGGAAGACTATCATCCTCTATGAGAAAGATAAGTTATTTTACAAGTATTGATGAAATGCTTAGTTTACTCCAGGCAGTTTCAGATGGGAATTTTCCCTCAGTGAGAAGAAACCTTAGTAAAGGAGATTTGGTCAGCATACACGGTAGAAAAACTGATGATTACTGGCTAATCAATGATCCCTATACTTATCAAAATTTGCCTGGATTTGATAATGGCAAATTTCCTCTTGAAACAATATATCAATTATTTCCAGGAACATCAGAAAGTAGGAATCGTCTTTTTGAGGAAGAAGCAGAGATGGTTCAGGAAGATGGAGATATTCCAATTAGCTATAAAGTTCTGCCATATTCAAGAGCAATCGAAACTAGGACAGGAGTTTGTTTAGAGCGTTCAATACTTCTGCAATTATCACAACAAGAAAGATTGCCGATTTTTTTGGTTAAAGGTTTTTGTGATTTCCCAATGGGCGATGAAGAAAAACAAGGATATCATGCCTTCAATATTGCACTAAAAGATGGACAATTATTGCTTTTGGATGTTAAACCAAGAGAATCAAAAGATAAAAGATATAACCCATTTATTGTTCCTGTTGAGGGCATCGATATTGCAACCCAAAAAGTAGTTCTTCCTCAAAACAGATCTGATGGTCGAATGTATCATATTGAATATTTAGATGAATTTTTAGGTTAAGCTAAAGCCCCTAGAAAGTTACATACAATTTTTCTAGCTAAAAAAGCCCCGTAGCGATTTCGACTAACAACTATTAAGCGTGATAAACATTCGCTTAATAGGAGAACCACAGATAAGAAGCGAGATTTTATATACTTCAAGCAATATAACAAATTTATGGCATGGGAGGGCAGAAGTTATTCGCCAGAAGAAGGATATAAGCTGATTGGCAAACTTATCGAGGAGGTAAAACTCAGACGATATTCTTATCAGACTGGAAAGTCATATATTTCCTTTGTGAAAGACTTTCTTGCTTCAGGCAGGTCTCCGAGAGAATTTCTTCTATCCTACACAAACAAGAGCAAATCAACGATGAGGTCTGCATACTTTGCTCTGAAATTCTTCCATGAAAATGTCTTGAATACGAAATTTGAGGAGAAACTGCCACTTGCCGGAAAATCCTTAAAACTGCCCATTGTTTTAAGCAAAGAGGAAGTAACAAAGATGATTGGCTCAACAAACAATCTGAAGCATAAGCTTGTTATCATGTTTCTCTATTATGCTGGTCTGCGTTTAGATGAAGCAAGAAACCTCAAATGGCAAGATATCGATTTTGATAGAGAGATAATACACCTAAAAACTGCCAAGGGGGATAAAGAAAGGGTTGTGTTCCTTCATAAAAAACTGGTTGATGTGTTGAGAATGTATGGGGTAAAGGATGACGGCCCAATTTTCGTTTCGCAAAGAGGGGGGAGATATAATAAACGGACAATCCAACAAATTATCAAATCCGCTTCTAGGAAAGCGGAAATTAAGAAAAAGGTTACGCCACACACCTTGAGGCATTCATTTGCTACCCATTTGCTAGAAGGGGGCGCAGACATAAGGTACATTCAACATTTATTGGGGCATAAAGACCTGAAAACGACGCAAATTTACACGCACGTAGCAAACAAAGACATCAAAAAACTTGCGGATCTACTCTAGACTTCAGATTTTATCTTCAATGAATCATCAGCCTACAATAAGTTAACAGAATCACGAAAAGTAAGGTTTTTAACTTAAGAAATGCTTGTATACAAAAAGAGCGAATGGGGCTAAAGCACAATAGAATTTTAGCAAAGCATCTTACCCATAGAGAGAGCCATGTCACGGGGCACAAAACGCAGAGCATATGGCACAGAGCGGGGGGCTCGGGACTGGGAGCACGGAGCTCGTGGCACATGGCACAGGGCGCGGGGTCGGGAGCGCGGGGCTCAGGGCGCGGGGTGGGGAGCACGGAGCGCAAGAAGAAGAGCGCTGATCTTATGTCCTTCTTCCTGATTTTTCTTCTCCTGTTGGGCGCGGCTACGGCAATATATGCCATCATCAAGAGAGATTTTAATCTGACACTAGTAGGGCTAGGGATAATTTTCTACTCACTATTGACTGTGTTCATAGTTGTTAAAACCAGGAGAAAGGGCGTGAAAGCCGCCCACAAAAGTTTACACCATTTCGATATCCACGCAAAAAAAGTTATGGTCCATGTGAACAAGAAGAACAGACACCCTAAAATTGCATTCAGTCAGATAATCCATCATCTCATCATGAGAATAAGCTCTGGATTGATCATGGGCAAATACAAGATTATGTTGTTTTTCTTCCTGCTCTTCGGGCTCGCTGCGTGCTGGTATTTCTGGTATGTTGAGGAGGATATGATTCTTCTTGGTATCAGTGCTGTTATCACACTGATCGCATTAATATCAATCGTAAGGAACATGAAGAAAGGAGGAGCTGGATCAAGTAAGGGATTAGGTCTGCACTCAAGGGAATCCAAGGAGAAGAAGCCGGAGGGGAAGCAGGAGGGAAAAGTAACGCAAGAGAGCGTAAAGGCAGGGGATGAAAAGGAAAAAGAGAGCGAGATGATTATAGGATCTATCAATGGATCAGAAATAGAAAAACTAAAAAAAGTAGTTAAAGAAAAGATGGATTCTCTCGAGAAAGGAAAAACTCCCCTAGATGTCCTGTACTGGCTCCTTGGGGAGAAGAAGCAACTGAAGATGCAAGAGATTTCAAAGATATTCTCAATAGATATAAAGAAAGTAGAAGAATGGGCAAGGATTTTAGAAGCTCACGAGATTGTTGAGATAAGCTACCCAGCATTCGGGCCTCCAGCGCTCAAGATAAAAAATATTCCGGCAAATAAGTGATAAGAGATAAGAGATATGATGATCCAATTTTGATTTAGAGATAGAAAAAGAAAAAAGATGGCAAAAAAAAGGAAACTGCAAAAAGCACCTTCTTTGCGAAACGCACGGAATCCTCGAAGCGAAGCATCGGGACGCCGGAAAGCTCTGCTTTCCGAGCGTGTACGTGTTCCGGCGCGCAGAAACGCGCGGCGTTTCTTGCGGAAGCTGTATCGAGGAAACCAAAGGAAGAAAGCTGTCAAGAAAGAAGCGAAGATAGAGGCGGGAAGCGGAAAAGATAGAGAAATCGAAAAGTATGAAGTGACAGCGGATGGAATTACTGCAGGCATAACCATCACCGAAAATGGCGGCGAGAAGAGGTATAATGTCAAGATTCAGGATTTTTCATTCATCACAAAGGCGCTGCTGGCAGAGATAAGAAACAGCATCGTGAGTGAAGTCCTCGTCAGCTCAACAGAAGTGCTTGATCCGACAGCGCTTGAAGGCTTGAAGAAGAAATTCAGGGAGAAGGCAGAGCAGCTGATTACTGAGAAAGTTCCACTAATCAAGTCCGCTACCACAAATCTGCTAGTTGGAAGATTGATGCAGGAGATGCTTGGTCTGGACAGGATAGAATTTCTGCTCGCAGACATAGATCTTGAAGAGATAGTCCTGACAAGTGTCGGTGAGCCGATAAGAGTCTTCCACAAGAAATACGGGTGGACAGTCACCAATATACATCCAAAAAGTGAGGAAGAGATAATCAATTTCTCAAATATCATAGCAAGAAGAGTCGGAAGGCAGATAACCACACTTAATCCATTGCTGGATGCACACCTCACGACTGGAGACAGAGCGAATGCAGTCCTTTATCCAATATCCACGAAGGGAAATACGATAACCATCAGAAAATTCCGAAGAGATCCTTGGACAATAACAGACCTGATCAAGAATGGCAGCTGCACTGCAGATGTTTTCGCACTGCTGTGGTTGGCCATAGAATATGAGATGACCATACTTTTCTCTGGCGGAACCGCTACAGGAAAGACAACTTTCCTGAACGTCTGTATGCCATTCATCCCGATAAACCATAGGATAGTCAGCATAGAAGATACAAGAGAGCTTCTATTGCCAGAAACATTATACTGGGCACCGCTTGTCACGAGACAGCCAAATCCGGAAGGCAAGGGAGAAGTGACGATGTTGGATCTGCTTGTGAACTCTCTCAGGATGAGACCAGACAGGATAATTGTCGGAGAGATAAGAAGGCAAAGGGAAGCAGAAGTCCTTTTCGAAGCTATGCATACAGGGCATTCGGTTTACGCCACTTTGCACGCAGATACAGCAGCAGAAACCATCTCTCGTCTTACGCACCCGCCAATCAATGTACCGCCGAATCTTCTCGATGCAGTAAACCTGAACGTCGTATTATTCAGAGACAGGAAAAAGGGCATTAGAAGAGTTCTGCAGGTTGCTGAGCTGATAGTCGATGAGAATAAAGTAACTCCAAACATCCTGTACAGGTTCAAGCCGTCAGAGGACAAGATAATAGAGCACGCGAAAAGCCTCAAATTCTACGATGAGATCACAAGATACACTGGAATGTCATTCCAAGAAATCACAAAAGACCTATCAGAAAGAAAAGTCATATTGATGTGGATGGTCAAGAGCAATATAAGAAGCATCGGCGAAATCAGTAGAGTGATGACGTTGTACTACTCTGACAGGAAAAAGCTCTTAGATGCTGCAAATAAGAACAGAAAGCTTTCTTCCTTGTAAGCTGTGAGTATAAAGAATGTAGCAAGTCAAAGCGGAAATGGCATGGGCAAGGCCAGAGCACAACATCTCTGAAGGTCTACAAAAGCCAAAGCCATGAAAAGCACCTAACACTACAAAAATGAAAATACCATTTTCAATCCTTCCGGGCAGAATCCTAAAGAGAATTAGCTTGTTCAGGCCAATCGCAAGCGTGCTCGCAAGGAGATTTTCCTCTCTAGATATTCTGCTGAAGCAGGCGAGATCAGATATAGATAAGGAGGAGTACATCACTGCCGCCCTGACAAATTCATTGATGGTGTTTACCCTCATCCTCATAACATCAAACTTAGTGCAGATTTATCTGAAACTCCAACTTATCAGCTTCAGCATATTCGTATCAGCTGCCGTTGCCTTGTTTGTCTTCATAAATGCTCTTGTCTATCCTTCAATAGTTGTCGGAAGGCGCATCCGCGCGATAGAAAGGAATCTTCTCCCGGCCTTGCAGGATTTCCAGGCGCAGATTAATTCTGGAGTGCCGGTGTTCAATGCGATGGTTAACATCTCCAACTCAGATTATGGCGAGGTGAGCAAAGAATTCGCCAAAGCAATTAGGGAGATAAACGCGGGGAAATCGCAGATTGAAGTCCTTTCTGACCTAGGAGCAGAGAATCCTTCGATATTCTTCAGGAGATCCCTGTGGCAGATAAGCAATGGCCTCACTTCCGGAGCAAATATGATTATTGTCGTCAAAGAAAGTATCAAAAGCCTTGCAGATGAACAGGTCATCCAGATACAAGAATATGGCTCACGCCTCTCACCATTAAGCATGTTCTATATGCTCATTGCAGTAATATTTCCGATACTTGCGGTAACATTCATCACCATACTCTCATCTATCATCTCACTTCCTCCGCTAAAAGTCAAAGCCATATTATGGGGATTCTATGTGATGCTCTTCTTTTTCCAGATCATGTTTTTAGGGATGATAAAATCTAGAAGGCCAAACCTGATATAAAATGAAAATATTTGCAAAGATACTTCCGAGGAGAATAAGAGAAAGGTATGAGGAGAATGCCCGCTATGCCAGAATCAAGGATGTGGGACGAGCGATAGGAGTGTATATCTTACTCGGCGTAATCCTTGCGGGAATATCTGGATTTCTATTCTCAAGGTTCTTCAGCACGGCTGTCTCAATTGCACTTTCATTCGTACTGCTGATATTTATAGAGGTGTTTCTCTATTATTCGATAGTGCTGAAAGCCGATTCTATAGCGAGGAAGCTCGAGAAAGTCCTTCCAGATGCGCTGCAGCTGATGGCCTCTAACTTAAGGGCAGGAATGACCACTGAGAGAGCACTCTTGCTCAGCAGCAGAATTGAATTTGGAGAACTGAAAGGAGAGATAGACAGGGTTGGAAGAGAGATTGCGACAGGAAAGGGGATCTCCTATGCACTGAAGGATATGGCTTCTAGATTCAAGTCTGAAAAGCTCAAGAAAAGTGTTCAGCTGATAAATTCCGGTCTTGCTTCCGGAGGAGAACTCGCATCACTCCTGGAGCAGATATCATCAAATCTGCGCGAGGCTGAATTTGTCGAGAAGAAAGTGAGGACAAATGTCCTCCTATATGTCATATTCATCTCTATCTCTATCGTCGTTGGAGCACCAGCACTTTTTGGACTAAGTTCCTTCCTCATAGAGGTGCTTACAAAGCAGATAGGGAGCATCAACGTCCCAGCAGCAACATTAACCCAGCTTCCATTCTCCATGAGCAGCGTGGGCATAACTCCAGAGTTCATAATGATATATCTGCTGGTGATGATCACAACTACATCGGTGCTTGGCGGGCTTGTCTTAGGGTTAATCTCAAGGGGAGAGGAAAAAGCCGGCATAAAATATATCCCATTCCTTCTCGCAATTTCATTGATAGTGTTCTTCTTGGTAAGAATGGTAGTGAAGAGCGTACTCGCGGGAATATTTGGGATCTAGCTCTTTACTTTAATGCACGTATCTTCTGACACTCGCATCTCCGACTTCCATCGGAGCAAAGAAATGTGTGTAATTTACTTTCTCCGTCACCTCATTTCTATTGTCTCGAAGGAGAATCCTGATTTTTGCACAGGATTCAGAATATTCCTCTGATTGAATAGAGAAGGAATCACTGATTGGCATCTTAGCTTCTGCACGTTTTGAGTAAGAGTGGACGGGAGAGGAAGGAGTGATATCCAGAGATTTAACTCCAGGTTCCACATCGATGAGCCTGACGTTGAAATTCATACCCTGCATCGCCTTACCCTCCCCATCCACAGGGTAGAGAAACTGTGCCTTCAGATAATCACTAATTCTCTCTATATCAGAGCTTGGAGTAAGGACATGGTATTCATTCCCCCCGATCGTTAATTCTAATGACATCTTATAATTATTCACAGGGACGATAAAAACTTATAAAGTTTTCTGAAAGCAGCCTGCGAAAGCCTTTAAAGTGTCTGATGCCTCAGTCATAAAAAGAGACAAAGATGGCAGAGCAAGCAGAGCATTATCAGCTTTCTCCAGAGGAGAGCATCAAGAGCCTTGCGAGCGCCGCGAAAGGCCTTGGAGGGAAGGAAGCCTCATCACGCCTGGAAAAGTATGGGAAGAACGAGATAAAAGAGGGCAAAAAGATCTCTCCATTTAAGATTCTCCTGAACCAGTTCACTTCCCCTGTTGTCTACATCCTTATTGCCGCACTTGTAATCTCAGGGATTCTCCGCGAGATAATAGATTCAGTAGTCATCGCCTCAATCCTCGTGATAAATGGAGTTTTTGGCTTCGTCCAGGAGTTCAGGGCAGAAAGGGCGATCGAAGCGCTCAAGAAACTGGAGAGCCTGAAAGCAAATGTCTTGCGCGATGGCAAAATTGTGCAGATCGATGCAGCGATGCTTGTTCCCGGTGACATAATTTTGCTTGATACAGGAGACAGGGTTCCTGCAGATTCCCGAGTTATCGAGATAAATGAGCTCAAGACGCAGGAAGCGATCTTGACCGGAGAAAGCAATCCTGTAAGCAAGACAATCGGAGCGATAAAGAAGGAAAAGATTTCTGTTTCAGAGCAAGAGAACATGGTCTTCTCCGGCACTTCAGTAGTAAGCGGAAAGGCCAAGGCAATAGTAATTGCAACAGGAATGAATTCTCAGATTGGAAAGATCGCAGGTCTCATACAAAAGATCGAGCGCGAGGAAACTCCATTGCAGAAGAAAGTGAAGAAGCTCGGAAAATCCATAGGAATTCTTGTCATAGCCATCGCAGTCATCGTATTCCTAGCAGGATTCCTGCGCGGCGATGATCCTCTCGAGATGCTCCTTGTCGGAGTGAGCCTTGCAGTCGCTGCGATCCCCGAAGGATTAGTCGTAGTGATGACGATAGCACTCGCCCTTGGAACACAGAGAATGGTGAAAAGGAACGCACTAATGCGAAAGCTCGCAGCGGTAGAGACAATAGGCTCAACAACGATCATCTGTGCAGATAAAACCGGCACGATTACAAAGAATGAGATGACTGTGAGAAAGATTTACACAAATGGAAAGATAGTAGAGGTGACAGGAAGGGGTTATGAGTTGAGGGGAGAATTCCGCGAAGATGGAAAGAGCATAGGAGCAGATGCAAAGGACCTGAAGATCATTCTCACAATCGGAGCACTCAACAATAATTCAACACTCGATAATATGATCGGAGATCCGACAGAGCTCGCCCTCCTTGTTTCTGCGGAAAAGGCGAATCTTAAGCGAGGAGCGCTCGAAAAGAGCGCGCCAAGGACAGATGAAGTCATGTTCACATCAGAGAGAAAGATGATGACCACTGTCCACAAGATAAGTGGGACAAGCGCAAAAGATTTCCGTGAGAACAGAATCGCGTACACGAAAGGAGCTACAGAAATGGTTCTAGCGCTCTGTGACAGGATTTACGAGGGGGGCGCGGGGGGCAAGGGTAAAGTGCGGAAGATCACTCAAGAAGACCACAAGAAAATCCATGAGCTCAATGAAAAGCTTGCTTCTGAAGCTCTCAGAGTTCTCGCCTTTGCATTTAAGCCACTTGCAAACACTGCAAAGAGAAAGGATTACGAGCGAGACCTGATATTTGTTGGATTGCAGGCAATGATTGATCCCCCAAGAGAAGAGGTGAAGGCAGCAATCGAAACTTGCAAGAATGCAGGTATCGAAGTAAAGATGATTACAGGAGATCATGCGCTGACTGCAAAGGCGATAGCAGAGGAGATTGGAATCAGGGGTAAGAGCATAACAGGCCAAGAGCTTGAGAAGATGAGTGCTCAAGAACTTGAGTGGAATATCAAAGATCTTGCTATCTTCGCAAGAGTAAATCCAGAGCACAAATTGAGGATTGTTGAGGCCCTTCAGAAAAGAGGCGAAGTAGTGGCAATGACAGGAGATGGAGTCAATGATGCTCCCGCATTGAAGAAAGCAGATATCGGAGTGGCGATGGGTATCAAAGGCACAGATGTAGCGAAAGAGGCTTCGGATATGATCCTTGAAGACGACAATTTCAACAGCATTGTTTCTGCAATCGAGGAAGGCCGTGCCTCTTACGACAATATCAAGAAGTTCACAAACTACCTTCTCAGTTCAAATGTCGGCGAAGTTATGATAATTTTCTTTGCCCTAGTTCTTGGATTCAGTGTAGGAGAAAAAGTTGCTCTTCCCCTTCTCGCAGTGCAGATATTATGGATCAATCTCGTTACTGATGGATTGCCAGCCCTTGCGCTTGGTGCAGATCCTATCTCTCCAGGGATAATGCAGAGAAAACCGCGAAAGAAAGGAGAAGAGATAATCTCAAAGAGCACACTTGCAGAGATAATCCTCATCGGAGTACTCATGACTGTGCTTGCATTATTCATTTTCTCAAAGTATCTGCCAGACCTAGGAAGAGCCCAAACAATGGTTTTCACTTCAGTAGTCTTATTCGAGATGGTGCGCGTCTATATGATCAAATCAAGCTATGGCAAGATGTTCAATAACAAGTACCTAGGTCTTGCGGTGGCCATATCAGTGATACTCCAACTTATAGTATTGTACACCCCATTGAACACGTATTTCAAGGCAGTAGCTCTTACAGGAATGGATTGGATGTACATCGGCGGAGCATTAGTTGCATTTGCAATCGGCGGAACCCTATTCAGGATCGGGGCAAAAAGATTCATCAGGAATCGCGATTAAAAAACATTTAAAAGTAATTCCTATCTAAAGATAGCGCGGGGCATGGTGCTCGGGGCAGGGAGAGGAAATAAAAAGAGGATAGATAGAAGATGGGAAAAAAGAATATCGGGAAAAAAGTTGGCCGGCCAAAAATGAAAAATGCAAATCCAAAACAGGGAAAGCCCGTGCACAAGCACAGGATTAAGATAAGAGAAGATTCAAAGGGAAAAGTGGGTGGAAAAAGAGGGAAAGGGAACAAAGGGAAAACTCAAAAGATCTCTATGATCCCATCTGGAATTCATGGTCTTGATGGATTGATTGGAGGTGGAATTCAAAAAGATTCTGTAGTTCTCTTTGTCGGCGGAGCTGGAAGCGGAAAAACAGTCTTTGCGACCCAGTTCCTTGTTGAAGGGGCAAAGCGCGGAGAGCCAGGAGTCTTCATAACTTTTGAGGAGAAGAAATCGAGATTTTATTCAGAGATGCAGGCCCTAGGATGGAATCTTGCAGAACTTGAGAAGAAGAAATTATTCACATTCATAGAATACACTCCGGAGCAGGTTAGGAAGATGCTTGAAGAAGGTGGAGGAGAAATCGAGGTGGCCATAGAAGAGATGAAAGCGAAAAGGATTGTCATCGACAGCATCAGCTCATTTGCGCTTCTATTTGAAAACGAGCTTGTCAAGAGGGAAGCTGCCCTATCCTTGTTTGAACTTCTCAGGAAGTGGAATGTGACCACACTGCTCACACTGGAAGAAGAGCCTGTCATAGGGATGGCAGTAGAGCACATCGCGTCGCCGATTGAATTTGAGGTTGATGGGATAATTCTGCTTTATTTTGCGAGAACAAATGCAGGAAGAGTAAGAGGCCTCGAAGTCCTGAAGATGAGGGGCGTGCAGCACTCAAGACAGATTCTTGGATTTGAGATAGGGAAGGGCGGAGTAAAGATCTCAAAGAAAGTTGTGCGCTTGAAGTGATGAGGATGAAGTGATTATTTTCTTGCACTAGCACTAATCTGTTCCCCAAGAGAAGATATAAAAGTTTTTCTTGCCTGTGTTTACCCAAGGAAATCTAGGTGATGAGATACATTCTTCAAATACCAGCAACAGGCAGAGCAGATGCCGAAATCTATGACGGAGTGACTTACGGAGAGCTTCGTGATCTGGAAGATAGGATTATAGACTTGCAGGGGAAGTTAAGGCAAAAAGACAGAGCAAATCCACTCCTAAAGATAGTCACTGTTGATAGGGTAGGAATACATTTTAATCCAACCGAAGAATATCTACCTAAAGTCAGAGGGAAAACCTTAACTCAGAGTCTAACAGTATATCTGGGAGATATAGAGCAAGTTTTGACTGAGTTAGCTGTTTAGGATAAGGTTCAAGCCCTCTCGTCCCTAAGCTTCAGACGGCATTCCCTTCCTATCGCGAATCTGCTTCACAATCTTGTTCTGCAACTCCTTCGGAAGGCGCTGGAAATTCTGATCTACGACGAAGAAGCTTGCTCTTCCCTCACATGCTCCTCGAAGGAGGCCTGCAAATCCGAAAAGCTCTCCAACAGGAATTCGTGCACGAAGGGCAAGATGATCTCCTTCCTGATCCACTCCGAGGAGCTGTCCTCTCTTATTCTGCACCAACCTGGAAATCTCGCCCATGAAGCGCACTTCGCTCTCTATCTGAAGCACTTGAATGGGCTCAAAAAGGATCGGCTCTGCATCTCTGAATGAGTCTCTTATCGCATCCCTGACTGCAGGCAATACTTGCGCGGGCCCGCGATGGATAGCGTCCTCGTGCAATTTGCAATCATCCAATATGACCTTGAAATTTACGCATGGCTCATTTGCGATCGGCCCTGCATTGACAACCTGCCTGAATGCCTCAAGACATAACTCAAGAACTTCTCCTATATGCACAACTCCTCTCGTCCTCTCCTGGAAAACGCAGCCCTTATAGATCTCCCTATACTGCCTTGATTCCTTGTTCTCTATACCTAAGCGTTCAAGAGTTTTCCAGAGCTGCTCATCTTTCTTCTTTATCTGCCCCTCACGTATCTCTCCGGATTTTATAGCGTCAGAGACCTGCTCTTCAAGAGGCTCGACAGAGATAAAAAAATCATTATGCTTGTTAGGAGTTCTGCCTTGGAATATCTGGCTCGCCTTCTGGATGCTCTCACGATAAACAACAATTGGTGGGCTTGTTGTGATATCAACTCCTTTCTCAGTTACGATTCTGTTTCCGACAACCTCCAAATGAAGCTCTCCCATTCCGGAAAGCAAATGCTCTCCTGTCTCTTCATTAATTTCGATCTTGATGGTAGGATCTTCCTTGCCGACCTTACGCAGAACCTCGACAAGCTTTGGCAGGTCAGATGCTCTTTTTGCTTCAACACTCACAGTGACTACGGGCTCGAAGAGGTGCTTCATGCTCTCGAATGATTCGATGTTCTCGAGGCTGCTCACTGTTTCTCCAGCATAAACTCCCCTTAACCCAGCTATTCCAACAATGTTTCCTGCAAGAGCCTCATCGACAATAATCCTCTGTGCACCTTTGTAGAGATTGACTTGTTGAACTCTGACCCATTTCTTGCTTCCATTCATCCAAAGCTCTTGGCCCCTCTTTACAGTTCCTGAAAAAAGCCTGCCGCCTGCAATCTCTCCTGCGTGCTCATCAATTACTATCTTTGTTGGAACAAAGGCAACAGGCCCATTCGGATCACAGGAGAGCAATGCCTTTCCGAGATCAGATTCGAGATCGCCAGGCCATATTTTTCTGATCCTGTATTCCTGTGCCTGTGCAGGATTTGGAAGATGGCTTACAACCATGTTTAGGATGACGCGATGCAAAGGGGCCCTCTTGCTCAATTCCTTGCTATTCCCTTCTTCGTAAGCGCGCAAGATATCGGCGAAGGAAAGATTGTTCGCTTTCATGAATGGGAAAGACATTGCCCATTTGTGTATCGCAGAGCCAAAACAAACACTTCCTTCCTGAACGCTGAGATGCCATTCATCTTTGAATTCCTCTGGCACAAGACCGCTGATATAAACATTGACTTCTTCAATGATCTTGAGAAATTTATTCTGCATTCCCTCTGGTGTGAGCTTAAGCTCCCGTATCAAACGATCCACTTTATTGATGAAAAGAACCGGTTTCACTCTCTCCTTCAGCGCTTGCCTAAGCACGGTCTCTGTCTGTGGCATCATCCCCTCTACAGCATCCACAAGTACAACAGCGCCATCTGTTGCCCTCATTGCCCTCGTCACTTCTCCACCAAAATCAACATGTCCCGGAGTATCAATCAGATTGATCAAGTACCTCTTGCCAGCAACCTCGTGGATCATATTCACGCTTGCAGAATCTATCGTAATCCCTCTTTCTTTCTCATCAGCATGAAAATCAGTTACAAGAAGCTGTCCCGCGAGCTCTTCAGAGATCATTCCGGCTCCCGCAAGGAGAGAGTCAGTCATTGTAGTCTTGCCATGGTCGATGTGCGCGACTATGCCGATATTCCTGATGTATTGTGGCTGCTTCATCAGGCGCACAATTTCTTCTACTTGATTATCTGCCATCTTTATTTTCGCTCTGCTCACTCGCGAAAAGCCATTTTTGAACGCACGGACAGGGTCCGGCGCGCCGGAACAAGCGCGTTCCGTGCGAAGCCTCCGAGAATTAAAAAAGGATAAGCAGGATGTTTTAAAAACGTTTCTGTTAATCTACGATTTCGCGGAAAAGTAATTTGGACTCAATCCTTATCACACAGCATCTGACTATTGCATTCAAAGCATTTCTGCATTATCCAAATCTCCAAAATGTGAATCCTTTGTTAAAATTTTTAGACTGTAAGTAAGTGCGGTTGCGAGTATCATGGAGTCAATCATTCCCCAGTTCTTTACGACTTTTTTCCTTTTATAGTTCAGTCCACCCGCTAATCTTGCTATGCTCAGATTTAACGGAAGCACATGAGTTGCTTGTGTTACTATTGCTATCAGCTCCTCATGGGGCACATTTTGCTTCATAGCCCAATTAGAAATTTCTGAGATAGTTACAATACCTGTATAACATCTCTCCCTCCTTAGGACATCCTTAACCTTTGCTCCTTTATCACTTTTAATAAAAAATTCAATCCAAGCAGAAGTGTCCAATAACATTTGAATTGTGTTTGTTTATCTAATACTCTCCCAGTCTATCTACTCTCTCCCTCTTGAAAGGCTTCGCACCCTTGGCAATTCCAAAAGCCCTTTCTATCAGTTCTAACTTTCTTTTTTTAAGCAAACCTACCTCTACTTTTTCACCTTCCTTTATTTTTTCTTTCTCAGCAATCTCTTTAGGGATAAGCAGTCCGAGAGACGTTCCAACTCTCCTGACCTTGACTTCGAAGACCTTCCCCATCGTAAGAATTATAATATATTATAATATATAAACTTTTCGCTGTCTTTACCTCGCAGCATCAGACTGCCTTGTCATCTCATTCTTCTTGGAGACCGCGAAACTCTTTGCCGCATCATTGGTGCTTGCCGCAATCAGCTCTGTTGCAAGAGCTTCTGGAAATCCAATCCTCTTCCTGAAAGCCTTGTCAGAAGCACCATGTGACAAGTTGCGCAGGGCAGCGTTCAATCTTCTTGTAGGTGAAGTATCCACTGCCTGCAAGTATCTTGCTCCACCATATTCAATAGTGGTTGTTTCATCAGAGAAAGCAGCGTTCTCTATAGCCTTTACAAGTACTGCAATAGGATTCTGATTTGTCTGCTTTTCAATTATCTTGAATGCTTCGATGACATCTTTGGCACGAGAGGAAAATTTCCCAGTGCTGTTTGTCATAATCTTATGCTTCTTTCCCCTGTGCCCTGGAATCTGGGTCTTATTTATCAGTCTTTCAATGATGCTGATGCGTCCTTTAGAAAATCCATGTCGCTCTCTTCCATGTGACTTTGGCATCAGCCTCGCATCAAGAGAGATATAGCGGCGCAATCCCGGATCTTCTACCTTCACCTCAGATATGTCCCATAGATCGAATATTTTCATTTTTTCTAAAATCTTATTTTCTTCCTTTTTCGATTTTACCCTTCAAAAGCGCATCAAGAGATTGATCATTCACCTTTATCACCTGGTATCTGATTCCAGGGATGTCCCCCTTTGCTCTTCCCTTGTTTCCACCGATGGCTTCTACAACAACTTCATCGTGCTCATCGATGAGTTTGATAGCCTCGTTCCCCGGCACGAATGCAGGGATAAGCTTGTTATTCTTTGCCAGCTGGACACGCACACACTTTCTCATCGCAGAATTTGGCTGCTTTGCCTCAACCTGGAACTTTGCCAGAACGATGCCGCGTGCCTGTGAGGCTCCTTTGAGAGGATCATAGCGGGCCTTAAGTTTCAGGATGCGCTTGGAATACTTTTTAGAGTTCCATCTAAGCTTGCTCCTGTTCTTCTTCATTTTTAATGCAGAGTAAAGTCCCATCTTAATTCCTAAGAGGATGATAAGTATCACGTATAATACGTATGATATATAAACTTCCAGAAGGGAATTTATAAACCTTTTGGGAAAAATCGGGGGAAGAAAGGTTAAGGTGGTTAGGTTAATAAAGACGTTCCAGTTTGCCAGTATATGAACAAACCCAATTATCACGGGGGGGGCCTTATAAATCTGGTTGCCTCAATTGAAAACGCCATGGGCGGGCGATCAAAGTATAAATCATTAAGTAAATTAAATCCTTCTGAATTGAAGGATTCAAAGAATATAGTTCTAATGTTAATAGACGGACTGGGTTATGATTTCTTAATGAAAAATGGTAAAGGAACTGCATTCAACAAAAACACCAGAGGAAGAATGACTAGTGTTTTTCCTAGCAGCACTAGCGCAGCTATCCCTACATTAATGACGGGGCTTTCTCCCCAAGAACATGGAATGACGGGCTGGTTTATGTATCTAAGAGAATTTGGAAGCCAGATAATCCCACTCCCATTTATTCCCAGACTTAAAGGAGGATCAAATCTCGGGAAGTTAATCAAGTTAAAAGATGTATTTAACATTAAACCCGTTTCAGATAGGCTAAAAGTAAAGACTTATGTTGTCCAAGGAAATAAAATTCTAAATTCAGATTTTACAGTAGCTGCTGCGGGAAAGGCAAAACGGATGGGATATAATAAAATGGGTGGTTATTTTAGGGCAATCAAAACTATCATTAACTCAAATAGTCAAAGAAAATTTATATTCGCGTACTACCCAGAACACGATTCTCTGTGCCATAAGAATGGGAGCACAAATAAAAAAGTCCTAAGGCATTTTAAAAAATTGTCTAAGAAACTGGATTTTTTTATAAAATCAATTGAGGGGACTAAGACTACAATAATCATAACCGCCGATCATGGAATAACCGATGTCCATCCAACAAAGAGAATTAATATGAGAGACCATCCAGAATTAAAGGAAACCTTAGTAATGCCTTTATGCGGGGAGCATAGATTCGCTTATGCGTATGTAAGACCTTCGGAACAAAAGGAATTTGAAAGATATGTGAATACCAGATTAAAACATTGCTGTGAGCTATTTAAAAGCGGAGAATTACTAAGTAAAGGATATTTCGGAATATCTAATACCCATGACGAATTTAAAAATAGAATAGGAGATTACATTTTAATAATGAAGGACCATTATGGAATTTATGACGACCCAATATACCAAAAGAGAGATCATTATCATATAGGAGACCATGGAGGGACTTCTAGTGAAGAACTTTATGTACCTCTAATTGTTATAAGGAGATGACCTATTTTAGACAGAATTAGACACATCTACAAATTTTAAAGCCCTACATAACCCTGATCATATCAATCTTAAAGTAGCGCTCAAGGATGTTCTTCAGCTCCTTCAACCGAGAGGAGTTCTTTCCTATGATCAGGGCTTTGCTCTGTGGCCCTGCCCTGATGCTCACAACACCATTCTCGACCTTGACCTCTTTGACCCTTACAGGAGAGATGATTGAATGGATGAACTCGACTTCATTCCCATTATAGGAAATGACCTTGACTCTTCGGTTCAAGACAGCGCTCAATTTCTTGGCATTGACTCCGTGCTGCCCGATAGCCCTGCTCAACTGATCCTCCTGCACGATGAATATAAGAAAAATCCCATAAGTGAAACAATCCGAAGGCCTTGCCCTGGTTACTCTTTCAAATAGGTTTATGTACTGAATATCTTGGAACACTAATTTTCTTATCATCTTTAATTTTTTATCCTGTTCGCGTTCTCGTGGAGTTTTTGCACTCTTTTATAGACCACTAAAACGCGATTTTGTTTAAAAAGCTTTCTTTTAAATTCTGTCTCATGTTTTCTGCCCCGCGCTCCCGGCCCCGCGCTCCGCGCTCTGAGCTCCCGGCCCGCGCCATCATGCGCTCACTCCTATGACAGAGACAGGGAAATCTTTTTCACAGATTACAGCAAGCTCTTCCGAAGTAGATGGAAGTATTTCTATCTTAAGTGCAGAAAAAGAGGAATAGAGATTCAATTTTTCTCCGAGAGAGGGAGAGCAGTTATTCGAAATATATAGCTCTTTCACACGATCAAGCTTGATCAGCTTCAGGTTTCTGGAAGAGCCAAAGACTATCTTCTTAGGCTTGTCTTTCAAACTTTTTTGCAGGTCTTTGAGTGGCATTTTAATTTTAAGGAGCTAATTCAGAGAAATCCTTCCAGCCTCCCCATTCAAATCGTCGATGTAAAGAAGCATCAATTCATCAAAGCGCAAATCCTGGGATAGGCCCTTTGTGTACTCTTTGAACGAGCTCCAATCCCAATATTCTCCCCTATCAGTTATGGTAAACAAAGAAAGAAGAGGATTTTCAGGATTCACAGCTTCCAGAGCAACTTGCGCTTCCCTAACCATCACTCTGAGCTCCATGTGTCCAAAATAAATATCTCTCTTAGAATCAAATTCCATCTTATTCAGGATCAGGCAAGCTTTCCTCCTACTTTCACAAACAAGCCTGGCAATCCCGTACCAACAGGAACAGGCTGGTTGATTATTACATTCTCGATAACGCTTGAAAGAACGTCCTTCTCACCACTTAATGTTGCAGCAACAAAGTGCTTTATCGGAGTCTCGAACGCTGCCTTTGCAAGAAGGCTTCCTTTCTCCTTGATGATCCCAGTCCTTGTAACTCCAAGCACATCTCCATTCGCAGTCATCAAATCAGCGATAAGCTTGATGTGTTTCTCATCAATGCTGATTCCTTGCTTCTCGATAACGCTCTTAGTCTCATCTATGATGAGCTGTCTCGCAGCCTCTATCCCAAGATTATTCGCGACCTCGTAGATATTATTAGTCCTTGTTTTCTTTGTATCTACCTCTTTTATCTTCAAGACCTCCCCGAGATTGCTTCCGTAGGTAAGAATGACGTAATCTCTCTCTCCTCCACGCTTGAGAGGAAGAACTTCCTTTACTCCCTTCACTCCAGAGACAATTATTCCACTAAGCTTGCCCTTGATCTTGTAGATATCTTTGTAATCTGCCTTGCCCTTCAGCTTCACACTAAGACCTTCTTTTGTAACTCTTACACTCAAGTCTTTATCCTTGAACTGTTCTGCGACATCCTCGGCAGAGAGCTTGTGCTGCTTCATCGCCTTCATATCAAATTTGACATCTATCTTCAGCTCAGTGAAATTAATCTGGATTTCAGATGCGAGCTCTTTCAATGTAACTTCCCTTATCTTTGAAGCTATCCTCTCTGCATCCACCTCATTATTGTATTCTGGTTTCAAATACACTTCCATGACTGGAGTTGTAGGCTCTTTTCTTGCATCGAACAACTCAATCAATCTTGGAAGTCCGAGTGTGATTGCGAATTCTGCGACTCCAGCGAAGTGGAAAACATTCAGTGTCATCTGTGTAGATGGCTCTCCAAAGCTCTGTGCAGTGATTATCCCTATAGCTTCTGCAGGTGTGATCTTCTCTTTCAAGTGCGCCCTGTCGACAGAGATTCCATCATCTCCATACATGAACTGCACGATGTTCGAGGTTCCATCCCTTATCGTCCCATCATATTCTACTTTTACATCTTGAAGAGAGTTAGCAAGTCTCCTGTACAAGTATCCGCTCTTTGGTGTCCTTAAAGCAGTATCCATCAGGCTATCTCTTCCAGTTATAGCAGAGAAGAAAAATTCATATGGAGCAAGACCTGTGTAGAAATTGTTTGCGACAAATCCTCTTGAGGCAGGCATCAGCTCTCCCTGCATGAAATGGCTGAGAGTCCTCTTCTTATATCCGAGCTCGATTCTCTTGCCCCATAAGATCTGCTGGCCGACGAGCGAGCCCATCTGAACCCTATTGACTGGCGATCCTCTTGCTCCAGAGAAAATCATGATGTTTACAGGATTATTCTTCTCTTCTTCCCGATTTATCTTCTCAAGAATTACTCCCGCTATCTTCTTTCTGATCCCATCAAGAGCTTGCTGGATTTCAATCTCCCTCGTCTCATCAAGAGTCTTTCCTGGAAGGGCCTTAAGCTTTCCTCCATGGAAATTATCAATTATCTCTCCAACTTTCTTATACGCGTCTTTCACCAGCTCTTGTGTCTCGCCGGCAAGGTTTACGACAACATCACCCAGCCCTACGGTAAATCCCCTTCTAGACAAGACTCCACAACCAAGCCTGAAAATCCGCTCTAGCATGAGGATGACCTCTTCCTTAGGATAAGTCTTCATCATCTCAAGGATAAGCTTTCCTTTCTCAATCCCTATAGACTCATCATCCACAACTCCCTTGATGATCTTTCCGTCTTCAATCGTCAATCTTTTGATCTTAAGGTCGATCTTTGGAAGAAGGGCAGAGAAGATTACTTTTCCATCGACAACAGACGGCCATCTTTTCGCTTCTTTAGGCACTTCTGCTCCTGTCTCTGCAATCAATTGGATGGCCTCATCCTTATTTATCTGCATTCCAGAAGTGAGGATGAAATTTCCGGAGATAGAATCCTCTATGCATCCCAAAACATTGGTTCCATCCTTCGGAGTCACTAGGTGATTCTTGATGTCGAGAAGCTGTATGGCTTCACTGCGCGCTTCCTCAGTCTGCGGAGCGTGGATATTCATCTCGTCTCCATCAAAATCCGCATTGTATGGGAATGTTGCAATAGGATTAAGGCGGAAAGTTTTTCCAGGCAAGATTTTTGCGTAATGTGCCATCAAGCTCATCCTGTGCAAAGATGGGTGTCTGTTGAAGAGAAGGACATCTCCATCACGCAGATGGCGCTCAACTACATATCCTATCTCTAGTTCATTGATCAGCTCATCTTTAAGATCATCCGTTATCCTTTTCTTCCTTCCATCTGGCCTTACAATGTAATTCGCTCCGGGATGCTGTTTTCCATTGCGTATATACTGCTTCAAATATTCGATATTAGAGCTTGTAACTTTTTCTGGAACAGTTAGTGTTGTTGCTATCATCAGAGGTATTCCAACCTCATCGATCTTCAGATATGGATCAGAGCTTACAACTGTTCTGCTGCTGAAATCAACTCTCTTTCCCGCCAGGTTGTGCCTTATTCTTCCTTCCTTACCCTTTATTCTTTCAGTGAGAGTCTTAAGAGGCTGGCCGCTCCTGTGCCTTGCTGGAGGAACCTGAGAGATAGTATTGTCAAAGAATGTAGCTACGTGATATTGCAGCAAATCCCACAAGTCTTCGATAATCACCTCTGGCGCTCCTGCATTCAGATTTTCCCATAGACGCTGATTTGATCTCACTATGTCGCTAAGTTTGTGAGTAAGGTCATCTTCACTTCTCTCTCCTGTCTCAAGTGTGATTGATGGCCTTACAGTAACTGGCGGAACAAGAATCAGGGTAAGGATGGCGTTTTCCGGCCTGCAGTTTGTCGCTCCAAGCAACGCTGCGTCCTCATTGCTGATGCGGGATAGCATGCTCCTTATAGCTGAAGGGAAAACTCTCTTTCCGTCTATGTAGAATGAATATGGCTTTTCAAATTTCACTTTTCCTTGCTTTGCATTGCAATGAGGGCATTTCTTCGCAACTCGTGCCTTCGCGATCCTTTCCTTAAGCCTTAACCTTAGTGCATCCTCTTTATGCATCAGTATCTTTCCGCATTCTTCACAGGTTGCCTTCAGGAACATCTCTATCATCCCTATGTACTTGATATGAACGACTGGCCTTGCAGTCTCGATATAGCCAAAGTGTCCCAAACATTCCTTTAATTTTCCAGCGCAGGTTCTGCATCTTACTCCAGGATCTATAGCCCCGAGGCGAAGGTCCATAAGTCCCCCATCTACAGGATATCCATCCATGTCGTAAAGTTCTGGCGTTACAATCTTCGCTCGCGAAAGTTTCTTTACCTCTTCTGGCGAGACTAAGGTGAAGTATATGGCCTTCACTTGTTTGGTTACGATTATCTGTGACATTTTTCTTTCGTTTCGCTTTTATTTATTTTTCTTTTGCTGAGTTTTTGGATGAAACCTTTTTCCAAAAGGGTTCACTCATACTTACTCTTCAACTCAAGGCGAGGCATTATATGCAATGAAGTCAGCTCCTCAAGCAGAAGCTTGAATGCATAGCTCACCTCTACAGGCTCTATATTTGCGCTCTCGCCGCAAAGAGGGCAAGTGTTTGTTTCTTTTGCATAATTATGAATAGCCATCACATCACATTTTTCACATATGTAGATTACTACCTTGTCAGAATCATATCTTTCCTTGAGCAGCAAGGCAGCTCCATGTCCGATAAGTGCATCCTTCTCCATCTCTCCCAAACGCAATGCACCGCCCTTGCTTCTGCCTTCTACTGGCTGCCGTGTAAGCAAAGTGACGCGACCGAAGCTTCTTGCATGGAGCTTGTTTGCAACCATATATTCCAGCTTCAAGTAATACATATTCCCGATGTAGATCTTGGCTTCCATCTTCTTTCCAGTGCGCGGATCATAAAGGGTTTCCTTGCCATCTTCTCTGAATCCGAATGATCTCAGCTCCTTCTCAAGGTCCTCTACTCTTTCTGAGGAGAATGCAGTTCCATCAATGAATCTTCCGCTCAATGCTCCTACTTTGCCTGCGAGTAGCTCGATGAGATGTGAGACTGTCATTCTGCTAGGTAGGCTGTGAGGAGAGAAGAGTATATCCGGCTTCATCCCTCTTTCGCTGTATGGCATATCCTGCTCTGGAACAAGAGCAGAGAGCACCCCCTTCTGTCCATGTCTGCTGCTGAATTTGTCTCCTACTTCTGGAATCCTAGGATCCCTAGTTCTAAGCTGGATAATCCTATTTCCTTCCTGACTGATACTGATGAAGACATCGTCCACAACTCCCTTTTCTTCCTGTCTCATTGTAACGCTGTTCTCTTTCCTGATTTTTGCCATGCTTATCTCTCCGATCTCTGTCAGGAATTTAGGAGGGGATGTCTTTCCGATCACTACATCATTTTCGCGGGCATAAGCTTCTTTGTGTGCAATTCCATCATCATCAAGGTGGCGATAAGAATTCTCAGTCTTGTATCCTACAACATCTTTAGAAGGGATTGTGATCTCATCTGCAAGGCCGCCAGCATAGTATAGCTCCTCGGTCTCATAAGGCCTGAAATATGTGCTTCGTGCAAGACCCCTCTGGAGGCTTCCAGCGTTTATTACAAGCGCATCCTGCATGTTATATCCCTCATAACTCAATACAGCAACAACCACATTCTGTCCTGCAGGGTAATGTTTCAATGTCCCCTGCACGAAACTGCGCACGATGGGTTTCTGAGGGTAATGAAGCAAAGATATGTCTGTGTCGAGCCTTACGGGAAAATTCGTTGTGTAAAGTCCAAGAGATTGCTTCTGGGTCTTGCTTCCTCTGTTCAATCTTGCGCTTTGACAGAAGTTAGAGAAAGGAACCAGAGAGGAAATAAGGCCGAATTGTGCTATAGGGTCTACTTCAAGATGAGAATGAAGTGGAGAAATATCTGCTTCTGTAAAGGCGACGAGGGAATTCTCTTCCTCCGCAGCATCTAGGAATTCAACAATCCCAAGCTTGATTAGATCCTTCCATCCCATTCTTCCAGCTTCAACCTCTTTTTTATGCCTCTCTTCAAGCTGGCTTCTGCCTTCTTTCAAGATTATGAGCGGTCTGAGAACCCTTCCGACTTCTGTCGAAACAAATACTGCCTCTTTATCTGCATCAGCGTAAACGCTTCCTTCAAGGGGGAGCTCTCCTCTTCTCCTCCTTTCGCGCAATTGAGAGGCAAATTCACCCAGAGAAGAGATTTTTCCGACCACTTTCCCGTTAAGGAATACATCGTATATCCGCGCTGGAGATGATTCAGATTCCGATACTTTCTCTTTTTCCTTTTTCGCATAGCGCATCATCCCCGCTTCTTCGAAAATTCCAAGCAAGACAGATTCATCGACATTAACCGCAGTGGAGATTCTCGCCAAGATCGCGAGATTCTTTCTCAATCCGATAGAAGTTCCCTCTGGAGTCTCGATTGGACAGAGCCTTCCGTAATGTGTTGGGTGCAAAGTTCTTGCCTTGAAGTTTTCCTGCTCCGATGGGAGAAGGCTCACAACTCTTTGGATCTGAGAGAATAGATCAAGATAATTTGTTCTCTGAATATTTTGGGTTATTCCTTTCTTTTCGCCAATCCAGCTTCCAGTGGCCATCGCACTTTCAATCCTTCTGCTGAGAAGCGAAGGCTTCACGATTATTTTTGCGGAATAAAATTTCTTTTTCTTATCGAATCGCTCAAGAGTGTGCTGCATATCTCTAGTAAGTATAGAAAGATTTATCCTAAAAAGATCAGTAAGCAAATCTCCAGAAAGGCGCACTCTCTTGTTAAGATAGTGATCTTTATCATCCACAGGCCTGCCGTCCCTCGAAACAAGGAGCAGATGCTTCACAAGCTTGCACAAGGTTCGTGCCTTGTCTTTTCTGCTGTTCTTATCAGTGCCGATGTGCGGAAGAAGGAATGAATCAAGCCTTGACGTGACTCTATCTATCATCTCTGGCTTTGTTCCAGAGAGATTCATCCGCTCAACGAGGAAAATTATTGCGTCTTCTTCTTTCTGCAGGCTAGAGAAAGAGTACAGGTTGACGATTAAGCTGTCATACTCTTTTCCTATCTCCTCGAAGATTTCAGAATCTCTTACAAGTCCAAGTGCCTTGATTACGGGGATTACGGGAAGGTTCTTGAAACGGGTGAAGGACATCTGAATCTCACCTTCCTTATTTTCAGTAATATTCAATGGGATCCTGTAGCTTCCTCTTTCAGAGAAAAGACGTGCAGAGATGTTTCCAGAAGAATCTTTTTCAACAAATGGCTGATTAGGAGCGAGATCTTCAATCAAGACAAGAACTCTTTCATTTCCATTCAGAATAAAATACCCACCAGGATCTGCAGGATCCTCATAATTGTTGATCATTTCCTGTTCTTTCAATCCAGAAAGGTGGCAGAACTTGCTCTTGACCATGATGGGCAAGTCGCAGATACGTGCATTAAAGAATTCCTTCTCGTTCCCCCTATGCAGATTAATTTCCAAGAATATAGGGGCAGAATAAGTTATCTTCCTCAAACGGGCCTCGAAGGGAAACAGATCCTTCTTGCTTCCATCTGCCTCGGTTATGATTGGTTTTCCGACAGAAATCTTTCCGAGCTTTAACCCAAGCGATGGATCGAGTTGTGCGCTCAACTCATCGACAATGACCTGTAACCTGAATTCGACAAAATTATTGAAGCTCTTGATATTACTTTCTACAGCTGAGAATTCTTCGAAATATCTTTTGACTAGCTCCTTCATTATCTAACCACCTATTCATTCACCTGTTTACTCGCTTGACCTTTTACTCGCCTATTTACTACCAATCTGCCTATAGAGTTTCTATATTGCCGATTATTTGAGTAGTGCCTAAAACGTATCAAATATTAAACTATAACTCTAAAATATTCCTTCTCTGATCCGGCCTCATCCTTCCTCAGGATTTTGATAACATCGCCTTTTTTGATGCCTAAATCAGCGATGGCAGGATCAGAAATCTTGATTCTAGGGAGCTGCTCTTTGATAATGTTATACTTCTCAAGTAGTTTGACAGCTTCGTCCTCTTTAAGTTTTACATGTTTTGGTTGAAGAACGTGCATTTTTCAGACTAGGGCTAAAGTTTTAGCTGTAAGTAAAAATTATGCCATTTCCATGTTTAAAAGCCTTTCGGTTTTTTGCTTTGTTAGGGCTAATTTGGCCTTTTTGGGGTTTTGGTTTTTTCGGTTTTTTTTAGGCATCCGATGCTTAAGGAACACCAGAATCACGATGTCTTAGCAAGTATGATGCCTTTTGAGCGCAATTATGGCTATCAAGCGCTTTTTTAGATCTTTCCAAGTACCCGAGTTGAAGAGCATGACCCCCGATAAGGATCCCCCTACCGCCGCCTAATGTTGTCGTCATGACCCATAACGGATCTCTGCTCACCTGAAGATTCCCAAGATTCTCATGAAATGTGTGCATTCTTTCACCTAGTTCAGCATATTCGTGGACGTTAGAGAGATAAACAAGGGAAAACTCCTCTTCACCATCAAGACTCAGGCCTTCCTCAAACAGGTCCACTAGAGCGAACTTTATTCTTCCATCCGAATACATTCTCCTTAGTTTTTGATATTTCGCCTCGTTAGACAGCCAGCTAGATGGGTTGTGTTCCAAAAAATCACGCAGGCTCCAATATTCTTGATTCAGATGAGACCTTAGCATATCATCGCTATAGCTATAGCCAGTATCAGATAGAATCAAACCGATTATCATGGAGCTTACCCCGTATAAATTAATTAACCTGTCCCCCATTTCTAAGATTGCCTCTTTATTAAGACGCTCAGCACAGAAACTTTCCTCGAGAGATTTCAGATCCACTTTTCTCGAGGTTAAATTTGAGATATAATCCTGCCTTGTTCCAGAAAGTTCTGCCAGAGCGCATCGGAATCTCGCATATTCAACTGCCGCAATGTTTTTATCCACCAGCAGAGCAGAATCAAGATCTGAGTTAGCTAATAAAGAAGCTACTTGATCAAACCCTCCGATGACGAATAATCCTGCTCCTTTAACCCCATGCAACTGATTATCAGCTAATATTTCCTCGAGAACTTCATTAGAAGAAGAGTACTGTAAGTGAAAATCGCGATCTAAACGATGGCGGTAGCTAGAAAAATCTTCATTGCCAATAAGGAACTAAGTCCCTTTCTAAACGGCTTTCAATCGTCATTTTTATTCCCGAAAGGGTATTAGATATCAGGAAAAGTGTTATTTAAACTTTTTTGCTCCGAGGGCAAAACAAAAAATGGGCTCGACGGGAGTTGAACCCGCGACACCCGGATTAAAAGTCCGGTGCTCTGTCCAGGCTGAGCTACGAGCCCTCTAGTCAGAAAGAGAAAAGAAATTTATAAAGGTTAGCTAAATGAAGCATAAAAAGAAAAAATTATAAATAGTAACCCCATCAGAATAGAATGGAAGCGGCACAAGAAGAAACACTTGCGACATTCCTTAATCAAGCAGAGGACAGGCTTTACTTGACTATTGGGAATTTGCCAGAAGATGTGAAGCCCAGCACAGTAAATTTCGTAATCGCAGATAAGAAGAAGATTAAGGCTTATTCAAGGTCCTACCCATCAATGGCAAGGGCGGGGCAAGAAGAGATTGCAGAGTATCTTCAAGAGGCAGATGCCTTTATTTCTAAGTACGGATAATTAAGTGCGGGCAGGATTGAAATGGTATCAAAAATTGTCGGGGTTGGGCATTATCTGCCAGAGAAAGTCATAACTAATTCTTATTTCGAAGAAAGGAATCCTCTTTTCCAATACGACCAGAACGAAGAAAGGACGGGTGAGCCAATAATCACTTCTGATGAATGGATAATGAGACGGATGGGAGTTGCCGAGAGGAGAGAGGCTGGAAAGGATGAATATGTGCATCACCTCGGAGCAGAGGCTGCGAAAAGAGCCTTATGCATGGCAGGAATGCAGCCAGATGACTTGGATGGGATCATGCTTACTTCAGTAACTCAGAAAACGCGATTTCCGTCAGCTGCCATCGAGGTGCAGAAGCTTATAGGCGCAAGAAATGTAAAAGAGGCATTTGATATCGGTGCTGCATGCGCTGGATTTCCCCTTGCGCTTTATCATGCAGATCTTGCAGTGCAGGCCTCGAGAGGAAATTACCTTGTAGTCGCTGTAGATACATTAAGAAAGATAACAGATGACACCGATGCAAATGCGCCTTTGTTCGGGGACGGAGCAGGAGCCGCCATCCTGAGCTACACCGATAAGAGAGAAGGGATTCTGGCATACAGTTCAGGAAGCAATCCATTTGATGGAAAGAGTGGGTGGATTCTTCAGGGTGAAAGCGGAAAGCTGAGGATGCCTGAAGGGAAAAGTGTGATGAGGGAAGCAATTGAATCCATGGTTTCGCTATCAAAAGATATAAAGAATCAGCTCGGATGGGACAATAAGGATATAGATTTAATTATTCCACACCAAGCGAATATAAGGATCTTGAAGCAGGTAGGAGAAAGATTAGGGCTTGAAGGCAAAGTTTTTATAAATATAGAGAAGTATGGAAACATGTCGCCTGCGACATGTGCTGTCGGAATGTCAGAGGCAGTTGAGCAAGGAAAAATCAAAGAGGGATCAAAAGCAATCATAGTATCATTCGGTGCTGGCCTTATTTATACAGGTGTTGGATTAGTGTATTAGAAATGGGGGTTATCCAAAGCACCTCATCTAAAAATCAAAAATAATATAGCCACGATTGCGACAGCAGCGACAATCATGCCGATAATTGCGAGAGGGCTTTTAAGCAGTGGATCTGTCATGGCCTTTAGATCTAATCCATAATGCTCTTCTCCAGCCCTCGGCCCCGCGCTCCCTTCCCCGCGCCCTGTGCCGTGAGCACTTCCCGCAGTAATATCAATCTCCTTTCTCGCACGAGGCTCATATGTAACCTTCTCCCCTCTTTGAAGCCGTGCGCGCAGCTGCTCTTTGCGCGCAGCAAGTCCAAGACAAGAATGATCTTCAGGCAACCTGTGCGCGTCACAGAACTCAAGGCTGCAAAATTTGCACTGGAAAGGAAGTGTCAAGAGCTTTTTCTTGCAGAACGCGCATAAGGATTTTTCCGGAGAGGAGGATTTCTCTTTTTTTGCCATCTTCTTTTTTACCATCTTCAGAAAAGGACTCTTCATCTTATAAACTTTATTTTCTCACCCCTTTTCATGTGCAATCCCTTCCAGAGAGAAAAAGGCACTTCAACAACATATTTTGCTCTCGAAGGAGAAGAATAAAGAGTGAAAGGCCTCAGGAGCTTATAGTCCACAACTCTCATGCGAGAATCCAGAAAGAGCGCATGCAATGGAAAAAAGACAAAGAACATGTGCAAAGAAATCCTGCGCTCAGAATGGAAGGAAAGTATCTTCGCCCCTTTCTGAGAGAAAGTAAACATGAATCCCTTCCAGTTCCCAACACCAAAGCAGAGCTCTGCATCAAACTTCCTTTTTTGAATCTGTATTTTCATTCTTTACCTCATTTTTCTCGCCCCCTATATCCTTTTCGCCCTTTCTGCCGAACTTGCTAAAAAGCTTCCCGAAAAATCCAGGAGACTTTTTACTATCCCCTTCCTTCTGTGCCACGCGCTCCCGGCCCTGAGCCACGTGCCCCTTTTGTAGCTCAGCCTTCTTAGCCTCTTCAGCCTCTTTCATCATCCTTTCAAGGTCATCTTTCCTTATCACGGGCAGATTTGACTTCAGAACTCCGATTGGGTCTACGATTGAAACATCAGTCTTGAAATTATCGTCCAATTCTATGGTCTCTCTTTCTTTTCCGCTGCTATTACTTTCTTTGTCTTCTACTTTCTCTTTTCTATCTTCCATGCCCCTGTTAAAGGATTTACATTTAAAAAATGTTCTAAAAGAAAGAGTTATAAGTTTTTTTATCCTGAATATCAAATGGAAATTAAGGAGAGAGTTTCAATAGCGTGTATAGTGGAAAAGCGTGAGAGAGACCTATTTACCGCGTTGATGAAGGCAGATGAAATGGCAGGAAACATTAGCCCTGAAACACAGGAGAATGTGCAAAAAGAGATCATTTCACAATATGAAGACAACGCATACCTTAAGAGCGCAAGGGAAGGCCATCTTTCCATAAGAGAGGCATACGAAAGCTTGGATGAAAAGCTTAGGGGCATCAAAAGGATTCTTCCCGCAAAGAAAGACAAGCACCATAATGCGGCAGTGGAAATCCTTGGCGAGCTCATCCCTACAGAGCATCTTAAGACGAGGGGATTGCTCGCGTGGGATAATTATGCCATGGGAACTGCCGTAACTATTGGGGTGATGTATGGCTTTTCCTATTTGATGGAGTTTACAGACGCTGGGCAGAATTTAACAAGCAATAATGTGCCATTCTTTCTTGGTCTTCTCCTTTCGCCATGGACGGGATATTTAGTTGGGCAGGAGCACAGAGCTGTACATGGGATAAATGTAAAATATGGAATGAGTGCACGCGCGTGTGCAGACTATCTTGATACAAAACTCGTAGAGTTGGGATTTGCCAAGAAGCCAGAACAAAAGGTAAAAATAGAGGATAGGTATTAGCTAAAAGTGTCTAAAAGCCAAATCACAAAACAAACTTCTCTCCATTCTTCTTCAGATAGCGCTCATACTGCTTATACTCCGGGCACAATTCCCTCACCTTGGCCCAGTAGCGCTTGGAATGATTCATTTCTTCCAGATGCATGAGCTCATGCAGGACAATGTAATGCAGAATTTCGCGGGGGGCCATGACAAGTTTCCAATTAAAATTCAAGTTCCCGCGATGCGAGCAAGAGCCCCACACAGTGCGCTGTCCTTTCAGGAAGATGCGCCTAAACTTAAACCTGCCATCCTTATTCCATTCCCGGAGAGAATGCAGGATCATCTTGCGCGCATGTGCCTTGAAGAAGCGCACAATGGCCATGCGCAACTCTTTCCCCGAAATGCCATTAGTAAAAACATGCATCTCTCCCCCAGAAATCCTTATCTCGCTTCTCCCTTGCTTGTTCAGATGCACTATCTTATACTCTTGCCCAAGAAAATATGTCCGCTCGAGAAAGGCAGATGGAGTAGGGAGCGAGGAGTAATGCTCAAATTTCTCGAGAATCCAATTCTGCTTCGAGTAGAGAAATGCGAAGATCCTGCTGTCTGAGACAAAGAAGGGTGCTGTAACCCGTACAGGCGAGCGTGGAGCAATGCTCACAGAGATGTTCCTCACACCAAATCTTTTCCTGATGTCAAGAGGTATATTCTTTCCTCCAAGTTCCAAATCAAGCTCAAATCTGCGCTCCATCCTCTTCTTTCCTCTGCCCTCTTTTTATTTCCTACACGCAATCACGAAATCCTCAAAACGTCAGCAATTCCCTGAGTACAGGCTGAAGATCTCCCTTCAGTATCTGAACTCTTCCCGTCCTCAAGATAAGATCAGCAAGAGGATCTGAGATGTTATTATGAGTCACAATCCCAATTCTTCTCTCCCCATTTTTCCATGTATAATCTCTCTCTGCGAGACCAAGATCATTTTCACTATTCTTTGGAAGCGCTTCAAGACCAAAGTCAGCATAAGGAGTTCCGATCCTTATCAGAGAAAAGTTCTCGGATGCAAGTTCCCCTTCAAGAGCAGAAACAGCATCATGGGGGGAAACAGAAACGTCTTCTCTCTTGCCCTGTCCATTCAAGACAAAGATCCCTTTGTATGCCTTGCCCACGTCATTAAGCGCACTATATCCGACATCACCCTCTATAAGCCTGTAAAATTCAACAAACTTATCAACAGCATGCATGGCAGGCTTATCAGCAGATGGCCACCATAACGCAGCATAGGGCCTATGCAACGCATTTTGTTTCCCAGTAACCCCATCTACCATAATCTCAGGAACTGGATTCTTCATTAAGGGGAATCTTGAAGCGCCGAAGATGATCCGATCATTGTAATAGTAGGCCCAATCTTCGCAATCGAAATCTTTCTCCTCTGTCCTGCGTAATTTGAATCCCATGTGCCTTTCGCGGAAAGAAGAAAGAAAGGAATATAAAGGTTTTGGGAAAAAGAGCTTTATAAAGATTTCTACAATCAGATTTCAACAACCTGTGCCCTTACAATCTTTACCTCTGTAACAGGCCTATCACCAGAATCTGTCCCCACAGCAGCAATCTTATCCACTACATCTATGCCCGAAACAACCTTGCCAAATGCAGGATGCTTGCTATCAAGAAAGTTATTATCAACGAGATTGATGAAGAATTGGCTTCCGCCAGAGTCAGGCCCTGCATTTGCCATGGAAATCGTTCCTCTGTCATTCTGATTTGTAGAGGTAAATTCATCCTTTATCTTATACCCAGGTCCTCCAGCTCCAGTTCCCGTTGGATCTCCACCCTGAATCATGAAGCCCTTAATCACGCGATGGAAGATTATGCCATCATAGTATCCTTGAGAAACAAGCTTCCTGAAGTTTCCGACAGTTATGGGCATGTCCGAGCGAAGCTCAATCGTTATATTGCCCATCGTCGTCTCGAGCAAGACCTTTCCGCCCTCGAAGCCATCTGCATCAGAACCTTTGAATTTTCCTTTGTTCACCATTGCAAAAATCAATAATCCTATTATCAAAATGAAGACTATAAAAATCCAACTCTTTTTCATTTTCATCCTGCAGTCCTGCACTCAATCTTCTTCCTGTTTAGAAACGCCCTCAACGAAAGATGCGATATTCTCAAAATCCTCTGTATCCTGATGAACCACAACAGAGGAATCAGACTCTAACTCTCCTTCTTCGAATTTTTCCCTCAGTTTGTCATCGGCATCTTCCTCATTTTCAGCCTCTACCTCCAATTCAAAGGAGTCTATGACATACATTTTACGAGTAAATCTTGCCATTTTCTACCCAAGCGGGAGATTCTTATAAAGCTTACCCTTCCTATTTTCAGAAGAACCAGAAAAAATAACCAGGAAACCAAAGCGTCAAATCCTTATCCTTCCTTCTTGCCAAGGTTGCCGGCAAATTCATAAAAGATGATATCAAAGTCGCCGGAATTATTTATCCATAAAGTGCGGAAAAGGTGGTTTAATCTCTTTCTCATATCTTTCTCCTTTATACGATTTAATGATTTTTGAGAATCTCGATACCATTCTTTGCAATATTTACATTTGTGATTGATATGCACGATTGTTTTTCTTTTCTTCATCTCCCTATCAGTTCCAAAAACTCGCCGGAGCTCATAATTTTGATGCCTTTGTGCTCCTTAAGCTTTAGCAGATGCTTATCACCCGTTACGATAAAATCGGCGTTTCCATCAACAGCTGTTTCTATGATCTTATCGTCTGTCGGATCTTCTGTAACAATTTTAAGTCTGGTTTTTATAGTAATTATTTCGCAAAAGTTTTTTAATAAAGCTAGTAGTTCTTCGATTTTGTCCTCCGGGAATCTGAATTTGTCCCTTAACGTTCTAACAACCTCGTCAACTATATCTTTAGAAGTGACTAAGACATAATCCCCCTCTAAACCCTTCTTTACAACTTCGTGTTCTTTCCCCCTCCAGAAGATAGATGATAGAATTATATTGGTATCTAAAACTGCTTTTATCTTAGTCATCCTCTAGAACATCTTCTTTTTTAATTCCCTTTTTCTTAGCGAACTTCGCACCGAATGAAACGAGCTTTTCAAAGTCCTTTACAGTCGGCACTGAAATTTTCTTTAGGATTATAGTATCTCCTTTGCCAAATACAGCAAATTTTGTACCTTCTTCTATCCTCAACTCCCTTCTTACTTCTTGCGGGATTACTACTTGTCCCTTGAAAGAGGATGTAGTAAGCTTAATTTTTTCTTTCATTGTAGGAAAGTAAAACTTTCTTACTTTATATACTTTTCGTCCTCGCACACAGGGCCAGAAGAATCAAGTATCAGACCCTTATCTTCCCCTCTTGCCAGTCCCTGATTATGGTCTTTGCCGTCCTAGGTTCATCCACAACCCCTCCCTTCTTCAGGAAGCCTTTCTTCCTCCCGAGTTGTTCTATAAGAGCCTCAGAATCCCCGTCAACAGAAAGGCCATAGAACTTTTCAATCTGCTTGGAATATCTTTTCATCAGATCAGCGACAACCATCTCTGGATCACGGATGGTATTTGCAGTGCGAGCACCAATCATCGAATGCTTCTTTATCGCTCCCTCTTGTATATGAGAATACTCTTCTGTCGGAATTATGCCTGGTGTATCAAGAATCCTGATTTCAGAAGTGAAGCGTATTCTTTGCACTCCCCTCGTGTATCCTGCCTGAGAGCTTGTTCTCGCCGCACCCCTTCGGGACAGAATATTAATCACAGATGATTTCCCAGTATTAGGATACCCTATGATGCCGACCTGTACCTTACGCTCGCCAACTTTTACCTTGCGAGCCTCTGCCTTTATTCTGTTCCTGAGCCTTTTTATCCCAGTTCTCTTTTTGCAGGACACGAAGAAGTAAGGGTAGAGCTTAAGCGATTCAGCTTCCTCAATCTTGGCTCTGCGATCGACAATATCATCTTTGTTTATCACATACATCAGCTTCTTGCCCCGTGCAAGAATCATTTCCTCAAGTTCCTTATTACGTGTCTCAGAGATGAAGCGCGCATCAAGTATTTCAAGAATTATATCGGAAATCCTGATTATCTCTTTCACCATTTCAGGAATCTTAGGCTTCGGTTTTGGAGGCTCAACAGGAAATTTGGCCCTCGCTTGTTGGTTCTGGTTCATTTTGTCTTTATCACAGGGAGAAGTAGGGGGATTATTTAAGGGTTGGGGCTGGGGAGTGATACCTATGTATGAATTTTACTTTTCCTTTAAAGCGTTTGAAAGATGATAGAAATCTTTTTATTATACTCTCATTTATCATCAGCATGGTTAAATGTATTTTGTCAAAGGGGGATGACCCAATAAAACAAATTAGTGAAGGTTTAAGTATAATTGAAGAGATGAATTCTCTTTACAAGAAAAAAGAAGAGATAGTCTTAGACTTATCGGGAATTGAATGGATTTTACCATGTTCTGCCTTATTGTTAAGTGGTAAGATTATGGGTTTTATAGATAAGGGTATTAAAATTAAGTATATTGAACCTTCAAAGGAATCTGTAAAAGATTACCTTAAAGAGGTAGGTTTTCCACTAGGTTCAAAAATGGATGGGAGGACTTATTCACCAATAAAACATTTCGGTCGAGATAAAGAGATAAACCGAGAAGTAAGTAACCTACTAAATAATCTAAACGATAAGGTTCCTGGTCATTTTGGGACGAGTATTCATTATATACTGGCAGAGCTTTCAGATAACATTCAACAGCATTCTAGATTTTCCTACGCTTCTATAATGGCACAGTACTACCCACAGAAAAAATATGTAGATCTTGGAGTTCTTGATGATGGGATGAGTATTCCTTGCTTGTTCGAGGAGAACAATATAAAATTTTCAAAGGATAGTGAAGCCATAAATTTGGCTTTGACCGGAACAACCACCAAAAAGGGAGATGGTCCAAGGGGCTTTGGCCTTAGAAGCACAAGAGAGATTGTTAAAAAAGCTCTAAATGGGAAGATGTATGTAATATCTAGGAAAGGAGTAGTGATTATTAATCCGGAATCAAAAGACAAATCTTATGATTTTAGTAAGGAATCACTGAGCGGAACCATTCTGTATATGAGGTTAAATACTCCAAAGGAATATTTAAATATATACCCCTATTTAGAGTAATATGGTCAAAAAAGTGATACTATTGTATAAAGAATTTGGCGATAACATCATCACACGAGACACCTTTTCTCATTTTTTTGAGAGAATAAACAGTTCAAGAGAAAAAGAAATTGTTATAGATTTTAAGAAGGTAGGGTTTATTTCGAGGTCCTGTGCTGATGAGTATCTCAAACTCAAGAAAAGATCTGAAAAGAGTATTGTAGAGAGAAATTTATCAAATGAAGTAAAATCTATGTTTAAGGTTGTAGAATATCAATTAAGAGAGGCTAATTTTTCGTTTACCCCGAAAAATCCAGCTAATGTTTTATCTATTCCTGCATAATTGTTCTTATTTGTCTTATTAATCCTAAATTATTAAGGGTGCGATACCGAAGGGAGCGATAGTGGAAGTATCTTTCCCAGAAAATATCAGGCTCATCAGAGAGCTAAGGCACGTAGAGAATCTGCCAGGTTGGATTCAATGTTTTGAGAGAACCAAGCAGATCCGGGAAGAGTTTTTGGGGCTTTGTGGGGGGTGACTTTTGGGGGGGCTCATTTATTTTTCTTCTATTTTAACTTTAATTTTATTGGCTATATCAACTATCAACTCATGCCATGTCTCCACTTGCTGAAATAGCGCTGGGTCTCGAAATACTTCTCTTAAATCAGTACCATCAGCATGAGCTGAATGAATATTTCTTGCTGCTTTGTAAGCTTTACGCCAAGTATCGTTTATTTTCCAATTAGTGTGAACATACCTATTCCTTGTTTCTTTAGCAAGCCATAATTCATCTGAATGAGATTTTATTACATCAGAAAGCTCAATCTTTAAGGAGCTACTCTGAATTGCTACTTTTAATTCTTCGAATAAAGAAAACAGAGTTACTAAATGTCCAAGAGTAAGGTTGTCGTCCATTGTAATCAATATTGTATGTAATTGTCGTGGAGTATAATCATGACTTTTATTTTTTGATTGGGGTAACCCTAATTTTAGTTTTCCGTCCCAATTAAAAGTATTTTTAAATGTTTTTTCGATATAGGCAGAATAAGGATGTATTGCCATATAAGTGGCTTTCCAAAGGTCTTCACTTTCGTTTATTCTTTGGATTATAGACAAAATGTTCACTGGTATTGACATGACACAAGAAAAGGTATAATGATATAAATAAATTCCGACTCTTTGTTCTCTAAGCTCTATCTTAAAGCAGGGTAAAGGAAAGTTTTTAAGGTTGTGAGATTATAAACCAGTATGAAACTAAAACATGCTCTTTTGATATTAATTTTACTTGTAATTATTGGTGTTGGTGCAGAAGGATGCTCCTTTGTTAACACAACTGATAGTGATAAGCTACTAAAAACAGCAGAAAATATTTTAATTAATTTGAAATGGAATACGTACATAGACGAAACCACCTATCTTGATGTAAATGAATCTAAGAGGTATCCTGTTGGATTAATGAATATGCCAGAAACGATAAATATAGCTTATGGATTCACCGCCGAAGAAGATGCAAGGGTTGATGTTATTATATTAGCTGATGAAAATTCAGGACTGCTTTATCCATCTTGTAGTATAAGCAATTCTCAAAAGGGTTCTGAAACTTGTCAGAGAATTAAGGGGATATCTATTTTAGAGATTACGAATAAGAGTCCTAAAGTGGTAAAAATAGAGATAAAAGCTTCGTGGTCAAGAGCAAATGGCTAAAGCTCATCGATTACGCGAAAATTACAGAAAGAAAGGTTTGTCTCTTTTGGAAAAATTAAAACGCTATTGGAAAATATTTTCGCACTCAGCTGATTTATTATTAACTTTAATTTTTATATTTATTATAGTATTGCTTGCAAGTTATTTACTAGCGGGATTTTTAGAAATTGCTAATAGAGAAATGAATGAAGGGACAATAGATTTTGTCAAATACTTAACCTTGTTATCCTTCACACTTGCTGGTTTTACTTTTCTTTCTGGTTCATTAAATAGAAATAAAATTAAAGACATTTCCAACGTGGAAATTAGCATCTTTTCAATCTCTTCAGTCTTTATACTTTCAGGGTTCTTTGGCTTAGTGTTTATAGCACTAACATATCTAAATCCAATAAATGTATTTGGACTTCCTATTGAAAATTTTGAATTTATGAAGACTAAGGTATATCCCATAAGTATAATGTTTTCTATTCTGTTCTTCTTAGCAGCTCTTGCATACCTCATGATAATTCTTAGAGTATGGTTGCCACATATAGAAAGACAGAGGCAGAAGAAAATAAAAAGTAAATCTTTCAAGGAGGCCTTAAGTGTGCAAAAAGCATTCTGGAAAGAGCAAATTGGACTTGATTAATAATTATACAAAGGTACTCTCAAGATCGCTGAACTATCTTAGTGGCGTCTCCTTCTCCCCGGAGCATAAAGCCCAGCAGCCCCAATCCCAAGCCCTACAAGAGTTGAAGGCTCTGGGACAGGATTTATGTACACATTGTCGTAATCCATATGAACTAAGCCATTATGCCCGGTTCTGGTTCCAAATCCAAATGTATGTTGCTGGCTTGAAGAATTAAGTCTTCTGAAAAATTCTGAATTATCTGGCCTAGTAATAAACAAATTAGCACCCGAGTTATCAAATTCCACATTTGCATGATATAATCCGGGATCATTTCCACCAGGTTCTATACCATTCCAATATCCTACTTGGCCAAGCCATCTGTAGTCATTATCTAAATCAACGATATGTATTCTGTTTCCGTTTCCTCCCGCATAATTCATATCGTACTCAAGGGAATCCCCAGGATAGAAAATGTAGTTATTGAACATCAAAACTGTTTCTCTATCAGATTCGTTCAAATGAGCAGTGTGATAGGCTCCTTCTGCAGGATTAACAAAGTGCTCATCATGGAACATTGTTTGTGTACTCTCGAACCATTTGTTAGGATCGAGTGTTCCGGATGAGAAATCATCGTATAAGAATGCGTTCGCATTTGCCACTCCAAGAGCAACTGCACCTATGCATGCTATCTTTAATTTTTGTATTAATGACATTCTCTTTGATTATCTTAATTACCCCTACAGATTTAAAAGTCTTCTTGTTTCGTAGGGGTAAATATTGCAGAGTGCCTTCGCCCCAGCCGGGCTAAAGCCCGCGTCACCTTATCCCCCTTTTTATCTTCCGCATCTGCTCCTTTAATCTCGGAAGGTCATTCCTTACTATATTCCAAACAATATTGAGGTCAACACCAAAGTAATGGTGAATCATCTTATCCCTCGTACCAGCAATATTACTCCATTCAACTTCCTTCCACTTACTTTTAAGACTTTTTGATACGTTCTTGGCAGCTTCACCTATGACCTCTATCTCCCTTATTATTGCGCTCTGCTTTAACCTGTTTTTAATAATCTCTTCTTTTGTAACTCCCCTAGAGAATTCCTCAATCGCATTAATGCTATCTAAAATGTGCTCAATGAAGACTAAATCATATTTTTCAGTCATATTATCCTTATCTCCTCATTAAGAATTTTGTCTTTCAGAAATGGGCTAATGCCGTTATAACTGACTAAATCAACATTTTTCTTTAATTTACGCTTAAGCTCCAACTCAATACCGGCAAATTTGAACCCGATTCCCTTAGGAGGCTCTACAAGTATGTCGATATCACTATCTTTTCTCTCCTCGCCCCGAGCATAGCTTCCAAATATTCCAGCTCTCCTTATCTTGTTTTTACTCAGTGTTCTCTTGATTTCAGGAATAATTTTCCTGAGGGATTTTAATCTTTTTTCAGGATTTAGCTTAATGTCGGCTTCTCTACTTTTAGCAATTAATTCTTCTTTTGTTAGCCCTTTTCCCAGATAAATCCTCACCTTTCTGAACTCATCTCCCTTCCTTATGCTCCTGACCCTATAGTAATATCTCTTCCCATTACTCTCTTTGACTTCGGTATATGCCATTAGGTTTATACGGGCACTATCTTTATAAAATCTTCTATGTGGACGTAAACGCCCCAGCCGGGATTTGAACCCGGGTTTCAACCGCGCTGCAGCACTTCCTTCCCAAGCTTTCTTGGTGCAGGTTCTTTTCTCTGAAAAGAAAGTGCGCTGACAGGGTTGCGTGCTGGGCCACTACACTACTGGAGCATTGCCTTTACACACTATATTTTCAGTAGAAGAGATTTTTAAATCTTCTCAAGAATTAAGAATTACGGAGCTACCTGCAGGTGGGGGAAGAACGGCAATGATTCCTTCGTGCCTTAGATAAAGTCATATCCGGTGCAACATCAAATCCTGCAGCAGTTACAGTGACATTCACGGGGCCGGCAAAATATCCTCTTTGAAGAGGAGCTCTGATTGTGATGATATCACCGACCATGCAGGGGCTCTGTAAAAGCTGGCAATCAATCAGGTATTCATTGCTTGTGCCACTATTCCCATCCGGGCCGATTATATCGGTAACATTATCTGAGAGTGTACCAGGCCTGTATGCAATAACTTTCATTCCGTTAGGGCTTTTACCATCTGTTGCATTATGGACATACCCTGTAATAAAATGCGAGTCTGGGTCTGCCCTCAAGAGGAATGTAAAAGATACTGAGAACAAGACTAAGGAAAGTAATAGGAATACATCTCTCTTTTTCATGGTAATGTAGCATGGAAGAAGTATAAATATTTATCGTTCAACCCCGAGCACTTGTCCGGTGCTAGCATCAATAATCACATCCTTTTCAGTTCCATCAGCATCTGCTTTGATCTCCACAACATATGCTATCTTCCCATACTTCCTTTCAATAGAAACATCTGTCACGATTCCGGGAACTTCTCTCAGGGCTATTTCACGTGCTTGTGCCTCTGTAATCCCAGTCGTAAGATTCTGCGGCCGCTCGGACTGCCCCGCGCCCCCGGCCTCGGGCTCTGTGCCCTGCGCTCCAGGCTCTGCGCCATACTCAACAGAAACAAGCTCAACCCATTCACCGCTTCCTAGGCCGACTTCAAGCGCAACTCCACCGACTTCAGAGCAGTAATACTTATACTCGCGCACATCTGGCTCTAGGGGAGTGTAATCTAAGGTCCTAATACAATCTTTGAATTTTCCGAAAGGAACATCTACCGCTTCGCCCAGCGCGATAACATCAGCCATATCCTCTGCTTCCCCAGCAAAGAATTCTTGCCTATAAGTCTGGCCAACTCTTGGATTCGCAAGCATCGCAATGCCTGGCTTGGCTCCTTCAACTCCTGTTTCCCACGAGCCCTTCGTGTTCACAACTTTACCATCAATCATCTCCTTAGTATCCTCTCCAAGATACCATACATTCCCTTCCTTGTCTTGAGCATACCAATCTCTCGTGTCCTCTATAAGCTCATCATTAAGCCAAACCCTGTCCCAGACGACAACTGCCTCAATTCCCGCCACGAATTTCTTTTCATTCGTGACAAAAACTTCAATCCTTTCTTTTCCTTCTTCAACTTTAGACTCAAAGACCATCTTCTTTCCCGGAATAAGTGAGAAATACTTGTTTGTAACAGAAGATGTGAATTCTCCAGGATTGATTTGTGGATTGTATACTCCTTCCCCCCCTGATCGCTCCTGAACTTGCGTCTGGGGGCATCCTGCTGCCAAAAATAGCAGAGAGGCTAACACCAGAAACATTAAAGCGAAATTTGTTTTTCCTGTTCCAGACATTTAAGATGTAACATGTCAAGACTTTTAAATTTTCGCACAGAGGGGAAGGAACAAGAGAAAGAAAGATATAAAAATAAAGGGCACCCCTAGAAGAATAGGTAAATAAAAGAGAGAAGCAGGAACAGGGCAAATGTCAGATACGCAGCTTGTCCACGAGTTAAGCATTCCAGAGCTTAATGAAATGCCCAAAGAAAAGAGGCTGGAACTCGTGAGGAAGCTTGAGAGCAAGCATGCAAAATTTTCTTGCAGCGTCTGCACAAAGAGCAAGATTTCCGCGGTGCATTTCAGCCTGGGAGACCAATGGCTTGTGGCAAAACTCCTATGCGGGAATTGCTTCAACTCTCAGATGGTCTCGGTGAAGAAAAAGGGATTTTTTGAGGGCCTCGGAAAAAAGAAGTATTAAAAAAGAGGATAAGTCAAATGGGAAGGAAGGTGGCATGGGCAAGGCCTGAAAGCTTGTGCGGACCAAACCCACGCAGTTTCACATTTAGAAAGTAAGACTTAACACCAAAACCCCCTCCGCACACTAAGGTGTGTGGTTTCCTTCGGGATTTGGATAAGTCGGATAGAAAAGAAAAATGGCATGGGCAAGGCCAAAGCAAAACGCACGGAAAACGCCCCTACAGGTTAAAGCCATGTAGTCACTTAACAAAAAACCAAAAAAAAGAGAAAGAAAAATGGGATTCGATCTAGACATCTTCGGAGGAACAAGAAAGGGAGATATAGAGATTGAGGAGCTACAGATAGAGACACTAAATTCCCTTCCCCTGAATCAGCGCCTTACGAAGACCAATAAGTACCAAGGAAGAGCTGCGCAATTCACATGCAGTGACTGCAAGAAGGCAAAGTTCGCGGCAAATGTTCACATCTTATTCGACAAGGATTGGATAGTCCACAGCTTGCTCTGCTTCAAATGCCATCAGTCAAGGCAGACGGTGAAGAAGTTCGGCCCCGCCATGGTGAAGAAGCTCGCGAAGAGGGGCGTGCGGGTGTGAGTTCTAAATTCTAATTCTAGGTTAAACCTTTATCTTACTTTTCACGAAAGAAAAAAGTCTCTCCGCATGTTTTATGGCATCATCGGCATTGCCCCTATTAAGAAGCCTTTCACCATATTCAGCATCGGTTTTTATTTTTAATAACCCTACTAGGTGATTGGCATATGATTGTGTATCTTTATCGTTTCTATCTGTACTCAAAAACAAGTTGACCGAATCAAAATGGTTTTCACTTGCATTTCTTAATCCTAGCTTAAAAATACAAAGGGCATCTGCCGCTGCAATGGCGCAATGTATTGCATTTATTACACAAGAATTCCAATTGCCAATTTCAAAAGCATTATTCATTGAAGTCTTGCATTCTTCAGCTCTCTGAAGGTAATTCTTAGAACTGAGTTTTCCAACAGATCGAGTTTTCATTTTTCCAGTACAATAATCCCCTCATTCACATTTTCTAAGAGTTTCTTATTTTTTGTATTCATCAAATCCTTTGGAGTGAATATATGCGGAGAGAGAGCATTGCCAAATTTGTTTATGATATATGTACTTAAGTCAGATAATGGTGGTAACATTTTCTTCTTATCCTTTTCGTTTCCAACTAGGATAAATAAGTCTATATCACTATTTGGAATTTCTCTACCTTCAGCAACAGAACCAAAAATAATAACTTTTTTAACATAAGAGAAAGATAACTCGGATTCTATATCTTTTTTTAAGTCCGATAGGGGGATTTTCTTTATGCCTTCTTTAAATGATCCAGATAAGAATTGATAAGAGTAGCTATCTTTATTTAATTGCCAGATAATTACAGAACCAACCCTCATAGGACTTACTAGGTTAAATTCATGAAGCTCTTTCAGTGTCTTACTTACTGCAGTATGAGATATTCCAAGTAGTTTGGCTAAATCCCTTTCACTAGTTATAGCCTCTTCCAAAAGTAGCTGTCGGACTAATTTAATTTTTACTCTGGATCCAAGCAAATTTTCTGCGAAATTGTGGAATTGCATTAAATAAGGTACAAATGGAACTATTTAAAGTTTACGATTGGAAACTTTTGTTTACACATTCAAATCCGGGAGAGATAATGAAATCCCACCTCCCGGATTTGAACCGGGAACCACTCGGGTTCGGCTGATTAAGCCTCATCCTTCTCCTCTATCTCCTCGTGCATTTCCTCATGCAAGAAAGCTGAGGAATGTCAGCTTAATGTAAGAAACTACAGCCGAGTGCTCTACCAATGCCCTTGTTCTGGAAATCCAAAACAATTTGAGCTAAGGTGGGTGGGACTAAGTATAAATTAGGAATTTTGTTTAAATAGTTTTTCATATAACTATCTTATCAACTGGCATTTACCCCCAATACATTTCGGCTTAGCATAGCAAGTCCAATGGTCTGAAATCACCGCTGTACATAACATATCCTCACATTCAGCTGATAACTTATTGCGCCAATAATTTAGGTAATCTCTATTGATAGTAATCGCCTCTCCACCAGACCCGCATCCACAACATCCAGGGCTTATTGAGATACATTCTCTATCTTCTTTGCACAAGTATATCTCATCGTCTTTTGAAGGTTCCTTCTGCATTCCTTCATCAACTATTATCTTAGTATAGAATGTTTGAATTCGTGCACCAGAAATAACCGCGCCCCCCATCTTATCTACTGCTTCATTCGTTACTTTAAGAAAGAAGCCATTTTTCCCAAACCTCTCAAAGATCACTTCTCCCTCCCCAAAGTTAGAGATAAACTCATCTTTTATCCTTTCTAATTCGGCTTGAGAGATATTCTCTTCATTATAGGGAGAGCATTCTTGGCATAAGATTAATTCGATATCCCAATCATATATCTTTTCTTTGATAGTTAAATTGGGGGTATTTACTTCGTCAGATGTGCTTTGTTTGTTGCCGCTATAAGTGATAATAAGAGCCACCCCAAGTATTGCTATGAATCCAAGAATTAGATAATAGCCCTGTTTCATTACTATATCTTAGAATAAGATGTACTTAAACTTACCGAAGTTTCCAAAAGAAATTTACTTCCTGAATCCGTAATGGCCACTTCCGCTCGTGCTGGAGCCTGTACCTCTCCCAGCTCCGTGCCCTGCGCCCTGCGCTGTGTGGCCTGTGCCTGTGTGTGTAGAATGCGATGGCTGTACTGAAGTGCCCGCGCCTGCTCCGAGCCCTGAGCCCTGTGCGCCCTGCCCCGAGCCACGAGCCTGCACCGGAACCTGCAAAGCCTCAACCCTCGCTCCTCCGCTATATTCAACCTGAGGCTCTCTATGCAAGGTTAAATAATTAACAGTGGCGCTTGGCAATGAAATCGCTCCAGGAAGTTCGTTCTCAGATACGATGTGATAAGTAAAGACGCGCTCTTCTCCGCCCTGAAGCAATGGAAGATGCCATTCTACAAAGTTCTCACCAATCTTCGCTGGCTTGATGAAATCGAACTTCTCATGCACTTTCGCTCCTGCGACATTAGGGAAGATATCTTTGATCTTCACCTCGCGTATTGCATCTTTTCTGTTCTTCACTCTGATTGTGACCTTGAATGCACTTCCACGTGAAGACTTGCCTCTGGATGCAGTCTTCGTGACAATGATTCCCTTTCCTTGGTAACGCACGGTAAGGGCAAACCCGCCTACGATGAGTACAAGCATAATCAAGGGAAGCAAATAATTTGTCTTCACAACAACCTCTTCCTTAGTATAAGGCTCAACCTCAAGGTCCCATGTTGCTTTCAATGATCCGCCCTCTGTCTTGAATGCGGGTTTCTCTGAGAAGTAGCTGAAGATCTTCTCCAGGAAACTCATGTCTTCTTCTACATTCACTTCTTCTTTTGTATTTCCGGTATTATCATAGGTGAGTCTCTTCTCCCGAATAAGGAATCCTGTCAGGCTCCTGCTCTGCTCGAAATCATAAATAGTCTCTAGAGTATAAGGAATATCTCTCTCAAACGCAAGAGTTCCATCTTGGTATCCTTTTATGTGAATATCATGCTGCCCCCCCTCTGCACCTTTCAAGGAAACAGGAATCTCATATCTCAATTCTTCTTTTGCAGAAGCTGAAAATTCGAAATCTTTGGAGAAGATAGGAGAAGAGGCCCCAAGCTTGACGTTCTCCAGGTTATTATCAGCCCTGTTCTTGATGATAAGTGTAAGTTTTGAATCAGAAACCTTGAGAAGCGAAGGCTCAACATACATGCTTAATGAATCCTTCAGTGTAAGCAGCCTTATTCGAGCAGTAACTGTCTTGTCCTCACGCGTAATCTGGTTCCGCACGAAGATCGTGACTTCATAAATACCACTCTTATCCAGTTTAGGGAAGAAGGTAAGCCTGCTCTCCCTTGTGTATCCGCTAGGGACAACCATGGTCTCGCCGAGGAAAGAGAAATCAGTGCTCAGTGAGAAAATCTCATATGCGACATTGGCATCATTATTAGTCAAAGTAAGGACGAATACGGCTGGCTGAGTCTCAGTTATTACATCTTTGATCGGTGTAAGAGTAACCTCGTATCCTGCGGCAAGGACATCTGAAGCTCCGAAAGCCATTAATGTCAAAAATAGGACTGCCAGAGCGAAAACAGCAAGATAACCAACTTTTTTTTGTCTCATTTTCCTCTCTTTATATCGTTGGAATGAGTAGTAAAAGTTTAAATACTTTTTCATTAACTTTTTCGCACAAAACTCGGATTTTACCTGCGCATTTGCTTTGTTTTTGATTCGTTTTGATTAAATCCCGGAATGGTAACACAGCAGAATATATCTTTTTTCACGATAATCTTTATATAATTGCGGCACTTCAGTGAAAAAGTTAAATTTATCTAGACTAATTACAAAAGAGGATTTAACTGGGGATAAAAATGCCGCATCAGCGGCATTTTTTTATTTATTATGGGACTTGAAGACACGCTAGGAGAGAAGATAAGTGATATAGCAAGTGATAATTCTTTAGGTGCATTGGCAGCGCAAAGTGTATCCCTGTCATTAGCTGGAGGAGTCGCGGGGGGAATTGTATTGTATAAGATAGCAGAGAAGATGCTAAAGACTACACAGAAGAAGGGAGGGGAAAGGACAAAGCCAGCGAAGTTATATGGAATCCCACATGATGTAATCATGGTAACGATGGTTGCATGTGGCATCTACGTCGGAACGCAGATTGCACAGGCGATGCCAGAGATGTATAATGCAATCTTCCGCTGAGAATTAACGCTAAGCATTTAGTTTCCCATACAGCCTAAACAACCCGACTCACATGCCCCTCTTTCTGCGCACGCAGAACATTATCGACAAAACTTTCTATCTTTGGGTTATGGCTGATCAGTATTAGTTGTTTCAGATTCAGCTCCCGCAGGACATCGCGCATCTTATCCAGCTGCGTGTATGAGAATCCTTCTGTCGGTTCATCCAAGATCAGCAAGTCCCTTGTCTTTATCTGCGAGATCAGAGAATTGATAACCTGGTTCAATGCGAGCCTGTAAGCGAGAGCGACAGCTGTCCTCTCTCCGCCAGAAAGATGCGAGTATTCGGTATCAAATCCTGCCTGTTCCACTATAGGAGAGAAATCAGGATCAAGGCGCACATTCATCTCCTGCTCCTCGACAAGCATCGCGAACCATTTTCTCAGGAGAGATTCGAATTGTGAATGCAGTGTTGCAAGAACGCTCTGCTCTATCTTCAGCAAGATCTCAGAAAAATTCTTTGAGATCCAATCGCGCATCTCTTTCAGATAGATGGCATCTGCCTCATGCTTTTTCTTTCGTGCGATTTCCTTCGCCAGTTGCAGAATCTGAGATGAGAGATTCTCGCACATCCGCGAGAATCCTGCCTTCTTTATCTCGAGTTCTTTCTCGCGTTCTCGCGCAGCTTCAAATTCAAGCTTCTTCTTCTGATACTCAAGTTCGAAATCCTTCAAATCCTCAAGAGAAGTTTCGAGCGCAAACGCTTCCTTCTCCAGCTCCTTGATGCGCAGGCCGATATCTTCTTTCTCCTGAACGATTCTCTTCTTCCTTGCGTGCTTCTCCGAAAGCGCATCAGATTTCATCTCCAGCTCCTGCATCGCCCTTTCCTTATTCCCAGTTATCTCCAGCTCTTTTTCAAGAGATGTCTTCTCAAATTCTTTCTGATCCTTAAGTGTCCTGACTTCAGACATCTTCTCATCAACTTCCTGAATCTCCCGCATCGCCCTTGTCTCTATCTCAAACTTGTGTTCAGAGGTAACTTTCTGTCCGCACTCGGGACAAAGAGTCACGCGGGAAATCTTCTCTTTCAGGGAAGAGGCTGCATCTTTCTTCGCTTCTGCCTTGCTCATCACCTGAAGAAGATTCCTGATTTCAATTTCCGCTTTCTTCAAGCTTTCCGAGATCTCTCTCTTCTTCTTTGCCAAGGCCTCAGCCTCATCACGGATGAATTTTTCCGATGTCGCAGAGTCACCATTAAGCTGTTTCTCTAATTCAATTATCTCCTTATCCAACGCAGAGATTTCGCGCTCCTCGCGCAGGATTCTTTCTCCATTGCTCCTTATTTCAGCTCTCTTTGAAATCAAGAGTTCGCGCAGCTTTCTTGCCTCCTCAATCTTGCGTTCGATCTCCTGAAGGATCTTCCTCCGCTCATCGAGTTCTCCTTTGGCGGCAGAAAGCAAAGGTTCGAGCTTCCTAAGTTCCCCTTCTTGCAGCTTCAGCTCTTGCTCCTGCAACTTGAGAAGTTCTATCTTCTCAGGCAGATCGAGGATTGCTCCTTCCTTTTCCTTTATCTTGTCCCTGAAGAATGCGACGAGCACTTCGGAATTTTCCTTGATGGTCTTGTATTTATCCACTCCGAAAACCCTGCGCAGGGTATCCAACCTGAGGTCGCTTCCCTCGAGAAGGATGGATTTCATCTGTTCTTGAGGTGTATAGACAGTGTAATGGAATGGCAAGCCCTTTCCCTTGCGCACAAAATCAAGAGGATAGTTA
>Ga0209518_1000234_pt1 | contig 74817 bp, 81 predicted proteins | sample RifGroB1_FD_183993 | JGI IMG/M metagenome (GOLD analysis project Ga0209518, IMG submission 183993) | Groundwater microbial communities from Rifle, Colorado, USA - Groundwater B1 (SPAdes) (version 2) | ecosystem: Environmental > Aquatic > Deep subsurface > Groundwater | place: Rifle, Colorado... | reverse complement strand
ATGTTCCGTTTTATCGTCAGCATCACTCCGTATTTGTTGAGCTTGCGCGGCAAATAATATTCTGATTCCTGCCGAATAAGCGCGTCCTTGTCTGTGCTTCCGACCCTCACAAACCTGCCTTCGCAAATCGCCACGATTTTGGAAGTAATTGCCACCACCGATCCCTCCTGTAATGAGGACAGGTACCTGTCTAGAATCGCACGGAGATCGCCATCTTTTCCAGGCCTCACCTTGTGAGTTTTAACTGGTTTTATAATCATTACGCTATCTTACCTAAAGACCACATATTTGACAAATATTTATATTTCCTGTATTATATAGGTATATGCACGTCCTCATTATTCCCCTTCTCATTATCGCTCTGCTCGTGGGTATCTACGAAAGCGGAGACATTTTCAAAAATCTCAATCTCTCGCTTCCCGCTATGGGAAAAGACGGACTTAATATACGGCAGTTTCTCGGCGCTCCCGCTGGTCCGGATAGCCCTCTCCGCAACCTCAGCGATTAAATCTTCCCTGTGGCAATCTGCCTTCTGAGTTCACGGAAGATCTGCTCGAAAAAGAAAAGATTGTGATACGAAGCAAGATAATATGCGATGAGCTCCCGTTCTTGAAAAAGGTGATGCAAAAAGGAAAGTGAAAAATTCTGGCATGTGTAGCAGACGCAGTTTTTATCTATGGGATTCTTATCGCCACGCAAACTTCCTTTCATCGCATCCAGTCGCATAATCTTCTGCCCTTGCCTTCTGAATACTTGTCCGTGGCGCGCAATCCTTGTGGGTTCAGCGCAATCAAATGTGTCAATGCCAAGTTTGATAAATTCGGTGATATCCTCAATGCGGCCGACGCCCAGAAGATGACAAGGAAGATGTTCCGGAAGATACAGAGCCACCCACTTGACTTGATCTCTTAATTCTTTGTGTGTTTCCCCTACCGAGACACCTCCGATTGCAATGCCATCGATATTTTGCTTAGCAACAAATTTTGCTGAATCAATTCGCAAATCCTTAAATACTCCGCCCTGAATAATACCATAAAGAGTTTGGTCTTTTCGTTTTTTTGCTTTAATGCATCGCAAAAGCCATCGATGGGTACGCTCGGTCGCTTTTTCAGTGTATTTTTTATCAGCCCCGTAAAAAATGCACTCGTCGAATGCCATAATGATATCGGCGCCTATGTCTTTCTGTGCTTGTATGGAAAATTCTGGGGTGAACAACACTTCCTCGCCGTTTTTAGGAGAACGAAAACATACCCCTTGCTCGTCAATCTCCAAGACAGGCGTTCCTTTTTCTTCACTCCGGGGCACGCCTATTTTTTTCCCGCCTAGAGAAAACACCTGAAATCCGCCAGAATCACTCATCAAAGGAATGTCGAGTTTTGCGTATTTGTGTATGCCGCCAAATTTTTCAATAACCTCGAGTCCGGGATCATCCACTAAATGAAATGTATTCACGAACGCAACTTGCACACCAAGCTCCTTGATGTCTTTGGGCGGAATTGCCTTAAGCGTACCTTTTGTCGCAACCGGCACAAATGCAGGCGTCAAAATCTCCCCGCGCGGAGTCGTAATTTTCCCCAACCTCGCCCTTGTTTTTTTGCTTCTTCGCTCAATTTGGAAAAAAGTCATGCGCTTCCTGCTGGCCAAATGAATTCATCCGTGCTTGATTTCTATTACATCGCCGTCTTTCACGACGTATTCCTTCCCCTCGGTTCGGATCAATCCTTTAGTCATAGCTTCTGCGAGGCCGCCGGCTTCCAACAATGTATTCCACTGAATCACCGCGGCTCGAATAAATTTTTCCTTAAAGTCGCTGTGGATAACGCCTCCCGCGTCGGGGGCTTTCGTGCCCCGCACAATGGTCCATGCACGCGTTTCGACGGGGCCGGTGGAAAAAAATGTAATCAACCCGAGCGCCTCATACGTCTTCTTGATAAGCTCGGGGAGGCGCGGCTCAGACAAGCCGAGCTCCCGCAGTTCTTCTCCGCTCAAGCCGACTTTCTCCTCTTCTTCTTTGATGTTCATTATTGCATATGGAGCTCCGAGTTTTTTTGCGTATTCCTTTGCGGTTGCGGCTTCTTTTCCGCGATTGGCGTTGAAAACATAGATCACCGGTTTTGCAGAAAGCAGAAACAAATCGCGCACAATTTCTTCAGAACCAGGATTCTCTTTGATAAACTGCAGCGCCGGAATCTCCTGATTGAGCGAGCGCAGCAATCCCTGCACCACTGCCTGTTGAACTTGCGCTTTTTTATCCTGCCCCCTCGCGTTTTTCTCAAGAGTTTCCAAGCGCTTCCGGACGGTCTCAATATCCTTTAGGATGAGCTCGGTGTTTACGGTTGTGATGTCACGCAAGGGATCAATGGTGTTGTCCACGTGCGCCACGTTCGTTTCTTTAAAGCATCTGACCACTTGGCAGATAGCGTCCACCTCGCGAATGCTCGCGAGAAATTGATTTCCTAAACCCTCCCCTTTGTTCGCTCCGCGCACGAGGCCTGCGATATCTACGAACTCAATAATGGTTGGAATAACTTTTTTTGATTGGAAAAAATCAGCCAGCTTCAAAAGCCGCTCGTCTGGCACCTTCACGATACCCACATTAGGATCAATCGTGCAAAAAGGGTAGTTTGCAATATCCACCTTCTTTTTCGTCAACGCCTGAAACAGCGTGGACTTCCCTACATTTGGAAGCCCGACAATGCCAACAGAAAGAGACATAACGAGAACATCGTATCATAAAATTCTCTTTCTCAAAAGATCAAAAGAAAAGACCCTCTGCCCCGGTATAAAACCAGGACAGAGGGCTTTGCTCAGCAATACCACTTGTGGTTGCTACCTAGCACACCACTCGTAAGCATTGCTGAACATTTTGAGCCAAGGGCTTACCTCCATTCTCCGCCATTCCTCTGGCATCCAGGGCCATTGCCACAAACGGAAGCAACGTTCTGGATGAGGCATCATCGCAAGATGGCGTCCGTTCGGAGAGCACAGAGCCGTAATCCCGAGGGGCGAACCATTCGGATTGTACGGATACACTTCCGTTCGACCACCGCATGGATCGATGAATGCGAGAGGCGAGAGCTTGCGCTCCGAAACCTCCTGCGCGACCGACTGATCCGGATAGACCAGCAAGCCTTCACCATGAGCGACCCATATACCGAGCTTCGATCCTTCCATGCCGGCAAGAAGCACCGACGGGCTTGGCAGAATTTCCACCTGCACCCATCGAGACTCAAACCGACCCGACGTGTTGTAAACGAATCTCGGCTGCTTTTCACCGGCGATCCCTTTCCACGGAACCCATCCGAGTAGCGCCATTAGCTGACAGCCGTTGCACACGCCGAGCGAGAACGTATCCTCGCGGGCATAGAAGCGGTCGAACATCTCCCTCAACTTCTCGTTGAAAAGGATCGTCCCTGCCCAACCTTTTGCGCTATCGAACACGTCCATGTAGGAGAAGCCGCCGGCAAAGATGACGCCCTGGAACTGATCGAGCCTCGTCCTGCCCTCAAGGAGATCACTCATCGTGACATCCCATGGAGCAAAACCGGCAGCCGCACATGCAGCCTGCATTTCTCTGTCGCCGTTCGTGCCTTCCTCGCGCAATACTGCCACGCAAGGTTTGTTGTCCGCCTCCAGAACTTCCGGAGGCGTTGCCGTTGGAGTAAACGAGAGCTGATACGACGGAGTTGTACCGATGCCGGGAAGTTGGTCCTCGTGACCAGAATGTTCTTCCTCGGCACACGCAGAGTTCATCTGCAGTCCTTCAATCTTGGCGCTTGTCGCCTCCCACCAGCACCGGAGTTCCATCGTCGTACTTCTGAACAGTTCTCCGGTATCTTTTGCATCGACGCTGCACGTTGTGCTGTCGAGGGTGATTCCAATCATCGAGATCTGCACTCCGAGCGATTCGCAGATCTCAAAAATCCGCTTTTCGTTCTCGGTCCCGAGTTCAATGACGAACCCGAGTTCCTCGCCAAACAGACTTGCCAGAGCTTCAGCAGCGTGAGGGATGCTCACGCTGAATCCACACCGACTCGCCATACACATCTCGGCAACTGCGGTTATGAGGCCGCCGTCGCTTCGATCATGCAGAGAAAGAATCAACCCTTCATCGATCATCTGCTGCACCGCAAGAAACGCGTTCTTGAGGAGCTTGGGATTTTCAACGTCAGGCGACTCATCGCCGAGCTGGTCGAACGCTTGAACCAGAGCTGAACCGCCGAGGCGATTTTTACCCTGCCCAAGATCGATGAGTGCCAAAGCACTCTCGCCGGGTTTCTTAATGTCCGGCGTGACCTTCTTCGTGATGTCAGGTACGGGTGCGTATCCGAGTATCACCAAACTTCCGGGAGCCTTTACAAGCTCTCCCGAAATCGTCGCAGCCATTGAAAGGCTATCCTTTCCGCCATCAACTGCAATTCCAAGCTTGACCATGAGATCAGACATAGCAACCGCAGCATCATAGAGGAGGGCGCCTTCGCGAGGCAGCTTCGCAGGCCACATCCAGTTAGCACGGCACCGGATTTCTCCGATACCGCTGATCCGCGCCGAGGCTATGTTGGTCAGCATTTCTGCCACCGCCATTCGGGCTCCGGCTTTCGGATTGATGAGCATCTTGATCGGCTGTTCGCCGACTGCGCTCGCCGCTCCGGTTAGACCGAAATGACTTTGCGCATTGACACTCACGTTCCCGATCGGAATCTGGGCGATCCCGCAACATTGCTGCTGCGCTACGAGCCCAGTGACACTTCGGTCCACCTTGTGAACGAGGAACCCTTTCGAGCCCACGCCAGGGAGTTTGAACACCGCCTGGATTGCTTTGCCGACAGTGACATCCGGCAGGTTCAGAGGCTTGAGGTCTTCGGTCCGCCGATTTGACTCGAACGTCTTCTGAGGCATATTCGTGAGAATCTGCTCCAGGTTCAGTTCAACGGGCGTTGTCCCGTTTTGGGAGTCGAGAACGACAACGTTTCCGCTACCGTCGATTTCTCCGAGGACTTCGCAGTTGACACGCTCGCGTTTGCAGACCGACTTGAAAAGCTCGATCTGTTCCGGCCTGATCAGGAGTCCGTATCCTTCTTGGAATTCGGCGCTCCAGATTTCGAGGACAGACATCGTCTTATCGCCAAGCACGATACCGCGAATGCCGATCTTGCCGCCAAGTGGCTCAAGCAACTCCGTAAGGACATTGCTCGGACCGCCGGCACCTTGATCGTGAATGCTCGATATGGGATTGCTGTCTCCCATTTCGACACAGGCCCGAATGACCCGATTTGCCCGATTCTCCATCTCTGCGTTGCCGCGTTGAACGGAGTTGAAATCGAGCGACTCGGTGTTCTGACCTTGCATCATGCTTGAGGCTGAGCCTCCGCCGACCCCGATGGGATAAGCGGGACCGCCGATGCGCACGATGAGCATTCCAACTTCAGACTTCTCCTTCGCAGTATGTCCGTCGAACAGATGTCCGACGCCACCGCTGTAAAGGATCGGCTTACGTGGCTCGCGCCATTCGCTTCCGACTGTCTGACCGAAAGTTCGGGTAAAGCCCATTGTGAGGGGTTCGCCGAACTGATTGCCGTAGCTCGATACACCGTTGCTGCCCTCGATGAGAATCGAAAGCGGCGAAGCGTACTTCGACGGCTTGTCCTTGCCGACAACCTCGCCCGGAATTTGATATCCAGGAATGAAAAGGTTCCCGACAAAGTAACCGGCGACGCCGATGCCAACGATGCCTCCGCGTCCGACCGCACTATTGTCGCGTATCCGTCCGCCGGAACCCGTTTGGGCTCCAGGGAAAGGCGCGACGAAGGTCGGATGGTTATGCGTTTCCGCGGTGCAGGTGATGTGAACCACCTTATCGAGAATTCGCATTTCCGAAGGCTTGCCCGGAGTGACTGGGAGGATCAGGCGTGTGCCGAATCCCTTGATCACGCCGGCGTTGTCTTTGAAGGCAACGAGGCTGCAGTTGTCACTGCCGAGACTTTTCAGCGGTCGCTGAACGATCTCAAACAACGTCTCCTGCATTGGTGTTCCGTCGATGACGAGTTGGCCCTTGAAGTACCAATGCCGGCTGTGCTCGCTGTTGGCATTGCCCAGCTGGAACAATTCGACATCGGTAGGATTTCTGCGAAGGACTTCCACAAAGAGATGCTGATAGTACTCAAGGTCCTGGGCATCCATGCCTAGGCCAAGCGCATTGTTCATCTCCTCGAGCGCAGTTTTTCCGCGACCCGCGAGGTCAATCACTCGGACATCTTCCGGCGTGGTGCCGGTGTCAAAGCTCTCGATCCCGTTCGGGTAGTGCTGTTCGGTCATCCGGTCAAGACGAGTCTTGAGGATGTCGGCCGATCGGTCGTTGCCGACAGCGTATCGGTGAGTGCGCTCAATGCGGATGATCTGCCGAAGTCCCATGGCCTGACAAATCGATACGGCGTTCGACGAGAACGGAGTCTCGATCGAAAGCCTCGGTCCGATTTCCACAGCTTCTGAAGCTGTGATGTGAGGTTCGATTCCGGTGTTGCCGGGCTCGAACGTTTCTGCGATGAGCCATTGGATCTGCTTGAGCTCCGGCTCGGACAACTGGTCTATGGTCTCGATGTAGAAACCAAGATCCAAACCGTCATTGATCTGGCGGTACATGCGATAGATCATGGCTTCTCCTTCTTTCGTTTAGCCGCGTGGGAAAAGTATCCCCGCGACCTGTTTTGCTTCCGCGAGAATGGTATGCTCTCCCTCGCGCACGAGGGGCTCGGAACGTATCAGTTCGCGAACTCGGCCTTCTGAGAACGCGAGGAGCGTCTCAATTTGTAGCCTGTGTTCTTGGGGAAGAACTTTCTCCTGAAGTGTTGCTACATCGTCGCCAGGATTGATAGGGATTGTGATCCGCCCGAGGATCGCCCCCTTGTCGAACTCGGGAGCCACTCGCTGGACAGTCGCTTCAGTGCAGAAATCACGTTCCGCTCGACGAACAAAGTAGAGGCGGGCGCAATGGACGCGCCGACCGTACATTCCAGGACCGCCAAAATCTGGTCTTCCTGGATCCAGCGGACCTGGATGCTGATTGGTCATCATCCCTTGGTATGCTTCAACCACATTCGCTGGCGTTTTTGGAAGCCAGCCATACTGACCGATAAAGTCTACTCCGCGCTTTCGACATTCGAGGAGTATTGCCTCTCCGAACGTCTCTGGCGACGAGTATGCTTTCGGACGCAGAACCAAAACGTTCTCCTTCAGCATGCCTTCGGCAAGGGCTTTCTCAATGCCACCCGCATCCGGTTTTGACGCGATGACGAGCACCGGTTCGACTCTCGAGAGAAGCCCGGACTCTACTGCCCGGAGAATCTCACGCATAGTCGTTCCACCGCCTGAAACGAGCATAGCAATACGTAGTTTGTCCACGTTCTTCTTCTCCGTCTTATTAAGTTGGGAATGTGCGACTCTGCTTCTTCATTAACAGAATCCAGTTAAGAAAGCAATTGACAGAAGAAAATGGTATCAGTTTAAGCTCACCGTATCGGGTTGTGTTCTGACCATACCTACAGATAAGCTCATGATATGAGAGTTCCGGTAAATTCTTTGCCTTCAATGGCTTTTTTCAAATTCTCAAGATCGGTTCCTTTCAATATTTTTGCGGTTATGTTTGCTTTTTGCGCAAGTTTTGCGGCGACTGGATCAATAGGCGAAGCTAACCCCGGTGTCCACTTTGCAGGAATGAGTTTGCGGTACTCTGCCCACGAAAGCTCCTTAATTGGCTTTGCGTCTTTAAAAACCTTGGGATCTTTATCGTACACAAAATCAATATCGCCCGCGTCAATAAATTCTTTTGCGCCGAATTTTTGCGCGAGGCGCACCGCCACGTAATCGGTGGACCAGCCCGGCATCCAGCCGCTCGAAACCACAATACCTTTGCTGCTCATTTTCATACTTGCCACTTTTCGCGACGAGAGATCGCTTGTAAGAATTTCTTCATAGGAATTTTCCCCAAAAAGTGCTTTCAGTAAGTATGCATTAAGATAAATCGCGTGAATACCAATCCAGTCCAAAGAATCATTCCCTGATTTGGCAAGTTCGCGCGCCGCTTTCTGATATACACGGGCGGTTCTTCCGCCTCCGGCTACCAGCACAATTTTTTTCTCCTTCCTTAATTCCCGCAGCAAGAGTTTCCGAAAGGCGTTCAAAAACGGCACGTCAATGCCGTCTGCGTCCGTCAAATGCGGAACAATAATAGAGCCCCCCAGCTTGATAAGCGTAAATGATTTCATCTGAACCATCATACCCTTTTCCGGCTCTTTTTGAAATACCGCCTGGACGGAGGAGCGTATTTCTCAAGGAACGCGGGAAGGCCGAGCTTTTTGACCTCTTGATGGAGCTTGTAATAGCCGCACCATTCTTTTGAACAGAGCCAAGATTCGGTAGGATGAATGCAATAAAAGATATTATTCTGGATCGCGTCTGCGATGGTTGCGATATTCCGCAATACGGTGCGCTTGTCAATGAACGGGCGCGCCACGCGGAATCTCACAATCTTTGAATTATTTTTGGAAAGCACAATGTAGTCCTTGGAAATGCCCGAAGGCGCGCGCCCGCTTACTGCTTCATATCCAATCTGGTAGATCGCCAACTGGGCATCCGAGCGAATGTCTTGCTTGTTAGGAGTTACCCTTGTGGTCTTTAACTCGTGGATGACGCCTTTTTTGTCGGCAAGATCAATCCGTCCTGTCACCTCAAGACCGAGCCTGCCTGCGCAGGCAGGCCGCGCTAAGAAACTGAAGGGTTCTTCAACCAGATCGGGATCAATATACCTGTTGAGATGCTTAAAATACACTTCCAAGCCCCTCAATCCCGTATCAACCAGGTCCTCAATCCGTATGCTCCGCTCCTTGGAGAGATACTCCCTTGTGAGAAACGGCCGGGCTTCCGCAAGCTCCTGCCGGTAGTCCTCAAGCGCGCTTGCGAACGAATTCACGAAGAATTCTTTCGCTTCGCCCAATTGAATTCCCTTGCCGTCTTCTTTCTTCTGCTCAAAATGATACTGGAGAGTTTCATGAAGCGCAAAGCCGTGCTTAAAGACCTTGCGAGGTTGACGCTTAATCCCCAGTTTATAACGGAATAGCCAGTGCTCGGGACATCGCACATACGTCATCAATTGGCTATAACTCATTTGCTTCATAGCATTTGCTCATTGTATCAGAAAACTCATTTCCGAGAAGCTAACGTGCGAAAAACAAAAGAAGGAGGCGTTATGCTCGCCTCCTTCTGCGGCTTCCGGGAGCTACCCGATGAGTACTTTGTACTTTGAGCCGGAATTGCTCCAGCGTCAAAGTTTGCTCTTTCGGAGGATTGGACTTCACTTCCTCCAGGAACTTTTCGGCCGAATCGGCCAGAGGATCCTCAAATCCGAGCTGTACATCGTTATCGTCCCACGCACATATCAGGCAAACTTTATGAACACCGTACCCATCTCGCTGAGAAGCAACGGCGTTATTCGAACCACAACGAGAACAGCGCTCTAATGTGGTCGCCATCTCTCCCTCCTTTGCTCCACATTTACTTATTTACTCTCTCATATTCCAAGAAATTTTCAATACCACCGCCTTCATTCTTTCTTCTGAAAAGGGGCGAGGGCGTCTTGGACGGACTTGCGGTACAAACAAAAGTCGCAGTCCATATTGGCTTCGGGCAGAGTATCTGCTTCCAGCGTTTTGCGGGCTTCCAACAACGCACTTTCTATCCAAACGTCGCTTCCTTCGTAGGGAATTATTTTCACGTCAAACTCCAGCTTCCCGTCGAACGCCTTGCGATCCGTGTGCGCGTTTACGTACACGAAGTACCCAACATTTGAGACCTGAAATCCATTTTTTCGAAACAGCCACTGATATATCTCCATCTGGCGCTTGTATCCAATTTGCCAGTCGGCGTCAATGTTCACCTCTCCGTTCTTGCTCGTGGCTTTATAATCCACCACGTGAAGTTCCCCTTGCGGATTTACCCAAATGTCATCAATAGCGCCAGACACCAAGAAATTGCTCGGCTCATGCAGGTATTGCACGCCCCTTCTCGCATCTCTCCACTCTTGCATCTTCTCGTGCTGAAACGGCAAGGCATCAATACCATATGTGGCAAACAATGGGTGCGGACTTTTTTCTGTCCGGTGAATATCGAATTCTTTTTTGAGCAGAGCATCCACTGCCGAGTTTAAACTAAAAGGGTAGCCCGGCGGCTGGGCGACTCCAAGACGTCTATCCAAATAAAAACACCTGCGGCAGTTGAGAAAACTGTCTAATTTGGAGCGGCTTAGCAAAAAGGGTTCCTTTGAGGCAGGATCAAATACGTTTTTCGCTCGTTTGCCAGAATAATATTGACTCATAGAGGCACTTAAGAGGTGCCCCTATTCTACCACGGCTGAGAAAGAAACGACAATGTTGCGCTCTCTCGGACCGCCAAATTCAATCAACACAATTTTTTGCCACGCGCCGAGCACAAGTTCGCCATTCTCGACCGGAACTGTCAACGAGGGCCCGATAAGAGAAACTAAAATATGATACTTCACGTGCTCTGGATTATGCTTGTGGCGGTACTTTAAGGCCGGCACCACTAACTCAAAAGCATCCAGCATATCCAAATCCGTGCCTTCGTCCAAGTCCGCGGTCGCAATTGCGGCTGACGTGTGCAAAAGAAACAAATGGCATACCCCCTTTCGGAAGCTATTTTCCACAAGAAGTGCTTGGACCTGCTGAGTGATGTCAAGAACTTCCCTTTCTTTTTTGGTGCGTATGATGAGTTCTTCTGCCATATACCTTAGTGTAGCAGAAAAAATGTATGAAAAAAAGTGGCCCGTGGAGTGCCTTGCACTCCACGGGCCTCCGTCCGCGCCGTCTGGGAACTAGTGGAAAAAGCCCCAGACGGCGATCCCGACCAGGATGCTCACCACCACGGCGGCCACCACTACTCCGGCGGGCCCTAGAAACGGGAGGACCCCCGTGAAAAGGTAGCCGTCGTTGTCGAAGAGAAGAAGCCGTGGAATTATCATCACTCCTCCTTTTTAGATAGATTTCGCGCCTCCCTGCTCCTTTTCAGGAAAGCGCCGGGTACTCAAGGAGATCTCTGGATTTCTCCTCTCGGAAATGATTATACCCATATTTTAAGGTATGTCAATGATTTCCATTTGCCGAATTCATTTTCGTCGTTACTCCCCCTTGATAACGGCCAAAGGCGCAAGTCGGGCAACCTTCCTTGAAATGCCGGCATTGTGTACTACTTCAATAACATCGTCAATGTTTTTGTACGCTTGCGGAGCTTCTTCCGCAATGCCCCGGTCGCTCCAGCACTTCACCAAAATGCCCTGCCGCTCCAAGCTGGCGATAATTTCTTCTGCTGAAAGATTGCGGATTGCCGCATGCCGCGACATCATTCTTCCTGCGCCATGACAAGTGGTATAAAATGCTTCTTTGCCTTCTGGAGTACCCACAAGAACGTAGGAAGCTGTACCCATGCTCCCCGGAATAAACACGGGCTGGCCGACCGAGCGATATTTTTCAACGATATCTTGATGCCCTGGCGGAAACGCCCTCGTACTTCCTTTTCGATGCACCAAAAGGCGTTTTTGCACTCCGTTAATATCGTGCGTTTCAAGTTTTGCGGTGTTGTGCGCAACATCATACACCATGGAAAGTTTTCCTCCGGAATTCCCAAGCGCGGCAAGCCATGCCTCCCGCACAAAGTGCGTTATCATGTGGCGGTTGGCAAAAGCAAAGTTCATCCCGCCTGCCAAAGCTCCGAAATACTGCTGGCCCTCGCTTGATTGAAAAGGAGCGGAAGCCAACTCGCGATCCGGCAGTTCAATACCGTATTTTCTCATCGCTCCCATCATCATACGGATGTAATCGGTTGCCGTTTGATGCCCGAAGCCGCGGGAACCCGTATGCACCATCACCACCACTTGATTCTCAAACAATCCAAACGAACGCGCCGCCGTTTCGTCAAAGATTTCGGCAACGCGTTGAATTTCCAAAAAGTGATTTCCGCTTCCCAAGGTGCCCGCTTGATCCTGTCCACGTTTTTTCGCTTTCTCTGAAATCAGCGAGGCATCTGCGTCTTTCGTCCTCCCGCCTTCCTCGCACAGTTCCAAATCCTCTTTCTCTCCGTATCCTTGCTTAACCAAATATTCTGCCCCTCCCTCAATAATCATATCCATCTGCCTGATGTCGAATTTGAGCTTCCGTCCCACGCCAAGGCCCGAAGGCACTGCTTTTTGAATTGCGACAGCAACTTTCTCCAAATACGGTTTGATATCTTGCGCAGTAAGCTCAGACGTCAACAGCCGCATGCCGCAGTTAATGTCGTAACCAATCGCTCCAGGGGAAATAATTCCCTCTTCGCTTTCAACATCAATGGCGAATACTCCGCCAATCGGCGAACCATATCCCTCATGAATGTCAGGCATTCCAATGCTGTATTTTTGAATTCCGGGAAGCGTCGTAAGATTGACTACCTGTTCAACTGATTTATCCTTAAACACATCTCCAAGCATTTGCTCTGAAACATATATCCGAGCAGGAACCCGCATATCTCTCCGATAGCTCTTCGAAATTTCCCATAAAAAGTCATTGATTTTTTGCAGGTTTGAGATGTTCATATTTTTTCAGAAATGCGGAGCTGAATTTTTGCAAATAAAAAACCCAGTACCGCCGAAATAATAACCTGCGCGCCCAAATTATAGAAAACACTGCTGCTATTGCCGCTGTACACGAACGTTTGTAGCGGCGTCCAGCTCAAAAATCCAAGAAAATGGCCGACGCCAATGCCATACAACAGCCAAACGCCGAGAAACGGTTTCACTCTTTTCAGCAAAAAATATGCGGCTCCACTTATGACACCAGCCCACAGAAGAGGCAAGAGAATCCTCGCCTCCCCGAATATCTCCCACAGCCACCGCACAATTGGGTTCCCTTCCCTTTCAATTGCAGAAAAATAATCAGTGCCCAAAGCTGTTACTGCCGTATCCAAAACCAATGCCAAAAGAAAGAAAAGCAAAGGGCCGGCAAATGTGTTTCTCCAAAATCTCATACATCAAACACAATGTCTGTTTCCCATTCGCCTTTTTTATTTTGATGGATATCCAAATCGTGAAAAGTGGCGGCTTTAATATCTTCTCCAAACTCCCGAACTTCGTCCCCCTCCAACTCAACTTCCAATGCTGTATCAGAAAATTGTTGGAAATATACTTTCCCATACGTTTCTCCATGTACCTGCCGTAGATAATTTACTTCATTCAAGAAATCTACGAGCAACGCATTGATATCTAACGCCTGAATTTTTATTGTTCTCTTCTTTAGATTTTTCCCGCCAGCTGGCGAATTGGGCTCTGGATTTAAAATATGGAACATCCCCTCCATTGCATTTTGGAACAATTCCTCTTGCGTGCGCCCGCACACCCTTATTTTCACATCCCCAGTATGCTCCAAAATCTCAAACCTATTCATTGCATAAGATTGAGGCCTGTTTCCTCGTCATACGCCTTCTCAATGCTTCCTTGGAATACTTCCATGCGCAGTTCAAGCGCGCCAGAAACCACCATTTTGTTGATATGCCCTCCGTACACGCGATATTCCTTGTCTGAAAACGTGCCATGCATATGTATCAACACTTCCCCACCCTTCCTAGCAATATTACCGATTCCGCTTGTTATCTCCCACTGCTCTTTGAACGTTTTTTTGTAGTATTTCTTTTCTGGGGTGTTATACCACCAAAGCTCAACTTCATCTGCTGCGCCGAGGAAAAAGAACGTTGCCGCTCGCACGTTATGCTCCCGCGCCCACTTGGTAAGCTCTTCAAATATTCCTTCCCGGTGATTAATTTTCAAAATAGAGATATTGTTTTCTTGAAGTATGAGTTTCATGATTTTAATAGCCGCGTCAACGCTTTATCTTTCTCCATGGGCGAAATGCGCGTGCGCCACACCGCCTTTTGGAGCATATCGATGGTTTGATCATACGTTTCCCGATCCACGGGATAAGGCGTGGCGTCCTTACCCCCATGCGCGAAACTGTAGCGTGCAGGGTCTTCATATGAGGGCTCGGCTCCGTAAATGATTTCCGAAACCAAGGCCAGCGCCCGCATTGTTTTAGGACCTACGCCTTCTGTGGCGAGCAGTTTTTCATACGTGTTTGGCTGTTCGTAGGATACTTTTGCCAAAATCTTCTCCAAATATTTGCTCTTGGAAAAATCTTCCCATTCAACCGAATGGTGCTTAAACTCAACGCCGTCCAGTGCCATAAGAGTAAGTGTATCTTTATCTCTTCTGAACGAAGCGACACGAGATACGGGAGTATAGTGTTTGCGCAAAAGCTGAATGTCTTTTATGAGGGTATTGTAGCTCCCTCGCACGAGTTCCGTGGAAACGGCACGGGTTTTTGCGCTGTTCTTGGAAACCAAGTTCATGACGCGCCTTCCGAATAATTGCGAAGCGATGCCAGAATGCGGTTCCTCCACCAAATCCTTGGCGCTTTCTGAAAACCAGTGATAGCGCCGGGCGGTGGAGTTTTGCGTATTCATCCCCTGCTGGACAACTGCCCAAGCACCGTTGCGCGAAAAGAAGAAGCTGTGATGGTAAATTTGGTAACCATCCTGCACCAAAGCTGAATCCACCTTTGCTGCCATGCGGGAATTATATTCAAGATTATGCACATACGAGGGCGCCAGACACAATCGTTCTCCCCATTCATGGATTTGCTCCGGGGTCTTGCGTGATGTTTTCCCTTTGCCGCCTGCGATAAAAATGCCAAGCTCCCGCTCCTGTCCCCGAATGCCTTCCTTGAGGGCGGCGGTCAAAATAGTCGTTAAGCCCGACGCGTTCCAGTCAAACGCGAGCACGGTGCCCAGCGACTGAAACCACACGGGATCTGCGATGCGCTTAATATACTCATCCGGCCCGTATTCCTCCACCAATACGCGCGTCATCTCGCGACCCAATCGAACCATTCTTTCAAACAGCCATCGCGGGCACTTTCCCGTATCTAACGTAAATGTCGCAACGCCTCTGTACATAGTTTTACCTAAAGAATTTTTGCCAGAGCAAAAGGAGAAACAGCAGCGTCACAACCGCTAACAAAACTTTTATCGAGAAGATTTTCGGCAGCACCGCTTTTTCTACTTTCTCCTCCCATTTATACAGCCAGTCAATCTTGCTTGCCATAATAAAATCGTTTTCCGAAAGGCCTTTGATGGCGTGAGTGGTAAGCTCAAACGTTACTTTGCGGTATCGGATGATAATATCGGGATGGTGCTGTTCTTCCTCTGCCAAATTGGCCACTCGATTCACAAAAGAAATCGCTTCGCGAAAGGTCTTGAATTTGAAGATTTTCCCAATGAGTTTATTCTCCTGGACCTCCCACCCCTCAACCTCCTTAAGGTATTCCTGCACTTTTTCTGCCTCAAGCGGCGGCGTTCCACCCTCGCACGGCACGCATTTTTTCGCAGCCAAATTTCCCATACATCCATTATACCAAATCAGGGCCAAATGTCGGCAGCGGGAGGATACATTTTTGAAAGGGGGTGCTCCGCACAATTTTTGTGTCTGCGGGCAGGACAAATTTGGCGGCCATACTCAATAAGGCCGTAGGTGAGAAAGAACCAATCTTTTTTGGGTACAAGCTTCATTAAGTCCTGTTCGATTTTTATGGGGTCTTTATGGGCGGTCAAGCCGAGCTTTTGAGAAAGTCGCATCACATGGGTGTCCGCGGCTATCCCCTCTTCTTTCTTGCCGTAAGCGTTTCCCAAAATGATAACGGCTGACTTGCGCCCGATGCCGGGCAGTAAAAGTAAGTCCTCCATCGTATCTGGCACTCTGTCCCGGAACTTCTCTTTGATAATTTTCGCCGCTTCCAAAATACTCTTTGCCTTTGCCTTGTAAAATCCAGTTTGCCTCACATCCTGCTCAAACTCTTCTCTGGTCCGCCGGCTGGCGGATGTTTTCATATAATCCTCCAATGTGCGGTACTTTCGAAAGAGCTTTTCGGTAACTTCGTTCACTTTTTTGTCGGTGCACTGGGCGGACAAGCGCACCGCAACCAAAAGTTCCCAAGCATTGGAATACTTGAGAACGATTTTGGCGCGGGGGAACAGCTCCCAAAGCTTCCTCACTATTCGCAGGGCTCTTCGCTTGCGAACTGCGAAGTTGTTTTCCATTGTGGAAACCTACTGTTGCATTTGTTGTCGGACTTGTTCTTGAATCGGCTCACAGCCGCATCCATTCTCATCGTTAAATTCCTGATATCCCGGGATACAATCAAACCTTAACCGCGAACACTCCTCGCGATCTCTGCTCTGATATCTTCTGCCTTCCTCACATCCGCAACCTACCGCGTCGGTAAAATGTTTAAACCCAGAATCGCAAGAAAAATCAGCGCGCGTACATTCCTCTCCAATAAACTTATATTCTCTGCACCTGCCTTCATACGCAACCCGCACTTCCGCGCCTCGCTCTGCCATGCAGCGATTGGAATATGTTTTTCCGTCCTCCCCGCATACGGGCGCATATTCCATGGTGCACGCAACCGCCCCTTCGCGCGGCCTCAAAGGAAGCGGCAAGGCCTCAATTCGAGTTCTGATTCGTTCAAGAACTTGCGGCACATCTCTTACGACATCAATTCCATGCTCCAAAATGCGAAGAATATTCGTCGTAATAGCTTCCGCCGCCCTCGACAACCCGAAAGCGTTTCTCGGGTTTCCTTCTCCAAGGGCGATTTTTGCACCCTCAAGATGGCGCTTGGCATTTTCAAGCAGAGTCCGTACCGCTTGGGGAGTTGCGTCTCCGAGCTCTTCAATGCGTTCTTCAATTTTTTGGATGCGCTCTTCGGCCCTCGCAATCTGTTCCCTTGCCTCTGCTTCAAACTCTTTCCCCTCTTCCACGGTTTCTTCCAATTCCTCACGAGCTTCCTCCAAAACGTCTGCGGTTCGCTCGGAAACCCGCACCCGTATTTCTTCTAAAATTCTCGTGCGGCCGAGCGCGTTGCCCGGAATCTGCCGCAGAGCTTCTTTTAATCGCTCAACCCCCTCCTCTCCCTGCTCGGCAAACCGCTCAATGCTCTCTTGGGCGTGTTCCGAAAGATTTATGCGCAATTCTTCAAGCCGTTCCTTTGTCTGTTCCGGTATGTTCCCGCTCTGCTGGAGACGATCAAGTATCTCGAGTGATCGCACGTATTGTAACGTACTCCCCTTTCCCTGCTCAAAAGCGATTTTGAGCCGTTCCTGAAATCTCTCCGGCGCGTCTTTCTTGGCAACCTCTCCCAGCGTCTCCTGCACTTTTACCCTGATGTTTTGAATGATGCTTTTTTGCGCATCGTGCTTTGCCTCCAGCCCCTCAAGGAGCTTTTCATGAACAATCTGCCTCTGGGCGATAGCGTCAAGCAGACGGTCAATGTTGGGGTTCTCCGACGTCTCCCGCAAACTTTCGAGGCGCGCGCGCAGTCGCTCCTGCGCGCGCTCATAATTGAGCATTGCCCGGGCAATGCCTCGTTCATTCGCAGGATCTTCTTGGGCAACTTTTTTTGCTTCCGCCGCTTTTTCGCTTGCGATTTTCAATTCCAGCTCTGTCTTCGCGACCGTATTAAAGGTAAACGCGCGCTGCAAGCCGCGGCCGATTTCTTTGAAGAAATAAAACGGGTTTGTCGGGAGCAATCCGGGATCCTCCACTCCCAAATCCGCGTTTGTCACCGTTTCTGCCTCCACAACGGCTTCTGTAGTGAGTTCGGCTTCTTGGGCAAGCGCAGTTCCGACCCCAAGGAAAGAAAGGATAAGAAATGAAGCGAGAAATGTTCTCATAGCGTTTTTATTTATTAATTTATTATTTGCTTAACCTAAGTATTTGTTATTTTTATAATCGCGCGGGGATCGGTTCTGCTTGGGGTTTTCTGACTTCGAGAGTGAAGCAGGCGCGGCCGATGCCGTGGTTCCACAGTTCTTCAGAAAACGCACGCGGCTTTTCTTGATATTGCGACGAAGCGGTATCGGTTTCAAATATTGCGCAAAGCTGATACGTATCTTCTGTAAGAATGATATACTCATAGGGTTCTCCGGTTTTGGGATCGGTAATTGACTGCACATAGTATCTGGCGTCGCGCAAATCCTCCAGAACCTCGGGAAGCTCTTTGCTGCGCTCCCAATAGCTGTCTATGGCAAAGGTAATCTGCTGGAGGTCGGAAATTCTCCGCTCGTCAAACTGCAAAAGCCGCTGTTGAGCCGGCGTGCCAACCAACATCAGCCCGTAGAGCACCGTTAAGGCAACGGAAACAACCACAGCGCCGGTGAAAATTTTCGCGGCCATCGGTTTCTCTCCCGCCTGCGCGCGCGGGGCGCTTGCGGCAAGTTCCCCCTTTTCTTTTTCTTCCCTTTGCAAACTCCACAAATAATACCCGAAAATACTCCCGGTAATTGCCAAAATCGTAAAGGCCTTAAGCAAAAACCTCGTGGTGAGTTCACCCGACAATAAACTTGCAAGCACCGCAATCAAGTCGCCAATAATAATACCGGCCGCAATCACCAAGGTAATGTAGGTGAGCCATTTTGCCACCTTTGACTGGCGCCGCTCCGGATCTTTTGCGGCAGCTTTCGCCAATCGCCACATCATAAACAGATACAGGGGGAAGGCAATAATCAAAGAGGCGAGCGCCGTGGTGAGGCCGCGCGGGAAGAATCCGCCGTATTGGAGAAGATCGGGCAGGAATTTGTCAATAAACGCGAATACCAAAACGCCGAAACTGAACGCGGAAATATACAGGGTAATAAAAGAAATTAGGTAAAGGAAGGCCTCCCGCGCCTGCAGATAGGGTTTGGGCTTGGGCACCGGAACCGGGAAAGAAACCTCGGCAAATGCGGCTAACGCTTTTTGCACTTCTTCTGCCTGCCATCCGGCATCCAAAAGCGCCCGCTCTATTAAAGCACGCTCCTGACCCTTTCCCAACGCTTCTTTTACAAATGCATAAAGTTCGTTGCTCATATATATTTTAAAAGAAGTTAGTAACCTCTTTGCTTATCGACTAAATTGGGAAGGCGCTCACCTGCAAGATACGCCCTCAAGTTTTCACAAAATACCTCAACTGCCCTGTCCATATATTTCTCCGAGATTCCGGATTGGTGGGGAGTAATCACCACGTTCTCCATTCCCCATAGAGAGCTCTCCTGGGACAGGGGTTCCTCTTGGAAAACATCAAGCGCGGCTCCGGCTATCATTTTCTGTCTCAGAGCATCAATAAGTTCCTGTTCATGCACCACTTTGCCACGGCCGACATTGAGCAATACCGCCGATTGCTTCATTATACGAAATTTTTCCATATCAAACAAATGATGGGTCTCCTCGGTATAGGGCAAGGTAAGCACCACAAAATCTGCCTGCGGGAGCGCTTTTTTAAGATCTCCTGAGGGGTAAAGCTCGGAAACAAAATCTGGCTTTTCTTTCCCGGCGCGATCCACCGCGATAACGCGAGCGCCAAAAGCGCTTGCCAGTCGCGCGGTTTCAGAGCCAATGTGCCCTAGTCCTACGATGAGCACCGTTTTATCCTTGAGCTCCGTGAGTTTGTTGTCCTTCTGCCAGATTTTTCTTTGCTGGCTGATAAAAGAGTCACGCAGTCGCCTCGTGAAAATGAGAAGAAAGGCAATAATGTGTTCGGCGATCGGCGTTGCGTGAATGCCGGCAACGTTTCCCACGATTACATCTGAATTTCTCACCTCAGGCGTTAAAACGTGCTCCACTCCCGCAGAAAAAGAATGAATCCACTTAAGATTTTTCGTGTCCCGTATTTCAGGCAAAGACCAAAGTGTTCCCGCAAGCACATCCGCTCCTTCAAGATGACGATTGACTTTCTCCTCGTCATCTGAAGAAACCAAAACAACCTCGCCTTGAGGAACTATGCTTTGTATCTGCTGTACATGTTTTTGGGTAATAACGTGGTGAAGCCGAGTAGGATCTTGCACCAAAAGAATCTTCATATCGTTATTGGAACGTATGCATCCGCATTTATCGATGCTTTTCTTCTTCCAAAAGATGTCTGTGTTTTTTCGCAAATCTTCTCTTGGAGGACTTAAATTCCTCGAGCTCTTGCGCTATCTCTTCCCCAAATATAAGCATCTGGAAAAAACGTCCGAGTGTTAAAATTGCAAAACTCAGAAAGCCAACTCCAACGATCATCACAAATCCCAAAAAGAGCTTCCCGACGAAAGAAGCAGGAAACGCATTGCCGAATCCAACGGAAGAAAGCGCGGACATCACCGACCACATTGCATCTTGAATCGTTCGAATCTGAGTTCCTGGAACTCCTTCTTCAATGTGGAATAGAATAATAGAAAAAACAATGGTCAGCAGGATAAACGCAACGAAATAAATCTGAAGATTAATCTTGAGAAGTTCCCGAGCGGCTTTTTCTCTTCCGTAACGGTGTTTGATTACGCGCAAAATTTTCAGCAGTCGAAATAAACGAAACAATCTGAGCAACCGCACGATTCGCAAGGTTTTAAGAAACTGCAAATTGGCCAAAGCGAGAAAGGTAGGAAGGATGGCAAGAAGATCGATAATCCCGTAAAAGCTAAAGATATAGGCGCGTTTGCTCGGCGCCAGATAGATGTAAATCAGGTACTCAATGGTGAATACGGCGCCGATCAAGTATTCAAGCAATGTAAAAATTCCTTGGTACCGCTCGTGAAGCGCTGGATTTGTCTCGAGCAAAACCAAAACAACCGAAGCAATAATAACAATCGCAAGGAAATTATTGACAATCCAGAATTTTTTGGAATCGCTCTCCTCAATAAAAATTTTCTGGAGATGTTCCCTCAGCACCTAAGCAAATTAGCCAATTAATTTCTTAAACTCTTCAATCATCGGAACCTGTTCTGGGTCGCGATCGTACATCTTTGCGGTGTAAAACGCTGCCCAGTCGGCCGTGAGAATGGAACTAAAGATTTTATCCAGCATGGATCCCACTCCCAGCGAAACAATCTCTACCTCAAACCCTCTCTCTACAAGCTGCTGTTCCAAAATATCCATCCTCCTGCGAATTCGCACGTGGTCCACGGTGTCTACAAGAAATATGAAGTGAAATTTGTCGCAGAGCTCTTTCGTGGGATCGGTCGCGTCGAAAGCACTCATCTCGTTATGGTTCAGCTCCGGGAATGTGTTAAAGAACGCAGGGATCTTTGCCGTCTCGTTGAACCTAATCTTCCAGTTATAAGCAATTGAGTAATTTTTGTTTGAGGCGTATATGATGGGTACTTTCCCACGCAGCATTACAGCCAGTTCCCTTCCTCTCTGCTCAAACATCCCTGCTGTTTCTGCGAGCTGTTCGCCCACCACTGTCGCTTCCTCTGCAACATCATCCCTTCCTACCATCTTTGCCAATGCTTTAAACGTAAATCCAAGAGCGGAACGCGGCTGAATGTCAGTATCCGGAATTTCAATGTACGGCACCCCATGCTGATTCGCGCGTATAAGCAGATCGCCGCCCGTTGAAATGGCGGCTATGGGATAGCCGTTTTTTAGCGCCTCTTCAAAAGAGCTCAGCGCCTCCTCCGTGTTGCCCGAATACGAACTCACGATAATAAGCGTCCGTCTAAGGACGTCGTCGCGCCATCGCGGCAAGCCGTAATCCTGATGCACCGTAAGATCAAAACCGGGCACGACATTCTGAAAGATGTCTCCCGGCAAGTGAGAGCCGCCCATGCCGCACAAAATATATTTGCCCAAGGCCTTCCATTTCTCGAAATTTGCGATTTTGGGCTCCCACGCGAACTGCTTGGGAAAATTGCGAATCGCCTCCTCCATTATATTTTTGGTTATAGGTAGAAAAGTATCCACCCCGCCGTAGCCAATCCTACCACGAGCACGATGCCCACGAACTTCCAGTTCGTTTCAGGGTCGTTAAGCGTTAAACGCATAGTGCGAAAATATGAGTTATATTATTATACGTTCAACCTTTGTTTCCTATTATACTATACTCTTTTTAGAATCGAATTACACCTTTTTCCATGCCCTCCAGAATGTGCTGTTCAAGCTTTGGATAGCCGTCCACATACTCGGCGAACAGCCGATTCCACAAGGCCTCGTGCTGGTGGTAGGTAAGGCGCGCCTCCTTGCCTTCTGTCTTATGCGCCACTATCATCGCATTGTCTTCCAAGTCAAAGCTCACAAGTTGCCTGTTGCCGTTTGGCTTGCCCCTAGCTTGTCGAAGGGGAAAGAATCCAGCTACGGACCAAAAATTGTCCCAAAATTCAAGGCTGACTTCCTCGTGTTTTTTGCCAAAGGCCACAATATCTTCTTCTGCTTTTCTCCAGTGCATGGCTTCCGGGTTCACGTGCGGCAGGAACAGCCGCGGATCTTCGGGATTTTCTTTCCATAGATAACGCTGGATAATAAGCCATTTACCCTGAGCGGAGTCGAAGGGTTCGCCCGCTTCGGGCACGTCGCCGCGCAGGAGAGAGATAAACTTTTGATTAAAATCGGGCAGTTTTGCATATTTTTGGAATAATGTGCTGTAAAAAGCAATCTCGTGAAAATAATGAAGCAACAAAGCGAAATCCCTCACAAACTTGCCCTTGCCCGACTGCGCAATAGGGTTGAGAAATATAACGCCAAACTCCTTTAAGTGGCTCACGTTGTGGTGTTTCTTGGCAACGTATTTTTTCGCAACTTCCTCCCATTGCGGTCCCAGCACTTTCAGCTCAATGGGACGGCGCTCAAAATCGTTTGACGTAAACTTAGTATAGGCAACCTCAAAGGTCTTATGCATCCACTCGTCGGTTTCCGTGAAGCGCAAAGCGGAAAAAATCTCGGTAATGTCTTCTCTCTTCAGCAATTCGTCTATATCTTTATACCCGAGATACCTGAGGATTGCTTCTGGCTCGCGCTCGCGCAAAATCTGTTCGCCGTATTCTTTTTTCAGAAAAAAACCCTCGCTTTCCTTTGCAATAGTGCGCGCGGCATCCGCCACCTTCTCAAAATCAATGCTGCCGCGATCAATGCCGAGAAACTCGTAGAGTTCTCTGTCGCTTTCTTCCGCTTTTTTGCCGAGTGCCTCAACTACTTCCTCTGCCGTCGCGCCTCTGCCCAATCCGAGGTCGTCCAGCGCCCGCGCGATCAACTCTTCATTCTGCTGCTCCACCTTCTCCAAAGCCGGCTCAAACCCCGCTTTCTGCATCGCCCTCTCCAACTCTTCCAAATTCCCTTTCGATATTCCCAAAATCTCCGCAACTTTTTCCATAGTCTATATCATCTTAATTTACCCTATCCCCCAAAGTACTTTCTAAATATCCCTTGAATACTGCATTTTCTTCTTTTAAATTATTCGAAAAACAAACGTACTCCAAATATCCATCCCCGCAACCCTCCCAAACCTCGTCCTCCTTGAGTATTGTACAAAATGCGTGAGTTCCGTTTAGGATTGGCCGAGGTGACGGCAAAAATGATTTTGCTGCTATAAAGTATTCCTGACCTTCTGGGGAATACAAAATTTTATAACTAGTTCCACCGACACAAGTGCCGCCCGCTCCCCCAGCTGCAAGGAAAAACTCTTCATGCCCATCGTTATTTACATCCTCAATCTGCTCGAATTCCCCCATCCATTCGACACCGTATCCAAATTCATTAGTATTCGAGAGATGCAACCGAAGCTGCGTCTCAATTCTCTCGATATCTACTGTTTGTTTCTCCACAAACCGAAACGTGGAGACGGCTTGGGCATGGGCATTAAAGAAGATGTCTAGCCGATGATCATCTGAAGTAATAAAATCGTAAAATAATTTCTGATCTTTGCCGTCCAATATCAAAGTTATAACATAGCAATTATTGTCTTTTTCTGTACGATACTCATAACCAAAAGACGGGGGCGTATACGACCATGTTCCTACCTGAAAAGAGATGCCGTCATTTTGTACATTTTCTTGAAACCGATATGTATCTTCCGGACTCTCAAAACGTCTGCAAGATCCCTCTTTTGTTGAATATGCGAATAGAAAAATCTGTGCCGCAGTAAGTGGGGTATTGGATAAATATGCTTCTGGAAATGTAAGAAAAGTTAGGGAACGACCCAAAGAATCTATACTAGTCTCAAGCAGCAAATCGTTCGGATACATCGCCTCAAACCCATACTCATCATTGTGATAAGTCTGCCACTCCGAAGTATCAAAATTAGGTTGCTGAATGTTAATACTTTCTGATTGGAGCGCTGGAACTGGCGGCGGCGTTTGCTGTTGTCTCGGCGCTAAAGCGGACTGCATCTGCCACAGGAAAAGCCCGCCGAAGGCGAAGATGGCCACAACCACTACTATACCAATAACTAACGTTTTGCTCATGCCTTATTTATAAATCTTATGCGTGCCAATGTCTAAAAATAAAACTTCCCGGCTGGGAAGAAACATGAATTTTATACGGTAAGAATCGCTGACCCAAAACGCCCAAACGCCTGCGTCTTTTCCGGAAAGTTTGTGGGTCTTTAGACTCAAGTCGAAAGGGTTGGTTCGGAAAATCGCTTCCTTCTCCTTTGCCCGATCCTTTATTCTCTTGGGAAGCTTGCGATAGCTTCTCTTGAAGCGTTCCGAAACCTGAATTTCCATGCCTTAATCCAAATCGCTCAGCGACCTTATTCTTGTGGTCTTTCCTGCCTTATATTCTCGCATTCCTTCTCGGAACAATTCGTCCACTTCTTCCGCCTCTTTACCGCTCAAATAGTAAGTAGGCACTGCCTGCTCACAGAGCTTTTTATATTCCTTTAAGCTCAAAACCACAACCCCTCCCCTTTTCTGGATCTCCTCTTTGGGGACCACAACCGCGTCTTTTACATCGAAATTCTTTGCCATAGCTCAATTATAGCATAGTTTTCTTTATCTGCAATGTGCCGTATTTTGTGGGAGAATCGGATTTTTTAAGCAAACCTTTGCTGGCGCCCCATTGCGTGAGAACTCCGGTCGCGTTTGCCGAAGCGAATTGAATGGCGTATTCAATGTCTCCCGGCTTTTTGATGAGCGCCGCGACAAGGCCGGAACCAAAAGCGTCGCCCGCTCCCGTGCGATCCACCACGCGCTTTAAGGGCAGCACACCCGAGGACCATCTCGTTTTCCCGTCGGAAACTTCCACTCCCTTCGCTCCCCGCGTCATAATCACCAAACCCCTCACCCATTTGTCCAATTTTGAAAAAATCTTTTCCCGTTCCTCATACAGTTCTCCCGTTACGTAACTGGCCTCCTCCTGATTGACGATAAACACATCGATATCATACAAATAGGGCAAAATCCGCTTTTTGTCTTCAAGCTGGGTCTTGCCCGGATTCCACGCGACTTTTATGTTGTTGCGGTCGGCATATCCAATGATTTCGGGAACAAGATCTGCCGATTCTCCTCCCAAATGATTAAGATATATCCACTTGGTCTCTGCCAATTTCTTCCATGGAATATCGGACTTGCGCAAATGCCATTCGGCGCCCCCGTAAGATAGAATCGTTCTCCCCCTTTTTCCGGTCGTGAGAATAATTGAACAGGCGGTATTGCCTTTCTTGTCAACAATCAAAAAATCGCGAGCAATACCCTTTTCTTGAAAATAATCGCGGAGAGAGTGACCTGCAGAATCATCACCCACCACCGTGAGCGCTCCCACTTTCAATCCTTGGTTTGCAAAAGTGATTGCCGTGTTCACCGCTCCCCCGCCGGTGAAAGATTTGAGATCCTCAATATACAGCTTGGATCCCAAGGACATCGCGAGCGCCTCGCCGGTCTTAAACACCTTGGTTTTCAGCACTTTGAAATCCCGACTCTGCACAAACACATCTCTCACCGCAGACCCTATTGTGATTACGTCAAACATACGTTAACTCATCTCTTACGGCGCAAGGCCCTTTTTACTGCTTGAATAATATACTTTGCAGTGAGACCAAACGCTTCTAAAAGCTCATCGGGTTTTCCCGACTCGCCGTAGCGATCTTGGACACCGATCATTTCTACTGGCACGGGGAAATTCTTTGCCAACATTTCAACCACCGCGCTTCCCATGCCACCGGCAACCTGATGTTCCTCCACGGTTACTACCACTCTGGTTTTGCGCACCGAGGCAAGAATCGTTTTTTGATCCAAGGGTTTTATGGTGTGATTGTTAATCACTTCCGCCGAAATCCCCTGTTTTTGGAGTTTACTTGCGGCGAGTAATGCCTCGTAGAGCAAGGGGCCGCTTGCAATAATTGTTACACCTGCCTGCGCAGGCAGGTCTTTCCCTTGCCAGAATATCTCTGCTTTTCCGAATTTGAACGGCGTTTTTTCTGTGGTGATTACTGGCGTGGCTTCTCTGGCAAGACGAATGTACACGGGCCATTCAATCTCTGCCGCGGCGGCGGTTGCTTTCTTTGCTTCAATCGCGTCGCAAGGATATATCACTCGCATATTCGGCATTACGCGCATTAAAGCAATGTCTTCCAACGCCTGATGAGTGGCGCCATCCGGGCCCACAGAAATTCCGGCGTGAGCTCCTCCGATTTTCACATTGACGTCGTTCAGGGCAATAGTCGTTCGAATCTGCTCATTGTTGCGCCCCGGGGAAAATGTTGCGTAAGAAGAAATAAACGGGACTTTTCCAGCCAAAGCCATGCCGGCAGCCAAAGACGCCATATTCTGTTCTGCCACGCCAACCTCAACGAATCTTTCCGGAAATTTCTTCTGGAAGTATTCTGACCTCGTTGACTCTGACAAATCCGCGCACAGCACCACCACATTAGGATTCTTTTCTCCCGCAATAACCAAACCTTCCCCATAACCGTTTCTTGTCGGGGTTTTTTTAACGTCTTTTGCAAAAACCTCTGGCGCCAAATATGCTTTGGGGTTGACCATATTTATTCTCGTATCCCTGTGATCTTTACGCCTATCGCCCTTAATTCGCGAAGGGCGGTTTTTGCTTCTTCGGGTTTTGGCGGCTTTCCATGCCATTCAAATTTGTTCTCCATAAAACTCACTCCCTTGCCTGGAATGGTATGCGCGATAATGCAAGTCGGCTTTTCCTGGGTCGCCTTTGCCTGCGAGCAGGCGTCAATGATTTCTTCAATGTTATGCCCGTCAATTTCTATCACATTCCAGTTGAATGCTTCGTACTTTGCTCGCAAGGGTTCCAAAGGCATTATATCCTCCACATACCCATCAATCTGAATATTATTGCGGTCAATGATTCCCGTGAGATTGTTGAGCTTGTTTTTCCCCGCGAACATCGCGGCTTCCCACGTCTGCCCCGCTTCCTGCTCTCCGTCTGACATCGCGCAAAACACTCTCCAATTTTTCTTATCAATATACTTTGCCACATACGCCATGCCTGCGGCCTGCGACAAACCAGAGCCCAAGGGCCCGGATGTAGTTTCAACTCCGGGCAATTTTTTTCTTTCCGGGTGTCCTTGCAATCGAGACCCAAATTTTCTCAAGGTTTTTAACTCCTCAAGCGGAAAGTAACCAGCCCTTGCCATCGCAGCATATCGGACAGGACAAATGTGCCCATTCGACAAAATCAGGCGATCCCGCTCCTCCCAATCAGGGTTTTTCGGGTCGTGGTTCATTACCGCGAAATACAGCGCAGTAAATACATCTGCCATGCCCAAAGGCCCAGCTGAATGCCCAGACCCTGCCTCTAAGAGCATCCTTATGATATCCTGCCGTATCTCATTTGCGATTTTGTCTAACTCCTGTAGCGAATACTGCTTTTTTGCCATAAATGGAATAAGTTCTCCTATTATACCAAATCTCCCCATTTTGGGGGAGGTTAGATATTAACAGATATTCGTCTCTTAGATTGACTTTCTATCCTGGACCCCACACATTTTCACCCTCAAATTTCTTATCCCCTAAGTAATTTCTGAATATTTCATATCTTGGTTCTTCCAAGTTTGGAGAAAAGACAGGTGGTTGGTCAATCAGCATACCACATTCTTGGGGTGATTTTGGTACAGACCAATTTGTTCTGAAAAATCTCTCATCGTATTTCTGGCTGTATATGTAAAATTCTATTCTGCATCCGGTGCACGTTCCCCCACACCCAGATGAAGCCCAGTATACTTCGTCTATTCCATCCTTATCGATATCTATAATTTTGGGTTTCTCGTAAATATGACCAGAAAATCCGTCATTCCACACCTGATGTTTCTCTTTATCCAAAATATAAACGGTATGGCTTTCTCCGGGGTATTTTTGATCACATACCACCAGCGTCCCCTTGCCCTGCGCATCAACAAGCTGTATTGGAGCGGTCCAAGCTAAGCTATACTGAGGGTTCTCTCGGCAGACGGAATCGAATGTACTCACAAACCGAAATGTGGAGAGGATCTGGCGGAATAGTTTCCTTGAGGATTCTGTGCTTTCAGAAAGAGTCACAAACATTGCTACCGTACCGTCTTTAATGTCGGCTTCAGCTATCGCCTTTTGGCCTTTTCCCCAATCGATAATAAAATTAATTTCGTCTCCTTCTAAAATCTCACATCTTTCATTCTCGCGATAGGCGCCGCAGAAAGACACGCCCAGGACTGCGCGGTTTGCAAACGTAAGCGTCATAAACGGCTCTCCTTTCTCATCGTTAACTGTAGTACGATCCTCAAATTCAATCGTGTCCCACTTATCAGGATAATCAAATTCAAACCCAAACTCCTCATTGCGGTAGGTTTGCCAGGTTGCTGTTTCGTTTGTTCGAGATTCTTTTGGCACGCATATACCTCTTGCGCCAGGAAGAGGATCAATTTTTACGCATTCAGAATTATCTGAACATTGCATATCTTCGATGCCTCCGCATTCTATTGCATCAGTAGGTTCTATCTTTTTGTTCGCTTGTTGTAATTCTTCTCTGGGTGCATTCGCAATTTTCAACAGCAAAATCCCGCCAATCGTGACGGTACCGGCGACAAGCATCACGATAAGAAGCAGTTTGATTTCGGGTTTAAAGTCTTGGAATGGATTCATATTCTAGGGTTTTGCACTTCTTTCGCACAAACAAAATCCGTAGTCGTACGAGGATCGGTCGTCGAACTGGGAGTTTTTTCACCCCTGGTCACATTATCGTACTTTCCAACGCAACTATAACAGATGATTGGATCAGGAGACGAACAAACCTTATACGAGCATGGCACATTACTACCACATCCTAGAACTTCCCAATTCCATTGAGCTTGAGAAGTTAGTTCCACAAACCGAAACGTGGAGAGGATTTGGTTAAAGATTTCTCTTGAGACAGTAATTCTAGAAAAACGAAAGTATACATCCGACCGACAGAATTCAAGTTCATCTTTTTCGCTGTTTCGTTCAAAAAATAACTTTACATCATCGCCACTAAGATTCGTGTAGTTAGAGCAATCAAAATATCCGTCAGGAGCAACGTACATGTTCATTTCGCCCTCCTCTCTAGTTAGGTCGACCCCTTCGGAGCCAAAAGCAAAAATCTGGGGATTAGCGCCAGCGCGAAATTCTGTTTGTCCCGGCCCTAATCTACCCGGGAAACTACTTTCAATCTTCCAATCTTCCGGATACCTCACCTCAAACCCAAACTCCTCGTTGCGGTAGGTTTGCCAGGTGGAAATATCAATTTCAAGGGCCTGTTGTTTGCAGGACTGGACAAATAGAGATCCGTATTCTGGATCGTTTCGACTAGGCATTGAATCGCAAAGATCAGGACGTTTGAGCTTTTTGGCAAGCTCTCGCAAGCATCCATCTTTAGGACTTACACCGCTCGGAAAATGTTCTTCCGATAGGGTAAGGCAGTAGTCGACATCGCTTTTCGCAACCGCATAATCTATTTTGCAGTATTCGCGGGCTTGGTTAGGTCTCACCCCAAAATCCTGAATGGTATGGTCTTTGTTGATTTTATTACAGAGTTCTGGATTATTTGTTTCGATAGCTCTTGCAAATGCTTTTTCGTATGTCCATTCTTCTTGGAATGGGATAAGTGGCTCTCCTGGATGCACTTCTTGTCTATATATAACCCATCCCAAAACAAGGATAAGAAGCGAGATTCCTCCGAGTACCGCAACTTTCCAATTTATCTTTACAAAAGGATTGAATAAAAGCATGCCTTAGAACTTTTTATACGTTTTCTCTGAACGACGCTCGATTGCTAAAATAAAAATATCCGCATCGGTCTTGCGATAGATAATGCGGATGTCGCCTTTGCGGACACGAAAAATATCATCTCGTTCTTTTAGTCTCTTTATATCCAAACCCTCAAATTGCTCTTGTGTAATTTTCCTTAAAATCGCTCGCGTTGCCTTGCGTTCTTTTGGCGTGAGTTTCCGCAACGCCTTTTCAGTCTTGTCCATAAAAATCAAAGGCGAGAGAGCAGTTCCTTTATCGGCACCCCGCCCTTCCGGATCTTGGTGAAATCAACTACTTCTTCCCATTCTCCTCCCTCGACAGGAGAAATACGAAAAAGCGGTTTGGAGCGCCGCATCACAACCAAACTTTCCCCCCGTTTCACCCGGGCTGTATATTTCTCAATGTTCTGCCGCAATTCTTTTAAACCAATAATATGTTCCATATACTTTAAGTTTACCTTAAGATAAACTTTAGTCAATCCCCCCCCCTTATTCTGTAAACCGAAATGCGGAGAGAATGACGAGCAAGATGTATGTACTACAGATTAAAGAATGGGGAATCGCGCAAAAATTCTATCTCTTGCGGCAGCAATCCAACTCCCGGGTAATTCCCGTGCCATTGCATAATGCTTTGGTCAGCATATTGCTCTCCGGGATGGGGAAGCCCGAATGCATGGCCGAGTTCATGGGCAGGGGTTCCCTTCGGGACTCCTCCGCCGCACTGCCATCCTGAACTATACACACAGGGAATACCCCACTCATTAGGAACGCCGGAAATCGGTTCCAACACCCAATCGCTCACCACCGCCCATCCGCAACTGTTTCCGTCTGAATTCGCGCCCGCGTATCCTCCGCCTCCTGCGCCAAAAACCAGATACGCCGTATCTGCCGCCCAGCAAGGTCCCCCCGCGTAATACGCCGCCGCTCCACCATAAATAGCTTCATTCATGTACTGGGCCCAGTTGCCTTCAAACAGAGAAAGATTGTTTATGCATTCCTGACGGGGATTCTCTCCGCAACGCATTTCAAGATAATTCCGAAATGGATGACGTATTACCTCAAGCGGAACCATCTGAAAGGTAGCGCCTACCTGGTCAAAATACCACTGCCGAAGTTCCGCAAGGTATCCTTGCACCGCGGTTTCATACAAGGGAATCATTGCTTTGTCCGCCGGATACACCAAGTATGGCTTCACGATAAAAACCATCGGCTCCTCGATTTGAGTAACAACCGGCTCCCGTTCCTCTTCTTGGGAGTTCTGCTTTTTGACATTATTTGTCTCCTGCGAAAGAGTTTGGACTTCTGTTTGCCTATCTTGCATCCCCTCTGATTCTATAAACCGAAAAGTGGAAAGGATTTGGCGGAAAAATGATTTCACATCCCGGCTTGGCGAATGTAAAATATCAATTACAACCATCCCGCCTTCTGATTTCAGAATTTCGGCTCTCGATCTAGTGAGAGCGCCTTCCGTTTCAATATCCCAGTCAATGAGAAATTCTACATTATCAAAGGTGAATCTCTCGCAACGAGAATCGTTTGGATACGCTTCGCAATAACTTATTCCTCTTGCATCGAGCGTACTTTGTGAAATATATCCAAACTGTAAAAAATAACTCTCCCCTGTCAGCTTGCCCAAAAAAGAAGTATACGCTTCTCCCGTATTCTTTTGCAAAACCAGAACAGATGGAAATTTCACCTCAAAGCCGAAGTCCTCGTTGCGGTAGGTCTGCCAGTTTATAGTTTCGGCTGTTTTTAATTCAACTTCTGAAATAGTCCAGATTTTTCCTTCACCAGGAATTGGCTGGATTAAAGTCACGACATACGTTTTATCCTCATGCTTTACGTCAGTAGAAAATTCATTTATGCTTTTGCCGAATTCTGCTTGGATGGAGGTATCGGGAGTATCTAAAGTTTCAAGGTCTTTTTCAGGATCAAATCCATACTGCGCGATTTCAGCTCTTAAAACCATAATCGGATTTAATCTCCATGGCTGATGACCTTCGTCTACCGAAGATTGAATTCCGCTTATCAAGTTATAGTTTATTTCCACCTGGCCTATTTTAATCTCATTTTTTGCTTCGTTTTGAATATCTAATTTAGGTAGATTTGCACTTTCATCTTGCAAGGACAGTAAAACCCCTCCTCCGACGATAACAACTAGAGCAATTACAATTGCAAGAAATTTCCAGTTTGTTTTGGCGGAGAGATCCATAGCGTCTTCTAGTTACTGAACATTTAATACGCCTGGCTCTTTCTGTAAAATTTCATCAATACTTTCTGAAAGATATTTATTTTGAGTAACTCCCGCCGGAATCTTTACGTATTCCTCTCCATTCCAATCATAGAGATAGAACTGTAACCTACGCGCACAGCCGCAACAATAATCTGAAGGATTTTCTGACCAGCGACTATCTACCGTGATAATTCTAGTGGCCGAGCCATTTTCTCCGGCAAATTTAAATGGCCAACCCTGACAGCCTGAAGCAATCATCAAGGGCCCTTCTATTATCGAAAATCTATCGACTTGCCAAACAAGAAGATATAGCTGTTCCGTATAACCTGAGCCCATGGCATAAGATATGCCGGTTATAGCAATTGCGTTTCTTCCGTCGCCCCAAAAATCAGATACGAATCTAGCGGAATCAACTTCATTCCGACCAGCAAAAGTGTAGCCAAACTCTTCTTGGAGGCAATCTTCGGTACCAGAAAAAACTTTTAGCATAATTGGCTTGGATCTTTCTCCAACGCTACTAATTTCTCTGTAGATTCCAACGATTTCACTTGTTTGGTCTTTATTCAGATCGATTTCGAATTCCAGATTGTAAGCTTGCTCATTCCCTCCCCAATCGTTTTTGGCAAGTTCGTAGCCAAAGAAATCTGTCGGTGAACAAACTCCGATCTTATCTATAAATTGGAATGAGGAAATGATCCGTTCAAAAATTTGGTCAAAAGAAGCAGCTTTTGGATCATTTTCCCAATATGCACCAAAAACTTTTACAAAGCCACCTGTGGGATAGCTAAATCTCTTTGTGGTGTAGACAATATTAATATTGTTCGCAAGCTGAATGGTTGTTTTCCCCTCAAAACTCTTAGGCTCTGATGCTCGAGCAAAAGTAACCCATGCATTACCTTTTGGAGGAATTCCGCCAACGCTGGTACCTGGAATCGAGCCAATAATTCCTGGAATATACTCAGATTTATCAACAGTGGCGATCTCTGTGACAGGAGTATCTTTCCCAAAAGCGAAATCATAATCACGAGTAATCTTCCAATCTTTCGGATACCTCACCTCAAACCCGTACTCCTCATTGCGGTAGGTTTGCCAGGTGGAGGTATCGATAGAGATCTTCTCAGTGTTTTGATTCGCAATTGCAATACCGCCTTCCACGAAATTGATCTCAACTTTCAGTTTCTCTCCTTCCTTTATTGAAATGGGAACGCATCCAAAGAAACGAACCGGAGCTTCGCCAGCCTGCTGCTGCGTGGCATTTGTGAGACAGAGCATAAACTCTCCTTCTTCCGAAATGATCGAGAACCTTCCAGATGAATTTAAAGAAGAAGACGCAATAATATATTGGGAGGCGACTTCTTCTGAAATACCTCCCTGGAGATACCCAACGCTCTCCTCCGGAGTCGGTAGCTCAAATTCCTGAAGAAAAGACGCGAGGCGATTTGCTGGGAATGTCACAAGAGCGCCTTGTGTTTGCGGAAAGTCGGGAATCGTCGCAATGTCGTTTTTATAGGTTACGTTGCCTTCGACAATACCTTGGCCGGGCAAAACAGCGGACGTAGGAGCGGGTGTTAGAGCGACTGGAGGAGTTTGAGCGACTGGTTCTGGCTGCATGGTCTTCAACAACAAGACCCCGGCAACGAGGATAACGGCAACGAGTGCCACGATGAAGAATAATTTGATTTCGAATTTGAAGTCGTGAAACATGATTATGAAATCATCTCTTCTAGATGCTTGAGGGCGGCCACGGGATCTGAAGTTTTCATCACGGCGCTGCCGGCACACGCGTAATCAACGCCGGCACCAAACGCTTGTTTCACTGTCTGTTCATTGATCCCCCCATCGATACCTATCAAAACATCTTGTTTGAGTCGCCGAATTTCAGAAACTTTTGAAAGGACGTCTGGAATAAATTCCTGCTGCTGAAATCCAGGATTCACGCCCATCACGAGCAACGCATCGAGCTTTTCAATGTAGGACGCAAGTTTTAAAGCCGGGGTTGGCGGATTCACGGCAATTTCTTTTTGAAAACCGTACTCTTCCATTTTTTGGAGAACGACTTCGGGGCTATCGACTGCCTCCGCATGAAAGATGACGCGCTTGGCTCCGATGCCGCTGCAATCCTCCAAATATTTTTCGGGATGCTCCACCATCAGGTGGATTTCCAGATGAAAAAATTGGGCAGCTTCCCCCAATTCAAATAAGTTCGCTGAGGTATTGGGCACGAATTTCCCGTCCATAATATCAATGTGCAGCCATTTTGTGTGCCCCTTGAGAATCTCCATGTTTTCGCGAAGCTCTTCGGGATTTGCGGTCAGGATGGCAGGAATAATCCTCTGCATATCAAGCTTGTTCTTCCATATCTTTTATTTTCTTAAGCCGCCGCTCGTGACGGCCTCCGTCAAAGGACGTACGAAGCCATAGATCAACGGCCCTCAGAGCTAACTCCTTGCTGAGAAAACGCGCGCCGAGAGAAAGCAGATTGGAATCGTTATGCCGTCGCGAAAGCTCTATGATCTCAAGAGATCCTCCGTAATAGTGGGCGGCGTACACCCCTTTCACCTTGTTTGCGACAATTGCCTCTCCTTGCCCAGAACCCCCCAATACGATGCCGCGATTGCGTTCCGGGTCTTCCGCTACTTTTCGGGCTGCGGGAATCACGAAATCCGGATAGTCGTCGTCTGGCTCATACGCAAAAGATCCTATATCTTCTATCTCAAAATCTCGCTCTTTCAAATATGCCTTAATCTGTTCTTTTAGCTCAAATCCGGCATGATCAGATGCAAGATAAATTTTCATTCCCCCATTATATCCGAAATTCTTGCAAAAGCATAGCTAAAATGCTTAAGTTAAACAAGCAGAAAGGGGGCGAGTGATATGGTGAGGATTTTTTGGACCATTTTCCTAACGGTGCTCATCCTCTTCCTCATTTTAAGCATTCTTGATATCCTCATTTTTACGCTCTACGTGGCAAGCGCGGTCTCCCTTATGGTGATCCCTGCATATCTACTCTACCGTACCATTCGGTGGTTTATCCGCCGACGATAAAGGCGCCGGCACTGCGTGCTGGCGCCTTCCCTTTTATGCATTCTTCCCGAAGACCTCTATCGAGAAAAGCGCAAAAACCTGTATATCCCAAATCCAAAAATAAGCGCAGCGGCAAAGAGGAGAAGCATATTGCTTCGGATAAAACCGAGGGTATTAGCTCCTGCCTGCGCAGGCAGGCCTGCCGCGACTTCCGCCCGAAGCGCTTGCGACCTGGTCTCTTCAACACCGACAACAAGCGAAGCAGCGAACTCGGTTTGCCCGCCTGCGCGGGCAGGCTCATTTTCGCCCTGCTCTTCCGTTTCTTGCGCAAGCGCTTCCTGAATTTGTCCGCCTGCGCGGGCGAGCTCGTCTTGCGCTTGCTGTGCGGCAAGCGAAGCAAGCTGGCGCTCAATTTCTCTCGCTTCTTCCTCAACGCGCAAAAGTTCCGCTTGAATCTCCCGCAGAAGCTCTTGGCGAGACGCCCCCTCTCTCTGCCCTTCCGTGAAAATCTCTTCTTCCCCAACCATCTGCGGAGACGAACTCACGTTGCTCATGTTACTTCCGACTGTGCTCTCCGTCTGCTCCTGCGCCGACTCTTGGTCCTGAAAAACTGAAATTGAATAAACCGGAAAACTCTTACCGCTCAAGGCAATCACCGCGTCTGGGGTGGCGCCTTTGTTGTTCCACTCGGAAGTCCCGGGCGCTACCCACCAGAACCCGCCGTCCTCGTCCTGCAGTGAAAGAAGGTGCTCAATCGGATTTTCTGGGCTCTTTGTCCAAGCTGTCGGATCCTCCCCAAGCTTATGAATCGCCATGATAACCCATGCATCGCTATTGCCATCCGAGTCCGTACCGAATGGGCTTTGAGGGTCGTAGGGAAACCCGCCGTCCAGATTCTGCGCTTCTTTCAAATACTGCCTTGCCAGCTGTATAGCGTTGTCGGTTTCCGTCATACCGGTCTCCAGCAAAGCCATAATGGCGGCTGCCGTGTCGTTTGTGTCGCTCGTGCCTCCCGCGTCCCATGCCCAGCCGCCATCCGCATTCTGATCCTGCAAAAGGAACGCTTTTGAATTTTGGATAACAGGATCGCTTGCGGGCACTCCAGCGGACCGCAACGCGAGAATCCCCCAGATATCGTCGTTCAAAAGCGAGGGGTCGCCGAGCTGCGTATCGTCAGTAAAACTCTTCAGTTTCTCCACAAAATCCTCTTCAGGAAAGGTTCGCGGATCCTGGCCAGTTGCCGTTATCGCGAGTATCGGCTTTGCGTAGGAAATGGCGCTGTCGCCAAAAAACGTCTTGAGAAAAGAGATGTCTGCGCTTTGTCCCACAGCTATGAACGCCATTACAATATCTGGCGAGAGTTCCTGATTCTGAAGAAACGCTACTGCTTTTACGAGAACCACATTTATATCAACAACCGGCGCAGGATCACTCCCTCCCGAGCCGCCGCTGCCGTTTCCCCCACTCCCACCGGCTTCCTCGCTGTCTTCATCCTCGTTTGCATCGTCGCTCTCATCATCCTGAATGCCCTCTCCCTCCTCTTCGGACTCTCCCACTCCCTCTTCCTCTTGATTCTCCTGCTCTTCCTCCTCCAACTCCTCCTGTCCTTCTTCTACTACCTCTTCCTCATCTTCTTCCAAAAGCTCAACATTGACCCACGCGCATCCCTGTTCTTTAATGTCTTGCAATCGCTTCTGGCCGATGCCAGATACGCTAATCAAGTCATCGACCGACCCAAAGGGTCTTCCTTCAATAATCCTCTCAGCGATAGTCGGACCCACTCCCGGCAATAGTTTGAGATCTTCCTTGCTCGCTGTGTTGATTTCAATAGAGTTCGGCTCGCAGACCGACTCTTCCGCGTATGCCCCGCCGCTGGAAAGTAAAAGCACAAAGATTGCGGTACAGGTACATACGAAAAAGCGTTTGCGCAAATTAGTTTGCTTTTTCATATCTCCATTCAATAATATCGTTAGGTTGTACTATGTATTGCGAAGCGCCGACCGAAGCTGTCTCGCCGTTTATATAATAAATCCAATACGTCCTCTCTTTGGGATTTTGGACAAGACCGTTTATCTCTTCCACGAAAAATCCCAGCCCAGGAAACTGTTTCCCCTTAAAAGAAAAACCGCGGCTATCCTGCAGGAACTTCATAAGCTCCAGGGCCGTGGTGCCCTCCGAAACCCACGCTTCATACTCGTGTCCAGCCACAACAAGCATTGTGTAGACCGGGCCGAGCTTCTCTTGCGCAAGTTCTTCAGTCCTGCTTCCATCCTCCGCAAAAACGGCTTGCTCAGGCGCCTCTGTCTTATCTACGAATTCTGCAGTTTTCTCTTCTCTATCATCGCCGGCAACCAAGCGAAACGTCTCACTTTCTTCATGGACAACGGGGGGTATAGTATTTCCGCTTAAAAACGACGCTGCACCCAGCGCAAAGCCAAAAGATCCTCCTGTCGCAAGCAAAATAATAAGAAACTTTCGCGTTTTCATAGAGAAACAAAAATCTCCTGGGGGCAGGAGATGCACGCTTCGCAAAATTCGGCATGCGGTTAAAGCTAGCGTGAACCCCGCTCCCCCTCTCGAGAAGCGATAATTCAATGGCTATAAGGTAATGGTGAGTCGACCGGGCTTTAACCGTTCCGGGGGAGCACAGGATTTACGCCTGTTTCCTCTCACGATTATCGTTTTGGAAGAACGTTATAATTCTTTGTATCTTCCCTCTGCCCCTCAGTCAAGCATACTATATCTGGCCTCTTGTGGATTTCTTTTGCTCGCCATCCTGCTCTTGTCTTTTCCGTATCCATTGCTCTTCTGCTTTGCGTAAACTCGCCAAGACAAAGAGAGCAAGGAAAGAAGCGATTACGGCAATCCAGTAAAGCTGGAAGCCGACTGCGGCTCCAATGCCAGCTGCCACCCACACGCCGGCTGCCGTGGTCGCTCCTGCTACGTATGGATCACGAAAAATAATAATGCCCGTGCCCAAAAAGCCAATACCCATTGCCACCGCTTGCAAAATGCGGGTGGGGTCGAAAGTAGTATAACCCATTGCCGAAAACTGTTCCATTACCTGTGCTGCTACCACCACGAAAAGCGCAGCTCCCAGCGAGACGAGCGCGTACGTTCTCATGCCGGCTTCCTTACGCCGCAGCTCTCTTTCCAATCCCACGAACGCTCCAAGCAAAACGGCCAAAAGAAGCTGAAGAAATGTCTGAGAAGGAAAGGTGCCGAAAAAATTCTCCATGTCTTTTCTCTATAGTACAGGAAAACAAACGTTTACCCAATAGTTCTTTTATCCACAAGGTTCCAAGAAGGCACTACGTTTCCTGGCACGTTAATTTTCGGAAATAATGTGCTCAAGTGCGTATCGCATACTTGCCCCGACTTTCTTGCCCGGATTGAATATGCCTTCGGGATCAAACACCTTCTTCGTTTCCTCAAAGAGTTTATACACTTTGGCTCCATACATATCTTTAAGGTACGGGCTGCGAATAAGGCCGTCGTTATGCTCGCCGGTGAAAGAGCCCTTGTACTTGAAAATCAGCGGGTGCACCTTCTCCATCAATTCGGGGATAATTTCTTTGATTTTGGGCTCGCGCATATCCATCAAAGGGATGATGTGGAAGTTTCCGTCTCCCACGTGGCCCGCTACGGTGTACGTCATATATTTTGCGTAGGGTTTGAGAATCTCCTGGAGCCGAGGGAAAAACTCAGGCAAATATTCTGGCGCAACGGCAAAGTCATCGATAAAAGGCACGGTGCGCCTGTTCTTCGCATGCTCATGGAGGAGCTTAAAGCTCTCGCGCCTCACCGTAAAGTATTTCTGCACTTCTTTCTGGCTCCTTGTGATGCGAGTGTCCAACCCAAGGTCCTGTAAAGTTGCCTCGGCCTCGACGGCCTGCTTTCTCGTTTCCTTCTCATCGTCTCCGGCAAACTCGGCAAAAAGGACAAGCTTGGGCATTCCCCCCGTAATAAACATCTTGAACTCGGGCAAAAACTGCCACGCGAGAGAAAGTATATTACCCTTAAGCAAGCGGATAAATCCCGGTAAAAAGCGTAGGGCGAGTTTGAGCGTTTCGTCGTCGTACGATTCAAAACTTTCCGGCCCACATTCCAGTATCCGCTCCACGATAGTCGGTAAAGGTTTCAGATCCTTGAGGAATATCACGAGAAGTGTCGAATAAGGATGCGGGCGTACGAGGCGGAACGTAATTTCGGTAATAATGCCGAGCGTGCCTTGAGAGCCGACAAGCACTTTCGTGAGATCAAATATTTCCTTCTCTCTATCCCACACATCCCATAAGGCATACCCCGCAGAATTTTTGGAGACGCGCGGCCTTGCCCTCTGCAAGAGAGCAAAATTCTTATCTATAATCGCGAACATCTTCCGGTATATCTCGCCCTCCAGTCCTTTGAGCGTCATTTTCTTTTTGAACTCAGCTTTCTGAAGGGGTTTTAGCGTGTACTCGTTGCCGTCCCGAAGCATTACTTTCAGCTCCTGCACGAATTTTTCCGTTTTTCCGTACCGCAAACTGTTTTCTCCCCCTCCACTGTTTGCCACCATGCCGCCGAGCGCGCATATCTCGCGGGAGGCGGGATAAGACGGCAAAATCAATCCTTTCTGAAGGGTCTTTTTCTCAAAATCGCGGTAATACATTCCTGGCTGCGCCACAGCGTACCCCTCCTCGCTGTTCAGTTTTTTGAGTTCTTTGAGTTTATTGAAATGCTTAGTGAACACCACCACGATTGACTCTGACAGAGGCCCGCCCGACATACAGGTGCCGGCCGAACGAGCAGTCAGGGAAACGTCGCGGCCACGGGCGCGTTCTCTTGCCGCAAACGCAACGAGCTTTTTTACATCCTGTGCGTCCTTGGGGAATACCACTGCCCGCGGCCGCAATTCAAAAATACTGTAATCCCTACTGTAATCCTTGAGCGTTTTGTCGTCGTCCCGAACTTCACCTTTTACCAATTTTTGCAGTTCTTCCCGCAATATCATTGCTTCATTGTACTTTATTGGTCAAACAATTCAATTCTGCACTACGAAATACCGCCATCTGGCGTACTGGTCTTTTTCAAAACGCCATTTTCTATATCTATATTGCTTCAGTAGTTTTTCTACCGCGGTTTTTTGCGGAGAGTCAAACTCCATCCAGAGTTCTCCTCCTTCCTTAAGATAGTTTTTTGCTTGCTGGAGAAACGGGCGAATATAGAGTAAGCCGTCTTTTCCGCCGAACACAGCGCTTGCGGGTTCGTGTTCCAATACCGACTTTTGCACGCACGCCCTTCTCTCCTCTGCCACATACGGCGGGTTCGCAAGAATGTAGTCGTATTTATCTCGCACCTTTGAAAAAATATTGGACTGAATCACCCGGTATCGCTGATTAGAAATTTCATTCAATTTCGCATTTATTTGAATTTGTTTGAGAAACTTTTTTTCTTTTTCCGCAAAATCAACCGTCGCCCACGGCATATGTTTTAAAACTGCAATTCCGACGCAACCAGAACCAGCAAATAGATCAAGGCATCTCGTGTGAGTGCCGCGACTTTTCCGCAGACGCGAGGGTCCACTCCGGAGGAGGGGTAAAGCGCCAGGAAAAGTCGCGGCACGAGCATCTTGAAGAAATTTTTCGGTCCAGTACTCGGTTTCGGGACGCGGAATCAAGGGCTTTTGCGACAAATCAATTTTGCAACCCAAAAATTCCACCCACCCAATCACGTAGTCAATATGCTCACCCTTCTCAAGGCGAGCTATATCTTTCTCCGCCGCTTCCGTCCTCTTCCCTCCATGTTTCTCCTCCAAAAGCCACCGAATTTCGTTTTGTAAATTCCTTCTCATCGTCCCACTCCAACTTTGAATCAGAGAAACTCGGCCATTTCCCCATTATATCCAACTTCTTTCTAGGCGCCAATTCACCTACTCATATCGCAGAGCTTCAATAGGGCTTTTCTTTGAAGCTTGGCGCGCTGGGTAGATACCAAACACAAATCCCACAGCAGTTGACACTCCCACGCCAAGCACCACCGCGGAAATCGGGAACACAAATGTCCAGTCGGACGAAAAGGTAGCTTGCACAATAAGAGAGGCTCCGAAGGCAAGCACTCCCCCGATGGTAATGCCGATAACGCCACCGATGCCGGTGAGAATTATAGCTTCTAAAAGAAATTGCAACAAAATATCTTTTTGCGTGGCGCCCAACGCTTTACGCAATCCAATTTCTCTGGTGCGTTCCGTTACGGAAACCAGCATAATATTCATAACCCCTATCCCTCCCACTACTAACGCAATAGCAACAACCGAAGACAGAAACAACGTAAGCGCCCCGATGATAACTTGCACTTGCTCCACCAGTGCCTGCTGGGTAACCACAAAAAAGTCGTCGTCTTTTGGATCTGCGATATTGTGCGTCTCGCGTAGCGTCGCTTCAATATCGTTCACCGTGCGCGGAACTACTCCTGGACTTTCCGCCTTTACAATAATCTCGTGGTAATAGTCAATTCCCAACAGGTACAATTGTGCTGTGGTATAAGGAACAATAACGAGCTCGTCAAAATTAAAAAACCCGACTTGCCCCTTTTTGGGGAATACTCCAACCACACGAAACTTTCTATTCTTGATAGCGATGTTCTGGCCGAGCGCGTCTGAAAGCCCGAACAATTCCTCTTTTACCTTCGCCCCTATCACAGCCACATTCGCATTCTGCCGGATATCCGCATCATCAAACGTAACTCCATCCTGCACATACACCTGAAACGCCTCGCTGAAAAAATCCACCGATCCCCCGATAATGCTGGGCTGATATGTTTCTCCCTCATAAGAAACGCTCCCAGGCACAACCAAGGTTGGCATCACTTCCACGATATGGGGTGCGTTTTCTTTTCGGCTTAACGCTTCCACATCGCGATTTTTCAGAGAATTGGCGAACAACGTGCTCCCAAAATCGCTGGGGCCGGAAGGTTCTTTTCCCGGTCGAATAACAATGGTTTCGGCACCTAACCCGCCTATTTGGTTCAAAATAAGAGATTCTGCGCCACTCCCCAGCGCCATCATTAAGATGATGGCAGAAATCCCAATAACAATTCCTAACACGGTGAGTGCTGAACGCGATTTCGTCGCCTGCAATCCCTTAAGGGCGGTTGTAATGCTGTCTTGAAGTGTCATAGTTCAACATTGTTCACCATGTGGTACTATTTTACGAAGGAATCATGCGCTCGCCTTCTCTGATTCACGCCGTTGTCGCCCTCAACTTTCCCATCGAGAATATGCACAATGCGCTTTGCGGTTTCTGCCGTGTAGGTTTCGTGCGTAATAAGCAAAATGGTATGACCGTGTTTTTCGTTTAAATCTTCCAAAATTTCCATAATGATTTTCCCCGACGCGGAGTCGAGGTTTCCTGTTGGTTCGTCTGCGAAAATAACCTCGGGCTTGTTCACCAGAGCCCGGGCAATGGCAACACGTTGCTTCTCGCCTCCCGACAGTTCGGAAGAAAGGTGGCCAAGCCGGTGGGATAACCCTACGGCTTCAATTGCCTCTTTTGCCATTTGTTCGCGTAGGGATGGTCTCGTGCTCGAATACAGCAAAGGGAGCATAACATTTTCCAGCACGGTCGCGCGCGGCAGTAAATTAAAGGCCTGAAAAACAAAGCCCATCTTTTGGTTTCTGATATGGGCTAATTCTTCGTCTGAATAATCGTCGATGGTTTTCCCTTCGAATCGGTAGGTTCCTTTGGTGTGCCGGTCGAGGAATCCCAATATATGAAGGACGGTGGATTTCCCCGAACCCGACGGCCCCATAATGGCTACGAAATCTCCTTTTTCAATACGAAATGATATACCACGAAGCGCCTGCGTGCCGTCGTCGTACGTTTTTTCCACGTTTTCCAGTTCAATAAGCGCCATATACTAACTGCCTTCCTGCAAGAAAACGATAACTTTATCGCCCTCTTCTATTCCGCTAAGAATTTCGATGTTCCCGTCCGAACCCTGCAAACCAGTTTCCACTTCAACGCGCTCTATGGCCTCTCCGCGTAAAACTCTCACGTATTTTTTTCCGTCTTCTCGTATAAGCGCTCGCTGCGGTAAGGCAATCACATTATCTTTTTTGGCGCTCTGAATATTGATGTTTGCGGTCATGCCAGAGTGAATACGTGGATCTGCTTTCGTGAATTGCAGGGTTATTTTATAGGTAGGAACACCTTCAATAACAATTTCCGCAGGATCAACCTTTGTAACCGTGGTTTGGAATACTTCGTCGTGCCCGTAGGCGTCGAGAGTCAACAGAGCCGAATTCCCTCTTTGCAATTTCGCAATGTCGGCCTCAGGCACGTTTGCCTCAACCTCATATTCAGCTTCCGAGATTATCGTAAGAACAGAACTGTTTGCCAACACGGTTTCCCCTACCCTGATATCACGTTTTGCCAACACAGCGTCCATGGGGGCCACAATAGAATACCTGGCAAGATTATCTTGCGCCTCTTGCAAGTCAATTTCTCGCTGTCGCACCGTCAATTCTTGGGAAGCAATGGAGAGCGGATAATTCTCCTGTGAATCTTGCTGGCTGTTTATTGCAGTGGTAACGGCAAGTAAATCAGTAACGTAACCACTGATGGTGGCGCTGTGAGTGGTGAGGCTGGCGATATGTTCATCAATAGCTGCTTGTTTGCTGTGGACGGTGCTGTCTACAAGAATCTCATTCTGAAAAGAACGGATCACATCTCTCCCCACTTTCACCATATCTGCGGTGTGGACGGCGAGAGCATAGCCAGACTGGATTGCTTTCTGGCGTGCCTCTCCTGTTCCCCGTTGAGCTGCCTGATACTCGGAGAACCCTTGTTGATACAGCGTTTCTGCCGTTTCGTACATACGTTCGAGGCGCGACGCAACGGCAGATTTATCGGTATAGTCAGCATAGTATCGGATGTTGTTCTCACTCTCACCCGCAAGGCTAGTACCAAAATAAATACTGTCCAGATCATCCAGTAGAGTTTGATATTCATCGTAGAAATTCGCCAAAATAGCGAGGCCGTCTTCAAGGCTTTCGTTGAGCGTATCTCCACGCAGAAACTGCGCGTACTCGAGCTGTGTTTTTTCTAAATTCACCCTCGCAATTTCCAGCTGCACCTCCGCGTTACGAACTTCTGTTTGTGCGTCTTTCGTGTCCAACTGCGCCAGAAGCTCCCCGGCCCTTACCCGCTCACCAACATCTGTCAGAATTCTGCTGACCGTTCCAGTCCTCTCAAACGCGAGTTCCACGCGCTCAGCGGGCTTCACGCTTCCCGTAACTATCACCTCCTGCGCAAGGTTTTTACGTTCAGCCACGGTAAAATCATAATCGGGCGCGCTCCCGCCTCGCTGCAATATAAAAAATCCAGCAGCTAATCCGACCAAAACCAGCAACAAAACAACGCCCTTTCGCTTTTTAATTTTCTGCCATGTTTTTCGAAACATACGCGGTTTAATTCTACCACAAACTCCCATTTTTTCCATGGCGTCTATTCTAGCTACTCGTTCTTCATTATATCCGAATTCCGAATATCAAAATGTCAGCTTCAAAGCAATCCTTTCGGGCCATTTTCCCGTTAATGAAGCTCGTACTCGCTGAGAAGTTTTCTGTTCCCTTCAATCTGATATCGCAGCAATTCGGCATACAAACCTGGCCGGCGCGCCAATTCTTTCGGGTTTCCTTGGTCGACAATCTTTCCGTCGTCCAACACCACGATACGATCAACATTCTGAATAGTTGAAAAACGGTGGGCGATGATAATAACCAACCGATCCTCAAAAAGCTTCTCTAAGGCATCCTGAACTAAACGCTCGGATTTGGAATCCAAACTGCTCGTCGCTTCGTCTAAAATCAAAATTGGCTTATCGTGCAAAATTGCCCGCGCGATCTGAATACGCTGTTTTTGCCCGCCCGACAGTTTTACTCCGCGCTCGCCTACTCGTGCATCCAATCCGCCCTTAAACATTGACACAAACTCGTACGCATTCGCCTGTTTGAGCGCCTCAATAATATGTTCTTCGGGAGCATCTTTCGCCCCATAGGCAACGTTCTCTCGAATCGTTGAGGAAAACAGTTCCGTATCTTGGAACACCAACGCCATATGCGCTCGTACCCAAGAGTGATCGGCCTCTGTATAGCTTTTGTCCGACAGTAGCAATTGCCCGCTCGTCGGCTCATAGAGCTTAAGAATAAGGTTCACCAGAGTTGTTTTGCCGGCTCCCGAGTGCCCTACCAAAGCAACAACCTCTTGTTTGTCTAAGATAAGGTTCACGTCTGTCAGTACAGACGGGCCGTCCTCATAGGCGAACGTAATGTGATCAAGCTGGATTTTCGGTTCTCTTAGTAATGGCAGGCCCTCCTGCGTTTGAAAAACCTCAGAGCCCGAAAGCTCCAGCACCTCAAAGAATGCTTTGGAATCTGCCTCAGCACGCTGTATCTGCTCCAAAATATAGCTCATCCCAAAGAGCGGCCACCGCAGCTGATTCAACAGCTGAATAACCAACACCATCTCTCCCAGTGACAACTCTCCCAAAAACGTTTTCCGAAAAACAATGAAGAGAATCGTCACGACGGCAATCTCCAACCCAAACTCTCGGATAAAATTAAGAATGTGGTATTGGGTTGATTGCCGGTCGTACAGCGTATTAATAGTTTTATATTCATCAGAAACATAACCCCACTCTCGCTTTTGCGTATTATAGGTTTTTACCAGTTTGATATTGCTGATCACTTCCTGAGTGCGACCGCGGCTGGCATCTTCATGAACATTTTTCTCTGCTTGAATCTTGCCCCACTTGTGTGAGGAATAACTTGAGATGCCAATGTACACGGGGAACACTGCCAGAGCCAGCAAGGCAATCCCCCAGTCAAAATACGCGAGCACCGCAATTGCAAACACCGCCTGCAACAGGGAAGGCATAATAAAGTTTGTCGCTCCCCCGACAAACTCACGAATGGAGATAATGCCCCGATTGAGCTGGTTTACGATTTTCCCTGAAATTTCAGAATCAAAGTACCGTTGAGGTAGCGTAAAAATTTTCCGGTAGTAAATCTCAGTCAGGTATCGGCCAAGACGTGAAGCGATATGATCCCCCAAACGCTGGCTGACGGTATTGATGGCTACCAAACCAATGTTAATCGCGAGAATCAACGCAAACAAAAACAGTAGCCGCTCGTAATTTCCCGTGCCCCCACTTATCTGCTGGGCCAACTCATCAACCACAAACTTCAGCGTTACGGGCGTGGCTTGCTGCAGAATCGCCTGAATCGTAATCAATACACAAGCTATCGCAATCCACTTGTGCTGCGGCTTTGAAAGCTTAATTATCTTGAAAATACTACTCATAAATATTGGTAGATTCTACCAACTTTCAACTCGAAAAACCACTCGTGGTGAGTTTATTTAAACTATGTGTGGTGAATTCAGAAGACGATTAGAGTTTCTTGCGGCGGAGGAGAGTGGCGTTGACGGCGACAATTACGGTGGAGGCAGACATAAAAATGGCGGCAAGCGCCGGCTCCAAAACAATTCCTTTAAAGTAAAGGACTCCTGCGGCCAGGGGCAGAGCCACCAGATTGTATCCCGTTGCCCAAAACAGATTCTGCAGCATTTTACTAAACGTGAGTTTCGACAAGTGAATGATTTTAGGAATGTCGCGCGGGTCGTTTTTTACCAGAATAATCCCAGCTGATTCAATTGCCACGTTGGTGCCGGCTCCAATAGCAATGCCCAAGTCCGCCTGCGTTAAAGCTGGGGCGTCGTTTACGCCATCGCCCACGAAAGCAACGCGCACTCCCCGCGCTTGCAGCGCTTTTACTTTTTCAGCTTTTTGGTCCGGCAAAACTCTCGCAAAATACTCATCAATCCCGAGTTCTCCGGCGACCCATTTGGCAACATCTTCCGAATCGCCGGTAACCATAGCAACTCTCATGCCCTGCGCGTGGAGCATGTCTGCTGCCTCCCTTGATTCCTCTCGAATAACATCGGCTAAAGCGATGGCTCCTGCCAGCCGATTCCCTGCGAGAACATATACGACTGTTTTGCCCTGAGCTTCCAACTCGGCAATTTTGGAAGCGAGAATTTCTTCAAGGCGCGCGCCCCGTTCCCTGAGCAATACATCGCTTCCCACCAGCACTTCTTGCCCGTCAACAGAACCCTTTGCGCCTTTCCCGGGTATGCGCTGAAAGTCCTGCGCGTTCACCAATTGAATTTTCTTGTCCTGCGCATGGCTCACGATTGCTTTTGCTATAGCATGTTCTGAATGCCGATTCACCGAAGCTCCCAGCCGCAAAATCTCATCCTCCTTGAAGCCCTGTGACTGGAGAACCGCGTCTACTCCAAACTCACCCTTGGTAAGCGTGCCTGTCTTATCAAATAGCACAACGTCAACGTTGCGCGCGGCCTCCAAGGCTAGCCGCTGCTTTACGAGAAATCCATTCTGAGCCGCAAGATTGGTAGAAATGGAAGCTACAAGAGGCACTGCTAAACCCAACGCATGCGGACAGGCAATCACGAGCACCGCGACAAGACGCGCTACTGCAAATGCCGCCTCTTGATCGCTAAACAGCAGCCAAGCAAGAAGAGTACTGACTCCACCGGTCACGGCGACAACCGTAAGATAGAACGCGGCGCGGTCAGAAAGCATCTGAAGGCGTGACTTGGACGCTGCAGCTTCTTGCACCAAGCGCATCACTCCAGCCAGAAAGGTGTTTTCCCCTATTTTGAGCACTTCTACCTCCAAACTTCCGTCTCCGTTACTGGTTCCCGCAATCACTTCGGCGCCCGGATTCTTGGCCACGAGCTTTGACTCTCCGGTAACGATGGATTCATTGAGTTCTGACTTACCCTTAAGAACCTTCCCGTCCGCAGGAACTTTTGCTCCCGGCTTTACCAACATCACATCCCCTACCTTGAGCTCGGATATTTGGACCGTCTTCGTTCCGTTTTCAACCACAAGTTCTGCAGTATCAGGCAGGAGCTTTGCCAGCTCCCGCAGCGCTCCCCGCGCCCCTTGCACTGCTTTCATTTCAAGCCAATGGCCCAAAAGCATAATCGTCACCAATGTCGCAAGTTCCCAAAAAAGCGGTTTTGCGTTCGCGAAGACGGCGTAGACGCTCCAGAGATAGGCAGCGGTAACAGCAAGCGCAATGAGCGTCATCATACCAGGCAGGCGCGCCTTGAGTTCTCTGGCAGCTCCCATCAAAAACACCCATCCCCCGTAGAAAAACACGGCAGATCCCAGAAGTAATTGAAGGTACCCGGATCCGAAAAAACGCGGGGCTTCCCATCCCAAAAAGAGTTTGGGCAATTCAGAATACGCGAGAATAGGAACGGTCAAAGCCAAACTCACCCAGAATTTGCGGAAAAACATCTGAGTGGAATGCCCCTCGTGTTTACCTGCCCCGTGGTCGGCGTGAGCCGACTTTACGGGGTCGTGCGTCTCGTGATTTTTCTCTTTACTCTTTTCACCCGGCACTAAATTCATCCCGCACTCCGGGCACATCCCGGGGCTTTCCCTACGCACTTCAGGATGCATCGGACACGTATAGACGACCCCAACTTGACCCCCACGATTATCGCCGTGATTTTTATGGCCCTTACAACAGTTCATACTTTTTTCATTATTTCATGCCATTTACAGTGTATCGTTGTTTTGTACGGTTAGCTTTGCAATTTCTGTCCATAATTGGTCGTTGTGGATTCCCATATAGGAATCATCAGAAACATATCTCACAGTCCCTTCTTTGTCGATCACGACATAGGTATGCCCGGGATAGACGCCGGGGTGCATGGAAGAGGGAACTGAAAGAGCGCCGAATTTCTTTGAGACGGAAGCTCCGCTGTCAAAAACCACCAACGCTTCTGCCAGCTCTGGCATTTTACTGACTGCTTGCTGCCAATCTCGCGGCGAGTCAATAACCACGGAAAGAACCACGATGTCATCGCTTTTGAACCGATTGTCTTGGCTAAAGGCAACAATTTGATTCCAGCACGCCGGGTAGCACATCAATCCTTCATTAAAAAAGAGGATGACGTTTTTGCCGCGCAGACCGTCCGGTGAATAGGCATTGCCATCGCGATCAACGAGAGAAAAATCGGGCGTCTGTTCATTCACCAAGCTCTCAAGATATTCAAGCGAAACATTTTGTCCCGCATTCGGATGATGGGGGTCGGCCGCGATATTGTCTGGAGCGTCCTCTCTGTTCTTGCCGCCGAAGTAAAGCAGCGCAGCCACAAGCGCGATGACTCCTACGATTGATAGAATTGTCTTTGCATTATTTTTCTTCATGTTTTTCTTTTTTTAATTGATTAATGAATGACCTACCAATGAGGACAATCGCTACGATAAGTAACGCTGCCCACACATATTCAGGCACAACCTTTATAAAAGCGCTTGCCGAATTTAAAACTTTTGTCAGAAAGATATTGATGTTTACCTGGTATTCGGAATGAACGAAAAGGCGGTTGGTGATCGCCAAGTACCCAATCAGCGTTCCCATTGCGAGAAAAGTGATACCAGAGATGGCCTCGGAAATCGTGATGCTGATTTTTTTGCTTCCCAGCGAGTATCCAATCGGCCTCTGAAACGTCTTATTGAATTTCTGCGTAAAATTGATCTTATCCAAAAAGAAGGAAATGAGGAACAACGGCGCGACCATACCAAATACATAGCTTAAAGTGTAAAGCCCTCCCCACGCCATTGACCCTGGCAGCGCCGCCAGGGTCAGGACGCCGGCCAATACCGGTGCGCAGCAAGTCGTCGCTATTCCCGAAAAAAATCCAAGGACAAACACAGAAAGAGCATTATGCCTTTTCAATGACGGATTAACTCTGTAGGGCAGAGAAAAATGCTTGCCGGTGAGAAGAATGAACCCCAACAAAACCAGAAAGGCGGCGCCGACAAGGAAGATGGCATTATGATACTGGCTGAATATCCTGCCGAGCGCCGCGGCCCCTAATCCTATCGGAAGAAACACCGCAAGAATCCCCAAGAAAAATATAAATGTCATCAAGAACACTTTATACCTTTCCCGAAAGATGGAAGCGAAATACGTCGGCAGAAGAACGGTGATACAACAGGGGGCAAAAAGAGCCGCAACTCCGGCTACGAACGCCGCGATTAATGATGCACTTAATAGCAATTCCATGTTATTGAATCAGCCAAGTAAAATTTCGTTCTTGAATGCCGCCCACCCCAAAAATCTTGAGCGTTATTGATTCTGACAAGGGCGATACGGGATTGAATCTCAGTATTCCGCTCCGATGATGCCCCCCGGGCGCCTGCCTGCCGGCAGGCAGGAATCCCTCCTCCCAGGCAATCGGCATATATTCATTTCCTTTATCGTCGAGGAGGACTGCAGTTTTTGTGAGGTCGGCAGTCAGTTCTTCAGAGTGAGTATCCAGAACGATAGTAAAATTCCATTCCCTATTAGAAAAATCCTGGGGCGTTACCGTAATGTTTACAACGCCCTCACTATTTGTTTGCGGTTCCAAGTTAGAAATTTGAGTTGCAGATTCGGCTGGTGCCGGCGATTGCGTTTCTTGTTCTTTATTCGGTTTATTATTTAGGAACCACAGTCCGATGACTAAAACCCCTCCAAGGATAATTATCGACAGGTAGAATCTCATAGGCGTTGGAATATAATGACCTTCCGGCCGATGTAAATTATGCCCGCGATGTTAAAAATCAACCCAATCCAAAACAACTGAATTTGATACTGACCCACCAAACTGACAATTCCGGTGATCCCAATAATGGGCAGGATATTCACGAGATAATGCCCGCAGCAAGAAAGCATAGCCGCGGTGGAAGTAGTCCCAGAAACAGCCAGAACGCTACCAGAACTATTTTTCTGATGAACAGCGTTTCTAAGGTAAGTATAAAGTCCGATTTGAACTCCAAAACCAGCCGCCAGAGGAACGATAAAGTACCAGAATCTGCTAAACTGGCTCAGGGCAAAGGGTCGACCGGAAATGAAACTAACCACGGAGAAATACACGACCAGCAAAGCAGCCGCGCCAATCACCCCATTGATTGTGGCTCTAAAAACCATGATCTAATGACAACTTCCTCCCCGCGGTTTTGACTGCTCTTTTGCCAAGCTCTTGCGATATTCTTCTTTACAGTTTTCGGAGCAAAATTCTTTGCCGTATCCTTCAAGATATTCTTTCTCTCTGTCGAGTTCCATCTTACAAATAGGACATTTTTTCTTGAAAATATTGAACATGATCTATATGAGGGCTACTTTCTCTCCTGCTTTAGATACACAAGAGTGCATACAAGAGCGGAGATACCAATGAGCGTAAGCACTACTGCGTCAAAGTAGAGGTGTTGCTGGGAAAATCCCAAAACAGCCCCGTTTTCACCGGCAACCCACGCTCCAACGAGCGCAAGCCCGCCCAAAATACCGAATGCTCCACCCAGGAAATGCATGGCTGATGATTTTTTCATATTATATCGTATGGAAATACCTTATATTTTTGACCTTTTCGACAACTTATAAATTTCCAGGATCTCTTTTGTTGATTTTGATTCCTTGCCGGATTTTATCTGCTCGACAACATGGGTGGAGAGATGGTTTTCTAAAATGAGGTCTTCCACGCTCGAAAGCGCCTGTTTCACCGCAAGCGACTGTCGCAATATGTCTATGCAATATTCGTCCTCTTCTATCATTCTCTGGAGACCACGAATCTGGCCCTCCAGAATTTTTAATCGCCGGATAGCTTTTTGCTTCAAGTTTTGCTTCATACTATCTCCAGTATACCCCCAGGGGGTATTCCTGTCAACCCCTACACTCCGCAGCTGCCGCCTCCCTGAAATTGGATCGGCTGTACTTCGGCAAGAATCCGTTGATAACCCTGCGCGCTTGAGTACGCAGCTCCCAACACTTCTCTTGCGCTTACCTTGTCCCACGCGATGCCACGGTTTGCAAAGTATTGCGCGATCGTAAGGTAGGTATCGGGAAACCAGTACGAATTTACCTGAAGCGCAGCCCGATACATTTCTTCTTCTGAAACTCCCTGCGAAGCCATCAATTCAAGAAGCCCAAGCATTGCCATGCCATGGTTGCAGTCGGGGAAATAGGTTGAGTTCCCGCAGCAGGGGCGATAGATGTTGTTTGCCACGCGCTCCACAAGCGCCTGCTGTTCTCTCGACAAAACAACAAACGCATGCTTGCTATAGTGATCCATCGCATGTCCCCGCCGTATTGCGGACTTACCATCGGCCCTTCTTTAAGAATTGGGTTGTCGTTTGCCAATCCAAGCGCCCAGAGAAGATTCAAAAGCGCGCCCGCATTTTGGCTGTTGATAGTCAAGTACCCGTTGTCCTTGCCCTCCAGGAGAGCCCGCTCTTCGTCTGTCAACCCCCCTCTCTGCCCATAGAGCGCGAGGAACTTTTCTTTTTCTATTACTCCGGCTTCTGTCATCTGCGAACCCAAACGACCCCACACAACCGGAAGCACGACTCCGTCTGAAGGAAGCACAGCTTCCTCCAAAACAACTTCTCCCGGCTCCAAACTGTCATTTTTGGAATCAGGCGAACTGACCAGCGCCCCCGTTATGAGGAATCCCGCTAGAAACAAGGCAACAACCTGCCACGTCCGGCCGGCGCTGTGTTTCTTGGATTCTTCTTTATTTTCTTCCATACCCAATGCGTTACTTTGATATTACCACTTTTTGCAGCAGGCAAGGAGGCGACCAAATATCTCTCCTGCTTTTTTGTTTGCGCGGGAGAGAAACAGCGCGCCGAATGCCAGCCAGAGCGCGAGAAGAAACAGAAAGGGATAGAGAAACTCGGACGCGCCGGCAACAAGGAGATATGCCCCGAAGGTAGCTGAAAGAAGAAACGGAAGCCGGAACGCAAGAAAACGTTCCGGAACCCTCTTTTCCAGCAGGTAGTACCCGCCCACAACGCTCTGCCCCATAAGCAAGGCGATGAGCAAGGACTCCTTAAACGCCCCCAGCCAATACAGCACCAGCAAGCCCAACCATGTTACGCTCACGCTCGCGCAGATAACGCAGAAATCCTTCCTAATCAACCCCTTTAGGACCAGCAGGGATGCGAACAAACTTACGATTGCAGCGAACGCGATAAAGAGAGAATTCATAAGGCAAGTTCCGCGACAAGGGAAGCCACGAGAAGCAGAAAAAACGTAATCGCGAGGCCTTGATAAGGCATTGCCTTCCCTCTGCGGAGAGCAGTAACTCTTTTGCTTACCTCAGGGGAAACAAGCACGATGAAAGCTCCCGCAATGCTTCCCAGCAGGAAAAGATTGAGCAAATAGACGTTGTGCAGCAGCGTTCCGTACTCACCCGCAAAGGCAACGTACCAAGAGGTATACTCCTGGAACAACGGAAGAAGCGGAATGATCGTGGAGGCGAATATTCCTCCTGCGATAATCTGCGTTTGCAGAGGAATAAAGCTCCTCCGGATATTCCTCGCAAGCCACCAGCCCATAGAAAGAGCGGCGGCTCCCAAGAAAATGCCGATGACGATTGAGCTCACTCCCAGCCATGCGGCAATCCCTCCTGCCGCCGCGGCTCCCGCGGTGCACAAAGGGCAGTGCGCCGCTGCCCCCGCGGGAGCTACCATAAAACCCAACGCAAGCATCGCAACAATAACATTTTTCATGGTGCTACATCTCCATAAAGACGCTGTACGATCCGTCTTTCTCTAGGGCGTACACGGTCCAAGTTTCAATTTTGTTCCCCCCCATGCCCGGGCTTCCCTGCGGCATGCCAGGGAGCGCAATTCCCTTAATATTGGGACGTTCCTTGAGCAGTTTTGCAATCGCTTCAACTGGCATATGGCCTTCCACGACGTAGCCCTCAACAAGTGTTGTGTGACAACTTCTCAAGTCCTGCGGAATTCCATATTCCGCTTTCACGGCAGATATATCGAGGACCCTCTCGCGCTCTACCTGAAATCCTGAGCGCTCAAGATACGCAGCATGGTTCCCGCAGCAGCCGCACGTGGGATCGTACAGAACAGTCGCCTGCGCATCTTGAACGAGAGCGGGCTTTGAGCTACCGGTAGTAAAAACATACACTCCCGCAACCACGACCAAGAGAACAATGCCCCCAGTAATAATGTTTCGTTTCATATAATTATGTTATGGATATACCAAGAACGCCTCCAAAGAGAAGCGCGAGAAGAGCGCAAGAACAAAGCCGCTGACCGAGCGGTAATCTCCCTGCACTCTTTTCACAAAGGAGGACTGTGCCGCTTCAGAGAGAACCAATGCAAAAGCCATCTTGCGCCAGAACATTGCTGGCTCCGACATCGCTGAACGGCAACCAGGGAGGGAGCAAATGCGAAACCTGCAGACGAGGCAATTACGAACACCGCAAGCACCAAAAACGCAGAAGCAACCTTTATCGTTATGGTTGCTGCCAAGAGGAATTTTAAGCTTCCCATGTGAAAAGCGATAAAGGCGGCGAGATCTTGGAGAGCCGGACAGGGAACTCCAAACGAAAGAAAGGCAACACAAACATTCTCACCCGTGGATTCTGCGTGGGAGGGTTCTGCTCCGGTTACTTTCGTAAATCCAAAAAGTGCCAAAAATACGAACCCAATGACGATAAATGTTACGAATACCCGTTTGACCATTGCAGTTTTCATGCGAGCCGGGGGAATTTTTTGCCAAGGCCGAATATCTTCCCTGCGTCGCTGGCGGCCAGCAGCAGCAACGCGAGAGCGTAGATGATGTGCTCGTCTACGATGTAGCTGTGTTCTCCAACGTTGGGGAATTCAAGTATAGGAAGATAGTATAAAACCATCATCAGGGCTCCCAAAATTCCCGCCCATCTCACAAACACCCCAAGCAGCAATGCGGCTCCCAGAAGCGTAAGCCCCCACTCGTTTAAGAAATTGGTAATGGGAAGCATCTCTGGCGTCGCCAGCCATTGGTAGAAACCGGAAAATGTCTTTGCGTTCTGCAGATAGCCGCCAGCCGACCATGCAGGATTAAGCACTTTTGTGATGCCCGCGTAAAACAGCAGCCACCCTATCGAGATACGCAGGAGAAACAACAGAAAATCTTTTTTAAGCACTTTTATCATATAAGCGTTATCTGATGAATTTATTATTATACCCCCTTAATCAATACAACACAAGCATAAGAAAAACAATGCCCCACCAGCCAAAGAAAGAAATGGCAGCCGCAATTCCAGCTATTTTCGTGAACTTCCGCATTCGTTCCGTGCGTTGGTACCATTCTGAAGCTAACGCTTTAAACTTTGGGGTAACCCACATATTAAGAAATATTCCGTTGAGAAACACCACAAACACCAATCCCATTTTGAGCTGAAAGACAAAGACGCTCTCCAACCTCCACCTGGGAAGAAAAAGAAGGAGGCCGCTTCCGGAGAGCATCATAAACCCTATCCATACTTGCAGAGAAAGCAGCGGAGCCACGCGCGCAACGAGAGGAGCGGCTTTTGGATGAAACTTAAGCCACGCGAGAAGAATATCGATTGCCGTTACAGCACCCACTGCCACAATTGCACCTGCTATATGAAAAAACCGAATCCACCGGTCGTAAGCAAAGAGGAAAGAGAAATCGGATTCCATACATCAGGCATCGTTATCTTTCCGGGACAGGAATTCCTGCGAAATGGTATGGGCTGCAAAGGCGGCAGCTCCCAAAAATATGAGAATCGCGAATATAATAATAAGCCCGTACATCGCTTGCGTCTACAATGCTTCTGTTTGCGGCTTTACGGCCCGTCGTCGAGATTTTCGCTTGGGAAGAAACGCGCCAATAACTCCGCTAATGAGATCTTTGAAGTCAATCACCCGCCTGCCCTCTTTTTTCACGAAACGGCGCAGGTCTTCTGCGTCCGCAAGAATGCGATCTGCCTCTTCCCGGAGGCATCTGCTCACGTGGCGCACATCCCGGAGAATCAGAATAAATTGAAAAAGCGCCGCCACAAGCGCCACGGTAATAATCACCACCGCGACAGAAGTAATGAAAAAGAAAATATCTTCCCGGACAAGCGTATCTATCATACTATAATATGCTCAGTATACATCAGGAAGAACGCGTTAATCAAATATATACAAAAGATACTGGTTGATTGCTTCTTGCCCCAGATCGTAAAAATGCTTGCCTTGCTCATGGAGAAACGCGGCAAGCCGCACCCCCACGAACCGCCAGTGCCACGGCTCAAAGATATAGTAGGGATTGCCTTCGGGATACGAAAGCACGAATCCGTACTGGTAGGCGTTTTGCGAGAGCCACTCGTAAGCCCTCGTATCTTCAAACCCCAAAAACACGGCTCCTATTTCCGGCGTCGTAAAATCAGCTGTTGTGCCGAGCTGGTGTTCTGAGTACCCCTGCTCAGCGGAAAATTGGTTCGCTCCCCTGCCGAATACGACATTATATTGCGAGTTTACTCGTGACTGCTCGTATGCGGAGCGATACGCGCTCACGATCTTTAAATCCACGTTGGCGGAAGCCGCCGTGTTTATCATATTCTCCAAATGCGGCTGCACGTCCGCGTGAATAAGCTGCTGGTCGTTTGAGTTATAGAGATATCTCTCCTGAATGGGCGCAAGGTTAGAAGGCACGTAGTTCTCGCTCAAAAAATACGTGCGCGAATACTTTTGCAAAAGTTCCCGATCCGTACCTTGCAACTGCTGGAGTATACCAACAACGCCGGTGATTTCTTCAATCTGCCGGCTGAACGCGTCCATTTTCGCTTGCTCTGAATAGAATGCATCCAAGAGCACGCTATTCTCCTGCTTTGCTGAGGCCAGCTGCTGCTCCAGCTCTTCAACGCGGCTTTCCGACTCTGCTAATTTCAGGCGGGTTTGCTCAAATTCCGTGCGCACCACCACATAATAATACGCGCCAAACGCAAGTAAGAGGAGCACTGAAATTGCCGCGATGCCGTTTGAAAGATTTTTCACTTCTTCTCGCGTAAACGCCATAGGCATAGTGTATCACACCTGCCGACTTCCTGCCAAAAGGGACGAGAAGGCTAAGAATTCAACTGCCAGATTGCGAGATTAAGATACGCGGCAAATCCCGCCCAAAGGATATACGGCACCAGCAAGTACGCGGCCGCCCTGCTCACGTTCCAAAATTGCCACACGGTCGCCAAAATCGCAAGAAACAGTGCGGCAATTCCCACAAGCCCAAGCAACGGTTCTCTCAGGCCAAAAAATAGGTACGACCACAAAACGTTCAGTGTCAACTGAAAGAAAAACACACCGAGCGTCGCGCATTGGCATTCTTCTTTCGTCCGCTTTCTCCACACAAGATACAGAGAAATGCCCATCAAGGTATAGAGCACAAACCACACCGGACCAAACACCCAACCGGGCGGAGTCAAAGCGGACTTGGCAAGCTGTTCATACCATCCGGGGATAGCGGGCGCCGTAAAAACGGAGCCGATAAGCCCCGCGCTCTGGCACACTCCAATCGCAAAAACAAGTTTCAGAATTTCCTTCATTGCCGTATTGTACCACTTTTCGATTCTGGCCAGCACAAAGCCCCGCGGACCTCGCAGAACCAAGCCATGCTTGATCGCGAGGTAACGCGGGGCGGGCTAACAAAGTCGCTATGGTATCGAAGCGGTGGAAAGGATTTTTTGTATCGTGGCCGAGGACACTGCAAAGCCAAGTCCTTCGGCCGTCTTCCAAGATGCAATGCCAGCAACCTTCCCATCGAGAGTGAGGACCGGTCCCCCTGAGTTCCCGCTGTTAATTGGGGCGTCGAGTTGCAGCAAGTTTGTGCAACGGCGACAGAAAGCCCAAGGATCCAAGCTTAAATTGTTGCGGCTTAACCCGCTGATAATTCCTTTGGATATGCTTCGCTCATAACCAAGCGGGTGGCCGATGACCAAAATATCTTGACCCCTGCGGAGATCTGACGGCTCCGCAAGGAGTAACGGTTCTGCCTCGAGTGGCCGCTCAAGCCATACGAGAGCGAAATCCTGGTCTTGATTTTCCAGAACAACCTTCCCTCTGACGACTTGACCCTCTAACGTTCTAACCGAGACGTCGCCCGCGGCGGCGTGGTAAACAGTAATGATATACCGACGCTCCGCGCCGTAGAGGAAGCCAGCTCCCATAGTTCCTGCGCCAAAGACCGTAACGACACTCGGCACAGTTTTAGCATAGAGATCACTCGCCCCCTCAAGGATCTGCTGGGTTAGCGCGCCGAGCCGTCGATTGGTCTCGCCGAGATTCTCCTGCGTCCGCTGCATCTCGCCGCGAACCTCCCGAAGATTCTCGGCATTCTCCTCCCCGAACCCATCCATGCGCTTGGCGAGCACGGACATTCTACGCTCCAAGTTATCATCGCGCTGATTACTATTCCGTGCCATCTGCTCCAGTCCCGCATCTTGCGAAGCAACCGCTCTCTGCAAGTCCAGAGCTAAGAGAGCCAAATCTGCCTTGGGCTTTTGGTTCTCCTGCTCGAGATGCAGGTTTTCTTTGCGGAGTTCCAGAATCTCTCCGCGGAGAACGTTCTCCGCGTTCGTGAGTCGCGTCTCGGTTTGGCGCCACAGCGCCGCCGTCGCGCGGTCTTGTCCCTCGTCTCTCGAAACCACGGTGTCCGAGAGTGAGGAAAGCTCCTGACGAAGCTCCAAGTTCTGCTGACGGAGTTCCTGGAACTTGTCGCGGAGCGTCAGTCCCGCTCTGCTCACCACTCCGAGAATGAGAACTACCACCACAACCAGAGCCACCAAGACCGCCTTCCTTTGAAAGAACATCTGACCCCTCCTCTTAAGAGATCGCACCTGCCTTGTACAACAAAAAAGCCCCTCTGTCAACGAGAAAAGAGTATACGCGCAAACTGGCGCGCTTCTCCCCTCACGGACGCACGACCATGCGCGAGATGAGTTCAAACGCTTCTTGCGCGTTGTCCACCAAGTGGTAAATCTCCAAATCCTGCTTGCCCACCGCTCCCCGTCTGGTATAGAGTTCGTGTTCAATCCACAAGAGCAAAGGAGTCCAGTATTCTCTGTCCACGAGAATAATGGGAATGGGCTTTATCTTTTTTGTCTGCACAAGCGTGACAAGTTCAAACATTTCGTCCAGCGTGCCAAATCCCCCCGGGAAAAAAATATACACGTCCGAGGCAAAGGCGAGCATCACTTTGCGAATAAAAAAGTAGTACAGAGCGACCGATTCTTTCACGTACGGATTCGTCTGCTGTTCGCGGGGCAATTGAATATTTATGGCCGCCGACCTCCCACCCGCCTCCACGGCTCCCTTGTTTGCCGCCTCCATAATGCCCGGCCCCCCGCCCGTAATAACGGCAAATCCGTCTTTGGCGAGCAGAGAGGCAAGCAGAACCGCTTCTTTATACATCCGGTCGCTCGGCTTTGCGCGGGAACTCCCGAACACGCTGACGGCCAAACCAAAATCGCGCAGAAAATGAAACCCGCGCTGGAACTCTTCTACGATCTTTTGCATGCGTTCATGCTCAATGCCTTCCGGCACTGCCTCCAGCGCCTCTTCAATGCGCGGACCCGTAAAGCAAATCTGATTTGATTTACGCTTGAGCTGCGGTTTCTTTTTTTGGTTTTGGCTTGACATAGATTTCTTTTACCGTTTCTGCCGCGGCCCCCAATCCAAAAAGCATGGCTCCAAACGACACAAGCCATCCTACCACAGGAATAAGAATGAGCAAAGAATAGACAGCGAGGCCGAGCACGAATGCCAGCCCCTGCCTCTCTTCTCTATTCTTACGGACAGAGAACCGGTCCAACAAAAATTGCCCGAGAAAGAGCATCACAAAGATCCTCGAAGTGTACAGCAGAAGCGAAGACACGAACAACAGCAAAAAGCCGAGCGGAATGCCCACAATGGTAATAATCAAAATGCCAAACAGCAGAGGAATAAACAGTAAAGCAGTGATCCCCGTGGTAAGCGAGCGCCATTTGGCAGCTTGAAGTGTGTGAACCGTGGCCCGCGAAAAGCCGGGGAAAAACCGAATGAGCAGAAAGCCGAGCAAAAGCGTGGTGAAAAAGCTTGAAAGGCCGAGAACCGGTTTCACCCAGCGCGTTGCGGGCTCTATGATTTTGCCAACTCTGCCCGTAAGTTGCTGGGGCGATTTTCGCTCCTGCACACCGAGCACCACAGCTCCTTCATCAATCTGCGCCTCTTTGTTGCTCCAATAGGTAAAATCGCCTTCAATGCGCGCTCTCCCAGTGAGGCCGATATTCTCTACCGCGGCCTCCACGTCGCCCGCTACGACGTTTGCGAGCGTGAAGTTTCTTCCAGCGACGCGCACCTCTTTGCCAACGGGCGAGGAAAGAAACACATTCGCTCCTCCAATAACCACCCCGCCCTGCACCCGCGCCTCATCCGTGAACGTTACATTCACACCAGCTATCGTGGCGTTCCGCCCAATGGTGCCAGACACTACCACTTCTCCTCCGGCCGCGCGCACGTTTTGCGTAACTTCTCCTGCAATATGCACAACGCCGCCGAGCGCGAGCAGATCGCCCTCCACGCGGCCGTCAATGAAAACCTGTCCACCAACCGCGTACACATCGCCCAGCACAGTGCCGGAAATTCTTACCACTTCGGCTACGGCGCCGTAATCCTGATCCACCACCTCGCCTTCCGCCACTATCTTCCAGCCCCGCTCTCCTTGCGCCCCAATCCAGTCCGGCGCGAAAAACACAAAAAATCCCGCCGCCGCGCTCACCAGCACAAAAACAGCGACAAACTTCATAGAATAGGACTATGTATTTAAGATTTTGGGGTGAGGTGCTCTGCGCGCTTTGCCAAATGCTGGTTGCGCACCACTTTGCGAGCGATAAAAGAAGAGGGCGTGCGATACGCCGGCCTTCCCTTTTTATTCCCCACCTTCGCGTAATTTTTCATCCCGTACGAAGCAGATCGCGATCAGCGCGATTCTGCGAGTTATTGTTGTTTATCATCGCCTGATTATCTATTGGATACTACTATCCCCCAAGAAGCGATCGCGGCTTCGTACGGGATTCATACCGCCTACCTAATTTCGTAAGTGAGCGTTACGGAGATCTTCACGTCTTGGGAGCCGGGTTCTATAGTTGGAACGGGCGCCGGGGCAGGAGTGGTTCCACCCAAACCCAAATCGGCCCGTTCGTATACCGGATAATAGGGATAAGACTCGCCTTCCTGCAGAGAAATAAGACGGCCGAGTCGGAAACCACCCGCCCTTGCCATCGCCCTCGCCTTTTCCTGCGCCTTCTGAATGGCTTGGCTGCGGGCTTCCTGCTGCACCGCTTCAGGATCGTCAACGGTAAAGAAGAGCTGAGACACCGAATTTGCTCCCTGTTCCACGACACCCGACAAGAGCGCGCCGACTTTGGAAAAGTCGCGCGCTTTCACCTGCACGGTTTGCCGAATCGCGTACCCAACGATTTCGGAGGGCGGACACGCGACCGCCTCTCCTCCGAGGGACCGAGGGCAGGAAAACGACTGATAGCGCGGCTCAAGCGAAAATTGTTGGGTCTTTATATCCTTGTCTTCCACGCCCTGCTTCTTGAGGAAAGCGATGGCGCTGTTTACTTTTTCCACGTTTTGCGTTTGCAAGGTCGCGATATTCATGCCGCCCTGCGTAATCACGCTAAAACTAAACTGGGCGATATCCGGAATCGCCACTGCCTCTCCTTCCGCAGAAACCGAAAATGTTCGGTAAGCTCCCGGCCCCACCGATTTTGAATATGCAGATACATATACCAATGTGGCGTAGGCGAAGAACGCAACGCCCACAATCACGGCCACTCCGATGAGATCTTTGAAACGACTGTTCATAGAATGAATACATTATGTTTATTATGCACTTTCATTATAACTGAAGAGCGGCCGTTGAGCAAAATTCCTATTCAAGAAAGGCAAACAGCCACATGACGACCAAACCGCCAAAGAACACGAGGAAGAGAGCAACGGTTTTTGCGGGGTCGCGCTCTTTTCTGAATTCCGGAACAAAATCAGAAGCCCCGATGTAGAGAAAAATTCCGACGGCAAAAAGCAGGACGAACGGAATCCACTGGATGAACAGATCTTGAACCAAGAACCCCGCAATCACTCCCAAAAGTATGGAGGTTGCGGAAAGAAAGTTCAAAATAAGCGCCCGCGTCCTGGAAAATCCGGCGTACAGCAAAACGCCAAACTCAGCTATTTCCTCCGGGATTTCGTGCAGAGCTATTGCCGCTGCCGTGATAAATCCTAACTTTGCGTCCACCAGAAAAGCGGCCACGAGAATAATGCCGTCAATGAAATTGTGCACGAAATCTCCCGCCAAACTCAAAATACCCAGTTCTTGCGGATTGTGTCCGGTATCGCGCTCGGTGGCGTGATGAAGGTGAAGGAGTTTTTCGCCCGCGTAAAGCAACGCAAAGCCGATTATTGGGAACAAAAACGCGCTCTCAGGAAGTTCTTCTTCCAGTGCTTCCGGAAGAAAGTGCAAAAACGCGGTTCCCAAGAGAGTTGCCGCTGCCAAGGCGACCAAAAAAATGGTGAGGTTGCGCAGAAAGCGATCCCTCGTAAGCAAAAGCAGGGCGCCGGAAAACGAAAGCGCGCTTATAAACGCGGCGCTCGCTATGGTATAGAGAAATACATTCATACGTTGAATATCCTACGCTTGTTATTTGCCACAATTGTCAAACACGAAAAGCGATCTGGGAGATTTTACGGAAACGAGAAGGGACGGTCTCGTTTAAAAACTTCTCTTGCTCCTCGCCTCGAAACTCCATAACTTCCTGCCACACAGCGCGGCCGGCCAAAAAGCCGCGAGCTCCGTTTTCGACAGACGTTTGCAGTTCTTTTGCGAATTGCTCAAATGAGACGCCGCGCGTCAGGAGAATCCACGGAGTATCTGCCGCAAGCTCGGTTATCTCTTTCGCGAGCTCCGCGCTTCCCGGAAATTCCAACTTCCATACGTCGGGCTTCACGCCCCTCGCCAACAACATGCGCATTGCCTGAAGCGTTGCCTCTCCCGCGCTCGCGGAATCTCTCGTTTTCCCATAAGTGACAACTTCCAAAAATAAGGGGATATTTTGGCCGCGGCTGGCCTCCAGCGCCGTTTTCGCCACATCTATTTGATGTTCTGCCGATTTGCCTTGAGGATCAAAATACAAAAGCAGTTTCGTCCCCGAAGCTCCCCACTCTTTGAGCTGTTTTGCTTCATACTGCAGTTTTGAATAGCGATCTCCCTCCCGCTCCTCGTACCCTGATTCTTCAAGAGACAAGATATACGGAGTGCCATCCTGCTCTCCAAGCGCTTTTTTATATGCGGGCAGGCCGAAAATGGGATCCAATAAAACTCCGCTGAACTGGTCTTTGAGCGATCTTAAAATGCGCTCCTTCAGCCCGATTACTTGAACGTCCTGCACCGCGCCGGGATCTCCGGGATTGAGCAGTTTCTTTAAACTCCCCCGATGATCCAAGGCAAGCATCAAATATTTCCCTTGCCGCGCAAAAATTGAGGTATCCATACTTTCCTTTATAACTCATTATGCTACAATACGACAATATGGTTCAGGTGCAAAAACTCGGCGTTGTGCTGGAGCCGACCGAACATCTCTTTGAACGTCTTGCCGTGCTCAATCCGGGCACGTGGCAGGAGGGGAACACCACTCACATGTTTTACCGCGCGCTGGATGAAGACCACTGTTCCACCGTCGGATACGCCAAACTCGAAGGGCCCATGAATGTGGTGGAACGCTGGGAGAAACCCATCCTACTGGGCACGCATCCTTATGAACATAAAGGGATGGAAGATCCGCGCATCGTGAAAATAGAAAATACCTTCTACCTGTTTTATGTCGCGCACGACGGAAAAAATGCTGTGACCGCGTACGCGACGAGCAAGGACCTACGCTCCTTTGAGAAAAAGGGAATCATCAGCCCCAAGATCGCTTACCGCGAGTTTGACGCGCTCAACGACGAGCTTCAGCTCAAAGACGCCTACTCTTTTTTCGCTTCCTACTACCAAGAAGAAGCGGGCATAGACGTTCTCCTGTGGCATAAAGACGTGTTCCCCTTTCCGCGCAAAATCCGGGGGAAATACGTCTTGATGCACCGAATCCTGCCCGACATTCAAATTGCGTTCTGTGACAACTTTGAACAGCTCCAGCAAGAGGAATATTGGCGGGAAGAACTCAGGAAACTTCCGGAGCACGTTATTTTGGAGAATAAGCACTGGTTTGAATCGCGAAGCATCGGAGGGGGATGCACCCCCATAGAAACGGATGAGGGCTGGGTTATTATCTTCCATACGGTAGAAGCGAGAAACAAAGGAAGAGTGTATCATGCGTGCGCCGCGCTTTTAGACAAGGAAAATCCTTTAAAGGTAATTGGCCGACTCCACGAACCCTTATTCTCGCCCACGGAAGAATGGGAGAAAGAAGGATTTGTTTCAAATGTTGTCTTCCCCACCGGTACCGCCCTTTTTGAAGACACGCTTTACGTATATTACGGGGCGGCGGACGCGAGAATTGCCGTTGCTTCTCTTAGCCTTTCTGAGCTTCTGACCGAAATGAAAGATCCCACGAAAAGACACCACGGCTCATGATCCCCAATAGATCGCGCTTCATTCTCTATCTCTCCACCTACCCTCCCCGCGAATGCGGCATTGCCACGTTTACCAAAGATTTGGCTGAAGCGGTTCAGCGAAAGTACAATCCGGCGTTAAAACCCAGAATTCTTGCCATAAACAACGATATTACCGACATCTTCGCCTACGACCGGCATGTCGTACGGCAGATGTACGCGGGAAACATTGAGGACTACACCGCCTTGGCGCAAGAGCTCAACGAGACGTCCGAGGTAAAGCTTGTCCATATTCAGCACGAATTCGGCATTTTCGGCGGTAACTGGAGCGACTACCTCATTCCTTTTTTCCAGACGATTCAAAAACCCGTCATCATTACCCTCCATACCGTCCTTCCCAAACCCGACAAAACTCTCCTGCGGGTGGTCAGATTCATGCTCCAGCACTGTCAAGCGGTTATCGTGATGAACGAATTTGCCCGTCAGATACTCATAAAAGAATACGGAGCTTCAGAAGAACGCATCGCGGTGATTCCGCACGGCATCCCTTACGTTTCATCTCCCAACGGCCGGCAGGAAAAGCAGCGCATAGGCCTGGAAAATCATCTGGTGCTTTCCACCTTTGGCCTTTTGAGCCCGGGAAAGGGCATTGAATACGCTTTGCGCGCACTCCCTCCGGTTGCAAAACGCCACCCAAACTTACTCTATCTCATTATCGGAGTTACCCACCCCATCGTCCGGAAAGCGGCGGGCGAAACATATCGCAATTTTCTCCAGCACGAAGTCAAACGGCTGGGTCTTTCTTCCCATGTGCGATTTTACAATAAGTATCTTACGGAAGAAGAAATTACCGGTCTCTTGAGGAGCACGGACATTTATCTTTCCCCCTCCATTGACCGCAATCAATCCTCAAGCGGCACCCTTTCTTACGCTTTGGGCTGCGGCACACCCGTAATCAGCACCGACTCCCTCTACGCCCGCAGTTTGGTCACGCCCGAGATGGGCGTGCTCGTGAAGCCCAAAAAACCAAAGGCCATTACCGAGGCACTCATGGAGCTGTGCCGCGACCCCCAACGCATAGCCGAAATGGGCAAAACCGCGTTCGCGCAAACGCGGCATATGACGTGGCCGAACGTGGCCCTCGGCCATTTCAACCTCTATCAAAAATTTGTCCGCCTGGAGGACGAGCAAAAGGTTCCCGAACTCTCCCTGCGACACCTCAAAAAGCTCACCGACGACTTTGGCATTATCCAATTTGCGAAGCACACGAAGCCCGACCTGCACTATGGATACGCAACGGACGACAACGCGAGAGCGCTTATCGTAACAACCCAGGCGCTCGCGCATCTTGGAGAGAATTCAGAAATCCTTGCGCTCGCCAAGCGCTACCTCAAATTCATCTCGCGCATGCAGCGTCCGAGCGGAACCTTCGCCAATCTCGTGAACGGCAAACGCAAAATTATGCGCCAGCAGCCGAGCGAAGACGCGCAGGGGCGAGCACTGTGGGCGCTCGGCTATCTTATAAGTCAAGACACCCTTCCCCGCGAGATGCGAAAAGAGGCCGAACGGATGTTCCGCAAGGCGACCCCAGCCATTCGCGAACTCGCTTCCCCGCGTGCAATTGCCTTTGCGATCCTCGGTTTCTTCTGGTACACGAAATCAAAGGCGAGCGTGCGCCACACTCGTCTGCTGCGCGAACTTGCGGACAAACAAATTGCCAGCTACCTGCAAGCCGCGGGAGAGGATTGGCTTTGGTTTGAACAAGCTCTTACATATTCTAACAGCAAGCTTCCCGAATCCCTCTTTTACGCGTATCTCGCGACCAAGAAAAAGTCATACCTCCAAGTTGCGGAAAAAACTTTGGATTTCCTCATTGATATTACGTTTGAGAAAGGGTACTTTGCTCCCATCGGACAAAACGGCTGGTATCTCCGGAGCGGAAAGCGCGCGTACTTTGACCAGCAGCCGGAAGACGCCTCTTCCATGGTGCAAACGCTGGCTGTCGCTTGGCGCATTACGGGCAAAACGAAATATCGCAAACTCGCACTGGACACTTTTCAATGGTTTTTGGGGAAAAACCATTTAAATCAAATGGTGTACGATGAAGTAACGGGCGGCTGCTACGACGGCCTCGGCCAGCACACGCTCAACCTCAATCAAGGAGCCGAGTCCACCATTTCGTATCTTTTGGCCCGCCTCGCAATAGAAGAACTATGATTGAACAGGCAAAAGAAAAGGCAATTGAAGTACTGAAGCGCTGCGCCAAGCCCAAAGGTTTCTACGCTTCTGGATTGCCCAGAGGGTACCAAGCCCTGTGGGCGCGCGACAGCATGGTAACCTCGCTCGGCGCTTCACTGATGGGGACGATATTTCAGGCGCCTTTCCAAAAAAGCTTAAAACTTTTGAGCGAACACCAATCCGAGCTCGGCCAAATTCCCAATGCCGTAGGCAGCTATAATAGAGAACGCAAATCAGATGTTACCTTTAACTCCATTGACTCTTCGCTTTGGTACCTGATCGGGCATCAGGTATATGCAAAAGCGTACAAGGGCCAATCGCTTCTTCAAAAACAAAAAAAGAATATTGAAAAAGCACTCCTTTGGCTGCAATATCAAGACCCGAACGAAGACAAGCTTTTGGTGCAGCAACCCACGATGGACTGGCAGGACGCGTTTCCCCACAAATATGGAAGAGTTCTCAATGCCCAAGCGCTTTATTATGCGGTGCTACAACTGTATGGCAAAACGGAACTGGCTGGTCGCATACGAGGCGTGGTCAACGGGGAAATTGAGCAATATCTTTCCCTATACGACAAAAAACTCGGATATTATCTGCCGTGGATTTGGAAAAATCACAACGGGGACCGCGAACAGGGAGAATGGTTTGACACGCTCGGCAATCTTTTGGCAATCGTAACCGGCCTTGCCACGAGCGAAATCGCCCAATCTATCCTGCGGCATGTGGAAGAAAAACAAATCAACAAGCCCTATCCCTGCCGCGCCATTGATCCTCCGCTGGAACCCGGCGGTAAAGAATGGCATTCCTATTTTGAAAAGTGCGACGCAAAAACTCCTTACCACTATTCAAATGCCGGAGTTTGGCCGTTCATCGGCGGCTTTTATGCCGCGGCCCTCGTAAGGGCAGGGCAACACAAAAAAGCTTCGCAGGAGCTGGAACTGCTGGCAGAAGCAAATCGAAAACGGAAAGACAAGGGAGAATGGGGTTTTCAGGAGTGGCTGCACGGCAAAACCGGTGAAGCCATAGGCAATTCAGAGCCCTACCAAGCGTGGTCCGCAGGCATGTACTTGTTTGCCGCAGAATGCGTCTCTCACCAATCCGTCCCCTACTTTTGAGAGGCATGTACTCGCCTCTCTTCTACGAAAGCTGTAGGCGATCTTTGATCGTAGCAGTCATTTGGGCGGCGAGCTTGCGGTAATCAAAGTTCTGCACGGCGCGCTCGCGGGCGAGGCGGCCCATTTCAGCTCTCCTTTCCGTATTCGTCAGCAGCAAAAACAGATATTCTGCCAGCTCGTCTACGTCCGCCCGGTAGGCGAAGGTCTTGGGTTCATCAAACACAATACGTCCCTGCTTTTTGAACCCCATATCGGGATAAATGATCTCGCTTTCCAAATCAACCGTCTCTGCGACGCGCGCTAAAAACCCGGTTTTCCCGTGCACGATTGTTTCTTTCGGCCCCATAGCGTCAATGGACACCACCGGAATACCGCACGCCTGAGCTTCCACCTGAATCATGCCGTATCCCTCAAGCCGACTGGGCGCCGCGTAAATATCTGCCGCATTCAGCAAAAACGGCATAAACTCGCGCGAATAAGAGCCCGCCGCAAACACAATTTTCTTTCTGTCCAAGCCGAGCTCTTCAATGAGCTCCACCTCCTCGTCTGAGTGGTCGCGCTCATTTTCTTCTTCCCAGGACTTGCAAACATATTTCCATTTGGCAAACTCCCGGTCTATTTTTGCCAAAGCCCGAAATACTTCCTGCGCGCCTTTTGAAGTTACGTCTCCCCCAACGGTCAGAATCATTTTCTCGTCTTCTGCCACCCCGAGCATCTTCCGTATATGGGAAACGCGCGGATCACTCTTGGAAATGGGTCTGAAAAAATCCGGCTCTACTCCTATGTGGGCCACCGCAAAATTTTTCGTGTCCACGCCGTCTCTCGCGTAGGTCTGGCGCACCCAGTCGGACGTTACAAACGCAAGAGGCAGGCCCCCGATTAAATCGTGGTAGTTGGCAACCCACCCGTCCGCCACCAGCCAAGGCACAGGGGTTATTCCGAATTTTTGCGGATGTAAAATGAGCTCTGGCGCATATCCCCAAAAGCCGACGCCTATAGCCACATCCGGCCGAAATGTTTTATAAAGCCATTCCTTCTGTACGTCAGACCGCCAGTGGCAAGGCATCACCTCTTCGCCGTTCTTCTTCAGGGCGCGATATAGCATATCGCCCTGCAAGCTTAAGCCGTCGGTCTCAACAGGATGCGCATACAACACCGCCGATTTCATACGTATTTGGAAAACGTCTCTATTGGAGCACAGCTGCGGTTTTCAAAGCTCTGCGCTTCAAATCCATAAAGCTCCTTCATGATACCTCTCTTTGCCCGCCATTCTTTTGCCGATAGCTCCACTGCGCGCGGAACATTTTCTTGCGGTATGGCAACCTTTTTCTTTTCATCAAGGCGGTAAGCGAAAAAGAATGCTGTTCTGGCTTTCAGCTCCCCTGTCTTGAGCATTTCTTTAACCGCGTGGTGTGTTCCCTTGTGCCGAGGATGGCCGTATTCGCCATTCGCCCCGTGTGTAAAAACAACGTCCCACTTTTTTTCAGGAAGTTCTTTTCGGAGAATGTTTTGTATCGCGGAGATGCTCTCTTGAATACTCATAACCCCCTCGTCCTCCAGATCGCAAATCAAACCGCTTGCGCCATAGTGCTTTGCCACGCGCTTAAATTTTGGCATACGGTCCGGATCCGATTTCAGGCAAAGCGCAACTAAGGTCCATTGTACTTTTTTGTGCCGCGCTATAGTGCCGCCCATCCAAATCGTTTCGTCGTCAGGATGCGCCACGATTACAAGCACCCGCGCCCCCTCATCTAACTTGAGCCGCTCCATGACAATCCCTATACTTTTTGCCCGAACCGCAGTGGCAGGGCACGCCTCCTATAAAATTTTCCGAAAGCCACGAGCTCGACTGCACCTTCCCCCCGCGTCCCACGTTAAACACCATTTTGCATCCGATTTCGTTGCATAAGGCAACTTCGGGAATATTGTCTTCCTTCCGGTCGCCGCCGTTGGCAAAAATGTGCGGACGGAGCTCCGAAAGCTCCTGATACACGCTCATATCCGCGGGGTCTTGCGGATGTTTGGTGATCACGACGCGATCCACCACGGTCAGGGACTGCAAAATCTCCGCCCGTTCTTCTTGGGGCATAAACACATAACCCTTTTTCTTCAAGAGCCAGTTGTCGTTGTTCAAAATAACGATAAGCTCGTCGCCCAATGCCTTGGCTTCCTGGAAAAGCCGCACGTGACCAATGTGCAAAGGGTCAAACCCCCCACTCACCGCAACGACAATGCGTTCTACCGATGTCTCGTCCATAGATACGTCATTCTAACAGAGCTTTCCAAAAATGGAAGAGCCCCTGCCGTTTCAACGGTTCGCCTCAAGAATGCTTTCGTCAATCATAACGCAATGAAAAGGAGTTTCAGGAGAGAAAAAGATACTGAAACGTCACCAGCAAAAGAGCGAAAAGCGTGAGAACCGTTGCCCCTCTCTGGGGCATGCCCCAGCCGGCTTTTTCAAAGAATTTTTTGATTATCATGTGCCGATACTTTCTTGCTTCACTCAGCTTCTCTCCTTTCGCAATCTGCTCAAGAGTGGTGAGAATGCAGACCAATTCGTACCGCTTGGTAAACAGCATTAAAATCGCTCCCCAAATCATCTGGTGGATTACGACTCCCCACGTAAAGAAAAAATGGAAGGAAATCTTGCTCGTCCAAAGAGTGGGGGGCACGAAAAAGAGGCCAACCCAAAGAGCGCCTATCAAAAAATGAATTCCGAAAATGATGCGGGCAAGCCGAGCTCGCAGCTTTGTATGGTAATACCTGCTAACTTTCTTGACCGGGTTCATGGTGCGACTATTTTATTTTAGCACATCTCGAGAATAAAAAACAAGTCGCCCGAAGTTCTCCAGGGCAACACCCCTCTCTTGAATTCCTCTTCTCAGCTTGCTATACTGTTCGTGTATTCCGGTGTAGCGCAGCGGTAGCGCAGGGGACTGTACATTAAAAGCCGTTCGTATGGTATACTTATATGTGTATGCCAGACAAACGCAAATATGCCGACCGCGCTGAGTATTTGAAGAGAGCTGTTGCAAAAAGAAGGAGAAAGCTTCGGGAAATGGCCATCAAATACAAGGGCGGGGAATGTATTCTCTGTGGATATAGTAAATGTAATTGGGCATTTGATCTTCATCATATACATGGTGAAGACAAAGGGTTTGGGTTGTCTGCCGATGGTCTTACTCGTTCGTGGGAAAAGACTAGAGAGGAAGCAGATAAGTGCATACTTGTATGCGCCAACTGTCACAGGGAAATACATGCTGGCATAGTGCAGCTTCCAAGAGAAATCTTGGATGAAAAACGAGGTGAATTGCGGGAAACCTAAGTTACTCCGCTGGAGAATAAGGTAATCCGCAGCCAAGCCCTTTCCTAGTTTTATGCGAGAAAGGGAAGGTTCAGAGACTATCCTATAAAGGAGTACTGTCCACCAACAGGTGGATGGGAAGCGCCTCGCATCCTAATCCGCCATCTGGCGGAAGGATGATGAAATAGTCCATCCCTTTATGAAAATAGAGGTCTGATGTAATCCCTTGGTCGTAGGTTCGAATCCTACCACCGGAGCAACGTCGGACTTTGAGAGTATAATTCCCTCAAAGTCCGTTCATTTTGGGCATTTTTAGAGGTTCGAACCTTGTTATGAATGGCTCTGACCTCAGGAACCATCCCCTTTATCTGAATAAGGGGATTTTCTATTGAAATTGTGAGTATTTTGTCCTTTAGGAGGAGGTTCGAACCTAAGTTTGAAAGTATCTGTTTCTGCCTCTCTGGGATGCCGGTTTCAAATTCTTTTTTAGCGTCTCGGGCAATAGCAAAACCCCGCTCCAACTTCGCTATTTGTTTGTTTACTCTGTCGTCGGTGTCGTCAAGCAGTTCTTTGAGCCGGGCTTTCTCCTTGGCTAGTAAAGCCATTTTCCTTTTGTAGTTTTCTTCGTCTAATTCTTTTTTAGCTCTCATACTTATCACTCCGTCTATTTCGGCCAAGCAATCGTTATATGCTTTTTGTTGATTATTTAAGATTTTGTTTCTATCTCCGCTTTCGTTTATTGTTTCCAATTTAAGTTCGTCCAATGCCCAGTCGTGAAATTCGGGAGGAATTTCTACGCTGTTAACCATTTCAAGGATTTGTTCTTCTAATTTGTTTTGTTCAATGCTTCCTTGGGTGCAGTTGGGATTTACTCTTTTGGTGCAATGGTAATAAATATAATGGTGAACGTTGCCGTTCTTTTGCCTCTTCCATTTTTCTTCTGCTGTAATCATTGCGCCGCACTCCCCACAGCGGATTAAACCTCTAAATGGGAAAGTGTGTTCTTTAGGATGGATTTTATTGTCTCGGCCGAGCAGTGTTTGGATGCGGTCGTATTCTTCTTGGGTTATCATCGGTTCGTGTTTTCCCTGATGCCAGTTACCGCTGTCTTTGGGGTATTCAAATTTACCGTAATAGAAAGGATCGCTAAGCATTCGGTAAATAGTGCTTCGGGCAATGTTTCTGCCAAACCTGTTTCTTAATCCCCATTTGTCAGTGGCTATTTCTAATATCTTTGGTGGAAAGTAATTACCAGTTAGCATCAGGCCAAACATTTTCTTTACCAAGTCAAATCTTTCTGGGTCTTTGATAATTTCTTTTTCGCCTTTTCTCTTTTGAGGATTATGCATATAACCGAGAGTGGCGAACGTCGGATACCAGCCTCTTTCAGCTTTGGCCCGCAATCCTCTTTTGGTGTTTTGACTTAAATCCCTGATGAATTGATTGGCCATACCAAATTCAACGCTCATCATTAAAACATTGTCGGTAGGGTAGTAGCTTCTTTCAAAAGTTTGGATGTGCTTTATAACTCCTTGCTGAAGCATCCAGTTAATCTGGCCGCCATCAACAGGGTTTCTGGCCAATCTATCCAATTTCCAACAAATAATTCCTTGCGCTTTTGCCTTCTGGATTTTATCAATCATATCGTTAAATAGAGGACGTCCTGGCGCCTTGGCAGACTGGGATTCAGAAAATGTATTTATGATTTCTAAATTGTCCCTTGCAGCAAGTTTGGTCAGCTCATCTATTTGAGAGCCGATGGAAGCAACCTGGCGGTCTTCCGCTTCCGAAGATTTGCGGGCATAAAGGAAGTATTTAATTTTCTCTTGGTTTAATTGTTGGTTCATGCTCATATTATTGAAAATGGCTCGGGTGACGCTCCACCTGAGCCATTTTCAGGGCTGGAGCGTCAGCTCAATACAAACAATGTGCTACCCAGAAAAGAAGTCAAGTGGATAAAGTAGGGTCGTCTTAAGGGGGGTTGTAAGAGGTGTCAGAGGTTGATTTCAGGGGTATAGGGGGGGGTGTTGGAGGTGTTGGAGGTTTGCTTTATTTTTCATATTTGACTTATGTTAGAAGTGTTAGAAGTTTGGTTCATTTTTCATGTTTGCCTCGTGTTAGGGGTGTTAGGGGTTGAAGTTTTCCTTTGTGTGTGAAGTTTGCCTTATTTCCTTTGTTTCGCTCGTGTTGGGGGTGTTGGGGGTTTAAGGGGGGGTTGTCCGAAGTGTCCGAACTTTTTGGTCTGATTATGGGGTGGTATAAATCTCTACCTTTTGCTTGAAAATCGCCATACGGACTCATACAACTCATACAAGGCGTTTTAGAGGGCAGGTTATTCCCACTCTATTTCTGATTCATTTCCGTCAAATTTGAGCCATTCGCCGTCTTTAATAACCCACCACCTGTTTTGAGACCACCTCATTTCATCTCCCCAAAAGAATGGTTTATAACTTCTTTCTCCTTTCTTGTAAGCATCAGACAATTCTTTAAAAGAAAGACCTCCTTTCTTTTGTGTTAACTTACTATTGTGTTTCCTTACTATGGAAGTTGATGTGATGAACTCCTGAAGTTTATGTCGTAAACCCGTGAAGTTTATGTGGTGAACTTCACTGAACTCCTTAAGATTAATTTCATTAAGGGGTTTCCATTGTTTCTTATCTAATAAGAAATATCTATTGGTGACCATTTTGCCTATCCTTTGCTTTTCTATAATTTGCCAGAATTCAAGATATTTAATGCTTCCAATAACTTTATTTCGGCAAATGTTTAATTCTTGGGATACTTTTTTGATAGATGGCCAGCATTTCTGTTCTTTGTTGGCGTGTCTGCAGAACGAGTTGTAAACGCCGACACAATAAATTCCTAAAAATCTCGCATAGCCGTTTAAGAATTTGTCATCTACAACAAACTTATTTCTTTCTCTTAAATCCCTGACCTCAAATTGTTTATTTTCTTCTGTCATATTCTTTTTGTTCTTTTGATTGATAAGAGGCAGGGGAGCAATAAACTGCCCGATAAAGATTCAAAAGCCGAGTCGCTTTTCGCAACGTTTCATCATTACTCAATTCTTCTTTGAATCGTTCTTTATATAATCTCTTGAATTTTTCCAGCGACTCTTTGGAAATCATAGCAATAAAAAAATCACGCACCCGAATAGATGCGGTTTTTAAGATTTTTTTGGTTATTGAATAGCGTTTGGGCCGGCAGTTTTATCTTGTCATTAAAGTAATCAGCCATTACTCCCTCAATGTTTTTCTCTCGTCTAAATACAAACCTAACTTTTTTAGGATTTAATCTATCCAATTCGAGCAGTTCATAATTCATCGTTAC
>Ga0209518_1000232_pt1 | contig 74949 bp, 69 predicted proteins | sample RifGroB1_FD_183993 | JGI IMG/M metagenome (GOLD analysis project Ga0209518, IMG submission 183993) | Groundwater microbial communities from Rifle, Colorado, USA - Groundwater B1 (SPAdes) (version 2) | ecosystem: Environmental > Aquatic > Deep subsurface > Groundwater | place: Rifle, Colorado... | reverse complement strand
CTGAACGAGAACTCACCCCGCCCCCTAAATGAGCTTAATATTGTCGGGGATAAAAGCTAATCGTTGCTTTGCAAACCCAAGCCACTTTTGGAGTGTTTCTATCTCCGGAGCTTCAAAATTCAAACCATAGTATGTCACTCTCCCCGTCTCTCGTCTACGAAGAATTCCCTGACCAACTGCCCTTGAGAGATATGTTACCAGCGTTTGTCTAGCAATTTTACCTCGTGTTATCCGAGCAAGACTTTTAAATTGTACCTCACCTCGTTTGACAAGCGGCTTTAAGACAAGAGCCATTTGTCCTTCAAGTTCTTGTCTTGCGATAAACTCCTGTCGTTTTACCTCAAGACTAGTTTTTACTACATCAATGATTGACAGCACGAGCGCTTCTTGAACAAATGCCACAAAATGATTTAAATTCTTTCTCTCCAATGAGAAAAGAAGATACTTATAATATCGTGCTTTTTGCCTATGATAGTAATATGACGTGCTATACAGGTTCTTATTATTAATATTAAGGCTTCGCAGGAGAACATGCTCGAGAATTCGGCAAATTCTTTTATTCCCGTTATTAAAAGGATGTAAACCATAGAGTGCTGTATGAAATACTGCGATCCCAGTAATTATTTGATTCTCTTTGAGCCAGGCAATGAGCTCTTCTACCCCTTTTTCGATTTCTGTATGAGGCGCTGGGACATAACTTCCTACTCTAATAAGGTCGTTATCACGCCAAAGCCCAGATTTATATACGGTGAAATCTGAAAAATAGTCTTTAAATATATCAAGCCCTTGCGTAAGATTGGTGTGAAATTCACGAATTTTTAAAGGGGTTAAGTCATCTATTGTAAAAGGTTCTTGGTTAATACTCCTAAATGTTTTAAGGATATTAAAAAACTCAAGCTTATCATAGTCCTTATTTGTTAATTTCTCCTTAGCTTTCAATTTTTCACGAATAAAATCATAGTTTGGATCAGAAAGAACGAGGTTGTAAACATCTCGTGCTTCTTGAAGAGTTAGCTGAGAATCCTCAGCTTTTGAAATAGCGAATGAAGCTAAAAGCTCATTTTTACTAATAAGGTTCTTTTCAATATCAGGGTTTAAAAACACTTGCTCATAAACTGAAAGTTCTTTGTCAAATAAAATAATTTCCTCACTAGTGAAAGGCAATGTTTGAGGAGTCCAAACAAAGTCAGATATAAAAGGTTGTGAAAATGGCTTCAAAATCGTGGTATTCACCATATTTAATTAGTCTAAAACCAGTCTAGTAATCAGTCTAACTATTAGTCTAATTGACTATATCAAATTAAGCTGAAATTGTCAAACTCCAGAGAGCTTTACCAGACCTTGAAGCGGGAATTCACCCCATCCTAAATGGGTGCCTTTTGTTTTGGTCTAAAACCAGGGACGCTTGCTGGTCAACATATCGGTATTTTCGCCCGGGACAAACAATCGCCAAAAGAAAGGCAATTTGGTTTCCGAAAGTTTTGTCGATGGACCGAAGGGGCAACTGACACTTTCACAGCGGGTCTCAAAAATGATATAGAGATACTTGGCATTAAAGAAAAAGCCTAAACCGATAAAACCCACCAAAATCAGCCGCGATACCTTCTTGGCCCAGGGAATTTTCCAGGCATAATCAAGAAGCGAGGGAATTAGGGCGGTAAAGAAGACCAGTCGGAAGACGAGCGTCGGCGTTGTTGGCCGGAAAGCGTTCATTAGATAAAAGCGGGAGGTTAGAAGCAGGCCAATCCCCATAACCATGGCAAAAAAGTCGGCCCGCTTGTATAACCATTGCAGACCCAAAGCTCCAAAGACTCCGATCAGGGGGAAGAGGGGGTAGCGGTACCAAGGCAAAAGATCCTGCTCGGTCCCGGAAAGGACGGCGACCATCAGCCAGTAAAAGAAAAACAGACAGATCAGTTTCAATTCCCGACTTTTATTTTCCCGCAAAGAGAAAAACACTGCGGCCGTCATGCCAAAGATGTACCAGCCGTCAAAAAGGAGATCGATATCATAAGCCGGGGAGTTCAAGATGTAGGCCAAGCCGGTCCAGCCGGCAAAGCGCCGACCCTGGATGCCGACGATTTTCACAAACAAATCCCAGTCGTAGTGATAACCGTAAGCGGCAAAAGCCACCACTCCTAAAAGGGTTATGGCCAAAATAATACCGGCGTGCCCCCACTTCTTTTTGGAGAACGTCAGGAATATTGCCAAAGGCGCCAGAAAAAAGCCGGTTGGTTTCATCAAGCCCAATATAGCCGTGGTCAACCCGACTCCGATTGGAAAAACCAGACTCGGCTTTTCCAGGTATTTTTTGGCTAACACCAGGCTACCGACCACCCCTAAAGCGATCATATTTTCCGGCACCGACAGTCGACTACCCAAAACCAGGATCGGCGACAGGCCGTAGAAGGCCATCGCTAATATCCCAATCCAGTAACCGAAGAAGTTTAAGCCCACCAAAAAAACCAGCCCTGTGGTGACGAGCGAAGCCAACACCGACGGAATTCGGGAATAAGCGGGCGGAACCACTTTAGTCCGGTCAGCCCCAAAAAGATGACCCGCCCCGCCGGAAAGAAGAGAATACAGCGGTGGTTCATCCAGCCACGGCTTCCATAAAGTTGCCGGCATGAAGAGGTTGTGTTTATCACCGACAATGCCGTCAAAGACCTTGTTTTCCTTGGGATAGTCGAGTGTTGACCAGGAAACGGGGGTGCCCGTTTCGATGAGATAAATGCCCGACCAGCTGTAGAGCAATTCTTCTCCGTGAGCGGGTGCCGGCACCCGGTCATAGCCATGCAGTTTGATCACCGACAGAAAATAAAATAACACCAGGAACAACCCGACTTTTAATCTCATCCTGTGTAATAATATACCTTAAAGTGAAAACTCTTTCCGTCACCCTGTTAGTCCGAAACGATGAGGCTAATGTCAAGAAGTGTCTCGACTCGGTCAAGTCACTCTCCGACGAAATCATTGTTGCCGTCGACGATAAGACTACCGACCGGACCCTCGAAGTGGCCAAAAAATACACCACCCAAGCTTTTTTGATCCCTCACCACGATAACTTTCATATCAACAAGCAGAAGGCCAATGAAAAAGCGACCCGTGATTGGGTCCTTCAACTCGACGCCGACGAAATCGTTACCAGGCAATTAAAAAAAGAGATCAAAGACCTGTTAGCGGGTAAATCATTTGGCTACGATTCCTGGGTCTCGCCGATCAAACGACTTCTCGGTCGCCGGGTCTCGCCGCTTTCGGCCCCGGCCGCCGCCTATTACCTGACCCGCAAAAACTTTTTCCTTGGCCGCCAGCTAAAGCACGCCGGTCAGTACCCGGACCCCGTTATCCGTCTTTTTCAACGGGGAAAAGCCTATCTACCCGCCAAAGATGTTCATGAACAAATGGTTGTTAATGGCCAGACCGGTTTTCTGAAGTCCGATCTCGATCACCATGCCACCCCGGACTTCGGCCGTTATCTCGTCCGCGAAAACCGCTATTCCTCTTTGACCGCCGTTCAATTGAAGGAAGCGGGAGTCAAAGTCACGCCCGCCAGTACCGTGAACTATCTCTTTATCAAACCGGCCGTCACCTTTCTTTCTTTATTCATCCGCTACCGCGGCTTTCTGGACGGCTTTCCCGGTTTTGTTTTCTCTCTTTATTCCGGCCTCCACCACGCCTTTGCTTATATGAAATTGTGGGAACTCTATAAAAATGTCAAAGATTAAAGTCAAAATCGAGGGAGGGGAACACTCCGCTGGACGGGGAGTTGGCTTCTATCGCAGTAACCTCGTCGCCGCTCTCGAGAACCTTCCCGAGGTTGAGATTGTCGAGAATAATCCGGATCTGGTCCACTACCCTTTTTTTGATCTTTTCTACCCAACCCTGCCCCAGAAGCTGGACTACCCCACCGTCGTCACCATCCACGATCTCACCCCTCTGGTTCTCTCCAGTCTCTACCCCCTTGGCTTGCGGGCCAGACTAGCTCTCTTTGTCCAAAAACGCGCTCTAAAGCATATCTCGGCCGTTCTCACCGACTCACTTAACAGTAAGCAGGACTTAGTCAGGTTTTTCCATCTCGATCCCGATAAAGTTTTTGTCACCCCCCTCGCCGCTGATCCTGTCTATCTCCAAAAACCTTCCGCCTCTCTCTTGAAAAGTGTTAAAGAAAAACACCACCTGCCTGATAAATTTATTCTTTATGTTGGCGGCATTAACGCCAACAAAAATCTCGTCCGTCTGGCCAGCGCCGCCATCAATCTGAATCTCCCGCTCGTTCTGGTCGGTTCGGAGTTTACCAAGGCACCCGTCAAAACCCTTTCTTTCAAAGGTCTGGTCGGCCTCCAGAAAGTCCATCCCGAGACCAAAGAGTTTGCAAAACTCAAACAATTGATCACCGGCAACCCCCTTTTTTTCACCCCCGGCTATGTTCCGACCGCTGAACTGAACGCCATCTACCGTTTGGCCACCCTTTATTGCCAGCCTTCACTTTATGAAGGCTTCGGCCTGCCGTTACTCGAAGCGATGACCGCCGGTTGTTTGGTTGTTTCCAGTAATACCGGCTCACTACCCGAAATCTATCCGACCGGGACTCTTACCTTCGACCCCACCAATCAAACCGAAATCGAAAGAGCGATCGGTAAAGCCCTGGCCTTTTCAGAGAAAGAAAGAGAAAAACTTATCAAGTCCGGTCAGGAGAAGGCCAAACAGTTCTCCTGGACCAAAACCGCCCAATTAACATATGAAGTTTATCGGGAAAATAATTAAATCCCTTCTCGTTTGGCGACTCTTGATTCTGGCCGTCGCCGCTATCGCCGTCTATCTCTTGCCAGCCAAAGACTGTTGTCAAACTTTTGGCGCCAACCTGTCCCCGGCGTATCTAGCCAATATCTGGGCTAATTTTGCCGGTCACGATTTTCTCGACCTCGCTCGGTTCGGCTACGGTTATCCTCTTAAGCCCAGCACCTACGTTTTCTTTCCTCTTTTTCCGGCGGCCATCAAATTATTGACTACTATTATCCCCAACTACCTCACCTCCGGCCTGGTCCTGGTTCACCTCAGCCTGATTTTGGCGCTCTACTATCTTTATCACTTGGTCCGTCTCGATTATAAAGACGCCATCGCCAAGAATACCCTCCTCCTCCTACTGCTTTTTCCAACCGCCTTCTTCTTCGGCGCTGTCTATACCGAATCCTTCCTTCTTCTCCTCGTTGTCCTGGCCTTTTACCTGGTCAGAAAAGAGAAATTCTTTCTCGCCTGTTTCCTCGGCCTGCTCGCCTCAGCCACCAGTTTTGCCGGTATCTTTCTTTGGCCCGCTTTGGCCATTGAGATGTGGCAGAAGGCGCGCCGCTCCCCCTCACTTGCTTGGCTGATACTGCCGCCTTTGGGTCTTTTGGCTTACATGAAACACCTCATTCTTAAAACCGGCGATCCATTTATGTTTTTGAAGACCACCCCCGATTTCGGCCCCAACCTTGTCATCTCCAAACTGATCCTCCTCCATCAGGTCTTTTTCCGTTACGCCAAAATGCTCCTGGGGAGCAACTGGACCAACCCCCTGTTTTTTGGCGTACTCATTGAATTAATCGTTGGCATTCTTTTTCTGGTCTTAACAGTTTTTGCCTTCAGGAAACTGCGCCGTTCCTACGCCTTGTATACCCTGCTTTCCTATCTCATCCCGACCTTTACCGGCACCTTCACCAATTTGCCCCGTTATGCCCTAACCATCTTTCCCGGTTTTATCCTCCTTTCTCTCTGGTTTAGTCGACAGCCACCATTAATCAGGAGAGTCTATTTGGCGCTAAATTTATTCGCCGCCATCGTTCTGATCACTCTCTTTACCCGCGGCTACTTTGTCGGCTAGTTATTTCCCCCGGCCGACCTCTTTTTCTCCGGGTTGGTCCGGTAGCCGATCAAAATCGGTTTACCGTTCGGGTCTTTGATTTCGAATACCCGCTCTAAAAAATGTTCCTTAGCCTGATCGGAGGAAATTGTTAGTTCGTCACCGACCAGGATTTGTTCGACATAGATATCCCTTTTCCATTCGACCGGCCTTAAGGAGATATTGGCAAGTTTATAACTACCAGCCAGCGGTGGGTTATCGTAGTATTTTTTGACAAAATCGGGGGAGAATTGTTTTTGGTATTCGGCCGGCGGGTATTTGAGATAAAAGAGAAAACCAATGTAGGTCGTCGGCGCCCTGGCGGTGTCGATGACAAGGGTTGTTTCCGGGTTAGTCTTCGCGATTTCGCTTAACTGCTCAACGCCATAGCTCCAATAGGCCCCCCGTTCTTTTGGGAAAAGTACCCAGTACGATCGCCAGAACAAAAGTAACGAAAAGGCGGTCAGCAGCAGAAAGAGGGGTAGAAAAATAACCAGCCTCACCTTTCGGAGAACGAAGTCCAGGCCCAGGGCGATGATCAAAATCAGGGGCACAATCATCGGTAAAACCCGTTGGATTGAAATAAAGTGGCCTGAAAAAGCACCGGGGATCGGCGCCGTCAGTAGAAAAATAAGGAGGAATTTTCCAGCCGGGGTTCTTGCTTTCAGATAGACCTGGTACAAACCAATCAGGAAGGGAATGATTAACCAGGAATAAAAAAGCGGTATTTCGGGGGCGGTATGCTGCAGATTGATGTCCGGCGAAATCCCAAAGAGCGCTCTGGGTGACAAGTAGGTCAGGAGTTGAGAGACAAAATCATTGACCATTACCGTCAGGCTGGGGTTGTCGAAAGTCGCGTTTTTGACCCAAAAAGCCTTGGTCGTCATCAGGAAAAAGTTAGGGATCTGGGTCAACAGCAGAATTATCAGACCGGCCCTCAACCGATTTCTGTTTGCTGGGATAAAAATTTCCTGGCGAAAGGCGACGAAAATGAGTAATAGAAAAAGCGGCACGAGATATCTCTCGGTGTGGGCAACATATGTCGAAAGCGAAAGCAGAACCAACCCCAGCATCGACAGCTTCCGTCGGTCAAGACCCTCCCAGACAAAGAGCGCGCCCAAGGAATAGAGAAGATAGCCGAAAGTGACCTCGTAACCGATCCGGGCATAGAAAATCACCCAGGGACTGATCGCAAAAATGAAAGCGGCCAAAATTGCCGTATGGGACGCGGTAAAAATTTTTAAGTTCTTGACAAAGTAGTAGATAACGAGGATCCCGGCCAAGGTTGATATTCCGGACAGCACCCGTAGTGAACCGGCGGTCAAACCGAATAGTTTGATGAATGGTATGACCAGGTAAACGTAAAGCGGCGGCGTATAGGCGCCAAAAAAACGAAACGCGAGGGGGAAGGCCTTGCCGAACTCGTCCCTGCCGGTCGTCAGGATCGAATAGGCATTGTAACCCACCGTCGCTTCATCATCGGAGAGGCTATTGGGAATTTCTCCCAGTTTATAAAAATACAGAAACGAAGCGAGGATAAGGACGAAAAGCAAGAGCGTGTAGCCGAAATTCAACTTAAATTTCATATCGCCTCGATAATCGTCTGATAAAAATCATCATTCCGTAGATTGACACCCCGATGATTAGCCCAAACAAACTGATTGGGCCGTGAGTTGATTGCTGGCCAATCGCCGTCATCAGGCCAATCGGTAAAGCCGTCAGAACCAAGATCTGCTTGGGGTAAGCCTTGATTGCCGCAAAATAGCCCAGCAAAAAGAAAAGTAAGAGTAGGGGAGGGAAGTATTCTGTAAATAAGGCCAGGAGGTCAAAAGAATCGATAAAATTCTTTTCCAGTTTGAAATAGATAACCGCTTCCGGTCTCTTCTCAATATAGTTGGCCAACCGGTAGGCAGCTGGCGGGTACTCATTCATCCGTCGCAACTGCCCGATCTTCTCCATTTCCGTCAATTGTCGATAATTAGTCGGTTTCGTCGCCCGCAATTGGAAAAACAATAACCACAACATTAGAAAGAGCGAAATACTAAAGAGGGAATTATGCCGTAACCACATCCCGATCATTATACAAATGATAAACTATCTCCGTATGAACATCTTCCTGGTCATTCCGGCTTTTAATGAGGAAGAGAGATTACCGGCTGTCCTCACCGGCGCAGGCCGTTTTTTCCCCAAAGAGAAAATCGTCGTTGTCGACGACGGCTCGCTTCAGCCAATCAAGACCAAAAACGCCTTGGTCATTCGCCATCAACTCAATCTGGGCAAAGGTGCCGCTATGAAAACCGGCGCCGAGTACGCCTTTGGGGAGAAAGCCGACGCCGTCATCTTTATGGACGCCGACGGCCAGCACGATCCACGCGAATTACCCCAATTTATTAATCAGCTCAAGCGGGACTTCGACGTTGTCTTCGGTTCGCGCCGGCCAGCCTTGACCGCCCCCCTCGTTCGTCTCCTGGGGAACAAGGCCGCTTCGATTTACCTCAATCTGCTCTTCGGCATCTACGTCTCCGATATTCTCTCCGGTTACCGTGCCCTGACAAAAAAGGCTTACCAGTCACTTTCCTGGAACAGCAGCCGCTACGGCGTTGAGACCGAAATCGTCGCCCGTCTGGGAAAAAATCGCCAGCGGTTGAGGTGGACCGAGTTCCCCATTGAGACGATCTATATTGACAAATACAAGGGAGTGACCATAATCGACGCTATCAAAGTCTTAGCCAACACTCTATGGTGGAAACTTTTCTAGGGATCCAAATCGTCGCCTTGGCCTTTTGCCTTTTCATGATCTATCTGGCCTTTGTCCATTACAAAAGGAAAAATTTAGGTTCCGGCGAATTTATTTTCTGGGTTCTTTCTTGGAGCACGGTTATGTTTTTTGCCCTGTTTCCGCGCATTCTTGATCCCTTAATTACCCGACTATTTGTGACCCGGGTTTTGGACCTGGTCATGTTAGCTGGTTTTATCATCCTTTCATATTTGGGTTTTCAAAACCATATCGGGGTCAAAGATCTCCAAAAACAAATTGAACAATTAGTCAGGAAACAAACCCTCAATAGTGCCAAGAAAAAGAAATAAGACCAAACCAAGATCGCTGATCACCGGCATCACCGGTTTTGCCGGCTCGCACATGGCCGAATTGCTCCTCAAGGAGGGCCACGAAGTTTTTGGTATCGTTCGCTGGCGTTCCCGCCCGGACAATATCAATCATCTTAATGGCCGAATCCATCAAGTCGAAGCGGATTTATTAGATCTGAAATCTCTTCAGGACGTCATGATTGGTGTTCGTCCGGATTATATTTTTCATCTGGCCGCCCAAAGTTTCGTTCCCACATCCTGGACTTCGCCGGCCGTCACCCTGGAAACCAATGCCGTCGGTTCCTGCAACTTATTTGAAGCCGTCAGAACCGCTCAAATCGACCCCACCATCCAGGTCGCCTGCAGCAGTGAGGAATACGGTTTGGTTTACGAGAACGAGATCCCGATCAAAGAAACCAACCCCCTCCGGCCGCTTTCTCCCTACGCCGTTTCCAAAGTCACCCTCGATTATTTGGGTTACCAGTATTTCAAAAGTTACGGTCTGAAGATAGTTCGCACTCGCGGTTTTAACCACGAAGGTCCACGCCGGGGCGAAGTCTTTGTCACCTCCACCTTTGCCAAACAAATCGCTCTGATCGAAAAGAAACTGCAGGAACCGGTCATCTATACCGGCGATCTATCGACCAAGCGTGACTTCACCGACGTTCGCGATATGGTCCGCGGCTATCTGCTTGCCGCCCTGAAGGGCGAACCGGGCGAGGTCTACAACATCGCTTCCGGCAAAGCCTGGGTAATTAAGGATGTCCTCGACTATCTTATCTCCCTCTCCAAAGTCAAAAATATCAAGATCAAGAAAGATCCCAAACGGCTGCGTCCCTCAGACGTACCAATTCTTTTGGGAGACTACTCCAAGTTCCACGACACCACCGGTTGGCAACCGGAAATCTCCTTCAAGAAAACCCTGCGCGACACGCTCAACTACTGGCGCCGACGAGTCTAATAAATCACTTGAGCTAAAGTTTCAACCCCCACCGCGTATTTAGACATTTTGGAGAGAACCAAGGGTAAATCTTGGACCACTGCTTGAGCCCTTATTTCCTGGCCAGGTTGGTACTTAATTTCCACCACCGTTCGCGGATCGTTTAAAGAATAACCTGTTTGGTAAAAATAATCGGTGTATTTTAAATCGGAATCGATTGTTAATCTTACTTTTTGATCGGCGCTCAGGTAATACTCTCTTGTGTAAGAGGTAAGGAGAGTGGGCACTAGGGTTTCCAGAAAGGTCGCCATTTCAATCGGAGCTTGTTTACCAATTTCCTCAATGTCAAAGCATATCTTTTTTATGGGAACAACTTTTTTATAACCCAACTCGCCATTTTTAATCTTAAATTCCAATTGGCCGGTCTTAATCTGCTTGGCCTCGGTCTGGTACCAACGAAACCTGGGTTTAATTCGGTGGTAGTCGCCATCAAGCGACGCTTGATAGAACTTAAGAGTGGGGGAATCAAAGTACAAAGAGTTGACCCGTCGCTGAGGATGGGCTTGATAAAATCCAGCCGGATGGCTGGAAACGAAACTTCGGATATCCGTCAAATCCGAGTTTTCGACCAAATATTTTTTCTCGTAGCGAGAAGCCGTTCTTTTACTCACCATAAAGCGAAACCGCTACATTTTGGTAATTATCCGGCAAGACGACATCGTTTCTGGTAATTCGGGAACCGGTTTCGACCACAAAAGGAACCTGAATATTGCTTAGCCCAAGCCCCCAGGCATAAATTGAGGCGGGTCCAAACTCCGGCTTCTTTTGATATACCGAGAGACCAAACTGGGAGTCACTGATTGTCAGCAATTTAATTTCCACATATGACAGGTCTTTACTTGCCACCCCGGTGCGTGATGCGGAAATGGTGGAGTCTTGCAAAACGACCCTACTTGATTCGCCCGCGCTGATCCCTTTGTCGCCCGCGCCGGTAATCGTAACGTTTTTAATCGTCACCCTGGAAACTGAAAGGTCGACGGCATCATTGGCCGGCTTTGTGAAATGAGAATCGGTAATTTCTCCGTCGCCAAAGTCAACGTCCAGAGCATCCCCTCCTGCGCGATCAAAACCGGTCGTGGTAATCTCAAAAGAAGTGTTAATGATATTGAGCGAGTCCTCGGCCTGGTTATTGACAAAACTAGTATGAGCCACCTTTACCGGCGATTTATAAAAAGTTACCGCACCGGTAACGTTAGTTCCGGAGGTGTCGATGAAAGATAAGTTTTCGAAGACCGTATATGAAATGTTGGATTTTTGTTCAGCATCAAGTACCAGGAGTCCCTGTCCACTCCCGTCAGAAGAATAGATCTTGATCGGTTGGCCCTCTATACCTTCAAAGTTAACTGGGCTATGAGAAACTATACCTGCCTTTTTGGTCAGATTGAGTTTGGTGCCCGGTGCAATAAACAAAGAATAACCGCGCCCGATCACCAGGTCCGTCGTCAGATTCCAGTTCCCGGGCGGAATCAAGTACCGCCGGTTGGCCATGTCAAACTTAAGAAAGGTCGGGAAGTTTGAGCCTTGAGCAAATCTGGCAGAACGAGTTTGAATCGTCCAACTTTCCGTTTGGATTTGGTCAGATTCCTCTGAACCAAGAAAGTTATAAGTGATGGTCAGGGGCGGTGTTGCCGTTGTTTCCAGTCGGAGTATAACCGGAGCCATTGTTTTTCGGTGACTCGCTGGGGAGATAAACAGCGGTCTGCTTGGGTTAAACACCACCCGGCCTTGTCCGTCTTTGACACTGGTTACTTCCAGCGGCAGTTCTTGGGTCGAAAAAATCTCCAATTGGCGACTATCGGTGACAAAAGCGCGCACTGCCGGCGTTGCCGCCAGTTTCCTGCGCCCAAAGTCTTGATTGGCATAAAAATTGGCTGTTGGCAGTTCATAAAGACTTTCCCGTCGGAGGATCTGGACAAAACGATCAAGATCAGCCCGGGTCACTTTGAGAAAATCAGCCAGATACTCCGGTGCTGAAAAAAGCCTCAGTTTTTTGAGGTAAGCTTTTTGAAAGACGGGCTCCTTCAAAATCCCCGTCATCTCGTAACTTTCTTGAGGAGCGTCGAGGCTTAGGTAGGTGATTCTTTCTCCTGCCCCGGCATCAAAAGCGATCGGCTCAATTAGACCGGTAAGTGGATTCGGATAGAAGCGAAGATTGTGCCAAACCAGACCGTGCCGGACGCCAAAAATATCCGCCAGGGCAAAAAAGGTGGCCCATTGCTCTAAATCAAAAACTGTTTCCGCCGCTAACGATCCGGACCGATATCCCCGGAGCAGAAACTCTGCTTGTTGAAACTGGCTTAATAATTTGGAATCGGCCAGAGTTTTTGAGAGACGAAATGGCTCAATCAGGCTTTGGTAGAACAGACCGCCGCTCGACTCGGGTGTGAAACCGTAGTTAACGCCGTTTTCCCAAAATTGAGTCTCGGAAAACTTAAGGATCGGCGCCTCCCGACGCTGGTTGTTTTCCAAGAGTTCCTTGGAGAAATGCTCCTCCAGGGCGTAAATACCCTTATGGTCGCCATTGATCGAAACATCAATCAATTCGAAACGCAGAGCAATTAAACCTTCTTTTTTTATCGCTTGCAAGAAAAGCCACTCATTCGCCTGGCCGCGGGTTATCGGGTCTTGAATCGAGAAGTAGCGCATCCCCATAAAACTGTTGTTGTCCTTAACATCGATCCGAAACGACCACTTATCGCCCTCCAGGTGATCGGTCCAGTCTCCCTTCAGGCGCAGCTTGACAGGAATCTTTTGGTTACGGTAGTCGATTGTGGCGGTCACAAAGTCCTCGTCACTGGTGATCAATACACCCTGTTCAAGCGCTTCCAAACGCTTCCGTTCAATTTTTTGAAGATCAACGAAAGCAATATTAATGTTTATTTTGTTCGGTGGCGGTGTCAATAAACGATGGTAGGTTGTCACCCTAAACTGGTTAAGCTGTTGCGTCAGAACCTGCCAAGGTCCTCGAAACCCTTTTTTTCCGATTATCAAACCTAGAGCAAAGATGATGGGCATAAGACCGAAGATAACCAGACCAAGTTTCATCAGGGAAAGTTTCTTGACTATGCGGGATTTAGTTGGAATGATCATCGGGCAATTCCGGAAGAGTCAACCATTAAAAGGTGTGCTTCCGGATATTTTTTCCGAAAATTTGCCAGAAACTGTTTGAGTTGTTGCGGGTCGTTGAGCTCAACCAAACATCCCAGATGAAGCTCTGACTTAGTCTCTTCAACCCGGCGCAGATCGAGTGAGACCAGATTTTCTTTTAGCATCTCCATCAACTCGGCCAAATCAAATTTTTTCTTTTTATTCAATTTTATGGTGAGATACAGATTCTCCTTCTTTTGAGGCAAGCGAAGTAAATGAAGTAGAAAGAGAACGGCCAAAATGGTAAGGAACGAGACGATCGTTACCGCGGTCTGATTGGCCCCAAAGCCCAAGCCGAGGGCGATCGCTAAAAAGAGAAAGCCGAGCTCTTCCGGTTCTTTGATTGCCGCCCTAAAGCGAACGATCGACAAAGCACCCACCAAGCCCAAAGAAAGCGCCAACGAGGATTTAATAATTGTGATAACTAAAGCCGTTGTTACCGCGACGATGACAAAATTTCTCGCCAACCTCGATCGGTTGGAAAGTGACTGACCGAAGCGAACAAAAAACCAACCTAAAATGAGCGAAAAGAAAGCCGAGAGCAGGATATCGGCGACTACCAGTACCAGAGGCACTTCGATGGGAATAATCGCCAAAGCCTGGGCCAATTTGTTCATGAGCGGATTATATCAAATCGAACCGGTTTAGCCCGGTTTTCATTGTTTTTCGTTAAAGAACTTTTGCCTGATTTTGTCATGAAGAACCGCCCCAAGATACCAGAGAGCCTCTCGGGGATGGGTCAGACAGTAAATCAAACGGCTCTTACAATTAGGTGCCAAAAAAACTCGCTCGCTTTTAACCAGTTCTTCACCAATCTTAATCCGCAGCACTACCGAAACCGGCGTCTCGGCATTCAGATCGATTATTTGGTCAAAGCGGTCAATTCCATCGGCGGTTTGGTTGGAAACGGAGACAGAAGGTTCTGTCTCCAAGCTGATCGATTCTTCGGCCAGCACCGGCAGACCAAACTTATCCTTGGGGATCAAAATCAATCGCACCGGATTACGTCCGGCGACGGCATACCGGTTGTGAACATAAATCACCGTTTTCTCTTTATCAACCGGCCGTGGCCTTCTTTCCGGAAAAACAAAGGGGTACTGAGTTTGTCTTGCAGTAACGACCTTCTCCGGGTCGATGAAGAAACTCATCATGCACCGTTTGGATTGGCAGTTAACATCCAGAGCCTGGCTTGGGCCGTTCTCGGTCTCCCAATTGAGCGCCAAACCGCCCGGAAACGATTTAAACTGAATCGGATGGTTTTCGGGGTTCTCACTTCGATAACCAAAGTCTCCTTGTTCGACTCCCTCGAAGACGATTGTTTCTTCTCCGAAAATAATCTTGACCTCGCCCTCATTTGTTGGATAGGTTAAAAAGATCTCCCCGTTCGGCTGCCTTCCCCAGTTTATTTGCCCGCCTGTCATTTTATTTGTTAGGGTCAAGCGCGTCGCCAGTGCCGACAAATCGTTCCTGGGTGAGGTCAAAGACGGAGCCGGTGGTGGCGGGCCGAACAATTTCAGCCAAAATGACCGCTTGGGTGTTTCCCTTTGTTGGTTAAGTGAAGCATCAATTAAATAGGGAGTCAGCCAGTATCCCTCTTTCGCCGCCGGATAATCGGCGTAAGGATCAACTAACTCCGGGTGATAAACCCGGAGGTCGGTGATAGACAAGGTTCCTTCAACCACCAATAATCTGACCCGGTAACGAGGGCTGGTGATCCAAACCGCTTGGGCATCATTCCGATCGGTCAAGTCCCTTCCGGCATAGACGGTGAGTTTTGCCTCTTTCCATGTTTGGTTCAGGTCGTCGATTGATGGAAAAGTAATTTGGCCGTTTTGGCGAAGTTGTTTTATGTATAAAAGCTGTTGGCGAAACTCATCCTGGTATTTGCTCTCCATTGAGTTTTCCAGACCCAGGAGGGCAAACCCGGTTCGCCCCGGTTGATTAAAAAGGGCTTGATCGAGTAGATCCTTGAAGTAAGCAAAAGTTTTATTACTGGTCAGATAATCATTAGGTTGGGAAGTAAAACCGCTCGAAGTGTCCCCGTAGTTTCTCAAGGGATCCGTGACGGCTTGACGAAGAATAAAAAGCGGACTTGGCTTAGCGTAATCCGGGATCATAATCCACGCGGTGCTAGCGGGATAAGGATAATGGGGCGGCCCGCCATAAAGGTGATAAGTATCGGTCCCCCATTGCTCCCTGGTGATTAAATGGGCTTTGACGTGATATCGTTGCTGGAGATAGTTGGCCGTGGGAGTATCGATCATCCAACTGCTGGATAATTGAGGGTAGAAACCATATTCTTGGTGAAAGCGACTAAAGAACTGGTCAACCAATTTTTTTCTGTCCTCCGGTCGATAGCCAATCGTAAAAGCATTTTGAGCTTCTTGCCAGTCATCTTTGTCAGCCTGAAAATTTACCTGAGCGTCCCGCGCCAGAGAAGGAAGGACTTCTAATAAAGCCCCGACTTTAATAATTCCAGCCGGGGCGTTGAGAGCCTCTTTTATAACCTTTGTGTACCGGGAATCGTTCAAAGCGTCATAGCGGAGGACAAAATAGGCCGGGATCTGATTCTCCTGGTGAATCTTTAATTGTTGCTGGAGATTATCAAGCGACCCGGGTTGGCAGCACTCCTCGCCCCTGGTTTGATTAATGACCAGGACTTGAGCCGGCGGCCGATTGTCAGTCGCCAGGACAAGGCCGGGGAAATAGAGGAAAATAGCCAAAGCGAAAGTTAACCAGAAAAAAAGTTTTGGCATATGAGGTAATATATCATTCAATTATGAAGCTCTCCATCATCACCCCCTCATATAACCAGGCCCGGTTTCTCGAGCAGCCCATCAAGTCAGTCGTTTCTCAACCCGGACGCTTTGACTTGGAGTACTTGATCATGGATGGTGGCTCGACCGACAGCTCGGTGGCCATCATCAAAAAATACGCCCAATAATTTCCTAAAGTCATTAAGTGGCAATCAAAAATGCCAAGAGGAAAAATTAATAAGTCAGCCATCCGGTCGCTTATCACAGGTGTTTGTACCAAATTCCGCCGAACAACCAGTTGGAAACCACTGATACCTTTCAAACAAACCCTCCCCGACACTCTCAATTACTGGCGTGAACGAGTTTGATCTGCTAAAGCCATAAAACGTTTAACTACAATAAAATGTAGTGGTACAGCAACCATTAAGCAGAGGAGGAAAAAAATACCAAAACTACGGTAGCGAATGGGGTAAAAATCCAATACCATTCCGTGGATCAGATATAGCTCATATGATATTTTTCCTATATTGATCAGGAGAGGAATTGATAGCAATTTGACAAAATGCGCCGAAAATTTATTTGTGGCCTGTCCTGCCCAAATAAGACCCGCTGTGCCTAACGCCACCAACGGATAGCCCAGAGTATTTGTCAGATAATCTCCTTTCTGAAACTTCAACAGACTGAAGACAATTATCCCAATTGATAATGCAAACAAGACGTGAGATTGTTTCGTCATAGAATCAAATATCTTTTTCCGTTTTATTTCAAGTAATGCCAATAGACACCCTATGTAGAGACTATCAAATCGGGTAAAGGTGAACATATACGCAGAACGGCTTCCCTGCAATACGGCAACTCGTATATACAAAGGATAAAAAAATATGAGTAAGAAAAAAAACCATTTAATCCTTGTTTGTTTTCTAATTAACCATAATAGTAGCGGTGGCCAGGTTAAATAAAACCACTCTTCAACTCGGATCGACCACAAAACTGCTAGAGCATAACTAAACCAAGACGCATCTGTTTGTATCTGGGGAATATTAATATATTGCCAAAAAAATCTTGTGGTAAAAGTTAGATAGTTGATTATCTCCGGTAATGCACCCCAAAACACACTCTTCTTGAAAATAAAAAAGAGTAGATAATCGGTGAATAACACTAAAAAATATGCGGGCCAAATCCGCAACATCCGTTTTTTTAGATACTGCCATATCAAGAAACTTTGACCCTCCTCTTTCAAAAGAATGTTTCTTGTTATCAAGTAACCACTTAAGGTGAAAAACAAATCTACCCCCAACCAGCCGTTAGGCAACCAGTTCGAGTTCCAATGATGAACCATTACCATTAGTACAGCTATTGCCCTAATTCCATCAAGGAAAGTAATATATGATGGTGGTGGTTTGCGCACAATCATTCAATGTTGATACTATAATCAGTCAATGAGATTTTCTATCATAACTCCCTCATACAATCAAGCCAAGTTTCTGGTGCAAACGATCCACTCTGTCATTTCCCAAAGAAAGTATCTGAAGGAATATCTTATCTTCGACGGTGGTTCAACTGACGGATCGGTCAAGATCATCAAAAAGTATGCTAAGAAGTATCCGACAATCATCAAATGGCAATCTAAAAAAGATAATGGTCAGGTTGACGCCATTAATCAGGGGTTAAAAATGGCGTCCGGCGACATCGTCGCCTACCTCAACTCTGACGATTACTATCTACCTGGATCATTATCGAAAGTAGCGGAATACTTCGCCAGTCACCCCAATTGTCGCTGGTTGGTCGGGGACTGCGGCATCAGTCAAAAAAGTCTGGAATGGACTTTTTTTATCAAACATCTCTGGCCGATTGACTGGCACCCGATTTTCTTACAAATCTTCAACACCGCCAATCAGCCGGCCGTTTTTCTCCACCGCAGTTTAGTTAGAAAAGTCGGCTCTTTTAACCCCAAGTACCATTACGCTTTTGACTACGACTATTGGCTCCGCTGTCTCAAGTACGCTCTCCCTCACCGACTGCATCGAAAACTAGCCGTCTTTAGAATTCACCACCTCTCCAAAGGCAACACCGGTTTCAAAAAACAATTCCAAGAAGACTATCAAATTATTAGTAGTTTCTCTAGTAGCCTCCTTATTTTTCTCCACAGACTAATCAAGAACATTGTTGTCTCTATCTATAAGTTTCAAAAATAAACCTATCTTATTCTTATTTGACAGCACGTTGGACAAACAATAAACTGACATAAGATTAAAAGAAACATTCGGAAAGGGGGTGAGTTTTAGTGAAAACAAAAATATTTCAGGCGGCGATAATTGGTTTAATGGCTGCTTTGGGGCTGTACTTCAGACCTCAAATAGCCGAGGCCCTTAGTTTATCAGTTGTTGGCTGGGGTGAAACCAACTCAGTAACAACCGACATGGTGGTGGATGGAAGTGTGACTGATGCCAAGATCGCCAATAACGCTTCAGAAACAAATAGAATCCAAAGCTGGGCAAGTGGCACTGTCTACAACATAGACGCCTCGTCTGGTATTTCTGGAAGTTTAACGGTCGATCCTTCGATAAGCGTCACTGTTCCAAGCGGGAAAGCCTACTACTATCTACTCAAATATGAAGGGTCTTTCTACTATTCATATGACCAGCGACGTAGCGGCGAAGATAGATTTAAGGCCGATTTACAAGTGACACCTCTCTCTGGGACTACATCGATAGGTGATTCTACTTTGACTGTCAAAACAGGGGCCAGAGTTGATTGGTCTGCCCTAGGGTTGAATAGCTATTGGGCGTCGCCTTCTCAGGCAACTTGGGTAGTCAGATTGACAGAAGGAACACACAATTTGAAATTCAAGAATGATTTGAACACGGATGGCACAATGGACTGGGGACATATAGAACACCAAAGAGTGCAAGTAATGAGAATTCCATAGTCTGATTGTGTGTAAGCAAATAACAAACACCCCAATTTGGGGTGTTTGCGTGAAAAACTAAAAATTACCATCTTGCATTTTATTATTTCGAAGATTACCATCCTAATTTATAACCTTCTCAAGACATGACCAACCTAAGGAATAAAGAGATCTACATCAGCGGCGGCAATGGTTTTTTAGGCAGTCACTTGGTCGATCGACTCGTCAGCGAAGGTATTTCGAGGGAACAAATTGATACTCCCCGGTCAAGCTGGTTAGATCTGCGCCGTTTTGACCATGCTGTTGAGGCGGTTTCTGGCAAAAAGGTGATTTTTCATCTTGCCGGCAACGTCGGCGGCATCGGCTATAACCAGGAACATCCGGGCACGCTTTTCTACGACAATCTGATGATGGGTGTTAATCTCATCGAAGCTTGTCGTCAGAATGGGGGAGTGGAGAAACTTATTCTCGTTGGCACCATTTGCAGTTATCCTAAATTTACCGAACTACCTTTCCGGGAAGAAAATCTCTGGCACGGTTTTCCCGAAGAAACGAACGCGCCGTACGGTATTGCCAAAAAAGCGCTACTCATGATGGCCCAGGCCTACCAGCAGGAGTTTGGTCTCAACTCGATCTATCTTCTTCCGGTCAATCTCTATGGCCCGCGTGATCATTTTGATCCGCGTGTCAGCCACGTCATCCCGGCCCTGATCAAAAAATTCGTCGAGGCCCGAGAGAAGAAAGCCAAAGAGATGACCGCATGGGGCACCGGCCGGGCTACCCGCGAATTTCTCTATGTCGAGGACGCCGCCGACGGTATTACTCTGGCGGCCCAGGATCTTAACGAGCTCACCCCGGTTAATCTCGGCTCCGGCATGGAAATCAGTATCCTGGAATTAACCGAACTGATTGCTGATTTAACCGGTTATGACGGCCAAATCGTTTGGGATACGACTAAGCCCGATGGTCAGCCCCGCCGCCGCCTGGACACCACCAAGGCCAAAGAACTCTTCGGCTTTGAAGCCAAGACAGACTTTAAGGCTGGTCTAAAAGCGACGATCGAATGGTACCGGAAGACTCTGCCTTCCAGTACAACATAAGCCCGTCAAAAAGCTCTGAAATGATAATCACCCAAACCCCTTTGCGTATCAGTCTCTTCGGAGGAGGCAGTGATCTGCCTGGTTACTACGCTCGATATGGCGGCCGTGTCCTCACTACCGCAATAGACAAATATATCTACTGTATTGTTAAGAAACGTTTTGACGATAAAATCTATATTAACTACTCTCAAAAGGAAATAGTCGATTCCGTTGATCAAATTAAACACGACCTGGTCAGGGAAGCGATGAAACTGGTCGGAATCGACTCTGGCATAGAGATCTCCTTTCTTGCCGACATTCCCTCAGGGGGATCTGGTTTAGGCTCCTCTAGTAGCGTAACCGTCGGAGTATTGAATGCTCTTTACCTTTATCTGGGCCAAGCAATGGATGCTGATCATTTGGCCCAGCTAGCCTGTCAAATTGAAATTGATTTGTTGAATAAACCCATTGGTGTTCAAGATCAATATATAGCCGCCTTTGGCGGCACACGGCTTATTGAATTTGATTCGAGCGGTATTCATGTTCATCAACCCATCACCTCTCCTGAAATTCTGGAAGACTTAACCAGTCATCTTATGGTTTTCTTCACTGGAATTACCCGAGACTCTTCTTCAGTGCTTGATGAACAACAACAAAAAATTTCCCGCAATCAACCGCTTATTCAGCAGATGACAGACCAGGCAAGTGAGGGATATAAGCTGCTTCAAGAAGGAGAAATTAAAAAACTAGGCCACCTCCTCAATGAAACCTGGCTACTAAAGAAAAAACTCTCTAGTAAAGTCAGCAACCCGTTAATTGATCGAATGTATAAAAGGGCAATTGTTGCTGGAGCATGGGGTGGTAAAATTTCTGGAGCCGGTAACGGAGGTTTTCTGACCCTGCTTGTTCCCGGACATAAACGTAAGACAGTTCGTCAAGCTCTGTCAAAATATAAACAACTACCCATCATCCTTTCTCAAGATGGCACCAAAGCCATTTTTAATATTCGCCGTTAACATCGATGGTTACCATAAACAAACCCCTAATTACGGTCATCATCCCCAGTCTTAATCGGCATGAACTCTTGCTTAAGAGCATTAGATCAGTGTTCAGCCAGGAAGGCATAAAACGGCGAACTAAAATAATAGTAGTCGATGAAGCCTCAACCCCACCATTAAATAAATTCCTTCAGAACAGACTCTCGAAAACAGAATGGAACAGGGTAAAAGTAATAAGAAATAACCGGGCCCTTGGCCCTTCATTGGCTAGAACCATTGGCTTAAAATATGCCAATAGTCCTTATATAGCCTTTTTAGACTCTGACGACTTTTGGATGAAAAATTTCCTACAATTGTGCTTAACCCGATTAAACAAGAATGATAAGGATATCATTACCACCTCTGGCCGGCCGATCTTTTGGGGGAGTATTCCCTTCTTGACAAAGCTAAATTATTTATCGGTTAGCTATGCTAGGTATCTAGTGTTGTTAACCATTTATTTTTTAAACGACAAAAGGCTTCCTTATTCCCTTCTCTATTTTTTGCGACTCTCCAGCATGGTCTTTACCCGACGCGCGATTGGTAAAGCGAAATTTGTCATGGCTTATCGCACAGCCGAAGATTGGAAGTTTATCTGGGACTGTATCAAGCTCAACAAACCCTCGATCTACATCTTGCCCAGGCAGCTTGTTCAGTTTTCATATAGTTATCAATCAGAGTCAATTCGGCGAAAACATTACTGGGGGTATTACTACAAATTAATTGACGAATTGCCTAAAAAAATTAGACAAAGTTTTGGTATTCGGCTGTTTAAGAAATACACTGACTTGTCCGTCAATCTCAATCATTCAAAAAAACACTTACACTATTACCCGAAAACGGATTAATTTTTGAGTATCCATAAATGACTTTGCCCCAAATCAAAAAACGGCCAAATTCTAAGCAATTTTTTCTCAGCCGATTGTTGTTTCTGTAAGTTTCGTACAACAGAAAAAAACCGTCTCTCAGTTTTTTTAATGATCGTTAAAAATCCTGGTAGCTCAGGAATAAAAGGAAAGACATAAAGAGGCCTTTGGTATAACACCCGAAGCTTTTTGGAGAAAATATATTGCCAGTCTTTTGGTGAGTGATAATGTAGATGGGAGGCATGAGAAACTCCCATCAGATTTAGTAAAAATTGTTTGATGTATCTCAAAAGAGGTCCAAAAAATTTCCCTGCCAATAACCGATCATAACCGAACCAGTTGGGTACGGATATTAAGACTAATCCCCTGGGCTTGATCACGCGTTTAATTTCATTCAAAGCTTTTTGTGGATCACGAAGATGCTCCAATACCTCAAAACACATTATCAAATCAAACGTAGCATCTTTGAAAGGTAGCTTCTCTGCCACTGATACCTTAAAGCTCAGATTTTTATTATTCTTATGTTTTATATTCAATTTTTCCACAGCTATTTCAGAAATATCTACCCCTATGGTATCAGCGCCCAATTTAGCTGCCATTTCCGCAAATATGCCACTACCACACCCCAAGTCTAAAACCTTGGGGCGCCTGGGCAGTTCGTGCCATCTCTTCGATAACTCCTCTTTTACAACCATCTTTCTGGCCATATCCAAAGGGTCAAACTCCCCATCCAACGACTTTTCGGTCCACGAATATGCCTTTTTGTCGTTGTAAAAATGTCTTAACTGACTGGGTGAAGGTAGGGGGTGTTTCATCTTGCGTTGAATGTTACTCTATCATAGAATCTCTCCATGGCAAAAAATAGATTAAAGCCTCGTCAACGCAACTTATTTCTTGGTACTTTTTTTCTGACCGTCATGCTGTCGGTCTTTTCCGTTGCCCTTTCTATTTTGCCCGTAATCACAAACGCCCCTCAGGGCATCTTCTTCGGTATGGACCCCGACGCGGTCTACGTTGCCAATGCGCTTTCGTATATCAAATCACATCAGATACAGTTCATGGGCCATCCTGGTACGCCAACAATTTTGCTTATCGCCTATAGTTTCACACCCCTCCGTCTTTTCGCCAAATATATTATTCATCAACCGTTTATCGACTGGGCCTTCTTGCACTATCACGCCATTTTCACTTATGCTCGCCTGTTTCAAGCCCTTGTTTTTGGAGTATCTGTGTTTATTTTTCTGACCGCAGTGCATCATCTTTCCCGATCACGGTTAGCCGTCATTTTCGCCTGGGTAGCATTGATGGCCTTTAGACCGGTTCCTTTCTTGGGGTCAGTTATCGCCCCAGAAACTCTTTCAGTCGCCCTGGTGAGCCTTTGGCTTCTTGGCTTTTCCCTTTTTCTCACCAAACGTTTCTCCGCTCTCTTGTTGATCTTGTCATTTTTAGCTGGTCTGGCTGTGGCAAATAAAACCACCAATATAACCTTGGTATTAGCCTCACTTACACTCTGTGTGTTACGCTTCCGTCGTTACCCACTATTCTCCAAGTTAGTCCATCTATTTCTTAACGCTTTGATTGTTTCGATTGGATTTTTAGGTGGTATTTGGCCGATTCACAATACAATTATTCAAATTCTAAAATTAAACTTCGACTTTGCTAGTCACACGGGTATTCATGGTGGCGGCAGTCAAACATTTATTGATTTCTCGCTGTTTTTATCAAACACCAGAGCTTTTCACCAGCAGGGCCCATTTATTCTCCCTCTATTGATTATCGGGCTTTTGCTTGTCGTTTTTCACTTACGCTTCACCAAAAAACTTTCAACAGAAATTCCACTTCTTTATCTAGTTACCTTGCCGGTATTTATTGTTTTCCTCAAATTTAATCTCTTTCACTACGAGCTCGCAAACTATCTGATTTTCATCTTTTTGATCAGCACTTATCTCGCTACCCATCTTAAGCCGTCACTTATTTTCTTTAGCCTTTTTATCCTGTGGTATTTGCCCATAAGTACCCAGTCATATTTTCGCGGTATAAATATTCAAGTCAACCAAGCAGTGGCTCTCGAAAGTTATATTAAGGATCATCCTCCCAAGATTGCTACTGCCTGGGTCTGGGGTTTGGCCCGTGATTTTGCCTATATCTGGGCCCGTGATTGGACTGGAGGTTTATTTGACTCCCAAATAAAAAGGTACCGTCCCGACCTTCTTGAAGTTAAATCTGATTTTCAAAAGATAAATCTCAACAAATATGACCAAAAGAAAGTTTTTGACGTTTGCTGGGACCAGTTATATCTTCAACAAGATTTAGTGCCAAAATTTACAGCTTTGTACCCAGATCGTATCCTAACTGTCGGATCAATACCAAACACCCGCATGGCCGTAATCAGTTCCGCTCATTGCCCACCTTCTCCAACTCAATAGTCATAAACATCCCCAGTTGCCACCGCCATCGCGCAAGAAAGGCCTCTAATTGCCTTATAACAGGATAAAAAGATGTCGGTAACATTTGGGGGAAAGATAAACCACCCGACAAAATGTAAAGCAATGGTGTCTGGGGCTCCACTTTAACTATTATTAACCCCGGAAATAGCCGAGAAAATCTCTTTCGATCACGGACAAAAATGATCCAAGGGAGGGCGATATTTGAATCAGACAATCTATCCTGTCCGTCAACTTTCCAATCAGCTTGAGGATCGAAGACCTCCTTGTGGAAGCGATAAATAATTCTCGACCACCAGGTATTGGCTGGTTCAATCATCACCACCCTGCCTCCGGATTTTAAGCACCGGTTCATTTCGGCAAAAGCCTTCCGAACATCTTTAACGTGATGAAGAGTGTTTAATAAGTAAAAAGCCGCTACTTCCTTATTTCCAAACGGCATTTTTTCGGCAAAAAAAACCATATCTATGTCTTCGCCGTGCATCACGTCTGAAGTGATTACGTCAGGAATGATCTTCTTTATAAAGCCAGCCCCAGATCCCATTTCTACTTTTTTTCCGCGTGGTACAGTAACACGCTTCATTTGGCCGTAAAAATCACAGTAAAGCCTATTTAGCCAATCCTTTCGATTAATCAACAGTCGATGCTCTTCCAAAGTATTGTTATCATCAGATCCCGGTTCTCTTTTTGGCATCACCATAGTATACATATTAATTCTTGATACCAGTAGAGTATGTTACTATATGCCTGTGAAGATTTTAATTACCGGCGGATCAGGTTATAAGGGTGTCAAACTCAGCCAAGCCCTCCTTCGACTAGGCCACCGCGTCACCAATCTCGATGGTTTCCTCTACGGCTATGAACCCATCTTTGGGTTAGTTCCTCATAAAAACTATTCCGTTATTAAAAAAGACATTCGCGGTCTAATCAAAAGTGACCTTGCACCTTACGATGTAATCTATCACCTCGCTGGAATCAGTAGTTATCCGGCGTGTGAAGCAAATCCAAATGCGGCACAATTAATCAACGTCAATGCCACCAGAAGACTAACCAAACTTCTTTCACCCCGACAACTTGCAATTTATGCTTCCACCACCACCTTTTATGGATATTCGGATGAAATTCTTGATGAAGACAGCAAGGTTAATCCCATTAGTCTCTATAGCATCACCAAGTACAAGGCCGAACAAGCAGTCATGCAGCACCCCAACGCGATCTCTCTCCGTTTTGCTAGTCTGTTTGGCACTAGCCCGAGGATGCGCAACGACTTAATGGTCCACGACTTTGTCCACCGAGCTATTGCTGATCGGTCACTTGTCCTATTTGATCCGAACAGCATCAGAACCTTTCTGCACGTTGACGATGCGATTCGGGCCTACCTTATGCCCCTTAAGCATCCGAAAATGAAAAACCAAATCTTCAATGTTGGTGATAACAGACTCAATTTTTCCAAAACCCAATTAGCCCAAAAGATCAGAAAATACGTCAAATTTGAAATCATCAATAGCGTTCTCGGCGATCGGGATGCTCGGGACTGTACCATCAGTTATCGCAAATTGCACCGCCTCGGTTTTAGAGCTAAAGTCGGCATTGACCAGGGGATCAAAGAGCTCATCAAAGTTTATTCTTTTTATCGACCACATTCTCTACTTGAAACTGTATAAATACTGAGACATAATTGCCGCCATGCTGCTGCATAAGTATTACCATAAGCAAGTCGGGCGGACATTTCGTTTTCTTATTCCATCCCACAAGAAAATTCTCCTATTGGGTTCATTGGACGGCAGTTTACTAAAGCAATTATCGCCAATGGTTGGTGTGGGCATTGAACCTGATTCAAAACTTTGCGGTTTGTCACAAAAAAAATTCCCCAGCTTTAGCTTTTACAACCACGACTTTCACAAATTTAATGTCGAGGGTGAATTTGACTACATCATCCTCAATGGAGCCTTGGGTAAAACCAGTGATATCTGCCAACTACTTAATCGACTCCAGAAAAACTGTCATGCCTCCACCCGTCTTCTGATCTACCAGCATAATCACCTTTGGCAACTTCTTCTCAGTTTGGCTGAACGGTTTAAATTGAAACGCCAGGAAGGAATAAATAACTGGCTTTCCGTTTCTGATGTTGCTACCTATCTCAAAGCTGCCGGTTTTGAGCAAACCCGCATCTTTCGGCGCAACCTCTTTCCTCTTTTCTTGGGAGGTCTCGGTAAATTAGTTAACGATATTGCAATCGCTATTCCTTTCTTTGATCGCTTGAAACTCGATCAATATATCCTCGCCCGTCCGCAAAACAACTTAATTATCCGATATCCCAAGTCGCCCAGCTTAACTATTTGCCTTACCGTCCGAGACGAAGAGAAAAACATCGAGATGATTACCAAAGCCTTACCCCAAGTTTGCACCGATCAGGAAATAATCTTTGTCGAAGGCAATTCTCACGACCAAACCAGGCTAGAGATCAAACGGATGATCAAAAAGTACCCCGGAAAAAACATTCGTCTCATCATCCAGCCAGGCAAGGGTCAAGGGGATGCGATCAGAACCGGTTTCAAAAAAGCTATGGGGGACATCATCATCCTCTATGAAGGCGATGGAACCTCTGACCCAAGCGACCTGAAATATGTTTACCAAACCATGAAAAAAGGGTATTTTGAATTTATCGAAGGCAGTCGCTTTGTTTACCCCCTCAATTCCCAGATTATGCCCATTATCAATCAATTGGGGAATATTTTCTTTGCCAGATGGTTCTCATTTTTCCTCAATCAACGGACTACAGACGTATTAAGCGGCATCAAAGCCATAAACCGGCAAGACTATCAACAGGTTTTTGACTACTGGGATACCCTTCCCATTACCGATCCTTTTGGGGACTTTAATTTATTGTATGGAGCCGCTAGAATGGGTCTTCAGTTTGGCGAAGTACCGATAAAATACTATCCTCGAGTTCATGGAAAATCAAAAACCAAACCCTTTTATCACGGTACCTATCTTCTGCGGATGGCTCTCCATGGTTACAATATCTTTCGCTCATACTAATAATCAACCTTCCTCAACAAAATGAAGGTTCCCCAATTTCAACCTTGGGTCGGTCAGGAAGAATATGCCGCCATTCGAGAATGCTTCGACCTCAATTGGATTACCGAGGGACCCCAAAGCACCAAGTTTGCCCAAGAACTGCTCGAACTAATCGGTGCCAAATATGGCGTATTTGCCCCCAATGGTACTTTGGCGCTCTATCTTGGTCTTCGTGCTCTAAGCATCGGCCCGGGTGATGAGGTTCTCGTTCCCGACTTTACGTTTATGGGTTCGGCATCCGCGGTGGAAATGACGGGCGCCACCCCCGTCTTTATCGATGTCAATCAAGAAAACTTTCAGGTTGATCTTGATAGTGCCGCTAAAGCCATCACCAAAAAAACCAAAGCCATCATGCCCGTCCATATCTACGGTACTATGGCTGAAATGGAACGGGTTCAGCAGTTTGCCAAAAAATATCAGCTCTTAATTATCGAAGATGCCGCCCAGGCCATCGGTGTTCGGCGTTATGGCCGACATGCTGGCACCTTCGGCGCCGTAGGCTGTTTTTCCTTCTTTGCTGATAAGACGATCACTACTGCCGAGGGTGGTTTTGTCGTCACCAACAGCAAAAGATTATATACAAGATTGCTTTTTCTGCGGAACCAAGGCCGGATAAACCGTGGCAGTTTTATTCATCCTCAAGTCGGCTACAATTTTCGAATGACCGACCTTCAAACCGCGGTCGGCCGCGTCCAACTTAAGAAACTCCCCCAGATTATCGAAAGAAAACATCAGATTCTTGCCCTCTACAAAAAGCATCTAAAAAACATTCCCGAAATAACCTTTTTCAGGCCACCACAGGGATCAGACTGGATTCCATTCAGGGTCGGCATCAGCTATCCGTACGCCACCGAGCTAATGGATTACCTGCGCCAAAAGGAAATCGAAACCCGGACTTACTTCTACCCGCTTCATCGACAACCGGCTTTTGCCTATCTTAAGAAACACCGAACTTATCACGACAAGGATTTTCCAGGAGCAGTAGCTGGTTACAATTATGGAATCTGCTTGCCGACTTTCCCCTTGCTATCAACAGAACAAATAAAACATATCTGCCGCTCCATCAAGGAGTTTATCAAGATAAAAAGACAACCCTTTTATCACTATTACGATACTATCTACGGTCAAAAGGATTATCAGTCCGAAACTGAACAGACGCTTGCTCTTGCCCGTGAACTTTTACACAGAAAGCCAACAAAGGTTTTGGAAGTTGGTTGCGGCACCGGCAGCCACACTCTTCAATTAGCCAAGCACATCCCCCATTTGGTCTCGATCGACATCGACCCCTCGATGGTCAAAATCGCCCAAAAGAAGATTAAGAATCAAAACAATGTAAGTCTTCTTTATAGTTCGGTCGAGAAACTTGCAGCAGATCAATTCGATTTAGTCCTGGCTCTTTTCAATGTCGTTACCTATATCCCAACCATGACTAAACTAATATCCTTTTTTGCCTCTATCGCCAGCAGACTGACACCAGGAGGTGTTTTTCTGTTCGACTGCTGGAATGGAATCGCCGCTATCGCCGATCCTCCGCGTAACCGGAATATTAGCCTTGTTAGTAATGGCAAAAAAATCGACTGTAAGCAAACCGCCACCACCAACTTAATCAGTCAACACACGCGACTGGCTTATGACCTTGTCGTCACCAGCGAAAGTAAAAAAGAACCAGAAGAACATGGTTACCTCTCTTTTAACCAAACCCTCTGGACCCCCATGCAAATTAGATCGGCACTCAAATCGGCTGGTCTCTCAGTCGTAAGGGATTGTACTTGGAAAAATTTGACCATTCCAGCTTCATCGAGTGATCGCCAGATCATCTTCTGTTGCCTCAAAAAGCCCTAAAACTCTTTCAAGAGACATTTTGGTATTTGGTCTATTGGTGAAGTCGGTTTCGTGCACCTCCAAAACAAATTTAATCCGCTTTCTCAAGCCCTCGCGGATCAAAATCATCAAATCGTTCTCGGGAATGTCTCCCTCAAACAGCTGGACGCCTTCTTCGAAAAACGACTCTTCCCCAAATAGCTCAGGGGACTTATAAAAACCCCGTGCATCGTTAACGTGCCAGATATCTCCGGGTTTAGTGTGCTCCAAAACTAATGAGGCAAATTCCATCGCCTCCCTCGCATGTTCAAGGTCCGAGGCGTATAGGCCATAGCGCGCTAAGAAGCTTTCTTGCTTCTTCGAAGTATATTTTTCGATTTCGAGAATAGTTCTTAAAGCGATGTATGAATGACAAATATCGATGGTAAGGTTGGCCCCCGCCTCTCTAAGTTTTTCAATTTCTCCTCTCCAAAAGAGCAACGGCCAGGGATTGATTAAATCTGGCCAATACCCGCCCCCACTATTATTAAGTAAACTTCGATCGTTTCTCGGTGTATCCCCAAATTCCGGAATCGGGGTAGTCTCTATCGCAATACGAACGCCGTGGTCCGCCCCAAAAGCTACCAACCCCTTTATTCTTTCGAGCACTCCTTCAAATGCTTTTTCCCAATGGGGTTCATTGGCCGCCCATGCCTCAAGGGCGACTAAAGTATTTAAATGCAAACTGATTGCTTTTCCAGAGGCTGGAGTTAACTCGCTGGGTAATTTTGCCATCATTTCGATTCCTCGTCTCACGTATTCCTCTGACCAATTGGGGTTCGTCAAGAAATTAAGTCTCTCCGAACCAGACAAGGGCATATTTGGGTGCATTCCAAATACCATTGGCCTGTCTGGTATGGGTTTTCCTAAAAAATAATCCAAGTTATCCAGTTGAAGCTGGATTTTTTCGGCGGATAAACCCGCTGGTCTAATAATTAGCATCAAACCAGTCTGGATACACTTCCGGCGAGCCGGCTCCAATAACTCAAAAGAGACCTTCAAATCAGCTAGTGATTCTGCCACCGCCGGAACATAAATTTCAGCTTTCATGGACAAATTATTCTAGCATCTGGAGCTTGATTTGGGGGTGGGTGGTGTTTATGATAGTGACATCCCCGACGATGAAGCAAAAACAACTCGCCTTTATCCCTGCAAGAGACTGGCCACTCGGCAAAATGACCAAGCTCTTAGCCGGCAAACCTCTTGTCTGGCATACTCTGGCAGCTGCCGCGGAGAGCAATTGTTTTTCTCGGATAGTCTTGTTTACCAACAGTCATGAAGTTGCACTGGTCGGTGAATCAATCTCGGACGAAGTGTTGGTAATAAGTAAACCAGATTACCTGGCCTCAAAACAGTCGACGGTTTGGAATAATTTATGGTATTTCTTAAACAGTGAACAAGCGGAAAGTATGGAATTTGATCGCATTGCCATGCTTTTACCTACTAGCCCCTTGCGGGGTCCAAGACAAATCCAAGAAGGACTGACACTATTGGATAAAAGCGTGAATTCTGTTATTGGGGTATCGAAAGAAGAATATTCGGCAGAAACACGACTAGTCATTAACGAAGAAGGATGGCTCGAGGATGTCGAGAGTCCTGAAATATTTGATAGTCAAAATATTAGTGCGGCTCCAAGCAATGAGTATTATTATCCAAACGGATCCTTATACGCCGCCTGGAGAACATCCCTGAGAAGACACGCCTCCTTTTTCAAGGGTCGAGTCCTGCCGTATGTCATGGATAAGGTTAGTTCTTGGCGGGTGACATCGGATGAGGATTTTAAATTAGCCGAATTGTTGCTATCAACCCGGTAGGTTTCTATGGACACAGCTAAAACCAAGCCGGTTTGGCTCGAGTCGCGGTTGTCCGAGATATATGTCATTGCCGAGGTTGGGATTAATCATAATGGTGATATGGCAACCGCCAAGAAATTGATTAGAGCTGCCGTGGAAGCCGGGGCCGATGCGGTGAAATTTCAATGCCGCAACTTAGAAAAAATTTACACGAAAGACGTTTGGAATGATTCAAAAAAAGCGGAACAAAACTCGCAGTATTTATTGAGTGAACTAAAAAAAGCCCACCTAACTTTTACAGACATCGAAAATTTATTCCATTATAGTCAACGCTTTAATGTTGACTGTCTGGTTACTCCTTTCGACTCTGACAGCGCCACTTTCCTAAATGACTTAGGGCTTGAAGCTTTTAAGATAGGTTCGCCAGACATGACCAACTTGCTATTGCTCAAACAAGTAGTTAGTTACGGTAAGCCAATTATCATATCCACAGGAATGAGCGGTGTTGACGAAATCAAACAAGTCGTAGATTTTTTGAAAAATAATCAGGCGGAATTTTGTCTCCTCCACTGTAACAGCACCTACCCCGCCTTTCCTCAGGACCTGAACTTACGTATGATCCCAAAAATGAAACAGGATTATGGCGTGCCTGTTGGCTATTCCGGTCACGAGCGAGGGTTTGTCCCGACCTTGGCGGCGGTGGCAATGGGAGCGCAGGTCGTGGAACGTCACATAACTTTAGATCGGACTCAGACCGGACCTGACCACAACGCGTCTTTGGCCCCCGATGAGTTCAAGAATATGGTCATCGGTATCCACGAAATAGAGATGTCCTTGGGTGCGTCAACAAGATCGATGGGACAAGGAGAGAAGGGGAATCGTTTGGCGTTGGGCAAATCATTGGTTTACAAAACAAGCCTTGCAAAAGGGATGGTAATTAAGGAAGAGTGCTTCGAGGCCAAATCCCCGGCCCGGGGGATCTCGGTCTTAAAATACCCGGACTTTATCGGAAGAAATTTAACCTGTGATGTGCAAGAGGACGATTATGTGTCAGAAGGACATTTTTCAGAACATAAAAATGAAATAGAAGACTATCACCAACTATTCGGTGAAAGAGTTAAGTGGGGGATAATTGGCCGCCTTAACGATTTTGATAAATTCTTGACCCTAAAACCGAGGGTAATTGAAATCCATCTTACCTGGAGGGATTTATTGGAAGAGAAACCAAAAGTTGACAGCACCAAACTCCGTGAACAGGAATTGATAGTCCACTCTCCAGAGTATTATCAAGACAAACTTATCGATTTCACCACCGGCGATAAAAGTATTACTGCCTATAGCTTAGATTCTGTGAAAAGGTCCATGGAATTGGCTAAAAAATTAGCCGAATTTACAAAGCAAAAACCAATGTTAATCGTCCACCCCGGAGGTCATTTTGAGAATGGCCGACCCAAAGAAGTTAAGGAGCTTTATTCTCGGCTAGAAGAAAACATTTCTCCGGTTATGCAGGATAGCGGAATCGAAGTTTTGTTGGAGAATATGCCACCCTTACCTTGGTATTATGGTGGTCAATGGCATCAGGTTGTCTTCATGGATGCTGAAGAAATCGCGGGCTTTTTCGACCAAACCGGCTGGTCGATGTGTTATGACACCAGTCACGCCCAACTATATTGTGCTTTTTCTAACCAAGACCTAATTGCTCACGCCAATAGGCTCAAACCCTATATTCGCTACCTCCACATCTCCGATGCCGCCGGGGTTACCGAAGAGGGCTTGCAAATAGGCGACGGTGATATCAAATTCAAGCAACTGCTAGAACTATTTGCCGACCAACCAATTAAATTCGTTCCCGAAATCTGGCAGGGCCACTTAAATCAGGGTGAGGGCTTTAAATTGGCCCTATCGAGATTAGCTTCTATAATGACAAGCGACAACGTTCAGAGAGTCTTCAAGGGACCAAGAGTCATCTTTGAAAGGCCTTAATTGAAAGCCATGACCAAACAAAAGAAACGAATTTAACACCTGCGTGGTTATCGCGAACCTATGGAGCTCACTGATTATTTTAAGCCTCTCAATCTACAACTTGTTATTTTCACCGCCACTACCTTGCTATTTTTTGATGTCCTGGGCTCATGGTTTGATCGGTTATTTATCAAGTCACCCGAAACTTACCGGCCCGCTATCTGGTTGTATGGGTTGGGACTTTTTATCTTACTTTGGTTTGGACTTCATTTTTATATTCCATTTAGATCGACCACCATTTTACTTTCCGCTCTTCCGTTAGTTCTAATCGCCGGACCGGGTTACATTAGACATCGTTCCTGGTTGACCTTAATCAACTATCTCAAAGCCAATTTACCCATCGTCCTGATGATTGGCATTCTTTTACCAGCCTTATGGATTAAAGCCTCGCTACCTCCTTATCTCACCGATGAAGTAAATTACCACTTTCTGTCTCCCTTTGACGTTCGGACCCAGTTAAGTTGGGACTTCGATTCTCCCGGCGACCTCTATAGCTACACCAACTTTTTTACTTTTGTTCCTAAAATTTTTGACACCCTCTTTTGGCTCCCTTTTGCGATTACTAAAACTTACGCCCCATCAAGACTAATCCATATCGCGATTATCTTCTCTGCTACCTGTGCCATTTACTCTTGGCTAAAAAAGCGCTTTGGTCATCTCTCCGCCAATCTTTTTGCTCTAATCTATCTCTATCTCATGCCTGACCTACTCGTCATCGGCACCTCTGGTTACATCGATTTTTCTGTGGGAGCCGTCATCGCCTTAGCCATCATTAGTCTTATCGACCCGTTATTTACGGGTGATTTCGACAAACTTACCACAAGTGCTATTTTTTGGGGTCTAGCCATCGGTAACAAATACGCCTCCTTATCCGCCTTCATTTTTTTCCCGGTCTTATTTTTGCTCTTCAAAGGCATCTTAAGAACAAAGGATAAAATCTCTCCCAAAGTCATTATTATCTCGACATTACTCGTGCTTCTGTTTGGCGGCTACTGGTATATCAAAAATTCTATCTATACCCTCAACCCGATCTACCCCTTTTTGTTTGACTGTCGCATTACCCCCTGTACCACTCCCGCGGAGGCAAACAATTTCGATAGTTTTGCCACCCAAGTTACCCTCTCCAACTTACCGGCTATTTTTTCTGACATAGTATCCAAAAAGATTCCCTTGTTATTCCTATCTGTTTTGGCGATTTTTCTTATTATCACCAAGGGTGGTCGTAAAGAAAAAACGGTCTTTAGCATTTTTTCCCTAGGCGTATTATTGGAGTTGATTCTCGGCAGATACTTCTCCGGTTTTGTCATTCGCTATCTTCATTATTTTCAAATTCTTCTCGTTATTATTACCGTCTTACCGGTCAACCTGTCAAAGATCTATCGCTACTGCCTATTTGCCTTTGTCGTCTTCAACTTCGCTCAAACGATGAAAACTACTTACGGCGTCTGGCATTATCTCTCGCCCCAGGAAATCTACTACACCTTCGGAATTGGTGGGACCAACATCAAGACGTGGATCAAAGATCGCTTGCCCCAAAACAAAGATTTGGCATTTTGGTGTGGCGAGCCGGGCGAGAAAACTCTTTACGTAATTGATCGGACCATCCTAATTCCTCCAACACGAGAACAACACTTTTTAATTTTCAACGTCAATTGTCAACTGGCTAAACTCCCGGCTGGTCAGACTTACCAGGATTTATTAAACGCCAAAACCCCACTTATGCTCGCCTCCACCTCAACTTGCCAAGCGAATCTAGATGAACCGGACAACAGCGAGAGGCTTTATAACCAACTCATCTGTAACTCACAAACGGTTGGCAAAAACCTCTTTCTGTTTGATCCTGGGCGACTTGATTGACCAGCTCACTTCCATTCGATTGCGTCCACGGGACACGTTTCAATCGCCGTATCAATATTTTCTTTGCTATCTTTTGGCGGGTTCTTTGCCACCGCTGTGGCGTATATATCTTTTGAGTCAAGCTCAAAGGAATCGGGGGCCAGCGAAACGCATGCTCCGCAGGAAATACACTTTTTTGGATCTACGCAAAGAAGCTTTTTAGCCATATTAGTTATCAATAGTTAGCCTTCTAATTTCTAAAGCTAAGTTATAAAGAAACGGGTATCGACTAACTAGAATTTGAGTCGCCTTTCGTGAACCCAAGTATGCCATAGGGTACTTAATCGGTCCCAAACCCTTGAATTTTTTAAGCAGATACCGATGGAACAACCGCTGGTTCACTTTGTCGGATTCTATAATTGCTTGTTTTCTTTCTTCTGCGCTTAATTCCGGAGTTTCAAACCACGCCTCGGTATAGTCCTTAACATATTCGTTCAAAAAGACTTCTGGCGGCCTTAAATTCAACCCTTCACTCATTATCCAGTCGTATAATTCCGTTCCCGGAATTGGTAACAAATTATTAAAACGACTGTACATCACCGGGTATTTTTCGGCCACCCTTAAGGAATCCTTTACGTCTTCCCACGTTTCTCCATTGGCACCCACCACAAACAACAATCTTACTTCGTAACCGATGTTGCATGCGTCTTTAATTGTCTGCTCGATCCTCTCAATCGTTTCTCCTTTCCGTAATGCCCGCAAAACTTTATTATTGCCACCCTCAACCGCGATAGTAGCGTATTTAAAGCCAACTTTATACATTCGTTTCAGTAGATCCCGACTCGCCTTGTCAGCCCTGACTCCTTGCCCTAAAGCAAAAGTGGCCCCCTTAAAATTAGCCGCCTCAATAGCATCGCATAGATCATAAATGCGTTTATCATCAAAACAGAAATTATCATCTTCGACCGGAAACAATCGTTGTCCGCGGTCATACCAGTATTTAATTTCTTCTACTACCGATGCCGACGATCGGGGCCTAAAGCGGCTCTGGTTAAATTTCCCAATCGTGCAAAAGACGCACCGAAAAGGACACCCTCTGGAAGTGTACAAACTGACATCAGAGTACTTGCTTAAGTCCCACTTTTCATATTTTGGCCAGCCCAGTTTGTTGACATTCAATTCAAGTTCCGGAGGATTATAGACCGATTTCTTGCCCTTCCTGAATACGACACCCTTAATCTTTTCTGGTTTACAGCCCGCCTTGAGATAAGCCGGCAAGCTCTGTTCCGCTTCCGAAATAAAGCCTACATCGACCTCCGGCGCCTCTGTCAAGATCTCGGTCAATTTCATCGAGACGTGCGGTCCGCCAACGATAATTTTGGCCTTTGGAAAATCTTTTCTAATTTTTTTAATCAACTTATACCCCAATAAATAACCGGGAGTTACCATGGTGAGTCCGATAACGGTCGGCTTATAGCGCCTCAACTGTCGTCGTAACTCTTGGTAAGTCGGGATGATATTGTTCATGTCGAAATACTCATGGTCAATTTTGTCTCTCTGAAGAGCTTCGGATAGATAACCCAAACCCACATGTGGCCTTTCTGGAATATTGCCTAGGCCGGCATAAATCTGGAAGCGTCTAAATTCGCCCCTACCGGTAATATCTGAATAGTTGGGATAAATTAAAGCAAATTTGGTTTCCATGGTTTAGTCACCGAAAAAAAATACCTGGGGTAAAGTATACAGAAGAAATTATTAGTAGACAATATAGTACCGTTTCAGTAGAATTCCTTAAGATTATGAACCCAATCATCAGCGTCGTTATCCCTTGCCTGAATGAGAGAAGTACTATTGCCCTGGCAGTCAAGGATGCTCAAAAATACGCCGACCGTTTTTTTCCTCACCGTCATGAAATTATCGTAGCCGACAATGGTAGTACTGATGGTACCCTTTTAATCCTTAAGAAACTCCGCTCTGTTCGAGTGGTTCACGTTCCGGTTCGCGGCTATGGCGCCGCCTTACATTGGGGCATCATTAAGGCTCGTGGGAAATTTGTCTTATTTGCCGACGCTGACCTTTCCTATCCCTTTTCCAACCTCAAATATTTTTCCCCACTGATTGATCAGAATCCCGACTTAGCTCTTGGATCAAGACTAAAGGGCCGGATTCAACCCGGTGCCATGCCTCCATTGCATCGATACCTTGGTACGCCAGTGCTTACTTGGCTCATCCGGCTTGTCTACAAAATACCAACTACAGATTGCAACTCGGGCATGCGCTTGGTTAACCGACGTTTCTATCAAAAACTCGATGTCCGTAGTTCCGGCATGGAGTGGGCTAGCGAGCTACTTTTAAAGACTGCCATAAAGGGAGGTAAGTATCTGGAAACCCCGATTCGCTTTCTTAAGGACAAGCGCCCTCGACCGCCCCACCTCTCGACTTGGTCCGATGGTTGGCGTCATCTCAAGACCATTATCCTTTTAAAACCCAACTCCCTGTTTGTTTTCTTTGCGGTTTTCGTCATCTTGGCATACCTAAATTATCCAACCAGCTTCACCTATACCAGTTTTTTCCTGCTCCTGGCCTTAGTGGTGGCTCTTAGCTATTCTGCTCTTCGCTTTTTGGAGTTTGCCCTAGAAAAGCGACATAACCCGATTTCACTAACTCTTAACTCCAACATGCTCGTTCCTTGGGTGATAACGTTCACCTTTATTATTGGTGGGCTGATAACGATTGTCCCAGATGACCATCTTGGCACCAAGCTTCTGTTAATTGCCACCAACATGCTATTATTCATCTGGGTTTTCCTAATCGAAACCATCAAAACCCACCTGGTTAATCGTCTACCTTAAAATAATATTTCCGCCACACAATGAAACACCAATATTCGCCCGATAGTTTTTCTTTCCATGACGAGAACGAAAAGACTCTCACTTTCCTTAAAAGATCCCTCTTAAGTAAACTTTCGATTAAAGTTCGGACAGATCAACTAAATATTCTACTCAAATATCTTCGACCAACTGCCAAGACCAAGGTTCTTGATGTTGGACTTAGTCCTAACGAAACGTTGGCTGACACTAACCTTTTTGAAAAACTCTATCCATATCCCCAACGGATCACCGCCGCCTCTGTCGAGGACTGTCGACGCTTGCATCCACTTTATCCCAAAATAAAAATCGTAAAGGTCAAACCGGGCCAAAGGCTGCCCTTTAAGGATAACCAGTTTGATTTGGTCACGTCCTGGGCCACTCTGGAGCATGTTGGTAATTATGATCAACAGGAATTCTTTCTCAATGAGCTCTTAAGGGTTGGGAAACAGGTATTCATCACCACCCCCTCCCGGGGTTGTTTTTATGAAGTCCACACCGGGCTACTCTTTATTCATTGGCTACCCCTCAAATTTTTTCGCTTTATTTGTCGTCATTCAAGATTTAGGTTCCTCGCAGTGCCGGAAACTCTCAACCCTTTATTTGTCAATGACATTAAGAAGTTCAAATTAAGAAAAAGGGTCAATATCTATTCTTACAAAACTTTCAATTTGGTCCCGACTAACCTGATCATTACTAACACCAAAATTCCTCACTTGTGAAAACTGGCTTGTTGAACGATTACTTCACCCCGCTCAATGTTTGGAACTTAATTACCACACTTGGCCTCCTTCTTTTTTTTGACGTCCTAGGCAGTTTCATAAATCATTTCTTTCTCAAATTTTCAACCAAACTTCGTTCTGTTTATTGGCTTTTCGGTCTGGGAGTTTTTATTTGCATTTGGTTCGTAGCCGGCTTTTTTATCGTGCCACATCGTTTGCCAATAATCATATCCATCATCTTGATATTGTTGATCACTTTGCCCAATTATTTTTGGCATAAGGAATTTTCTCCGCTCTGGTCAACCATTAGGGAACTTAAACTACCTCTTCTCATTCTTCTCCCGTTAATGCCGGCAGTCTTTGTTAAGAGTTCGCTTCCGCCATACCGATGGGACGAAATGGTTTACCATTATATTTCTCCCTGGCAACTCCAACATCTCACCACCTGGCATTTTGCTGGTGGCTTATATGAGAACCTGCCTCGAGTATTTGATACTTTTAACACTTTGATTTTTTCGCTGACTCATACCTACTCCATCGCCCGCTTCTTTCATTTCTTAATTTTCTTTACCGCCACCACCTCAATCTACCTCTGGCTCAAGCGTGAGTACCAGACTCAGGCTGGCTTGATCTTCGTCGCCCTGTCTTTATATTTTCCGGTCTCTATCCTTACCGAGGTCACTTCCGGTTACGTTGATATGGCCGCGACCTCTTTTTTTCTTCTGGCGATCGCAATCACCGTAGCTAGTCTAACTGGCCGACCGGACTGGCGGGTAGCCGCCGCATTTTGGGGCTTGGCCATTGGCACAAAATATAACTTCCTAATCCCGTTTGCTTCTTACTTAAGCATCGTCCTGGTACTCAAGTTCAGGTCGATGATTACTAAAACTTCATTTCTTCATCTTGTCCCCATCAGTCTGTCACTTTTGCTTTTTGGTGGCTATTGGTATCTGAAAAATCTTATCCACACCGGCAATCCGATATTTCCTTTTATCTTTCCCTGTTATCGTTATATCTCAACCTGCAAAACCGGCGCCGATTTTTTTAGCGGCTGGACGATACCCATCGACCTAGCCAACATTCCAACCTTGGCTTACCATATTTTTGCTAGTAGCAAACGGATCGCCATTTTATTTGTTTTCGGTATTCCCTTCTTTTTCTTAACTTCTAAAAAAGTTGTCAAAACCGGTCTGTTACTTCTTGCTGGAATGGCAATTGATTTCCTTATTTTTAAATATTTCAACGGTTTCCAGCCCAGATATGGCATTTATATCCAATTCGTCGTCTTTCTACTGATCGCTCTTTCAACCACCGTCATTAAAAACCGCCCCTTGTTTATTGTTATTCTTCAGAGATTGTTTATCTTAATCGTCGTTCTAACCATTAGTCGACAGATTGTTAAAAATCTGAGGCTTACTTATTCAACCGAGACACCTCCGATATCTGTCCGCTACGCCATTGGTCAGGCCAATATTGCCGATTGGGTTGCCCATCTGCTTCCGAAATCCAAAGATGTCATTGTCTGGTGTGGTCAACCGAATGCTGACGGAACTGAAAAAGAACTGGCCCGGGTTGACCCGGATCTAATTTGGTATGGATTCGAGGGCCGAGCTACTATCTATTTCAAATATTGTTCAATTATTGATAGCATCCTCTTTGGCTTAAATCCCGATACGGCTGTTCAAGATTTAGTTAATCAGAAGGCCTCTTTTTATATATATTCCGTTAACTCGTGCCAAACCGGACCGGTCAAGAAACAACATCTTCCTGAGGAAACCGACCTCGCCCTCCGTCTCCGCCGCATTAACAATGAGGTTGTTTGTAACTCTCAACCTGTTTTGCCTAGTTTATATCTCTTTAATTGGCAAGAGGTTCAAAATGGAACTATCTGATTTCTTTTCTCCCCTTACGCCCCAGTTAATACTATTCACTGTCCTTGCCTTCCTGTTTCTTGATGTCTTGGGCTCGTTTTTTGATCGGTTCATTATCAAATCTCCCTTGTTTTTGCGACCGGTGCTTTGGCTGTATGGCCTTGGCATTTTTGTTCTCACTTGGTTTCTCTTGCATTTCTTCCTTCCCTTTTCTGGTCGCCTCATTGTAATTTCCACCCTGCCATTTATCTTTGTCGCGCTCCCATCGTATCTCCGCGCACGATCCTGGCAGACACTTATTCAATTCATCCGTAATCACCCATGGCTGGTAGTTGTCTTCATAATTCTCGCTCCGGCACTTTGGATCAAGGCTTCCTTGCCACCTTATCTAACAGACGAGGTTCGTTATCATTTCTTGTCTCCCTACGAAATTATAAACGAGCAATCCTGGTGGTTTTTCAACAGTGACTTATATACTCACTTGCCTAAATCACTGGATCTATCTTTTTGGCTGCCTTTTGCCATTAGCAAAACTTATGCCCCTTCCCGACTGCTTCATTTTCTTCTTTTTTTCTCAACCTTTTCCGCAATTTACGCTTGGCTCAAGTCTCGTTTTTCTAAAACGATTGCGAACACCTTTCTCTTCATTTTCCCATTCCTTTTAACCGATCTTCTCATCATTGGCACCTCGGGCTATACCGACTACTCCCTAGCCGGCCTTACCGCCCTGGGTGTGGTCCTGCTACTAGAATCAGTCTGGTCAGGCAAACTTATTCTCGCCTCAGCAGTTATCTGGGGCTTAGCCTTGGGGACGAAATACACCGCCCTCATCTCTCTGACTTTATTTTCTCTGGTTACCTTCATTTTTTCCTTGAAAGCCAAAAAACCAATTACTCTTTCATCTCCACATCGACTTCTCAGCTTCGGATTTCTCTTAATTATTTTTGGCGGCTTTTGGTATCTCAAAAACTTTATATATACCAGTGATCCGATTTACCCGTTCCTGGCGAAAATTGTCGGTTGTCGTTTACCCACCTGTTTTGATTATTCCCCAAATTTCTTTCAAGGCTGGACCATTCCCGTCACCTTCGCGAATTTGCCCAAGATCGCCTGGGAGCTCACCGCTCATCATCGTCTATTAATAGTGCTATTGCTCTTAAGCCCTATTCTTATTTTTAGGCAAGGTACGCGCAACCTAAAATATGCATACGCCTTTATTGTATCCGGTCTGGTGCTGGAACTCATCATTGCTCATTTTGTCTCTGGTTTTTTGACCCGCTACTTCGTTTATTTCATTCCTCTTCTGACCATTTTGGTTTGTCTTCCGGCAACCAGCCACCGGCTTTATCGCTACCTAGTTATCAGTTTCGCCCTGTTTAACTTTGCCCAAACAATGAAAATTACTTACGGTGTCTGGCATAACTTTTCTCCCCAGGAGGCCTATTACGCCTTCCACATTGGCGGCACCGATATTCGTACTTGGGTTAAGGACAGGTTACCGGAAAATAAAGATCTGGTTTATTGGTGCGGCGAGCCAGGAGATAAAACGCTCTATGTTCTAGACGAAGGCATCTGGCACCCTAAATCAAACGAGCAAATCTTTTCAATCTTTAATGTTAACTGTCAATTTGCGGGTGTGCCGAATGGTAAAACCTATCTCGATCTGCAAAATGATGGCATCACCCTCATGCTCGCATCCACCAGAACTTGTCAAGATTCTTCAAGCGCCAATAATCCTCAAGAAAAACTTCGCAATCAACTTATATGTACTTCAAAGACAGTGGGGAAAAATCTATTTCTTTTTGAGCCTTTTTCGGAGTAATGTCTCAACGATCTGCCAATCCAGTGGTTCATCGAGTTCGATCATATCTTCCTCATCCATCTCATAAATCCCAATTCGGCTTCCGAGCATGTCATTATGTCGAGCTAATGTATCTCTGGTCGTAATGTAAAAGGCGCCGTTTTCCTTCAACCAACCCTTCATGTCCTGCCTTCTCGGCCTCTTCTTTGGATTGTAATTAACCGGTTTAAAATTGTCATCCCACAAAAAACCCTTCCATCTCACCCCGGTTAGCATTGAATCATACCCTCCTCGTTTAAACATCTTCAGTGCTTTTTTAATATCCTCCGCCGTAGTCAGTGGGGAGGTCGCGTGGATATCGGCCAAAATATCGAAATCAACCCTACTCGCAAAGTGGTTTAACATCGCTCCTTCAGTTGCTGTATTTGATGCATATTTGGCAGGCCTATCCACAACTTTCACGCCATAACTCAAGGCAATCCCTTTAATTTTCCGGTGGTCTGTCGACACCCAAATCTCGTCGAAACACCCGCTTTTCTTGGCCGCTTCTATTACCCAGTAACATAGCGGTTTTCCAGCAATTGCCCTGATATTTTTCAATGGTATCGATGTCGAGCCGCCCCGTAAGGGTATTACTGCCACGATCTTTTTCTTCACCCTCATATTGAGACGATCGTCTTTATTGCCTGGGCGACCTTTTTGGCGTTGGGCTCGGTTAATCGAAACGCTTCTTTCTGGGCGCTCAATATTTGCTGCTGCAATCGACCTTGGAGCAAATCATTGATCTGGGTGCGCAACTGTTCGACATCGAAAGCCGCCAAGGCCGCCCCAAGCTCCACCGCCGGGATCTTTGGCAGTGACTCGGCTCGGTATTCCCGCGCCATTTCATTGCGAGCCGAGGCTTCCTGGAGCAAATATATTGCCGGTTGCTGCAAATAGATGGCGGATAGATTAGCCGTTGAGTACATTGACCCCACAAAATCCGCTACCAGCAAAAGCTGCTCCGTCGATTGTATGGCTGAACTATCAATTAGTCTTCCCGAATATCGGCTAAGTACTGATTGGTATGACGCCAGATCTCGATCGCGCGGGTGAAATCTTGCTATCAAACTAATCTCGGGCGACATGTTAAGTGCATCGATCAACGATGCCAAAGTATCGCTCGTACCAATTAACTGACCCAGAAATAAGAATACCTTTTCGTCTGGCTCGATCCCCAGCTGCTTACGTAGCCGCTCCCTGATTACCTCCCTTTCTTTCAACATCGGTATCAACCGGTCGAAGGCGGGCATTCCTGTCACAAATACATTCTCATCCTTAACTTGGGGATACGTCTCAAGCAGTGTTTGTTTACTCTTCTCGTCTGGCACGCAGAGATAATCTGGAAAAACGTCGGTGTGGGTATCTACGACACTGGCAGCGGTTGGTATTCCAATTTGTGAGTCGATTACCCAGACAGTGGGCGTGCCTAATTTTTTTGCTTGACGTGTCAACTTTCTTTCAATTCCTGGGCCAGAATAACTGCAGCCAGCGATCACCACCACCGGCTTCAACTCAGCGACGGCTCTAGTATAGTCCACCGGCGTCTCGACCAGTTGGTGATCGAGGCTTTCCCAAACCTTCCGCGACGTATCGCCTGCATAAACCATCACATTAAAGCACTCTGCTAGTTCAGCCACCACCGGGGCGATTGCGTTACCAGCACCGACATCTTGGGTCGCGACCAATACCATTGGCCCATCCTTTTTCCCAAAACGATATACAGTTAAGCGATTTTGCAATGGTTCTTTGAATGTTTGGCTTTCTGGTCGGCTCATAAATACTTCTCTAACTTAGTAACAGAATCTTGGGGGTTATTATACTACCACTAGGCTCAGTTGCCGGCATATTGCTTGATGAATTTGTCGAAAGTAGCTATCACGTAGCGTCGTGCGGCCTTACTTACTCCAGGGTAGACCCCGATCCAAAAACAGTCATTCATAACTTTGTCACTATTCTCTAAACTCCCCACGCTTCGATATTTGAATTTATAGTTTTTGAAATATGGCTGTCTGATAATATTACCGGCAAAGAGCGGCCGAGTCCCGATATGGTTTTGATTGAGGAAAGTAACCAGATCATTGCGACTGAAAGGACTACCGTCCTTTATGGTGATTAAAAAACCAAACCAACTTGGTAGAGAGTTTCTGGTCGGACGGGGTAAGATGAAATATTTTTGATAGCGGGCTAAACTCTGAAGATAATAGGAAAAATTCTCTCGCCGAATTTTAATGAACTTGCTTAATTTACCCAGTTGGGCAACCCCAAGGGCAGCTTGTATATCTGTGAATTTGAGATTATAGCCAATTTCCGAGTAAGTATACTTATGGTCATAGCCTTTTGGTAAATCGCCCAACTGCCACTGGAATCGAATACCGCAGGTATTATCACAGCCGGTCGGGCACCAACAATCACGACCCCAATCTCTGATGGACCGAACAATCTTGTTTAGTAGTGGGTCGTTGGTAAAAACAGCCCCACCCTCACCAGTGGTAATATGGTGGGCCGGATAGAAGCTACAGGTAGATAGGTGACCAAATGAACCGGTCCATTGGTCGCCGTAAAGAGAACCCAAGGCATCACAATTATCCTCGATTAGCCACAGTTCGTGTTGGCGGCATAGATTCACCAATGCGGTCATGGCGTGAGGATTACCCAGGGTATGCGGCAAAAAAATGGCTCTAGTTTTGGGACCGATCGCACCTTTAATCGTTGCAAGCTTGGCGACATAAGTACCCAACTCCAGATCTATTAAGACGGGGATGAGCTGGTTTTGGATAATGGGATTTATTGTCGAAGGAAAACCACACGCCAAGGTAATAATTTCATCACCCTTCTTTAGTCGTTTTTTGCCCAACCGCCAGGAAGTTAAAGCCGTAATCGCTAGCAGGTTAGCCGAAGAACCAGAATTGGTCGTAATGGCATATTTAATCTTTAGTTTTTTAGCTAATTTTTGTTCAAACTCTGTAGTAAAACGGCCCTCAGTCCACCAACCGTCTTTAACAGCTTGAATCATAAGATCAATCTCTCGCTGGTCAAACACCTTACCGGAGATGGGAACGCCCTTTACCATATTTTCCAAGCTGGTTTATTAGACCACATGTCATTAAGTAGCTGTACGTCTTTATAGGTATCCATGCAAGCCCAAAAACCATTGTAGTTGTATAGCGAAAGTTGATTGGTACCAGCTAGTTTAGCCAGTATTGGCTCGATCATTTCATTTGGATATTTTTTTAAGAACGTTAAAAATTGCCGATTAAAAACCATAAAACCGGCATTGACGTAATCAGTCATCACTGGATACTGTTGGAACCAGGTTACCTTGTGGGTTTTCTTATGTGCTTTAACAACACCATATTTTGTTGTCGGGTGCACACCAGTTATGGTCCCAATAGTTTTCTGTCTGCGGTGGAAGGTTAGAACCCGGTTAATATTCAAGTCGGTTAAACCATCGCCATAGGTGAGCATGAACTCATGGTCATCCAGATGGAGGTACCGACTTGCTTGAAACAACCGGTCGCCAGTAAGGGTGTCTTCGCCAGTATCGACAAAAGTAATTTCAAAATCATCAGGAACATTGTTTTGGTGGTACTCCACCTGGTTAGTTTGGGTCTTGAGGGTAAAATCAGTGGTCAAATACTGTTTCTGCAGAAAATACTCCTTAATCTGCTCACCCTTGTAACCCAAACAGAGAATGAAACGACGATAGCCCCAATGGCGGTAGAGTTTCAAGATGTGCCAGAGAATCGGCTGACCGCCAACCAGAACCATAGGTTTTGGTTTAAATTCCGTTTCCTCTCGGAGTCGGGTTCCCTTTCCACCACAAAAAACAAAAACGGGTATGGTCTGATCCTTTGTTTTCATCTTTGGTAGTGGTGACGATGATTTATAAACCACTGAATGGTCTGCTCCAAACCCCAAGTAAATGTTTCCCGAGGTCTCCAGTTGAGTAGTGCTTCAGCCAACGAAATATCTGCCCAAGATCGGGAATCAGATGGAACTGTGGGAATGTTTAGGTCCAGTACTGGCGGGTCAATGCCAAGAACTTGGGCAATCTGATCGACAACTTGGGCAGTTGAGCGGGGTTCGCCTGAGCCGATATTGATGACTTCGCCAGACCAATTTTTTCTTTGGGAAGCATCGATATAGGCTGAGACCACATCGCTAACATATATAAAGTCTCTTACTGACCGGGGTGATAATATTTGTGGCTGGTGGCCGTCAAGCATGGAGAGAATAACGGAGGAGACTAGGCGGCTACGGTCCTCGTACGGACCATAGGGGGTAAATAGGCGTAAGGTACAGATTGGTAGGCGATATTCCGAAGCGAAGAATTTGGCCATCTGAGTAGAAGTAATTTTTGCTGCGTCATACATCTGGCGCGGGCTCCCAACGGCATTTTCAGTCTGCGCTCCCGCTAGGTTGCCATATTCAAAAACGCTGCCGGTATTGATAATGGCAGCCAAGTCAAGTTCTTGACTAACTCGAAGTAAATTAATCGTTCCCAAGGCATTAGTGTTGAATATTTTGATATCATCCCGCTGATTACGATAAATACCATAGGAGGCAAGATGGAAGATGTGAGTCGGCTTAACTTTGAGGAGTTGTTCTCTTAAGGACTGGTAATCTGTCACGTCAACCTGGATTAGGTTGCTTGGTTGGAATTTTTCTGATTCCAAACGCCATAAATTGGAACCTGGCCTAACTAAGGGATATATATCTTTACCTTCGGCTATAAGCTGACGCGTAAGATTGGCGCCGATAAAACCAGCAGCACCTGTGACCAAGTATTTTTCGTGATTCATATTTTATGACCGAGTAATTGTCTGATTTTCCTAATATATGGAAACAGCTTAGAATACAAACCGGTTCGCTCGATCAGAACCAAAAGTCGTTCGTTGAATTCGTCCTGTTTAATATTCGATCGCAGATCTTTAAGTTGACCCGGATGATAACCGATTTCCGCTAGATACCCAAGTAGCACCTTGCGGTAGTCTCGCCAGATAAAATTCGCCCAGGTTCGATGGTTGTTAGAAACATATTCCGCCTGCGGTTGGGCGATAAAGAGGATGGTTGGGTGCTGACGTATCAAGTCCAGAATGGTAAAGACGTGGATAAAATTATGACCGATAAACCGCTTGGTACGGCTAATCGATTGTAGCCAGAACCTGCGGTTGAAAATATCACACGACATGGTAAGTACGTTAATGCCCAAAATCTTAAAATACGAGGACTGAGTCCGTTTAAAGTAAAAACTGTCAACATTATCAAAAAGAAGATCTTTATTAAGATTAATCATCTGCCGTGCCGTAACCCGCTTAAGCAGATTATCGAAGCGTCGATAATTAACTAAGATAAAGGCAAATTTATTTGGCTTTCGAACAAGCGCTAAAATTTTTATAATGCTTCCTGGCAAAATACTATCGTCGTTACTTAAAAGCCAACAATATTTCCCAGTCGCCAAACTGACTACCTTAATGATGTTACGATCAAAGCCGATATTTGTTCGATTACGATGATATATGATTCGGACTTGAGAATATTTATTGCGAAATTCATTGACAACTCTTTCAACGTCGTCTTCGGAAGCGTTATCCGAAATAACCACCTCGACATCTTGGTTAGCCTGGCGACCAATGGCGTCAATATTTTTGCTCAAAAAGGCGGCCCGGTTATAGTTGGGAATACAAATGCTTAATAAAGGCATCCGTAAGCGGCGATGAGAAGAGGATTTAATCATGGTCTGGTGTATATTATCAAAAGGCGAGGCCCAAGCAAAGTACCACAAGCTAGACCACAACCGGATAACTGCTAGAATACCTAGATCATGAAACGCGCATTAATTCTTAGTCAAGCCATAGCTACACCTTGACGATTAAACTCTGGCCTGTGCCGAATGGTTCGATAATTATTTCTGGTTTATCCTCAAAAAATTCATCGAATGCCTTTTTGACCCCCTTTGAGTCAGGATAATCATGACTTATAATACACCCCCCTCTATTCATTCTAGGATAAAAAAATTTCAGACAATTTACAGTAGATTCATAAATATCCACATCAAGATGAACAAACGAAAAACGTTTATCTTTTATGGGTCTAGCGGTAGACGGAAAAATTCCTTTATAAAAATAAAAGTTTGGATATTTGTTTAGATAACTTTTGACACTTTCAAATGAAGCAAAATATTTTCCTTTATAAAATTTATCCGCACTGTCATATTTAGATAAATCCGGTAGCCCTTCAAAAGTATCAAATAAATGTATCGGCTTCTTTGTGGCTGCACGTATCAGCTTTGCCGAGCCTCCTTTATAAACACCGACTTCAGCAATGTGACCCTCAATTTTTTCTGTTTTTTTCACAATAGTATATATATGATATGCATCCAAGCCACTAAGGCGCATCTCAGTCTTTTCCTTTATCTTTCTCACTAGATCAAAAAATTTCGGTGACTTGGAATAAATAGAGATTAACGTCATACCTTTATCCCGGTAATAGTCAACCAGGGCCTTCCCCACATACATTCTTGGAACAGACAGAACTTGATTATTCAAAAGCCATTTCGTAATTTTCTTGATCATGTTTTTGTTTGTAGATATGTCAACATAAACCAATCTAATTTTTCAGCGTGATGGTGTCAAGTACCCCTCGGTTGCCCAGAGGGGTAAAACCTTGGACCGATTTCAGAGAAACCTCTAAAACCTGATACGATAAAAAGCAAAAAAGAAGTAGTCAGAAAAACACTCGTCGAAAGAACGAATTGATTAACATGCTGTAGATTTATTTTAATTATGGTGTTATAAGTAGCATCAATAAAAGCTCCCAACACGGCAAAAATTGACCAGGTCATATACTTACAAAGTATATCATAATCGATTAGAGAACTTGATAGAATAAGTCTAACATGGATCGGAAGTCAATCATCAAACAAACTATTGATACTCCCTGGAAAATATATCTCGAAGCCCTGCGCATTATCCTCCACCCCTTTGTCATGTTTTATCTTCGGCTCAGTGGCGTCCAGGTGGGTAAAAAAACCAAATGGTACGGCTTTCCGCGAGTTTTCCGGCATCGGCAAAGTCAAATTATCGTTGGCGATCGGGTAGAAGTCAGGAATTGGCTTTGCGCCAATCCCCTTGGTATCAATCACCCGCTTATCTTAACCACTTGGAGCTTGGGTGCGGTTATTCATATCGCCAATGACGTCGGTGTTTCTGGTGGTATTATCTGTGCCAATAAAAACATCACCATTGGTAAGGGTACTCTGATTGGCGCGAACTCGACCATTATCGACACTGATTTTCACCCCATTAATTCTAAAAATAGGCGCTACAACAAGAATGATATCAAGTCGTCCCCGGTCAACATCGGCAAGAATGTTTTCATCGGCACCCAAAGCATTATCTTAAAGGGTGTTAACATCGGCGACAACGCTGTCGTTGGCGCCGGTAGCGTCGTATCAAAGAATATTTCCAAAAACTCTATTTTTACGAAACGCTAGGCAAACGATGAAAACAGTCCTCATCCGTAACATCATTTCTGAGAACACAGCCTACCAGATCAATGCTTTTATTCAAAAACATAAAAGAGAATTAGGCCAGGTACGGGTATTTTTTTGTGCCGAAACGGAAAGCAATCGTTATTGGAATAGAAAACTAAAACTATCTTTTGATTATAAAATCCTGCCCCACCTCGATATTCAACTAAGAGGCAGTGACCTCTTTACCTATTTTGTTAACCTAACCATCATCAAGGAGCTTAACTCCTATAATCCTGACCGTCTAATTATCTCCGGTTGGGATTTATTCGCCAGTCAACTGGCATATATATGGGGCTTTTTGAGGAAAAAACACACCACTCTTTGGAGTGGCAGTACCCGAAACGAAACCAGCTGGCGACGGACAATCACCCTACCCCTGGTAAAGTTTTTTGTCAGGATCAGTACCGATTATCTCGCTTATGGTCTTAGAGCCAAAGAGTATCTGGTCTCTCTTGGCGCCAAACCTGATAGGGTAAGCATCTTTCTAAATGATGTTGACCGACGCTATTTCACCAGTCAAGCCAAAAAATTAGGCCCACAAAAAATTCAACTAAAAAGAAAGTTTAACGTTACAAAACCCAGAAACTTTCTTTATGTCGGCCAGTTAATTCAACGAAAGGGGCTTATTGAGTTTCTTGCCGCATATCGTAAATTTAAGACCAAACATCCCGGCTGGGGCATTGTTATTGTCGGTGCCGGTGTTTTTGAAAACAAAATCAGAGACTATATCAAAGCCCAAGCTATTAAAAATGTAAACTTCCTTGGGGTGATTGGTAATGAAAGTCTTCCTCAAATATACGCTACCTGTGAGGTTCTCGTCCTTCCCTCGACGGAGGAGGTCTGGGGCAGAGTAGTAAACGAGGCTCTCTACTCTGGCCTAAAGGTGGTCGTCAGCGATAAGTGTGGCTGTGTTCCTGACCTTATCAGGGCTGGTATAAACGGCTATTCATTTAAATCTGGTAGTATTGCTAGTTTGGTCGGGGCTTTGAATAAAATAGTTAACTTAACTAAATAATTAGAATGAAGAGCGACTGGTTACAGAAATATAACAAAATCGTTACCTCTCAATGCGGTGAGGACGGTATTTTGGAAAAAATTTCCCAAACCATTAATAGTCCGGTAGCTGATCGGTGGGTGGTTGAATTTGGCGCCTCTGACGGCAAGCAATTTAGTAACTCTTGGAGTCTTATCAACAATAACAGTTGGTCGGCGGTGTTAATTGAAGCGGACAATCTTCGGTACCGGCAGCTTAAAAAAAGATACGATCAACACCCCCAAGTTACGTGCCTGAACAGAATGGTTAATTTTAGTGGAAAATATACTCTGGACAAAATACTCCAAACGACTCCAATTCCAAAAAACTTCAATTTACTCTCTATCGACATTGACGGTAATGATTATCACATTTGGCAGACCATCGAAAATTACACACCGAAAGTAGTCATTATCGAGTTTAACCCCTCGATCCCTGTTGATATCGAGTACATTCAGCCTAAAGACTTGTCCATCAATCAAGGCTCTTCCCTCCTTTCCATTACCAAGCTTGCCAGACAAAAGGGCTACGAACTCATTGCCACCACCAAGTGGAACGCCATCTTTACCCGAAAGAAATATTTCAAGCTCTTCAGAATCAAAGATAATTCGCCAGTTGCCATCTATCGAATCCGACAATACCAAACTCAAATCTTCCAACTATTCGATGGCACAATCAAAATAGTTGGCAACACCAGTATGCTCTGGCATGGCGTGCAAATGGATGCTAATAAAATGCAGGTAATCCCCAGGCTATTAAGGGCGTACCCTCAAACAATGAACTTAGTCAAAAAAATCGTCTATCTTTTTTGGACGATTTTCATAAAGAATATCTACCATCTTTCATACCCTCAAATAATCTATCGCAGTTTCAGAAATCTGTTTATAGACAAAATCACTCACCCACGACAAAATAGCTAAATATGGCTACGTTAACGACCATCAGGCCACCACAAAATGCACCTCTTTTTATCGATTTTGTTGAATTGTGGAGTTACCGCGAACTATTTTACATTTTCGTCTGGCGAAATATAAAAGTACGTTATAAACAAACTTTCCTCGGCATTGCCTGGGTTGTATTTCAGCCGTTGGTATCCATGGTCGTCTTTACTATTTTTTTTGGCAATCTAGCAAAAATTCCCTCAGGTAACCTACCCTATCCGTTGTTCGTTCTTTGTGGATTGACTTATTGGACATTCTTTTCAGGCGCCCTCTCTCAAGCAAGCAATTCGTTGATCGAAAATAGTAATATCATTACCAAGGTATATATTCCCAAGATAGTTCTTCCCCTAACAGCTGTTATTACCAGCTTGATTGACTTTTTTATCAGCCTTGGATTACTTCTGGCCGCTTTAATTTATTTTAAACAAACACCTTCGATATTGGCCTTAGCTATTGTCCCCTTTGGCTTAATTGTTACCTCTATCAGCGCTACCGGAATGGGCCTATTTTTTTCGGCCATCAACGTCAAGTATCGGGACGTTCGTTACGTCTTACCTTTTTTCATCCAAATCATGGTTTTTCTTTCTCCAGTTATTTACGGAACTAATATCATAAGCCCCACCAATAAACTTATTATGGCCCTAAACCCTATGACCGGTGTTATCGAGTCAGTTCGGTCAGTCATAGGTGGCTCTAGTGCTATTAACCTCCAACTTTTATTAATCTCAACCGTCTCTTCTATAGTTATCTTTCTTTTTGGCCTATCGATTTTTAACAAAACAGAAAAATATTTCGCTGATACCATATGAAACCCGCTCTTCAAATCACCGGTCTTTCGAAAAAGTACTTCAAGGGAGATCGGCAGCCTTATATCAATCTCCGCGATACTATTATCAATATCGCCACCTCTCCGCGGTCAATTTTTTCTCCGAAGATCGAAGTGTCTAAACTGGGACACAATGAATTCTGGGCCTTAAAAGACATTAATTTGACTGTCAATCCCGGAGAAATCCTCGGTATTATCGGTAGTAATGGTGCCGGCAAGAGCACTTTACTTAAGATATTGAGTCGGATTACCTTTCCCTCGACGGGGCAAATTAGTCTCAACGGGCGAATCGCCAGTCTACTGGAAGTCGGGACGGGCTTCCACTTGGAGCTTACTGGCCGAGAAAATATCTTCCTTAATGGTGCCATCCTAGGTATGTCACGTCAGGAGGTTAAGAGAAAATTTAACGAAATCGTTGAATTTTCCGGGGTCTCAAAATTCCTAGACACTCCGGTCAAACACTATTCTTCGGGCATGCGTGTCCGGTTAGGTTTTGCCGTTGCTGCCCATCTTGATTCTGAAATACTCCTCATTGATGAGGTTCTCGCCGTTGGAGACGCCGCGTTTCAACAAAAAAGTCTGGGAAAGATGAATGACATTACTAAAAGTGAGGGTAGGACCATTATCTTCATTAGTCACGATATGGGTGCTATTCAGAATCTCTGCCGCCGCTGTGTACTATTAGAAGACGGTAAGATCAAGAAAATTGGCCAGACGCAAAATATCATTAAATATTACCTCAATAGTAAAAACGGTTTTCGGCCAATCCACCACTTTCCAACCATAAAGGCAAAAAAGATGCAAATCCGAAAAATTAAGGTACTGAACCATCATAATCAGTCCAGCGCCCAAATCGAAGCTTACAAACCATTTAGCGTCGAGGTTGACTATGACATTAACGAAATTATTCCCGGAGCCCACCTGGGACTATCGCTAAACGACCAAAAAGGTAATTATGTTTTCTTCTCATCGGATATGGATAACAATCAACATTTATTAATCGATAAAAAACTTGGGTCCCATAAAGCTATTTTCAGGTTCCCTGCCAATGAACACCTCAGTCTCAACCTAGGTACTCACTACCTCCGTCTAAGTTTGGGTATTCCTGACAACATCACCTATGACCAAGTTGACAATCTTAAAATCAATATTCATGATTCAGTCGAACGCAAGCAGCTCATCCGCAACGGCAGTCGTCCAGGCATTTTCCTGGTCGACACCAAATGGGAACACCTGCCAGCAAGATAAAAATGAAAACGACGCAGACACTATATCGAGGCGGCGGAGATACCGAAAGATTATATCTCCGTAACTTAACGTTTACTCTCAAGAACGGCGTGCGGGTGGTCGTAAAAAAGAGTCGGATTGCAACATCCGCTTTGGAAATGGAACGAGTCATCTCACGACACCATAGTCGCTACAACCTGGTAGGTGTATTTTGTCGCCCAGGCATCAAGGTCATGGACGTACCTTGTGGGAGTGGTTACGCCAGCAGTTTTTTGCGAACCTTTGGCGTCACTTACCTCGGGGTTGACATCGACCAGGCCACAATAGCATACGCTAATAAGATATATGGCGACAAAAAAACTAAATTTAAATTTGGCGATCTTACAACCCCAAATTTTGGTTCTAATCAATTTGATGTTATCAGCTGCATCGAAGGTCTAGAGCACATCGAACGAAAATATCAATCACCGTTAATTGCCGCATTTAAAAAGGCCCTAAAGCCCAATGGCATTCTGGTCATTACCTCGCCAGAAAACCCATCTGGTAAATCAGGCGTTAGTCAACACAACCCAGACCACTTGTGGGAATTAACCGGAACAGATTTTTTAAAAATTCTCAAAAAACATTTTGGAGCAAATAGAGTAGAATGCTTTACTCAAGACACATCTCTTACAACTGGGGTTACAACAATTAACTATTTTGGCATTTGCCATAATAAGCAAATTATTAATAAATAGAAAATGACAAAAACGAACAAAATAAAAATCGCCGTAACCGGTGATGAGGGATTTTTAGGTAAGCACCTTATCAAGGTGTTAAAAACCCGGGGCCTTTCTTTCACTACTTTTGATCGGACGAAATACAATTTACTGAACCCTGAAAGTCTAAAAGGCTTTGTCACCGGAAAAGACGTCGTAATTCATTTAGCTGGTGCTAATAGAAACACAAACTTCAAACTCAGCCAAACGAATACCCTAGGCACTGTCGGCCTACTTTCCGCCATTGCCGAATATTCCCCAAAGACAAGACTAATTTATGCATCTTCTTCTCAAATATATCTAGATCAAAGTTACTATGGTTTATCCAAAAGACAAGCTGAGGAACTACTACATTGGTATCGGAATAATGCGGCTCTCGACACGCTCGCTTTACGCTTTTCAAATCTTTATGGGCCTGGCGGTAAACCATTTTATAATTCTGTCATCGCCACTTTCGCCAGCTTGATTAATGAGGGGAAAACCATCTCCGTCAATGGCGACGGAAAACAAGAGAGGGACTATTTATACGTTGATGACGCTGTTGAGGCAATTATAAAAGCCACACTACATCAGGGTAAATTTGAAACAGCTGAGCTCGACATCTGCTCAGGGACCCAGACCTCTCTTAACAAGCTGCTCGAGATATTGAAGTCAGTCTGCCCGCAAGAAATACCCGTTGAATATAAGAAAACTCTCTCAGGTCCAGAGTGGCGGATAAACAAAGACAATCAATCAGCCAAGGAACTATTGGGCTGGCAGCCAACTACTTCATTGCGCCAAGGACTTATAAATTCCCTCGGCATCAAAACAGAAAATACTTTGCTTCAAATTAAAAAGCTAGTCAAGCATCAGGATAGTAGGGGTATGTTTGCTGAAGTCCTTCGCCCCGAAGATATCGACAACCCCGCTTTTGGGCAAATGTCCATTAATGTCACTAGTCCCGGTGAAACTAAAGGCGGTCACTACCATTTATATAAGCGGGAGTGGTTTTGCGTTGTTCGTGGTAAAGGACTGCTAATTTTGCGTGATCGCGCAACCAAGAAAAGAAAAGAAATCATTTTAAGTGAGGACAAGTTAAGAGTGGTGGAAATCCCCACTAACAATGTTCACTGGATTAAAAATATCGGTAAGTCAGACATGTTTCTATTACTGTATATCGATAAATCATATAATTCCGAAACAGCAGATACTTATCGCGAAGAATAATTTCTATGACGAAAATAGCCAAACTACACAAACTAAGAAATAAAACCATTCTTATTACTGGTGGGACTGGCTCTTTTGGTAAAAAAGTTACTGAGACACTGCTCAAATATTCTCCGAGACGAATAATCATTTTTAGCCGTGACGAAAAAAAACAGTTTGATATGAGGAATGAATTTGGCAATAACCCCCAAATTAAGTTTATTATTGGTGACGTCCGCGACCATCAAAGTGTCGAGTCAGTTATGCCGGGAGTGGATTTTGTTTTTCATGCCGCCGCATTAAAACAAGTCCCCACATGCGAATTCTTTCCCATTGAAGCGGTCAAAACTAATATTTTAGGCGCCTATAATGTCTTTCGTGTTGCCATAGCTCACCAGGTTAAGCGAGTTGTGATTCTTAGCACAGACAAGGCCGCTTATCCGATTAACGCCATGGGACTGAGTAAGGCCCTAATGGAAAAGACTATGGTGGCCGTAGCCCGTGAACTAGAAGTCCAGAAAAACAAGAAAACCATTTTTTGCGGCGTTCGTTATGGTAACGTTATGTACTCCAGAGGGTCGGTCATACCATTTTTCGTCAATTTAATTAAAGAGAATCGGAAATTACCGGTCACCAATTTAAACATGACCAGGTTTCTCATGACTTTGGAGGAAGCAGTTAACTTAGTTCTTCATGCGCTAACGGCTGGAAAGAACGGTCACCTATATATCTATAAGACTCCAGCTTGCACCATGGAAACATTGGCCAAAGCACTTTGCCAAATGTTTAATCACCCAAAGGGCTATGAGGAAGTAGGTATCCGTTTTGGTGAAAAAATGCATGAAACTTTAGTCACCACAGAAGAGTTTCTCCGCGCCAAGGAAACCCGCTATTTCTTTGAGATCGTTCCTGAAGGTCATGAACTTAATTACAAGGGTTATTACGATATGGGAAAAAAGAGCCCTCGAACTCTATCGAGCTATAGTTCGAACAACACCGCCCAACTGAATATAAAAACTACAATTAAGGCAATTCTTAAGGTTCCTGAAATCAAACAAGATATCAAGCATCATCACGAAAAATAATGCATAGACTCCACCAGCCCCTCAAGGTTATGACTATTTTGGGAACCAGGCCGGAAATTATTCGTCTCTCCTGCGTCCTGCCCAAAATGGACGAGTATTTCGATCATGTAATTGTTTACACCAACCAGAGCTATGATTACGAACTTAGTCAAATATTTTTTAATGACCTCAAGTTAAGACAACCGGATTACACACTCGATGTTAAGTCGACCACCATTGGCGAACAGATTGCCAAAATTCTTAGCCAATCGGAAAAGGTCATGCTGAAAGAACGACCTGATGCTTTATTGATTTTAGGCGACACCAACAGCGCCTTGTCCGCCATCATTGCCAAAAGATTGAAAATACCCATCTTCCATATGGAGGCCGGCAATCGGTGCTTTGACGAAAACGTTCCTGAAGAAATCAATCGCCGTCTAGTTGATCATATCAGCGATTATAATTTACCATACACCGAACATAGCCGCCGCTATCTGACCAGAGAGGGGATTCACCCTGGTACGGTTTACGTCACCGGGACTCCGTTAACAGAAGTACTCAATCACTACTCCGGTTTGATAAACGACTCCCTGATACTTCAAGAATTAAAACTTACGCCACAGAAATACTTTCTTGCCAGCACCCACCGGGAGGAAAATGTCGATAATGAAGACCACCTCAGAGAGCTATTCGCATCCTTTAATGGTCTCGCTAGGGCATACAAACTCCCGTTAATTGTTTCACTCCACCCTCGCACAAAAGCCAGACTAAAAGCAATCAATCTTAAGCCGTCTCCGCTAATCAGATTGTCCAAACCACTTGGTTTCTTTGATTACAATAAGTTACAACAGCACGCCCTGTGCGTTCTCTCAGACAGTGGCACTATTCAGGAAGAATCCGCCATCCTTAACTTTAAAGCTATTCAAATCAGAGTCAGTTCCGAGCGTCCAGAGGCATTCGATGCAGGATCAATTATACTAACAGGCTTTAATCAACGAACCATCATGAATGCTGTTAATCTGGTCATATCTCAGAGTCGAAAAGACGAACCAGTTCCGGTTCCGCCAGATTATCTCGACAAAAATGTATCTACCAAAGTTGTCAAATTAATTACCGGCCTTGCCGCCATCAGAAAGTACCACCATTAACCCATGCCAATCCCAAAGCCAGTAGTCGTCTTTTGCATGAATCACACCGCCCTGATTCAAGCGCTGGAAGTTATTTCAACACTTCCCAAAAACAAACCACTGACAATTTTTTTTGCCCGGGAACCTCTCTTTCAGTTGGCACAAAAGATAACCTTTCGGCAGCCGGTAAAGACTTTTCTTTGTCCAGACTTGGGTCTGTCTGTGGCGGGATTCAACCTAAAAAAGATTATCGAAGACCGGATTAAATACCATCTTGTTTACCAAGAATATTTCAATAATATTACCAAGCAAGACATATACTTTTTCAATCACGTCTATTGGGACTTTGGCTTAAAAATTATCCAAGATTTGGCAAAAAAAAACAAGGTCTATTTTTATAACCACTTTCCTCTTCAAGAAGAAGAACCAGGCCAAATCGCTCCCCAGCTCCTCCTCAAATATCTTTTTGGACTAAAACACACCCGGATCATCAAGTCCCAAGGGAACTACTGTTCCTTAATCACCAACGAATTTATCGCTAAGAATCGAATCAGACTGTTTACGCCAAAAATTAACCCCAAGCTCGTTCAGGAGATGGTTGCCAATCTTCTGCCTCCCCAAACCACGCCCAAGGTTTTAGTCCTAGCCGGCGGTGATCTATCCCAGCCCGGCATTGACAAAAAGAACTATCGCAAGAATTTTGCTCACTTGATTAAGATTCTACTTAAATTCTATAAAAAAAAGGACATACTCGTAAAAATGCACCCCCGTTTTGACGAAAATATTAAAGCCCTCAAACCGTTTATCAACGCCCAAACACAGTCACTTCCGGCGGAATTACTGATCACCCCCCAAACCGAACTCCTCATCGCTCTCAGGTCGACTACTTTTTCCTTTGATCGGCCTTACCTTCGGAAACTAAAACGAATCGCCCTGCTCAATATTTTCTATACGGACTCTCCTCAACGTGATATATTTCTAAAAATGCAAAAAGGCTTTCACCTCAAAACTTTCTACCCCGGAAACTTTGACCAACTAGTGACGGTGTTAAAAAGAAACGGTATTCATTCTTAAAAATGGACCTGGCCATTGCCATCCGCATCGGTAACCCCACCTCCTCATTAAGTTTGGTCAAAACTACCATCGAGTCAATTGAAACACACATCGGTGAATGTACTTACCGGTTTATCATCTCCTTAGACCCCCGCGTTCCTCAAAAGGTTAAAGATTACGTCTATGCCAAAGAAAAAAAGGCACCTCACCGTTTTGAGCTATTTCCCGAAGAAACACTTTATTGGGCCGACTTTATCAACCGGGCGACTAAATCAGCGCAAGATTGTGATTATTTTATCAAGTCGCATGATGACATAGAATTACTCACTCCAGACTTTTTCCCGAAAGTCAAGCGGGTTCTTGAGGCCATCAAAGTACCCGTCGGTTGGATTAGTTTCGACGAATTAAGCTACACCAGGTATAACCACTGGTGTCCTCCCACCAGACCGGGCTGGTATAAAGACATTGTTAACGACAAAGCTTGGCAGAAAAAAAGGGCCTTTCAGTTCCACAACCTTCCGGATAACTGGTGGCGGAGGACCTTTCCTCTAGATCACCTTTCTCGCCTCATCGGCTACCCCAGAGGCATCCTCTCTAAATATCAGTATTACCTTGATCTGCCTTCGGCTCCGGTCAAATGTCATGCACCTTGGAATATGTTTGTTATGATAAAAACGTCGGTCCTGAAGAGAATCGGGCTGTGCGAAAATTGGCAAACTTACAACGCCCTATTGGTTGATGAAGACTGGGGCCTCAGGGCCCTCCAGAAAAAATATTGGAATATCTGGATCCCTTTCGTTAAATACATCCACACTCGGTCGAACAACCGGATAATTGGTAACCGATCTTCACAAATGGTCCAAAAAGACGCCCAAAGGGTTCATACCTTATTCAAAAAAAAATGGGGTTTTAAAACCATGCCTACCAAGGTACAACTGCAGAAAATTAAGGAAAAACACAAAGATAATTTTATTCCTTGGAGCATCACTCGTAATTCATACGACTGGGATTACATCAAACTTAAAAGAGAAAAAAAGTATCCAGAGACTAACGAACCTCTATGCTACCTTGATAACTATCAGGAGCTTTATAAAAAGAAACCGGGTTTCTTCGATCAACTTTCTCAAGCGCTATGTCGTCTAATCAGGGCGGAAAATAAGCAACCATTGGCAATTTTAGATATTGGCTGTGGTTTCGGTGACTTTCTTACTTCCTTAAGGAAAAAATATTCTGATCGGGCCACCTATCACGGCCTAACATTGGCCCAACACGAATTTGATGCTATCAAAAAAAACAAAAAGTTTATCCATATTATAAAAGGCAATCAAAAAGATCTTCAAAATCTCTACTCTCGAACCAAATTTGACGTCATCATCAACTTTCACACCCTCTCTTACATCCGCCAGCCAGAACAACTTGAAGTTGTGGGAAAAATGCTCTCTCTGATGAATCCGGGCGGCTTTTTGGTGCTGGGTCTGGTTGATAACTGGGCTAAGATTAGTCACCACATGGCACAACATGGAAATGGTTTTGTTCAATTCTATTACAATCCCAAACTCTATAAAATACTTGGTCGCCAATGTCGTCTAGTTAATTCTCGAATTATTTATCCCCAGGACTATCGCGTCCTGGTCTGGCAACTCGACGAGAGCCGAAAACTGTGGTATTCGCTCTGGGGGCATCTTTTATATTTTTACTATCTAGCAAGAAACAATTTTATTGGGTAATATGTCCACATGAATATTATGGCTATCGGAGCCCATCACGATGACATTGAACTGGGCGTCGGGGGGACTTTGGCTAAATTCGCCAAAGAGAAAAACAAAGTTTATGGCTTGACCTTGACCGATTCAGAAACTTATGACCATATAAAAAAATATCACCGCCCGTCACAAAGAGCCGTAACTGAACACACCAAAGCCGCCAAGATTATCGGTTATGAAATTATTGAAGTTCCGAAAGAACTCCTCGGTATTTGTACCAAACTTCACTATTCACCGGAATTAATGCAATTTATCGAAACTACCATTCACAAATATAAAATCGACATCCTATTTGTCCACTGGAAATACGACATGAACACCGACCACGAAGAAGCCGCGAAGTTGTCGATTCTCGCTGGTCGCCACGCGAAGAGGGTTTTAATGTATCGGAGCAACTGGTATCAGCCAGATAAGGGCTTCAATGGCATTGTCTACTCCGATATCAGTGAAGTTATCGCGGTTAAAAAGAAAGCCCTAAATTCGTATACTGGCGAGATCAGGCGTTATGGCAAGGCCTGGATTAATAGTTTCATCGATGCTAACCGTTCGTGGGGCTACAGCATCGGTTCCCATTATGCCGAAGTTTTTGAGCCTGTTAGATATATCTTATAAAGAAACGTAAAATGAAATACCTCGTCCTCGGCTCAGCCGGCCAAATTGGCAGCAGTCTGACCAAGTACTTAAGGAAATCGAAGCATAAGGTCCTGGAATTCGATCTGGAAGATTCTCCCGAACAGGACTTGCGTATCTCCGACAACCCGCTCCTGGACAAGTATCTCAAGCAAGCTGACTTTTGCTTCTTTTTAGCTTTCGACGTGGGTGGGTCCAGATATCTAAAAAAATATCAAGAAAGCTACCAATTTGTCTCCAATAACACAAAGATCATGAACAACACCTTTGATTTACTCAAGAAGCATAAGCGCAAATTTATTTTTGCCTCCAGCCAAATGTCCAACATGAGCTTTTCAAACTACGGTCGCCTCAAAGCGGTTGGCGAAGCATATACCCAAGCATTGGGGGGACTCGTAGTTAAATTCTGGAACGTTTATGGGGTAGAGAAGGATCTGAATAAAGCCCACGTTATCACGGACTTTATTCTTAAAGCTGAAAAAGAAAGGCAGATTGATATGTTGACCAACGGCCTGGAAGAAAGACAGTTTCTACATGCTGATGACTGCTCCAGATGTTTAAAAAAACTGTCCCTCAAATATGACAAAATTCCCCGCGATCAAGAATTGCACGCCACGAGTTTTAAGTGGCAATCGATCATTGAGGTTGCCACCATTACCGCCAGTCACTTTGAGGGAACCGCAATCATACCGGGGAAATCAGTCGATGATCTTCAGAAAGCTCAGAGAAACGAACCCGACACGAATATTTTGGAGTACTGGCGACCCAGAATATCTCTCGAAAATGGTATCGGCAAGGTCATAAAAGAGATGTCTCAGTTAGATAATAAGCTCGAATAGTTATGGTCGCGAGGACTAAAATAAAAAAGACAAAAGTTACAATTACCGGAGCTGGTGGTTTTATTGGTCATCATTTGGTCGCGTTCTTGAAAACAAAGGGTTACTGGGTCAGGGGAGTGGATATTAAGAAGCCTGAATATGAAAAAACTACCGCCGACGAATTTTTGCTTCTCGATCTGCGGATTTGGGATCAAGCCAAAAAGGCTGTTCAGGGTGTTAATCATGTTTATGCCTTAGCCGCCGACATGGGCGGAATGGGTTTCATTTCCTCAAATCACGCCATGATTCTCCACGATAACGCTCTGATCAATCTAAACACCATCGAGGCAGCCAGGCTAGCCAGCGTTGAGAGATATTTCTACTCATCCTCAGCCTGCGTCTACCCCGAGTTTTTGCAAGAAAAAACCAACATCGCTCCTCTCAAAGAATCAGATGCTCTCCCCGCCCAACCGCAAGACGCTTATGGCTGGGAAAAATTGCTCACCGAAAAACTAGCCTTCTATTATCAAGAGTATGGCCTTAAAACTAGAATAGCTAGATTTCATAACATTTTTGGACCGCTAGGCACTTGGCGGGGTGGCCGAGAAAAAGTGCCCGCCGCTTTCTGCCGGAAAATTGCTTTCGCCAAACTAATGGACAATCCGGAAATTGAAATCTGGGGTGACGGGCTGCAGACCCGCTCTTTTTGCTACATTGATGACTGTGTTAAGGGGATATACAAACTAATGATGTCAGACTATGCCCAGCCACTAAACATCGGCCAAGATAGAATGGTAAGTATCAACCAGCTAGCCGATATTATCGCCCAAATAGCCGGGGTCGACATTAAAAAAAAGTATATCTCCGGTCCTCAGGGAGTGAGGGGTAGAAATTCAGACAATACCCAGTCAAAAAAGGTTCTCAATTGGTTTCCGGAAGTTTCGCTCGAAGAGGGCCTTAAAAAAAACTATGATTGGATCGAGGATCAATTGATAGCCTTTATCGAGGAGCGAATTTCCCAGCAAAAAAATAAATGATAACAATTTTTTCTACGCCAAGGGCTTTCCGTGGGCCGTTTAACCGCATCCAAAGAAACGCGATCACCAGTTGGTTAAAATTAAGCCCCAAATGTGAGATTATTTTATTTGAGGATGAAGAAAAGACCACCTCTAAAGTAGCCAAGGAATTCGGACTTCGTTGCATCAAGAATGTTAAAAAGAATGAGTACGGGTCGCTGATTATCAGCGATGTTTTCGCCAAAGCGAAAAAGTTAGCCACCCACAATATTCTGGCTTACGTCAACACCGATATTATTCTTACCGATAGTTTTATCAAGGCGATTAAAAGAGTCCACTTTCCAGAATTTTTTATGGTGGGCCAGCGTTGGAATTTAGATCACATCAGTTTAAATTTCAACAAACCCGACTGGCAGTCAGTCCTTTACCGACAAATCAAAGAAAAAGGAGTACTCCACCCGCCGACTGGCATGGACTATTGGATTTTTCATAAAAATACAGATTTCAAAATGCCCCCATTTATCGTCGGACGGCCCTGTGTTGATAGCTGGTTGGTCTACAAAAGTCGCTTTATGAAAATCCCTGTCATCAACTCCACCCGGGCCATAACTATCGTTCATCAAAATCACCCCACCCCCAAAAAATTAGGCCCCATGGCAGATCGAACCTGGCTACTCGAGAAAGAGACAAACCTCAAGCTTGGCGGCGGTCAAGCCAACATGTTCACCCTGGCTGACGCCGATTGGATTCTCACACCAAAGGCCTTAAAAAAGGCCAGACCAACCATCAAGCAACTGTTTCGTTACATCATTAGCATTTTTATCCTTCATCCAAAATCAGGCTATATTCACGGCCCCCTTCTATTTTCAATCAAAAAAATTAAACTCACACCCACGTCCAAAAGAATCATTGCTTTAGCAATTCTGCTGTTATTTGTTGCCCGGATGAAGACAGCCATGCCATATTTAAAGTCTTTTTCCCAAGAAATGATTGGCATATTTACCGACAAACGAAATTATTCTTATGACCAAAAAATGGCCGAGATTAATGGTTTTCCTTATATTTTTCTCAAACACGTCAACGACGCCACGCCACAAGAGTCTGACATCATCTTCCCTCCTACCCCGCCTCATCAAGGCCTCAGACCAATTTTAGCCGCCTACTATCTTTATCCCAGATCTGTCACCGTCATGGATCAGTCCCTAAAACTGAATACTCCACCATCGCGGTTTTACATCGATAAAAACTTTCCGAGATATATTTTGATGATCAACGGTTTTCCCGACTTTCCAGTCAAGGCCAATCGGATATATCTATTTGGCGACAAACTCGATGACCCCGTAGCGGTAGTTAGTGATCAAAATTATAATCCCGATAACGCCGACTACAAGAACAAATTAGGTATTATCAAACTATAAATTATGTGTCTGTAATAGGATTTATACAATTTATTATCATTGGCTGGGTTTTTCTAAAATTGATTCGTTTTTCTGGTCTTTGGCAGGAAAAACTTGGTCTCTCGTTCATTCTGGGTAGCGGCTTGCAGACCGTCACCTACTTTTGGCTCATCACCAGAACCAACATCACCAACCAAACAACTTATCTAGGCTTCGCGATCATCCTCCTCGCTATCTTGAGCTTCCTCTATCTGGTTTCCAAAAAAATCTTTCCTGATTGGATCTCACGACCGATAAACGTAACTGAAGTTGACACCATCCACCGAAAAAAAATCATGTTTTTGTCCTGGTTGTGTATTTTTGTCCTCTTTATTATTGCAGTTACGTTAGCCATCTATACACCTGTTCACACCACCGATTCAATCCATCTCTACGATTTTCGAGCCAAAATCATGTACTATTCCCAGTCTCTCTCTGCTATTCGCCAGATCGATTACTGGTATACATATCCCATGTTTTCTTCAATGATTCATCTTTTTGTTTATTATTTCGGCCTCCAGAATCCAAGCATTTACTGGCCAATAATGCTCTTATCGTTTGCCTTAATTTTTTATGCCCTTCTAAAAAAAGAAAAGGGACCGACGATCGCTTCTTTGGTAACGCTAGCCATGTACTCCACTCCTTTAATTTTCTGGCAGTCCAGGCTTGATGGTCTCACCAATCTGCCTTATACCATACTCTATTGTACCGCGATTTTTTATGCCATTGAGGCGGTGAAACCCGTTACTACCAATCTGTCTGCCTTATTGGTTTCAGCCTTGGCTACGAGTTTGTCAATTTGGACCAGGGCCAACGAACCTTTTTGGACGGTGCCGATCGTTGTTGTTTTCCTAACTATTCTAGCCAAAAAAAGACTTCCGCTGTCTGCTTTACTCTATTATTTACTCATATCACCAATCAAAAACATGTGGAACAATTACGCTCAGACCATAACCAATATTGATCTTACCTCCGGTGTCAAGGGTGTTATTACTTCCGTAAAGTTCGCACCTTCATCAAGTGCCGATCACGCGATTGTTGCCGATAAATATCTCCTCAGAATCACTACCAACATCATTATCATTCTGAGCCAAGCCCTGGCCACTCTCGGCTTAATACTGCCGGTTTTGTTTCAAAGTCTATCTCCGGTGATATATATCTTTTTTCCGATGCTTTTACTTGGAAGCAGCAATCAGCAAAAACTGCTCCTGGCAAGCATTGTTTTGACCGCGTTACTTCTTTGGGGAGGTTCAACATTCGTCTATATCAATTTTGATTGGCAACTTCTCGATAATCCACTGTCGCGTCTTAGTGGCATATTTATCCCCTTAATGTGGATGTATATCGCTCAATCCAGTGTGTGGCAGTCAATCAGCTTCCTGTCTCCAGTTCCAAAAAACAATCACCAATGAAACTTAAAATCTTTTATGCCAATGTTTATTACCCGCACTTCGTCGAGGATTTTTACCGGCAATACTCCGCCCTAAACAAGGCTTCATATCGCCGGCAATTAAACGCCCTCTATCGTCAAGCATTTGGCATCGCTAATTTCTACCCCCTCAATTTTCGAAAACTAGGGCATGTTGTCCAGGATATTGTCATCAATATCGGCCCCATGCAAAGGCAATGGGCCAACGAGGCAGAATTTAATATCTTTTCCCTCAAAGACTGTTTAATACCGCACCTGCCTCTCATTAGAGCAAAACACCGAAATAGATGGGAAACCGATGTCCTTGAGGAGAGAATCAGGCGATTTAAACCGGACGTTATCTTCATGCAAAATATTAGTTATCTAGATCATCACTTTATTTCCCACTTGAAACAATATACTCATCTTATGGTTGGGCAGATCGCCAACCGTCTCCCAGCCAAAGACCAATTCGCGCCGTTCGATTTAATCTTTGGCTCTTTGCCGAATTTACTTCAACAGATTGAGAGCTATGGCTGCTCCACCCACTTTCTTCCTCTGGCTTTTGAAAAGACCTTACTCACAAGACTGCCTTCGGTCGCGAGAGAGATAGATTGTTCATTTATTGGGGGTATCGCCAAGGGGGAACACGACCATCGAACCAAGATGCTCAATCAAGTAGCCTCTCGAACCGGTTTAGATTTCTACGGCTATGGTGGCGAGTATCTAAAACCCAAACCCCCCTCTTTATCGCTTCATGGCGAGGTTTGGGGCGTCGATATGTATACCAAATTACTACAGAGCAAAATTACCCTTAACAGCCACGGTGAAATTTCAGAAAAATACGCCAATAACATGCGCCTATTTGAAGCCACCGGGTGCGGTACATTGCTAATTACTGACTGGAAGGAGAATTTGTCTGAGTTTTTCAAAATAGACAAGGAGATTGTCACCTACAAAAGTTTTGCCGAACTGGTGGAAAAGATAAAGTTCTACCTAAAAAACCCCGGAATTAGAGAAAAAATCGCCAAAGCAGGTCAAAAAAGGACGTTAACCACTCATACCTATCAAGATCGGGCCAAAACCATCAGTAAACAGATCATCGGAATCCTCAAATCCTAAATGGACGACCACCTACTCAATTCTTGCGCCTCCTGTCCGTAATAATATTCCCTGCCCCAGATCTCGAGCAACACCAACTGGTAAAGAGCGTGCCAATACATCGGCATGGTCAACCAAGTCTTTAACAGAAAAGTTACCTTTTTTTCGTTTATCACGTTTTTCCTAACTAAAAAGCCGCCATCTAACAACCAAATATATTGGTTCAAGATCCCCACAACCCACTCTCCAACCGGCGGCATAAAACCCCGTTTTGGTCGGGTCATGATTTCGGTTGGCAAAACGCCCCTCATCGCCTGCTTGAGCCAGTATTTTGCCGGTTTATTGTAGGCCATGACCGCCTGCCTTGAGTTTAAGATAAGCTCAACCAATTCATAATCTAAAAATGGCGAGCGCAATTCGATTGAATTAGCCATACTCAGACGGTCATTCAAGTCAACGCAATTACCCACCAACCAGTAATCTCGGATTAGATCTAACCCCCTTTTTGCCAATGTCAACTTGTCGCCGTTCCAGGCGAACTCCATCGGCTGGTAGTTATTTTGTCGATTAATTTTCCCGGCAAATTCATTCGTATATATACGGGTAATGAAACTTTCCGCTATTTGAAAGCCCTTATCCAGGTCATAAAACATCATTCTTTCGGTGTAATCGGAGCTGGATAACCTAGCCAAGGTCTCTCGCCAGCCCCCGCGGCCAGCAACAAACCGCTCTATTGATCCCTTAATTGCCTTGCGCGTCCAGGTATATCCCCAAAACAGCTCATCACCCCCCAATCCACCCAATAATACCGGTACGTTGTTTTCTCTGGCCAATTGACTGACCGAATAGATACTGTGTCCCGCAATGTCGGCAATCGGATCGTCTCCGTCATATACCAATTGAGGAAAGTTATCGACCACTTCCTTAGTTTTGATTTCTTTTTCAATAAACTCTACCCCATGCCTCTTTGCCAATTTTCTTGCAAGTTTCCGTTCGTCCGAAAAAGGAGCACCTTCATAACCCACCGAGAATGCTTTCATTGTATCTTTAAACACCGGAGCAGTTAAGGACAGAATTGACCCCGAATCCACCCCACCCGACAAAGCAATACCAACCGGCACATCAGATCGTAGTGTCAGATGACAACTCTGGGCAAATGTTTCTCTAATTGCTTCAGTTGGGTTGCCGTTCCAAGCGGGCTCAATCGTCTCTGGGGTCCAGTATTTTTTCAGGGTAACCGCCATCGTCTCAAGGTCAATAACTTGTAGGTGGCCTGGCGGCAATTTGTGGACCTGCGATAACATCGTTTCTGGCTCGGGAACATAGTAATAGTGGAAATATCTATCTATCGATTCCCAATTCAGTTCTTTATCAACGCTTTGCACCTTGAGTAAAACTTTCATTTCGGATGCAAATGCAAAACCCTCATTGGTTTTTGTCCAATAAAGCGGCTTCTCGCCGAGTCTGTCTCGAGCCAGGACTATCCGCCTCTTCGTCTTATCGTAAATCGCTAAGGCGAACATGCCTCTTAATTTATCGACAAAATCCAGGCCCATATCTTCGTAAAGGTGCACCGCTGTTTCAATGTCACTTTTTGTCGCCAATCTGTGTTTACGGCGCTTGAGCTCGGTCTGCAATTCTTTATAGTTATAAATCTCGCCGTTCCCGACTATTACGATACTCTGATCTTCGTTGTATAGCGGTTGATCACCCCCATCAACGTCGATGATCGATAATCGTCTCATGGTCATGCCAACTCTATCGTCTAAAAACACTCCCTTGCCATCCGGACCCCGATGCTTCATTGCTTGTTGCATCGGCAGAATTTGTGCCAAAGTAACTCTTTGATGGGGTCTGGCAATAATTCCTGCGATTCCGCACATAGTTAACGTTTTGACCTAGATTTAAACAATAGTTGAGTCGCACCCCTTACTATTTTCAGAAATGTGATATAAAAATTGCGTAACCGGTATTCTCCGGGGCAAGCCAATAGCAAAAAATTACACCAATCAATGATATTCATCATCGACCGGCGGTCGAATAAAGCCACCCAGGCCTCTCGACAGCCGGAGACACCCTTATAAGTATCTGGTTTGTAACCCGTCGCCTCCCAAACATGCTTTATTCTGGCATGAACATCGACCAACAATTGGTAACCAGCCCTCTTTGCTCGGTTAGAAAATTCATAGTCGGCGATATAGTGGGGGAGCCGTTTATAGTTTATCGTGCCAAATTTTCTTATCCCGCCTACGGGCACCAAGGTCCCCTTTCCCGGTAAGGCATCAAGTTGGTCGATCACCGAGGTCTTACGATACCGTTTGGGGTCGGTTGACATAGTTTCAGCTACACTCTGGATGACACCCTTAGGCCAGTTGATTCTAATTCCCGCCTCAACCACCCTCTCCGGTTTTGTAGTAGTTGTACAAAGTGATCCAATCAGGGCCCTGGGGTGCTTTCGGGCGGTCCTCACGAGCTGCTCCACCAGCTCTAATCCAAAAAAACAATCATTATTCATTAACAATATATAGTCCTTGTCCCTAGCTCCGGCCAGGGCATACTCGATCCCCAGGTACACCGCTCGACTCCACCACAAGTTACCATCACCACGAATCAGGTGGACTTGCGGCTGATAGCGCCGGATATACTCGAAAGTTCCATCAGTCGACCCGTCATCTATAACAATAATTTCTAAATCTTTATATTTTTGCCTCCCCAGATCTCCCAAACACCGTTTGGTAAATTTCAAGCGATCATGTACCGGCATGACGACAAACACCTTAGGTTTCATATATTTATCGCTTCAATGGTAAACTTTGGCTATTATGATGCCAATATTCTATCTGAGTTTCTCCGACTCCGCCAAATTTGCTCAGGCGGCAGCCAATCTCCTTGCCGGTCGTAGCCTGGTCATCGGTCATAGTTTCTTTGACGTTAAGTTACTGGCCGCGTATCAGTCGGGCAATCTTTTCTCAACCAAGATATTCCCTTTTACCCCCTGGCTACTATCACTCTTTTTTCGTTTTTTACCGTCATCAGATCAAACTATTGCCATCGCCGGTTGGTTAACTTTTTTACTTTCGACCCTGGTCATTTTTTTAATTGCCCGCAAACTTCATCGCTCAACATCGGCCCTGATCGCAGCCATCATTTTCTTCTTTAGTCTTCCGTTTTGGGAATATGCTTCCAATGCCAGCAGCGAAATATTTTTTACGCTCCAAGTATTGCTCATGGTCTATTTATTTCTAAGCCGTTTTCGCTGGCTAGCCTTACTCCCCCTAGCCCTAATGTTTTTCACCCGCCAACAAGCCACTATCGTCTTTCTATCCTTAGGAACCACCGCCGTCTTGCTATTTCTATCTTCAGCGAAATCTCTCCGCTTCAAGCTGCTAACCCTCGCATTCATTTTTATCGCGGTTTTTGAGCTGACTAATTTTTTGCTGCCCAACGCCTTTCTCCCTCTTTCTCCTTTTCAGGCCATTGGGGCCATCAATCTGCCGGCCAACACGTCCCAGGGTCAATTTCTTCGCGGCCAACACGTCCCAGGGTCAATTTCTTCGCTCCAGCTCATCTCAAAAGTCTTCTATAACACCTATAACTATCTCAAAAATTTGACCCCACTGACTTCACCAACAATCTTCAGCCTTTTCATTTTGGGATTTTTCTTGCCCAAATCCTCAACCCGCCTGAAAAACTTTAATCTATTTTCCTTAACCATTTTCGGTCTTTTTATCCTGGCCGCCTCGGCTACTCTGCCCAATGTCCGTTATGTCCACCCGATCATACCCTTAGTCATCATTGGCGCCAGCATCACCCTTACCCATTTAGTCCATCGGCCACTGGCCATCGCTCTAGTTATGTTCTTGATTCTTTTGCCCGCCTTGGGTCATTTGACGTTGGACGCCCGTTTTCGCCGTCAGCAGTTCAATCTTGATAAGCCGCCGGTTTACCGCCAAATATCAACCCTGATGGCCGAAAATATTCCTAAAGGAAAGTTAGTAATCACCAACCTTGACGCCTGGGCCGCCTGGTACGAGGGGCTGACTACAATGTGGTTTCCTCTCTCCCCCGATCTGCTTGAGGGTTATCAAGATAAGGTCAGCTACATCGTCATCACCAATTACAAAGAACACGATGGTGATTTCGCCCTGGGGGATTGGCGCGAAGTTGTCTATTCGCCTGAAAAAATTGGCAATCAGTTCCTCAAAACCAATTATCGCCTGCTGACAACATTTGATATCAAGCCCGAGCAAGTTTATGAGAATCAGTCCTACCTAGGAACGATTCTCGTCCGCCGCTAAAACGTTCAATAATAACCCCCAAGGTTATTCCAAATTAGTCTGCTCAAACAACTTCTTGAAGTAGCGGATCTTATCAGTATCGCCATCAACCAAAATAAACGGTTTTATGTCGTTTGCTAGTTTTTCGAAATCGAGCGTTTCCAGGTAACCCATAATTTTTGTCTTGATCGCGGACAATTCATCGGTTCCGAACTTTATAGTCAAGAATTCTTTGTCCGGTTTTGTATTTTGAATAAGGAAAATAATATCATAAAAATCTCGACCCTTTGCCCCGGCTCTGTTTGTAATTGTCCAGAGTTTTTGTGCCAGTATTATTGATTTTGGCGCAATTGTTATCGGCTTAGTAATATCAAACTTATTCAAGATAAAACTTTCAGTAGCGTAATTTACCTGCTGATCAAAAGTGTCTACTTGAATTAAAATCTTTTCCTCGTCGTGACCGGACATCATGTTTTTCTGCAAAAGATTGGGGAATTTAATTTTGCAATGAAAAGCCCCCTTGTTCACGATACGAATTTCCACCTTCAAACCAAGTTTTTCCAGCTTTTTGGCAACATATTGTGATAAAAGTCTAAATTCTTCTTCCGTCAGATTCTTATTGTCAAAATCCAAATCCTCGGAAAATCTTTTTGAGCTATAGACAATTCGTAAACAAGTTCCGCCCAAAAAAGTTAGTTTTCTCCCGATTTTATGAGAAAAAACAATGCTTAATATCAAATATTGTAGATATTCCCTCAGCAATCCGCGATCGTATTTGTGAATATCAGGCGGATAAAACTTTTTTATTTCTTCAATTGAGATCATAGCTGTAAATAATCTGTTAATCTGCTTATTCTTGTATTTAATGTCTCACTATCAAAAACAGACATGATCTTTTCCAGTTCCAGCCGGTTCAGTTTTTCCTTCAGAAGTTCTTCATTGAACCTCAACCCCTGGATATCGTCCACCTCCGCCACTTGAGGATTAAGATAAAAGTAGTCAACAATTGCCTTTTCCAATGACGCAATTTTATAAGTCGTCCCGTCATTGGTAATTATTTGATAACCAAAAAATAGTCGAGGATCTAGAGACTTGTAGTCAAAGATCCCAATTTTTGTCTCTACGCTCAAGGTCTTGTTTGTAGTTACAGAAGTAACTCTCATTACTGCTTCAGGAATTACTCCATAGTGATTCAAGGCCAGCTCCAGGGAAACATAGGAAGGATCGTAGAGCCTATTTGCAACCAAGTAAAGATCATAATTTGTAGGGTTATAGTCCGCGAAGATATACTTTTTACTGCGTAGTTTGGTTACCCAGGTTTTCTTTTCCCATTCGTAGAGGGTTTCGAGCCTAAACGATGGGTCCACGACGTACAGATCCTCTATCGAGAAGACCTTTAGCCCCCCCAGTTTCTGTTTGATGTCGAAGTATTTCATTTCTAAATACTACGCTTTACCGTAGGATTTGTCAATGGAGGATGTGCTGTTCGAGGTAGACCGGCGGACTCGACCGGTCCCTTTTGCGTTAGAATAGTCTAGTGGACAAAATAAAAAAACTGTTCTTTTCCCAAACCAGTCGGGACACCCTGATCAGCTTCTCGGGTTTGGGAACCATCGCTGTGGTCGGAATGATCTTCTCCATTATCACCGCCAGAGGACTGGGGCCATCCACTTTTGGTTTGTTCTCTGCCCTGACCGCCCTGGTAACTCTACTTTCCAGCCTGGGTGATCTCGGCATTTCTTCTGCTCTGGTCAATTTTCTCCCCAAAGTGGCCGACCGGCGCAGTGTCCTGATTTCCGTCACCTTCTGGTTTCAAATCGCCGTCACCCTAGTCCTCACCCTGGCGCTGATGGCCGCCGGCTTTTTTCATAACTTCATCATCCCCGGCTCGACACCCCAACACTTCATTACCATCGGCGTTCTAACCGGCCTATACGTCCTTCAAGGATTTGCTCTGGGTATTTTTAACGCCGAGAAGAAATTCTTACGCGCCTCGATACTTCAAGGTTCCGACTCGATCATTAAATTGCTCATCGTTGCTGGCCTTTTCTTCAGTCGCAATTTAAATATTGAACTGGCGATACTGGCCAACGTCTTTTCCACGCTCATCTCTCTAATCTATGGTTTTTGGGGTGAGTTTAGAAACATCCGCCCGATCTTTCCCCGCGCCCAATTGGCCGAGATTTTTCAGTTTTCCAAATGGATCGCCCTGTCGCGCACCTTCGGCGTCATGGTCTCCCGCGTCGACGTTATTCTTCTCAATCTGCTCGCCGGCAGTTTTCAAGCCGGCATCTATTCCGCCGCCAGTCGGATCGCCCTCGTTTTTGCCCTCCTTGTTAGCAGTATCGGCGCCGTCACCGCCCCTCGGTTTTCTGCCTTTGTTCACAAGGAGGACATCAGACGATATTTAAAAAAGGTGGCTCTGATGGTTGGCGGCATTAGTCTGATCATGTTATCGACCGTGATTCTGGCCGACCCGCTGGTTCGACTCATCTTCGGTGAGGAATATCTTGCCGCTATTCCGGTTTTTCGGGCCATGACTCTGGCCATGATTCCTTTTCTTTTCTCCGTCGTCACTTCCCAACCACTCATTTACTCCTTCAACCAACCGAAATTCTTTTCCTGGGTCACCATCGTTCAGGTGGTGATCATTATTAGTCTTGATCTCATCTTTATTCCCCGCTACCAAGCTCTCGGTCCGACCATCTCCTTGGGTATTGCCAATGTTATAGTTGTCGCCCTATCCGGTTGGAAACTCTATCGGTTACTCAAATGAAAGCCAAAATCATTGTTCACTGCCTCGTCGAAAACGAAGGTCGTTTCATCTGGTATGCCATTAATTCCGTTTTACCCTATGTTGACCAAATGCTAATTTGGGATATGAGCTCAAACGACGGCACTTGGGAGATCATTAGTTCGATTAGGTCCGAAAAAATACGCCTGAAACAGGTCCCGGCCGCCACCTCGCCTAGTGACTTGACCACCGTTCGTCAGCAGATGATTGAGGAAACAGGCAAGGATTTCACCTGGTTGATGATTTTGGACGGCGACGAAATTTGGCCAGAAAAATCTATTCAAACCGTAACCGAATTCGCCAGGAACAATCCAGAATTTGAATCAATCGTTGTTCGGACAAATAATCTCGTCGGGGATATCTATCACCGGCTCCCGGAATCCGCCGGTAGATATAATCTGGCCGGTCGCACCGGACATCTCGCGCTTCGTTTCATGAATCTGAAACGAATAAGCGGACTCCATGTCAGCCGCCCCCATGGAACTCAGGGCTTCTTTGATGGCCAGGAGAAACTAGTCCAGGACCGAGATGCTAAAAAGATTAAATTTATTGATCTTCCCTATCACCACGCCACCCACCTCCCCCGGTCCCTGGCCAAAATGGGGGATTTGCTAGTTCCCAAGCGCAAACAAAAACTCAAGCACGAAGTGGGTGAGAAAATCAGGAGAGAAGAAATCCCAATGATATTCTTTATCAAGGACCACCCAGACATCGTTCCTAACGTCACCAGCTCAGCGCCGCTTTCTTTTTGGCTAAAATCATTTGTGCTTACACCGTTGCGCCGTCTCAAGCGGATCATCATCAAATCACCAGCAGGCTACTAGCATGGAACAGTGGTACTACAAGCAAATAGCTCCTCGG
>Ga0209518_1000231_pt1 | contig 75087 bp, 80 predicted proteins | sample RifGroB1_FD_183993 | JGI IMG/M metagenome (GOLD analysis project Ga0209518, IMG submission 183993) | Groundwater microbial communities from Rifle, Colorado, USA - Groundwater B1 (SPAdes) (version 2) | ecosystem: Environmental > Aquatic > Deep subsurface > Groundwater | place: Rifle, Colorado... | reverse complement strand
CCACCAATATGACGATTGCGGCGACGAGCGAGGCGATTGAAACGATTTGATTGTATGGCTTTATCTCCTCCTGGTATTTTCTCTGAGCTTCATTGAATTCCAGCCTTACTTCTCTCTGTTCCGCCGTTTCCTCGCAGCAGGATTCCACTTTTTCCAACTCCAAGGGGTATTCGGGAACTTTCGGGCCGGGATAAAAAGTATCGATTCCCAGTCCGACAAAAAGAGCGACAAGTAGGGCTAGAAATATCGTGTAGATAAATTTTATTGCCATATCATATATAATGTTAGCACATGAACCGTTCCGCTTTCGTAATAATTCTGATTCTCATTGTCGCCGCTCTCGGTTTGGGAGCTTACTTTCTCACGCCTAAGACGCAGGCGCCCGTAATCGGCGGCGACCGCGACGAGCACGGCTGTCTTGGGCCCGCCGGCTACCTCTGGAACGAAGAAGTCGGAGCGTGCCTGCGTAGTTTCGAAATAACGCCGGACATAATGGAAACGGCTAAAATCGCAGTGGACGCGATCGGCCAAAGCTACGCCCTTACCGTCGTCTCCTTCAACTCCTACGAAGAGGCGGGCTCTTACGACATTTTCTTTGAGCGCGGTTTAGAGCGGGAACGGAAAAGCGTTTTCATCCGCAACTGGCAGGTGGAATCGCCGCGCCTCGTAAAACTTTACTACTATGACGAGAACCGCGACCGCGACGCGGACGGCAACATCCAATGCAGCTGGCAGGGACTGGTCGCGGTGGAACGGGAAATTGCCGTAGGCCTTACGCCCGTTGAAGACACTCTCCGCCTGCTCTTGAAAGGCGATCTTACCGAACAGGAACAGGCCGGAGGAATCGGCACCGAATATCCCCTGCCCGGCTTTTCGCTCGAGGAAGTTTCCCTCCGCGACGGCGCACTCACCCTGAAGTTCGACGACCCGCAGAACAGGTCCGGCGGCGGCTCGTGCCGGGTGGGTATTTTGTGGTTCCAAATCGAAGCAACGGCAAAACAGTTCCCTGAAGTAAAAAGCGTCAGGTTCCTGCCGGAGGAAATTTTCCAGCCGTAAAAATTCCGTCAACAATTCCGCCCCTTACCGTCGGCGTCGTCACTCCCTCCTACGTTTTCAAACAATTCTATGGAATTGTTCAATCAGGGGAAAACGAAAGAGAAAGCAAGAGGGAAAAGAAAGAGAAAAAGCTATGCCTTCAAAGCGACGTTCGAATAAATCGGTATTGGTGGGCGTTTTGAAAAACAGAAGGGACCAGCGGATTCTTCTCAAGCGCCGCTGGTACCGGATTCCGGCCGGATTCTTACCCAAGCGCAAATTCAGATACGTCGCCTTTTACCAACCAGCCGTCTTCGGCCGGGGCGGCAAGCGAATAGAATACTACGCCAAGGTCCTCCGGCGGCGAGTCGTGAAAAGAATCGAACTTCTGCCAAAGGAACCGGGTCATCCCCAGGCCAACGACGATTACTTGAAGATTGAATTCAAGGAAGTGAGAAAGCTGCCCCGCCCTGTGAAAAACATTGTCCCCCGCCGCGTCTCCTTCGGTTTCACGACCTTAAAAAAATTGTTCTCGGCGCGCGACATTCTGGAACTCTACGGCGTTCCCCCGACCGAACGAATCGTCGGTGAGCGCCTGCGGCGGCTCGGCTGGAAAGCCGTCCCGGAATTCCCGGTTACGGCGAGCGGCAAGCGCTTCCGGCTGGATTTCGCGATAACCGAGAGCGGCAAACGTATTGCCGTTGAATGCGACAACGAGAGAGCCCACGCCGGCAAAACACAAAAGCGCAAAGACAAGGCGAAAAACTTCCGCCTCCGCCGGGCCGGCTGGCGGGTCATTCGTCTCAAGGAAAAGGACATCGTGGAAAACCTCGACGCCTGCATGAGAAGGATCCAAAAAGCGATTAAAAACATTCGTAGTTTTGGGGTAAAATAAGTCCAAGGCATAAAAGGGATAAAAAAACAAAAAGTAATTTAATGAGAGACAATAAGAGGGCGCACGTGGTATCGGTGGAGATGGGCTACGGCCATCTCCGAGCGGCAAGGCCGCTTACGCTGCTTGCCGACGGAGGAAAAATCATCACCGCCGATTCCTACGACGGCATTCCCGAAGGAGACCGCTTGATTTGGGAAAACTCGACCAAGCTTTACAACGCCGTCTCCCGAATGAAAGAGAAGGGAGTTCTTGGCGCGCTTATTTTCAAAAGTTTCGACTATTTCCAGCGGGTAGGCGGAACGCTCCCCGGAAACTCGAAGCCGACTTTCCAACTAAGGCAAGGACACAAACTCATTAAGGGAGGATGGGGCCGGGATCTCGTTGAAAGACTGAACAAAAATCCCCTCCCTCTCCTTGCAACTTTTTTCACCATCGGTCACATGGCCGAACATTGGAACTACAAAGGACCGATTTACGTTTTGGTGACGGATGCCGACATCTCAAGAGCTTGGGCACCCTTCAGACCGGAGTCGAGCCGCATCATTTACTTTGCTCCGACTGCGGCGGCCAAAGAACGGCTTATAAGCTACGGAGTGAATTCGAAAAAAATTTTCGTAGCCGGCTTTCCCCTGCCAACGGAACTCGTTAAAAACGCAAAAGATAACTTAAGGCGACGGCTCGGTGTGCTCCGGGGGGAAAGCGGGCGCCCGGCGACCGTAACTTTCGCCATCGGCGGGGCCGGCGCCCAGAGCAAAATTGCCCTTAGAGTTATCCAAAGCCTCGCTCCATCTATAAAGAAGGGTGACTTGACACTTAAGATCATCGCCGGTCTTCATAAAAATCTCGGCATAAAACTCCGCGAACAAGTGCAAAAGTCAGGACTCGAAAATTTTTTGAATAAGGGAATTTTTATAATCGAGAACGGAACCAAAGATGATTATTTCCGAAAATTCGACGAAACCATAGCCGAAACCGACGTTTTGTGGACCAAGCCGTCGGAGCTCTCCTTCTACGCGGGCTTGGGCCTGCCTATTCTGATTGCCCCGCCCTTAGGGGCACACGAGGTTAAAAACAGGGACTGGCTCGTAAAACTGGGGGCCGGCATTCCCCAAGGCGAAACGAAGGAAGTAAATCGGTGGCTCCCGGAAATGATTCGGAACGGACGGCTGGCCGAAGCGGCCCAAGCCGGCTTTAAAAAAATCAAAAGGGACGCGGTAGAAAAAATCGCCGAAATTTTATGACCTGGTTTTGGGTTACGCTTGCCGCCTACGCTCTCCTGGGTCTGGTCTCCGTCGTCGACCGGTACCTACTCTCGGGACCGTTACCCAACCCGCGGGCCTACACTTTCTACGTCGGCTTGCTTGGGATGTTTGTTTTTCTTCTCACGCCCTTCTTCGGCCTCGAAATTCTTTCGCCCAATCTCCTGGGCATCGCTCTCCTTTCCGGTTTTCTTTTCGCCGCCGGCCTTCTTTTTCTCTATTCCGGCCTGAACAAATTTGAGGCCTCCCGGGTAGTGCCGGCGACGGGCGGCCTCGTTCCCGTTTTCACGCTTATTTTCAGCCTGCTGATTTTGAAGGGTAGCGGGGTAGACCGGTGGGACTGGCTGGCCTTCTTCCTGCTTGTTTTAGGAAGCGTCATCATAACCGCCGAGGAGGGCAAAAAAGTGACTCCGCCAAGCCTGAAGTTCGCGGCTGGCGCCGCGGTCTTCTTCGCCCTGTCTTTCGTTCTCGCCAAATACGTTTATCTCGCTTCTTCGTTCTGGTCACCCTTCATCTGGATGAAAGTCGGCGGATTCGTTTTCGCGGCTGGCATTTTCGCTTTTTCAGCCAGTCTCCGGCGGAGCGTTCTAAAAAGGGAAACGGACTCGTCGCCGCGCCGGAAGAAAACCGCGGCGCTTTTCCTCGCCAACCAGGCGCTGGGGGCGGGCGGAAACGTTCTTCAAAGCCTGGCCATATTTCTCGCCCCCGCCCTCTATGTCGCTTTCGTAAACGCCTTGGAAGGCCTTATTTACGTTTTTGTTCTCATTTACACCGCTCTCGCCGCGGTTTTCGCATCCAGCTTACTCCAGGAAAGTTTCACGAAACGAGCCGCCGTCCGGAAAGTCGCGGCTACCGTCGTCATCGCCGCGGGAATTCTAACATTGTCTCTCTAAACAACCGATGAAAAAAACGATAAAATACGCCGCCCGGGTTTTATTGATTGCTTTTCTTGCCGCGTTCGTTTTCTTCTTCGTCGGCGGAAACAAGCCAAGAGAAGATGTTCTCTGGGGAGCCAATTTTTCGCACGCCCACGCGAAAGAGCTGGGCCTTAACTGGCAAGAAACCTATCTTGCTCTCCTCGACGATTTGAAAGTGAAACGACTCAAGGTTATCACCCAATGGAATCTTCTCGAGCCGGAGAAAGACCGTTTCGATTTTGAAGCCATCGACTGGCAAATTAAAGAAGCGGAAGAGCGAGGAGTAAAAGTTTTTCTCACACTCGGTATGAAAACGCCGCGCTTCCCCGAGTGTCACCTCCCCGATTGGGCGGTTAACCTCTTGGAAAAAGACCGGGAAGAAGCGGTTTTGGAACTTTTGAGGGCGAGCGTGGAACACTTTAAAGATTCGCCCGCAATTTGGGCCTGGCAGGTCGAGAACGAACCGCTTTTCCCCTTTGGCGAATGTCCGGAAATAAGCAAAGATTTTTGGCGGAAGGAAATCGATTTGGTAAAAACGCTCGACCCGACAAGGCCGATCATTGCCACCGACAGCGGCGAGTTATCGCTCTGGTTTAATGCCGCCCGGCTGGGGGATATCGTCGGCGTTACTCTTTACCGCAAGATTTGGTTCAAAGAACTCGGAACCTACGCATCTTATCCCCTGCCGCCGATTTTCTACGGCCGGAAGGCGCAGCTCGTCAAAACAATCTTCGGCAAGGAGGTAATTAACGTCGAACTTCAAGCCGAACCGTGGGGGCCGACGCTGCTTTACGATTCACCGCCTGAGGAACAGGTAAAAACGATGAACCCCGAAAGGTTCAAAGAAACCGTAAACTACGCAAAGAAAACCGGCTTGGGCGAGTTTTATTTCTGGGGCGCCGAGTGGTGGTACTCCCTGAAACTGAAGGGCGAAGAAGAAATCTGGAGGGAAGCGGGCGGGCTGTTCTAGGAGCAGCCGCCGGAAGTGCCGCCGCACTCAAGACAGGTGTAGCAAGAGCCGCTCTGAATCATCATTCCACCGCAGTTTTTACAAACAGTGCCGGCTAAAGCAAAGCCGTTTTGGAGCTTTTTGCCGTTAACGGAAACGGTTCGAGGTTCTTGTTTTAGAAAATCCTTATCGTCGGGGAGCATTGCCAGCATCTCTTCTTCAAGATGAGCGAGACCAAGTTCGGCAAGTTCTTCTTTCGACAAATACTTCAGGGCGAGATAGCGGAAAATGTAGTCAACGATGCTCGTCGCAACCATGATATCCGGATTTTCGGTGTAACCGGCCGGCTCAAAACGGGTGCGAACGTATTTATCGACAAAAACTTTGAGCGGCACGCCGTACTGGAGAGAAATGGAAATCGAAAGAGCGAAAGCGTCCAAGAGTCCGGCAAGAGTGCTTCCCTGCTTCGCCATCCGGATGAAAATTTCGGCGAGGCGGCCGTCTTCATAAGCGCTGTAGGTCAGGTAGCCGTTGTGGCCGGCAATCACAAACTTGTGGGTTTCGGAACTCCGGGTCGCCGGCAATCTCTGGCGGCCGTTTGATTTTACCGCGCCCCGCTTCGGACCCTTCGAATGTTCGGTCTGAAGCGGCTGGGAGTGTTTGGAACCGTCGCGGTAAACGGCAAAGGCCTTGATACCGAGACGCCAGGCCATCATGTAGGCTTCTTCGATTTCTTCTTTGGTCGTTTCGTGCGACATGTTGAAAGTTTTGGAAATGGCGCCGGAGATGAAGGGCTGAACGGCGGCCACCATCTTCACGTGGCCCTGCCAGGAAATCGTCCGCTTGCCTTCTTTCGGCTTTACGGCCGTGTCAAAAACCGAAAAGTGTTCCTCGCGAATGTGGGGAGCGTTTTCAACCGTTCCGTGGTCTTTGATCCAGTCGGAAATTTCGCTAACTTCCTGCGGGGTGTAACCGAGATTCAAAAGCGCCTGGGGCACGGCCTCATTTACAATTTTCATCCAGCCGCCGCCGACCAGCTGCTTCATCTTTACGAGTGAAAAATCCGGTTCAATGCCGGTCGTCGCGCAATCCATCATAAAAGCGATAGTGCCGGTCGGGGCAATCACCGTAACCTGAGAATTCCGGAAACCTTTTTCTTCTCCCAACTTCAAGGCTTCTTCCCAAACATTCCTCGCCTCGGTCAGGAGATTCTCGTCGTCAACGTATGAATCGTTGATCGCCAAAGACGCATCGCGGTGTTTTTTAATGACTCTTAACATCGGTTCGCGGTTTACCGCGTAACCCTCAAAAGGCCCGATTTTACCGGCAATTTCAGCCGAATAACGATAGGCTTCGCCGCCCATCAAAGACGATATCGCCCCGGCCCAGTTCCGGGCTTCATCCGAATCATAGGCAAAACCTTTGGTCATAAGAAGCGCTCCTAAGTTGGCAAAACCCAGGCCCAACTCCCTGAACTTACGGGCATTTTCGGCGATTTTTTCGGCGGGATAACTCGAACCGTTAACGATGATGTCCTGGGCAAGAATAAAAATCCGAACGGCTTGCTTGAATTCGCGAACGTTGAAAGTGCCGTCGGTACCGAGGAACCTCAAAAGATTAACGGAAGCCAGATTGCAGGCGGAATTGTCCAAATGCATATATTCGCTGCAAGGATTGGAAGCATTAATCCGGCCGGAGTTCGGACAAGTGTGCCAGTCGTTTATGGTCGTGTCGAATTGAACTCCCGGGTCGCCGGACTCCCAGGCGGCTTTGGCTGCTTCCGAAAGATACTCGCGGGCTTTGCGGGTTTCGGCAACCTCTCCCGAGAGCCGGAACCGGGTTTGCCAATCGCCGTCCAATTCAACCGCTCGCATGAACTCGTCGGTGATACGAACGGAATTGTTGGCGTTTTGAAACTGAATCGAATTCCAGGCCTCGTTGTTCAAATCGCTCATATTGTAACCGGCCTCCATGAGCGCTCTGATTTTTTTCTCTTCTTCGGCTTTGCAGCGGATGAAATCCAACACGTCGGGATGATCAATATCCATCACCACCATCTTCGCGGCACGCCGAGTGGTACCGCCGGACTTGATCATGCCGGCAACGGAGTCCGCCCCGCGCATGAAAGAAATCGGACCGGAAGAAGTGCCGCCGCCGGAAAGATGTTCGCGGGAAGAACGAAGCGGCGAAACGTTGATGCCCGCCCCGGAACCGCCTTTGAAAATAATTCCTTCGGTTTTAATCCAATTGAGAATGGATTCCATATTGTCTTCAACCGAGAGAATGAAACACGCGCTACACTGCGGATTTTCTTTGGCGCCGACATTGAACCAAACCGGCGAGTTGAAAGACGCTCTTTGGTTTACAAGAAGGTAAGTGAGTTCGTCTTCAAAAATCTGAGCTTGAGATTCGGTTTCAAAATAACCGAAGTTTTCTCCCCAACCGCGAATCGTCTTCGCCACCCGGCTTACCATATGCTTCACGCTCCGTTCGCGCCCGGGAGTGTTCAGCTTCCCGCGGAAATACTTGGAAGCGGTGATGTTTACGGCGTTTTCCGACCAAAAATCGGGGAATTCAACGCCTTTTTGCTCGAATTTACCGACTTGGGCGTCGCGCTTTACCCAATTTATCTCATCGTATGGGTGAACGTCTTTTTTTGTAAAAAATCTTTTGAGCTTGAAGCCGGAAACGGTTTCGGCTTTTTTGGAAAGATTGATTGTTTGGTTTTTTATCTCCGGCATGTTGACGAAAAATTTTTTGTTTGACCTCCATCATTATGGAGGGGTGGAGGGCAAGGCCGCAAGTGTTGATAACTCCCCAAAACGACATAACTTGACAGCGTTGTCTATTTTCAACTCCGGTCAGATGGATATTTCATCTTTCATCTTCTCGAATGTGACTTCCCCGATGCCTTTGACGTCTTTCAGGTCTTCAATTCGCCGAAAAGGGCCGTTCAGGTTCCTATATTCAATAATCCTTCCGGCGATAACGGGCCCCACACCCGTAATTTTTTGCAGTTCTTCGTAGCCGGCGGTGTTGATATTGATTTTCCCCGCCTGGTCCGCCTGACTTGTCGGACTTATTGGACTTATTGGATTCACTGAACCGGTTGGATTTATCGCCCCGGCAGAATTTTCCCCGTTCGGCGTGCCGCCCGCAACACTTGCGGTGTACCAGGAAAAATCGGCGGCCGACCGCTCCATCGTAAACTTACTTTTATTGTCGCCGGCCGGCCAGTCGGGGCTGGCGAACGCTTCGTCAATCAAATTGCACCCCTTATCGAATAAACGCAAGCCTTCTTCGCTGTTTCTCAAGTTACCGCTGAAGTCTTCGCCGCGGCGAAGAACAAGAAATTCTCCCGAACCGATTTCTTTCGCGACAAAAACGATTTTTATCTGCTCATCCTGGTCCAAAATCCGCCAGCCAAATATATCGACGTCCGACGTCGATATATTTTTAAGCTCAATCCATTCGTTTGAAAAACTTTCTCCGTCCCCCATCCAGGCGATTTCGTTTAAAACGACAGGACCGATAGAGCTAATAGGTCCGATAGGATTTATTGACGAACCAATGAATGAACAAATTTCCGATTTCGAAATTTCTTCCGGCGAATTTACTATTTTTTCTTTTTCCGCGGTTTCTTCGCTTTTGCCGCCCAAAGAAATTCGGGCGATCATTTTTTCTTCGGGAAAAAATGTCCGGGTGATAACGTCGGTATTGCCGGCGATAAAGAACCCGAACGCCAGAAGAACGACGGCAATAAAAGCGTACTTTATTCCCCGCATAACAAAAGTATATAATTTAATTAATGCCAAGGAAACCGCTTTTCGTTCTCCTTTTCTCGGCGGCGCTTGTTACGAGCGCTTATCTCGGTTTTCAGGAAGTCCGAAGAACATCGGCCGACTCCAGCCCCGGTACCAATATCGACTCGACCGACAAATACGCCTGGTCGGACATAAGCGAGTGGTGGGATTTTCACTATTACCACAACGTGATAGTGGGTACTTCCACCTTTACCGGCTACGCTTCGTCCTCAATCGGCGAAATATCCCTTGACTGCGCGACGAGCCCGCTCGGCAATATTTGCGGCGTATCCGATTACAAGATTACTAATCCTTCGGGCAGCGGCAGTCTTTCCGGCTGCGCCTGGAACGATTCGGTCGGCTGGGTGAGCTTCTGGTGCGGCGACGGCGATTGCGACGGAAGCGCCACCGAAGACGCCTCAAGCGTCTGCGCGAGTTCCAATTACCGGGTGACAATAGACGCAAACGGCCTTTTCAACGGCTACGCCTGGAACGACATTGACGGCTGGATAAGTTTCAACTGCGCGGGTCCCGGCGTTTGCGCTTCTTCCGATTATAAGGTGGAAACGAGTTGGCGGGCCGGAGAGTTGACCGGCACCCTGGAATCTTCGATTTTCGACACCCAGGTCGTGGAAGGCGCGACCTTAAACAGTATTCTCTGGCAGGGTGTGCAGCCGGCCGGCACCTGCGTTAAGTTCCAAGTTGCCGTCTCCGACAATTCAAGCGGCCCTTGGAATTTCTGGGGACTGGATGCGGCCTGCGACGGCGAAGGCGACACCAACCAATACTTCGGCGGTTCTTGTCCGGGACCGGACAGCGTTATTCAGATTTCGGGCTGCAACCGTGACTGGGTAAAGGACAAACGCTACCTCCGCTACCGGGTAATTCTTGAATCCGACACAGCGCAAAGTTTAACGCCGAGGATCGACGACATCATTTTAAACTGGTCACGCTAATGGAAATCTACGATTCTCTTTCACGAGAGAATAAAAAAATCGCAAAAGGCAAAAAACTGAAACTCTTCGTTTGCGGCCCGACGGTTTACGACGACGCCCACATCGGCCACGCCCGCACTTATCTCGTTTTCGATGCCTTCGTCCGCTACTTGCGCGGGCGGGGATTTAAGGTTTTTTATTTGCAAAACATTACGGACGTTGATGATAAGACTATCGACCGGGCCCGGCGGGAAAAAAAGAACCCGCTTTCCATCGCCCGCTTGTTCGAGAAAAGATACCGGGAGGACATGGAAAAAATCGGTATCGCTTCCGTCGACCGCTACGCGAGAGCGACCGATTTTATTCCCGAAATAACCGCCCAAGTGGAAGCTCTTATAAAGAAGGGCTACGCCTACCGGGCGACCGACGGCTATTATTTCGACATTAAAAAATTCAAGGATTACGGGAAGCTTTCGGGACGGACGGCTCTTCAGGCCGAAGACGCGGTTTCCCGAATCGACGAATCGGTGGATAAAAGAAACAAGGGCGACTTCGCTCTCTGGAAATTTTCCCAACCCGGCGAGCCAGCCTGGGATACAAAGTTCGGCAAGGGCCGGCCGGGGTGGCACATTGAAGATACGGCTATTTCGGAAAAATTTTTCGGGCCGCAGTATGACTTTCACGGCGGAGCGAACGAGCTGAAGTTCCCCCACCACGAAGCGGAAATCGCCCAACAAGAAGCCGCGTCCGGCAAAAAACCTTTCGTCAAAGTCTGGATGCATACCGGAGTCTTAACGATTGGCGGCAAGAAAATGTCGAAAAGCCTGAAAAATTTCATCACCATCCGAAAATTCCTGGAAACGCACCCGGCAGAAACGCTCCGCCTCGCCGTTTTTAAACACCACTACCGAAAGCCCGTCGATTACGGCGAAGAGCTCATAAATCAAGCAGAAACTGAGAGAAAATATTTCTCCGAACTTCTGAAAAAGCTGGAGCTCGTGGAAAAACAAAGTAAGAGTAAATCGGGCGGGGGAAAAATCAAGGAATTCATCGCCGAGGGGGTTAAAAATTTCTCGGAAGCTCTGGACAACGATTTTAATACTCCTCAAGCACTCGCCGCTATTCAGAAACTTGCCACTCGTCTCGAAAAGAAAATGTGGCTCATAAGCCGGAGTGAGGCGAAATCGACCCGGATTGCCCTCGAAAAACTCTTCAAGCTTGTGGGACTTTCCTTCAAAGACGGGGGGATCCCTCCCAGAATCAACGATATTCTCAAACGGCGGGAGTTATTCAGAGCTAATAAACAGTTTAGTAAGGCTGACGCCTTGAGAAAAAGGATTTGGGTGTTAGGATATGAAGTGGAAGATACGCCGCTTGGACCTCTTGTCTTACCCAAAAATTATGACCAAAGACAAAATAAAAGTTCCGCCGCAAGACCTGGAAGCTGAACGCTCGGTTTTGGGTTCGATTCTCATCGATAAAAACGCAATCCTGAAAATCGTCGATACTTTGGAATCGACTGACTTTTACCATCCCCATCATCAAGAAATATACGAATGCGCGGTGGAGCTTTTTGAAAAAGGCGAACCGATTGATATTCTTACCGTCTCCACACGCCTCAAAGAAAAGAAAAGATTGAGCGAAATCGGCGGCGCCGACTATCTTTCGGAACTCGTGAGCGTCGTTCCCACTTCCGCTCACGTCAATCACTACGCCAATACTGTCCGGGAAAACCGGGTTCGCCGCGATCTCATCCGGGCTTCGTCCGAGATAAACGAGCAAGCTCTCGAACAGGACGATTTCGAATCGCTCTTGGATAAGGTTGAAGAAAAAGTTTTCAACATTTCCAGCCGTTCCAAGGCCCAAAAGTTTATCCATGTCAAAGACGAACTACCCGTTGCCTACGAGCGGCTGGAAAAGCTCCACCGCGGCGAAGGCGAAACTCTTCGGGGAATCCCGACTTATTTTCACGGTCTCGATAATCTTCTCTCGGGTTTCCAAAAATCGGACTTAATCATCATCGGCGCCCGGCCTTCCTTCGGGAAAACGACTTTTGCTCTCGATGTAGCAAGGCAAGCCGCTCTCCACGGCCACACCATCGGCGTTTTCTCGCTCGAGATGTCCCGCGACCAGATAATCGACCGCCTGATTGCGGCTCAAGCCCAAATCCCGCTCTGGCGCCTTCGGACCGGCCGCTTGAACGACGAGATGGAATTCGCTCTCATTCAGCAGGCTCTTGACGAAATCTCCAAAACGAATCTTTTCATCGACGACACGCCTTCGCCGGACATTCTCCAGATGCGGTCAATGGCAAGACGCCTCCAGGTCGAGCACGGACTGAATATGCTCATCATCGATTATCTCCAACTAATCCGGCCGCGAACCGATTCGGAAAGCATGGTTCATCAGGTTACCGAAATTTCGAGGGGGCTGAAGTCGCTCGCCCGGGAACTTTCCATTCCCATTCTTGCCGTCTCCCAGCTCTCGAGGGGGGTTGAACAAAGAGAGGGCAAGGTTCCCCGCCTTTCCGATTTGCGGGAATCGGGCTCGCTCGAGCAGGATGCCGACGTCGTCCTTTTCCTCTACCGCAAAGACCGCGGCTCTATCGACACGCCGGAGGATGAACAAAATATGGTGGAGGTAATCATCGCCAAGCACCGGAACGGCCCCTTAGGCACCGTAAAGCTCCGGTTCGACCAGGAGAAGGTCACCTTCCGAAACATCGACACGAAACACATACTGGAAGAATGACCAATTCCTAATTACTAATTTCTAATGACGTGTTACCAGAGCCGATAAGAAAATTTATTGAAGTGTTTTCCAAACTGCCCGCCATCGGTCCCCGGATGGCGACGCGGCTTTCTTTTTATCTTTCGAGTTTGGATAAAAACAGCTTAAAAGAATTGGAAGACGCCTTGAGCGATCTCAAAAAAATAAGCCGCTGTCCGAATTGTTTTTTCCTCAAGTGCGGCGGGCACTACTGCTCAATCTGCTCCGATGAAAAAAGGGATAAGGGACTCATTGCGATTTTGGAAAAAGACACCGACCTCCTCTCCATCGAGAAGACCGGAAACTTCAAAGGACAGTATCTTATAATCGGCGAGTTAAACGAAAGAGAGGGTTTGGGCAGCGCCCATAAACTCCGAATCAAGCATTTGAAAGAAAGAATCAAGCGGGATTTGGACGGAAAAGCAAAAGAAGTGGTTCTCGCCTTGAATCCGACCGCTTTCGGGAATTTCGTCTCCGACCTTCTCCGCAAAGAGCTCGAGGGCAACGCCCTAAAAATCACCCGCCTCGGCCGGGGAATCCCGACAGGCGGAGAAATAGAGTTTGCCGACGAGGAAACTTTAAGCCAGGCGCTTGAGCGAAGAAACTAAGAAATCTTGGTGATTTCCACCTCCGTATAGGGCTGGCGGTGGGTATTTTTCACGCGGCGACGGGTTTTGGAGCTGTACTTGAAAACGATTTTCTTCCGGCTCCGGCCGGAGCGGGAAACACTCGCCTCCACCTTCGAGCCGGAAACATAAGGCGCGCCGATTTCCGTCTTCTTGCCGTCGCTTTTTAGGAGGACTTTATCGAAAGCCACAACCCCGCCGTCTTCGACTTCGAGTTTTTCCACTTTCAACTTGTCACCCGGAGCGACTTTATATTGTTTTCCTCCCGTTTCAATAATCGCGAACATAGAACGAAATATACCAGCCCTCCCCAAAAAACGCAAACGCCCCGAATCGTCGGAGCGTCTGCTTCTTTCGTCTCGATACAGTTCGAGTTACCTTTCCGTGTGCTCTCGGAGCTTTCCGATAAGATGCATTGCATAATCCTTACCACCCAAACCGAAAGCAATACCGCCGGCGATGGCGAGCATCGCTACAAATCCGGTCACGATGGAATTAAGGATCGAAACGGCAATGCCGAGCTGGGACAGGGCCGCAAAGAATCCGAAAATAACAATCGCCCACCAGGTGAGCGATCCAAGGAAACTCGCAGCATGGAGCTTGGCGCTCTTTACGGAAGCTTTGACGACGTTGCGAAGGAAATTCCCAACCACAACGGCTGCCAGCATTATAAGGACTGCGCCAATCACATTCCTGCCGATAAAGGCCGCAACGTCCCTCAAGAAGCTTGAGAGAGTGAAGAGCCCAAGAATGTCAGTAGCCGCCAAAAGGAAGACTACCACCAAAAACCAGTAAACCAACCTACCCAGGAACTTGCCGCTGTTTATGGAAATACCTGCTCTCTCGAAGTATTCCTCGATGCCCAAACTCATAAGAAGCTTATCGAGTTTGACGGCCGCAATTACTCTCTCAACCAGAGCTCCCAAGCCGGAAGCGACGATGAGACCGACAATGAGGACAATTAAAGCGCCCACGATGTCGCCCAAAACGCCGACTGCCGCAACCCAGAGGTTCTGCAGGGATCCTACAATAACCGATACCCAATCTTGGATAACCATAAATCTTAGTTTTTAATCTCTAATTAAACCTTAATCGACCTTTTAGCTTTAATGCTTTGTTATTATTATAAACAATCGCGGTTGATATGGAAAACAAACATTTCCACAGGCGGAAAGGACTCGAAAAAGAGCTCATTATCGTGGGCTTAGTTCTCGTTTTGGGCCATATCCTCGGTTCTTACTACCATTGGTACGACCGCTATTTCTTTTCTGACATCATTGTCCATTTTGCCGGCGGCGCCTGGGTTGCCCTTGCCGCCCTCGCCGCTTTTCCTTCCCTCGGAACTGGTTCCGGTTTTAAAAAGTCTTTGTTGTCTCTTGCTTTAATAGTCCTTTTGGCCGGCGCGGGTTGGGAAATTTTTGAATTCACGGTTGAGCACTACTACTTGGTGAATTTTCAGGGACCGCCGCTCGATACCTTGGCGGACATGATCGTTGACCTCCTGGGCGGCGCCTCCGCCGCGCTTTACGTCAAACCTCGTGACCGACTTTTTCAATAAGAGCTCTGTCCCTTTCCCGAAGCTGGTCCAGCATTTTCATTTCCGGGTCAATGGCAATCGTTTTCCCGAGATACTGACCGGCGGTAAAGTGGGGCAGAAGAACGTAGTCGGCACCCGCGTCGTAAAGCACCTCGGCTTCCTTTTCGGTTCTCGCCCGAACAATCGTCTTCGGCCGGCGCGGCATTTTTTTCATCTCCTCGAGCAGAATGATGCTGTTTTCAAAATCGGGACTCGTGGAAATAAGTAAGGTCGCCTGCTTCAAATTCGCCTTTTCGATGATTTCGGGGTCGGTGATGTCGCCGAGCAATACGTTGAAACCGTGGCGTTTCAGCGATGCCATCGCTTCGGGGTCGAAATCGACTATGAGAAGTTTGTCTTTGGGAAGATTTTGGGCGATACTCCGGCCAGTCCGGCCCGCGCCGGCGAGAACGATCATCTTTTCGAATTTTTTCTCAATCCCTTCTTCTTTCGCATTCCGGCGTTCAAAAACCGAAAGGGGTTTTGAAATAACTTTGAAAATTTTCTCGGCGTGGAGAATAAGATAGGTTGAAAGAGTGATGGTAATGACACCCACGGCGGTAACCAAGGCGACAACGTTTTCCTCGATGTGGCCGATTTTTAAACCCAAGGCGACAATAATCAAGCTGAACTCCGAAATTTGGGCGACGGTGACGCCCGAGAGAAAACTTGTCCGCTTCCGGTAACCCATTAGCCCCATAATGATAAGAACAATAAGCGGATTGCCGACCAGAACGAAGAGGGAAAGGACGATGATGGGCAGGGCAAGACCTTCGAAGCTCGTGAAAACGATTGAGGAGCCCAGAATTACGAAGAAAATGAGGATGAAAAAATCCCGCAGAGGCCGGACCCGGCTTGCAATTTGAAAATTCTCCGAGGAATTGGCGAGGGCGAGACCGGCCAGGAATCCGGCGATCTCAATCGAAAGACCGACTTTGGAGATGGCAGCGGCAAAAAGGAAAACCCAAGCTAAACTCACGATGAAAAGAAGCTCCTCAGAACGGGCAATCTTGTTAAAAAGCCAAGGGAAAAACCGCCGGGAGAGCCAAAACACCACCGCAAAAATGAGGGCTCCTTTCAGGACGGCGAAGATGATGGTACTTGCGACAACTCCGCCACCGGTTTCGATGCCGGAGAGGATAATCAAAAGCAGAATCGCCACGAAATCCTGAATCAGGAGAGAACCGATGCTGATTCGGCCGTACAAACTCGATAAGTCCTTTTTGTCCGATAAAAGCTTTACGACGATAATCGTACTCGAAAAAGTGAGGGCAATCGCAATGTAGGCGGCCGGGAGATAACCGAAGCCCAACTGGACCGCAATTAAAAGTCCGATGAAAAAGGTGAAGACAGTCTGACCCAAGCCGACAAGAACCGCCGCCTTGCCGGAAATAAGCAGAGAGGAATAATTCAGCTCAAGGCCGACAAGAAATAAAAGAAACATTATTCCTAAATCGGAAAAAATCCGGAAAGTTTCTTTGTCGGCGAGATTGAAGAAATCGAAATAAGCGATTAAAATTCCGGCGGCAAGGTAAGCGAGAATTATCGGCTGGCGGAGGACTCTCGCGAGAATCCCTAGAACGGCCGCCACAAGGACCACAATCGCGAGTTCCAAAACGCCGGTTGCCATTAATTTTTATGATAGCACATGCTGGATCTGCAATTCTTTTTTCGAAAGATAGAAGAAAAGACCGACGACGAGAAAGGTGACGAGCGGCGGCACCCACGAATAAATGTGGAGCCCAAAACTTTCGAAAATCATGATCAGTCCCAAAAATCCCACCGAATACATCGCCCCGTTTTTCAAATAAGCGTATTTCCTTACGGTTTTGACCCCGTGAATCGTAAAATACCGGACTATGAACGCCCCAAGACCGTTGCCGACCAAAATCAGCGGAACGGAAAGCGTGAAGGCGAAAGCGCCCAAGATTCCGTCGATCGAGAACGCCATATCGATAAGCTCCAGGTAAAGAATTTTGCTGACGTCGGTCATCTTTCCCTCGGTCAGTTCTTTTTCTTTTTCTTCGGCGTTTCTTTTAAAACCGCTCACGATGAAAAACGCGGTTGAGCCGATGACGGCCCCAAGGGAGATAAGCGGATTTGTCTTTATCGTCGACCAAACGATTACGAGCAGAATAATCGAAGCCAGGGCGTAAAACCAAAAGTGGTAATGTTTGTGAAGGTTGCGCTCGAGAAAGAAGGCGTATTTTTTGCCTTCGATGAAAAGCCAATGAAGAAAGAGGAAAATCAGGAAAACGCCGCCGCCGGCGAGCAAAATCGGAGCCTGGCGCTCGATGATTTCGGCCGCCTCCCCGCCCGACTGAAAAGTCGCCGTAAACGAATCGACGATACCAAGACCGGGAGTGGAAAAATAAATGATAAGAAGCGGCAAGATACCGCGGACTACGAAGACGGCAAATAAAATCCCTCAAAACAGGAACCACTTCCGCCACTTTTCCGACATACCGACCAGGACATCGGCATTAACCACGGCGTTATCAATGCTCGAAATCGCCTCAAAGAGCATCAGCCCCAAAACGACGACGATGATTTCACTTAAACCCATCGAAATTTATTGCCTCGTCTGGCTTGAGAATTCTCCGGGGCGGCAAGACGTAAAACGAGTTCCATCCCGCCGACCAACACTCCCACATAAAACAAATCACCGAGAACGCTGTTCAAGAAAAAGGGAAGAGCCATAAAGTAGCTTTGCATCAAGCCGGCGAAATCGGAAGCGTACATAGCGCCGAACATCCAGACGGCGGCGTTCGTGATGAGAAAGAAAGACAAGCTTCCGAGAAGCGTTCCGCCGATGACGTTGCCGACTTTTTTATGCTTCCGAACAAAGAGTCCGATTACGCCCATCAAAAGAAAGCCTCCGTAGACGGAAAGCATTATTTTCCAATCATAAAACCCGATGAAAAAATCGCTCGCAAGCACCGCAAGGAGAGGCACAATAAGAGCGACACGTTTCGGCAAGTACATACCGCTGAAAACGGCGATTGCCCCGATCGGCGCAAAATTCGCCGGGTGAGGTAAAAAGCGCATCATAACGCCGAGAGTGATAAGCAAAACCGGCAGGACGCCCTCCTTAAAAATCGCTTTTTTCATATTCCCAAGTAACAGTGTCGCCATCGTGAAGAACGTAATCCGATACGCCAACTTGGGCTTCTATTCCGTTTACGGAATAGACCCAGTACATCCCATTTTCCACATCTCCCGCAATTCCGTTTACTTCCTCAACAAAGAAACCAAGACCGGCAAATTCCCGGCCGTTAAAATCGAGCCGGCCATTGTCTCTTGCAATCCGCATGGCGTCATATACCGAACTTCCTTCGGGAACCGAAACGCCGTAAGTCGCGATAGTCAAGGCCGGCGCGGTGGCGTCCACCGTAATCGAGACCGAAATAGCCGGTTTTTCCGCAAGCGGACTTTCTTCCGGCACGTTTACCTTGCCAAGCGGCAAAAAGAAATACCCGCCAAACAGAAGAGCGACGAGAACTACAGTTGTAATAAGATGTTTCTTATTCATATTTTAGTGGACCTAGCGAGAATCGAACTCGCGTCTCGACAATGCGAATGTCGCGTCATGCCACTAGACCATAGGCCCCTACACCGGTAGACCCACTCTTTAGATATTAGCGAACCTTGGAAAAAATTAAAAGACCGTCAGGAGATTCCTTCCAGCAAAAACTTCTCAAGAACCCGGCAATATGTTTCCAAGCCGGGAACGTCAACCCACTCTTCGTCGCTGGATATACCCCCTCCAACCGGACCGAATTCGACCCCCGGGCAATTCACCGAAGTAAAATGCCTTGCGTCCGAAGAGCCGTTTGCGGAAAGAATACGTACCTTTTTCCCCACCGCCCTTTCTGTTTCTCTTTTCAGTAACTGCAAATGGGGGTTGTTTTCGTCCGTAAGCATAGCGGGCTCTTGCGCCACCACCTCCATCTTGAGCTCACCTGAGAGCAATCTCCTCAAGTCGCCCATGATTGTTTTTGCATCTTCGGGAACATAACGCAGGTCAAGCCAAACCTCGCAGTTGTCGGGAATTTTATTGAGAGCCTTATTACCTGTCCCGATGCTTGCCACATTCACAGTCGTAACCCATTTTTCTTTTTTGAGGACCGGGTATTGTCTTTTCAAACAATTAAGAAATTCGTTCATTTTCCAAATTGCGTTCTCTCCTCTCCAAGGATAGGCGCCGTGAGCCGTTTTCCCTTTCGCCGAAATTTTTGCCCATAAAATTCCCTTCGCTCTGTTTTTAATGTTCAGGTCGGTGCTTTCCCCGACGACGACAAACTCGGCCCTCACCCCTTTTTCTATCTGGTACTTGGTCCCGTGAAATCCTCCTATTTCTTCGTCGGTTACGAGCTGCAGTCCGAGTGGGTAATTAACCTTATCGGCAACGTCTTTAAAAACGGTCATTAGGCAAGCTACGTTCGCTTTCATATCCATGGAACCGACTCCGTAGAGCCGATTGCCTTTTATCCGGGGTAAGTATTGATTTTCTTTGCCCGGAATAATATCTAAATGACCGTTCAAAATAATTCTGAATTTTTCAGGCCGTTTCGGCGTATTGTAAACAAGAGCGCTTTTAAAACCGTTACGCTCGAATATTTCAGTCTTGTATCCTCTGAGGTTTGACAAAGCGAGATTTAGAATTTCTTCCAAAGCTTTTTTGTTATCCGGCGTCGACTTTATCGAGATTAATTTTTTCGTAAGCGGTAATATTTTTTTCAACATAAAAACCGTAAATTCATATTAAAGCAGTTCTTCCCCTCTTTCAATAAGTTTGCAAAAAGAATGGGGCCGTGCGTTCGCTAAGAGCGAACGCACGGCCCCGTGCTGTAGGTTGTACAAGGGTCAGGGCCCGATTTCCGCCCAGACCGTGAACTTCGAGCCGTGATTCCTGCCGTTCCGCGCCTCCACGGAATCGAGAGGCATTAGCGACCGGAACCCGCCCAAGAACCGAACCGTTCCGTTTGTGAGAGAGAAGAAGTTTCGGTCGATGAAGTTGTATCCCCTTCCTTCTGTCTCGTTCCACACCTCCGGAGAGGCGAGCTCCGGCTGGACCACGTACGATCCCCGCTTCCGCAGGTTGCTCCGCAGGTCGGACCGGAAATCCCGGTCGGGAAGTACTCCGCTCACATGCCCGTAGCACCCGTAGGTACCCTTCATGGGCTTACAGCGGAGAGGCACTTCGCCGGCTTCCACTCGGGCTGTGTCCACCCCGCAAAATGCGAGGTATTCCATCATGCCGACGGAGAGACGAGGACCGCCGCCGAACTCCGTGTAGGCACTGCCCTTCGCCACATGCTTTGCGAAAGCCGGAGAATAGAAGTCCTCCTCGTGGGCGATGGGGAAGGCCATGCCGATGGCGTGCATCTGCTCCTTCGTGTCGTTGATCCTCCTGCCGTACTCCATGTCGGGAGCATCGACGTTCATGGTGAGAGTGTGAGCCTTCACGACGCGCCGAATCTTGGGGTCACCCAAGAGCGGATACTCGATTTGGAGATCCGGCTTCTTGAGCTTGGCGACGGGGTCGGAAGTACGGGCATAGAGAAGAAAACCGCACCGGCCGCCGTTCTCCTCGAGATGCCTCCGGAAATCGTCCGGTCCGAAGAACCGGTCGAAACCGGACAACTCGAAGACTTCGGCGTCGGAGAGAGGTTCTCCTTCGACTTTGCCGAACTCCGACTCCCGCATGGCCCGATACTTCTCGTCCGTGACCGCGAGGAGAGCGATCGGCATGCCAAACCTTTCCCGAAGCTCGGCAAGTGACGCCCGGAAATTGCGGCGGAAGAACGTTTCCTCGCCGGCGAATGAGAAGGTTCTCTCGAGAAGCTGGTACATCGCGAGCGAATTCTCGAACTCGAAGACCAACCTCCGCAGAACTTCCCGAACTTCGTCCACGCTCATGGAAGAGGCATCTTCCAGGAATCCCTGCGGCAAGCCGACCATGTCGACCTGAACCCCGAAGTTCACCGGTGAACCGTCGGGGAACCGACAGAACTGATAGTCGGTCTCCCACTCCCGATTTGCCTCGACGAGGGGACCGAAAGCTTGGTTGTACTCGGCGTAGAGTTCCCCAAGCGCCCGGATGACTGTCTCGGGATACCGAATTCGGTGCTCCGACAGGGAGAAGAAGGGACCAAGAGACGACTTGATGCCCTCCATCTTCACTACGGGGCCGAGTTCCGCGCGCGTCGAGTTCCATCCGTTCCGGAAAACCATGGTTTGTTTCTCCTTGCTTTGCGGGTGGCAGTACGATGCATCCTGACTCTATTTATGATTAAAACTGTTTCAGGCCCAAACAGTATTCTTTTCAAGGTGCTTTCTTGGTCTGAAAGCTGCTCACCGAACCAAACGACCAATTTTCAGACCACGAAAACCAAGAACCTCCCGGCGGGCGGGAGGTTCTTTGGATTTTATCTCTAGATTTCTTGTTTAAACTGCTCTTATTTTTTCCGCAAAAACCTCCCGACCCCTTCCCAAGAGGACAATGATAAAAAAGTAAACCAAAAACCAAACGGAGGCGGCCGGAAGATTAATTTTATTCAGTTCGTTTGCCGTTATATTCATCGGTTTTTAAATATTAAAGGTAATTACGTAAAAAGTCAAAAGAGTTATCAACAATCTTCATTATGGTCATAATACAGAAAAATCGGAGAAATTCCCAAAGTCGCCGTCCTTGACTTCCACTTTTTCGACTTTTGCGGAAGCCGAACCTCGCCGGCACCATTTTACGAACTCCCCGATTGCCGATTCCCCTCCCTCGATTTCGGCGTAAACCATGCCGCCGGACTCGTTGCGGATAAAGCCCTTCAAACCGAGTTCATCGGCCCTCTTTTTGGCCGTATCCCGGAAAAAAACTCCTTGAACCCGGCCGGATATCTTTATATTTAAATGTTGTTTCATGAATTCGGTTGCCCTAGGTTTAAACACGTGTTTAAACCTAGGGCAAATCGGAAATGGAAATTGTTTTTTCTTTGGTAAATTCGCCGACACGGGTGCGCGTAAGCGACGAAAGGAAACCGCCGACGCCCAAACGCCGACCGATATCGCGCGCCACGGCCCGAATATAGACGCCCGGACCGGTTACGACGCGAACTATAAGATAGGGCCAGTCGTATTTTAAAAGTTCAATTTCCGCGATCTTCACGCGGCGAGATTTCATCTTTACCGCCTCTCCTCGCCGGATGCGCCGATGGGCGGATTCTCCGCGAACCTTTACGGCGCTGTAAACCGGCGGAACTTGGTCGGTCTCTCCGATAAAACTTTCAAGAACTTTTTTTATCTCTCCCGGCAACGGCGGAACCGCGTTTTTAAACGCGGTTTTTTCGCCTTCCTCATCATCGGTTGAACTCTCTTTACCGAGTTTGATTTTGGCAACGTACTCTTTTTCTTTTTTAACGATGCTTCCCAGTTTCCTGGTCGCCTCTCGCCCGACGCCGAGAACGAGCACGCCTTCGGCCAATGGGTCGAGAGTGCCGGCGTGCCCCACCCGGCGCTCGCCGAACGCCCGGCGCACTTCATTTACGACGTCGTGCGAAGTCGGGCCTTTCGGTTTCCAAACGGCGAAGATTTTTTCCATCAGTGGACGGGAGCGCCGGACGGCATTTCTTTGTCGGGCAAAAGGAGAGAAATTTCTCCGTTCTCGCTCTCGGCGGCAAGAAGCATGCCATTGTTCTCGATGACTTCTTGCCCTGAATCGCGCCGAAGGGTAAATTTTCTCGGTTCGAGGTTCGCGACAATTACAATTCTCCGACCGGCCAAATCCGCCGCCGGGTACGCTTGGGCAATACCTGAGATAATCTGCCGTTCTTCTCCGCCGACGTCGAGAACAAGTTTCAAAAGCTTGTCCGTGCCTTCGACTTTTTCAGCCGAAGTAATTTTTGCCACCCGCAAATCGAGTTTTTTGAAATCCTCAAAACTTATCATAAACTTTTTTCTGGTCGGGCCGCCGAGACTCGAACTCGGACTAAATCCTCCCGAAGGACTCGTGCTGCCATTACACTACGGCCCGTCTCCGGTTGTTCCGAAACCTCCCCGAGTGGGATTTTCCAACCGGTCGACTTCCTCCCACTCCGCTTTTTCGAACTTCACGAACGTTCCCTGAGCAATCCTTTCACCGCGCTCGATTATAACCGGTTGGTCGGTAAAATTAAAGTAGACGGCAACGCACTCGTCTCCGTCGCCGGAAAAATCCGGGTCGAGAACGCCGACGCCGTTTGCAAGCATAAGTCCCTTCTTATGAGTTGAGCTCCGGGCGGCAAGAAGCAAAAAATGGCCTTCCGGTGTCTCACAGGCGACGTTTAACGGGACATAGCCGATTTTACGGGAAGGAATTTCAACCCTCTCGCGGGCAGTCAAATCGAAAGCCGCCGCCCCGCTCGTCTTGTATTCGGGCAGGGGGAGTTTTTTATCGAATCTTTTGATGCGAATGCGCATGATCGGTTACTTGATATAATGCTTCTTTTTTATTTCCCTTTCAATGCCGGATTCGAACTCTTCCTTGCGTTCCTGCGCTTTCTCGTAAAGTTCGCTCAGTGATTCTTCGCTTGATTTCCCGAGTTCCCTAACCCGTATCTTGAGGTATTCGTCGGCATTTTTTTCCGGAGCATCAATCACTTCTTCGAGAAGAACGGCAAGAATTTTTCCCACCCTTGGTCCCGGCGGAATCCCCAGAATTTTCATTACCTCGTTGCCGTCGATTTTAAGCATTTTCGGGCTTATCGGGTCGCGCTTAACCTTGTCGATCATGAAAAGAAGGTGGCGGATTTTGTAAGGCTTGGCTTTCGGAACTCCGGAACCGATGCGGTCGGCTTCCCGAACTTTAATCAAATCCGGAACGTTTTCGGGACCCACCCGGCGCAAAAATCTCCGAACGCCGGCTTCGCTTACTTCATCAACGTTGTAATAGAACATATGGGAACGTACCAGATTGGCAATGCGTTCCGTAATTTCCTTCGAAAAATGAAGCCGGCTCAAAACTCTTAAGGTCATTTTGGCGCCGACCAGTTCGTGATTATAGAAGGTGGAATCCACTCCTTCGCCGCGCTTGGTCCGGGGCTTACCGACATCATGAAGAAAGGCGGCAAGCCGGACATGGAGCGGATAATTTTTCTCCGCCGTGTAGTTTAACGCTCTCACACCGTGCTCGAAAACGGTGTAAATATGGTGAAGATTCTGACCGCAACCGATTCCTTCCCGAATTTCCGGAATGACGTATTTCAAGAGACCGTAATCTTCGAGAGCGATGACGCCTTCCGCCGCCCGGTCGCTCGTTATTATTTTCACGAGCTCGTCCCGAATCCTTTCTTTGGCAATCATCTCCAAAAGACCGGCGTGGGCCTTTATCGAGTCGGCTGTTTCTTTTTCAACTTGAAAACCCAACTCGGCGGCAAAACGCACCGCTCGCATGAGCCGGAGTGCGTCTTCACCAAACCGGTCTTTGGGACTGCCGACCGTGCGGATGATCTTACCGTTCAAATCCTTCTCCCCGCCGTAAGGGTCAGTAAGTTTAATTTCTAATTTCGAATTTCTAATTTCTAATGCCATTGCGTTTACGGTAAAATCGCGGCGGCTCAAGTCCTCCTCGATGGTTTTCGCGAATTTAATCTCGTCCGGATGACGCTTGTCGGTGTAGCGACCCTCGATCCGGAAAGTCGTAATTTCCACAATGTCGGCTCCGACGCCTGCGGTCGGAGTCCCGACCCCTACGGGCGTCGGGATCTTCACACCAACCGTGCCAAACTCGTTTTCGTAAACGCTGTCCGGGAAAATCTTCTGAATTTCTTCCGGCGTGGCGTCCGTGGCGATATCCCAATCCTTGGGCTTGCGGCTCATTATCAAATCTCTTACGCAACCGCCCACCAAATAGGCCCGGTAACCAGCCTTAGCCAATTTCCCGGCGATTTCCTTCGCTTCTTCGGGAATATTGAATCTCATCAATTCTAATTGTACACTGAAGCTGGGGAAATAATAAATTTCCGCGCCCGTAGCTCAGCGGATTAGAGCAGGTGCCTTCGAAGCACAAGGTCGGGGGTTCGAATCCCTCCGGGCGCACCAACCAAAAACACGACCCTCACTTGTGTTTTTAGTTTTATCGCTCTTATTGGGAAAACAGCCTTCTTATAACATCGAAGATGTTGCCGCCTGACGGAGCCGGTGGTTCGGAACTTGGGGAGGGCGGCTCGGAGCCGGGAGAGAATTGCGGTTCAGGACCGGGGGAAGGAGAAAAATTTCCCCCCGGTTGCGTTTGAAATTGCGGTCCCATTTGTTCCCGGAACTGTTCTTCAAACCTCCGGACTTCTTCGGGTGAGGGAGCGCCGCCGGGAAAATTCCCTTCAATCCCCTGAGTTCCTCCGGATGGCGGTCTAAAACCATTGGACGGATAGGGGCCTTCCGAAGGCGGGAGTCGAGACGGCTCTCCGAGTTTTCCGGGAATCTGACCTTGACCGTCGGGCGATGCCGGCGGCGGACCCGTCTCGCCCATATTTTTTTCAAAACAACTCCGCATTGCCTCACCCAGTTCCTGGCTCGGCATGACCGCACCCGATCTCACTTTATCGAGAACCTCATCGCCCACTGTTGACTTCAGACAATCAACGACTGCGGGCGGCGACTGGGTTAAAACCTCCGTCATTTTTTGCCGGCCTTCGTCCACCCTCCGCAAATCCTCCTCGGACATTAATCTGTGCTCTTTGGCAAAATTAAAGCAAGGTTCCTGATTGGCGGGGTTTTCACAAAAAGCGTTGCACTCTTCTTTGGACTTGCAATCACCCGGTCCTTTTCCGCCCGTTTTCCGGGCCCTATCGGCGTCTTCCTTGGAAACGAAACCGGCGGCCTCGGCGAAATTAATGCACCGCTCAAAGTTACCCGGCTCCGCGCAATAGGTATCGCATTCTTCCTTGCCGCGGCAGGGCGGGGGCTTCACTCCGCTCTTTAGCGCCTGGAGCATTTTCTTCGCGTCCTCCAATTCCTCGGCCGGAATGAAACCGGCGGCCTCGGCAAAAGTAACGCATTCCTCCATATGATTCGGGTCACCGCAATAATTGTCGCAACTTTGTTTATTGGTACAACCGCCCGGCAATTTGGCGCCTTGTTTTAGCACTGTCTGAACTTTTTTGGCCTCCGCCAGTTTATCAGCTGACATCAGGCCGTTCGCTTCGGCAAAAGTGACGCACTCGTCAATATGGTTTGCGTCTTCGCAGTAGCTCTCGCAAACCGTCTTGTCGGTACAGCCGCCGGGACCGGAACCGATTTTGGCAAACTTTTTGGCTTCCGTAAGTTCCTCCTTGGACATCAAGTCGTACTTTTCGGCGAAAGTAAGGCAAGCCGTGATGTTCCCGGAGTTGTCACAGTACTTTCGGCACTCGGCTTCACCCCCGCAGTTGCCCAGCTCCGCCACCGGAAAAACGACGTTTTCCAAAGACGCTTCGGCAACCAACGCGTAGGAAATGAAAACTGCCGGCGCGAGAATTACGAACGATAAAACAATTTGGAGACGGCTTTCGCTGAAAAATTTTTTCAACATGATTAGAAAGGATTGGTTTTGATTCCCTTGAAAGGATTGGCCGCGTCGACGGGGTTCACGTCGGGCATTTCCTCCAAGGGGTTGGAAAGAGGATTAATTTCCGGCAGAGCGCCGGCAGATTCCAGCGCATCCTCCAAGTCGCCAACGGCTTTTTCTCCGGGAGTCTCCGCCGACCGTCCGATTAGATACCAAGTGACAAGCGCCGCAACGATAACGATAACAACCCCGCTAATATAGAGGGGTTTGAATTTTGGAGTCGGGTTTGCGCCATTCATCTCTCTTTAATAATTCTAACAGATCGGCTATAATTCACCCCATAAATTTATCAACAACCGCCCGTAGCTCAGTTGGTAGAGCAGGGGCCTCTTAAGCCCAAGGTCGCAGGTTCGAGACCTGCCGGGCGGACAAGTAGAAAAATCTCCGAAAAACTGGTATAATATGGCGCAAAATGATTGGCCTCACTTTACCGCTCTCGGAAGTCCGGGGCATCGGTCCGCGGTTTTTGGTTAAACTCAAAACCCTGGGAATAAAAAACGTCAAGGATTTGCTTTCGCATTTCCCGACCCGCTACGAGGATTTCTCCCAAATTTATAAAATCTCCGAACTCGGTCCCGGTCAGGAAGTAACTGTTCGGGGACGGGTCGCGGAAATCACGGGACGCCGAAGCTTCAGACGGCATATTTTCATAGTGGAGGCGCTCATCTCCGACGAAACGGACTCGATAAGGGCAGTTTGGTTCAACCAACCCTACATCAGGAATGTTTTAAGACCGGGGCGGCTCGCCAACTTTTCCGGCAAGGTAACCTACGGCGAAGGCTCGGTTTATCTTTCCAATCCGACATACGAACTCTTAACCGACGCCTCGCGGCAGGAAACGAAGCATACCGGCCGAATCGTACCGATATATCCCGAAACAAGGGGACTTACTTCCAAAGGATTGAGATTTATCATAAAACCGGTTCTCGACGAGATCGAGGAAATCCCCGACCCTATTCCCGAAGAAATTTTAAAGAAAGAGGGTTTACCGGAAATAAACACCGCTCTCAAAAATATTCACTTCCCCTCCACTCTCGAAGACGCTCTTCTTGCCAAAAAAAGATTCGCCTTCCACGACCTTTTCTACCTCCAGCTCTACAACCTCTCGGAAAAGCTGAAGCTTAGAAAAGAGAGAACCGAAGCGATCGGCGCCAAGCCAGGGGAAATAGAAGAGCTTATGAGACGATTGCCTTTCGAGCTCACCGACTCCCAGAAAAACTCACTCAAGGAAATCTTGGAGGGGCTCGGGAAAACGAATCCGATGAACCGCCTGCTTCAAGGCGACGTCGGGAGCGGCAAAACGATTATTGCGGCCATCGCTGCCATTCTTGCCGCCCGGGCCGGGCATCAGACCGCTTTTATGGCGCCGACCGAGATTCTGGCAAACCAACATTACAAAACAATCTTGAGATTTTTTCCGGAGTTCGAGAAAGGCATGGCGCTTCTTACCTCAAATGATGCGAAAGCAAACTACGGCCACGGCCTGGAAACAACCTTGAAAAAACCCGCTCTCGTAAAAGAAATTAGGGAGGGGAAGATAAAAATCGTAATCGGCACTCACGCTCTTATTTCCGCCGGGGGCGGATCCGCCTCGGGCGGACAAAAAAGCGTCGGTTTTAAAAACCTCGCTTTCGTGATTGTCGACGAACAGCACCGTTTTGGAGTCGAACAGCGTAAAACGCTGCTCAAAAATAATAAACCGGAATCAAGGAGCAAGCCCGTCGTTCCTCACTTTTTAAGCATGTCGGCAACGCCGATTCCCCGCACTCTTTCTCTTACTCTTTTCGGCGACCTCGATATTTCGCTAATCACCGAACTGCCGAAAAACAGAAAGGAAATCATCACCAAGGCGGTCGCCCCGGAGAACCGCCTAAAGGCCTACGCCTTTATCAGAGGACAGGTTAAAAAAGGAAGACAGGTTTTCGTAATCTGTCCGAGGATCGAATCCTCGGACACGCGGATAAGCGCGGATTCTAAAAACTTAGAAGCGGATAAACGCGGAAATAATCTGTGGGAAACAAAAGCAGTCAAGGAAGAATACGAAAAACTTTCGAAGAAAATTTTTCCCGATTTGCGCGTCGCGATGCTTCACGGCCGAATGAAATCCAAGGAAAAAGGAGAAGTAATGAAAAGTTTTGCCGAAAAACAAAGCGACATTTTGGTTTCAACGTCGGTGGTGGAAGTGGGAGTCGACATTCCTAACGCGACAATAATGATGATTGAAGGAGCCGACCGGTTCGGTCTCGCCCAGCTTTACCAGTTTCGGGGCCGGGTCGGCCGGGGCGAACACCAGTCGTTTTGTTTTCTTTTTACCGACTCGGGAAGCAGATCAACGCAGGAACGTTTGAAATCGATAGTTGAAGCGAAAAACGGATTTGAACTCGCCGAAAAAGACCTGAAACTGCGGGGCCCGGGCGAATTTTTGGGGACGACCCAAACCGGAATACCGGATATCGCAATGAAAGCGCTTCAAAATCCGGAACTGGTGAAAACCGCGAGAGAAGCGGCGGCAAAAATCCTGGAGAAGGACCCGGCTCTAAAAAATTATCCGCTTCTCTCGAAGCGTCTGGAACAATTCAAAAAAGAAATCCACCCGGAGTAAGTTACCGCACTGCCGCGTTGAATTCATTTTTGGTGCGTTCTTCAACTTCTTTATGTATTTTATCCACTTCTTCGCTTACAAGCGTCCGCTCGGTTGAACGGTAGATGATGCGGAAAGCGTAGCTTACCTTATCCCTGCCGAATTTTTCCTTGTTTTCGTAAGTATCGATGAGTTTTACTTCTTCCACCATATCCCCGCCGACGTCGCGGATGAGGTCAAAATAATCGTTCGGTATAAAACCCTTGTCCACAACGAAGGAAATGTCCCGCACGACCGGCGGATATTTACTGACATCCTTATAAGAACTGCCGAGTCGGAGCTGACGCTTTACCCGCGGGTCGCTTGACCAAAGAAGACGAATATCGGGGAGGTTCATACTCACAATTGCCAGCCGTTCCAGGCCGAAACCGAAGGCCCAACCGTTATAGCCGGTCACGCCAAAATTCTTGAGAACGTCTTTGCGCGGCAGACCGGAACCCACCATTTCCATCCATTCGCCTTTGATTTTTATGTTCATTTCAATGCTCGGGTCCGTATACGGAAAAGTTTCGGGGGTGAAATTGTACTCAATGTCGGGTCCGAAAACGCTTTTTGCGACTTCTCCCAAAACGTTTTTAAGGTCATCGAGAGTTGTGGTTTTTTTGTCGTCGGGAGCAAGATAGAGTCCGCCAAACTGGTGAAATACGTTCATATGGTGGCGGTCAATCTCGTCCTTTCGATAAACCTTTCCGTAACAAATCACGCCGAAATCCCGGCTCTTTGATATCTTCTCGCGTATTTCCGGATGATTCAGATAGTAATACCAAAAAACCGTATCGTGAGTCCGCAAAACATTGTCTTCGTCCACGTAATAAGTGTCCGATCTGCTGCGAGCAGGATGACCGGGAGGCATATTGAACAAGTCGAACAATATTTTCGTCGGGATAATTTCCGGGATTTTAATATCGTCAAAACCTTTGAATGCTTCGATTTTTTTAACCCGCCGGATAACGGCTTCAAGCGGACTGCCCTCCGTGCGCGATAGGTCGGGCATGTCCAAAAAGCGCTCTATACGCTTCGATTCCGCGTCTTGCTTGGCCTTCAATCCATCACGCAGTTTAACTTCTTCTTTTGATTCAATGACTATTTCGCTCATATCCGACGGATTTAGTTATTCTAATCTAATGTTTGACTTGTTGCGGGGGCGGGAATCGAACCCGCTACCTTCGGGTTATGGGCCCGATGTGCAAACACGGTACACCTCCCCGCATTCGCAGAGTATACTGAAATTTGAAATTGTGCAAGATTTCTGCTTAAATTTGTATTGTATTATAATAAAGCCGACGTAGCTCAGCTTGGTTAGAGCGAGGGACTCATAAGCCCTAGGTCGCTGGTTCGAATCCAGCCGTCGGCACCAGGAAATGTAGACTTAGTCCGGTTAACATAGGGTTCTGTCATGGGGTATAATAAGAATGTGCCAATGCACCGGCATGTAAACTGCGACTTTTTCAAAAACTGGAAGCCGGAAATGGCCTACGTGCTGGGTTTCTTTGCGGCTGATGGAACGATGATAAAAAATAAACGAGGCGCCTACTTTGTCCAATTTGAGATAACCGACAGAGAATTACTGAAAAAAATCAGGAACTCGCTCAATTCGAACCATAAGATCGCGATTCGCAAGAGAAACAAAAACTATAAGCCGTCTTACCGCTTACAAATAGGAAGCAAGGTAATTTTCAAAGACTTATTAAAAATTGGCATTACGCCACGTAAGGCCTTGCGAATGAGTCTGCCGAAAATTCCCGAAAAATACATTCATCATTTTGTACGCGGTTACTTCGACGGAGACGGGAATGTTTGGTACGGGACTGTCCACAAAGAAAGAAAAACAAAAACACCGGTCTTATTAACCAGATTTACTTCCGGAAACAAAAGATTCTTGGAGAACCTCGCGAGCGCTCTAAAATCACAAATAAGAATCGGCGGTGCAATTACTTGCTCCAGCGGTGCTTATCAGTTAGGATATTCGACGAGGCCCTCTTTATCTTTATATAGATTCATGTATAATAATTCTCACCTATTCCTGCCGCGGAAAAAGAAAATCTTTGAAAAGTACATTAATGCGGTGGTAGTTCAGCCTGGTTAGAACGCCCGCCTGTCACGCGGGAGATCGCCGGTTCAAATCCGGTCCACCGCGCAAAAAGTAATGAAAGCAGTAATTTTAGCCGCCGGCGAAGGGGTTCGCATGCGGCCCCTGACTTTAAAAACCCCGAAACCGCTTCTTGAAGCGGCTGGCAAGCCGCTTATTTATCACTTGGTAAAAAACCTGCCGGATAAAATCACCGACCTTATCATCGTTCACGGCTATCTCGGCGACCAAATCGTAAAATACTGCGGCGATGAGTTTTTGGGGCGGCGTGTCACTTACGTTCATCAACCGGAAAAAAAAGGTACTTATGACGCTCTTGAACTTGCCCGCAAGCAGTTGGGCGATAAGTCTTTCGTCGTGCTTTATCCCGACGATATCATCGACAAAGAAACCTTTGAAGAACTCTTAAAATACGACCTCGCGGCAATTGCGGTGAGAGTCGAAAATCCCCGGCGTTTCGGCATAGTCGAATTGAACGAAGACGGCAGCGTCAGAAACATCATCGAGAAACCGGAAAACCCACTCTCAAACTTGGCGCTGGTTGGCGGTTTTGTCCTTAACTCCCTAATCTTCAACTATTCTCCAAAGGAGGCCGTAAAAGGTGAATTGCTCCTGCCGATAGCCGTTGCGGCTATGGCGAAAGATTATAAAATCCACGTTGTGGAAGCCCGTTCTTACGTACCGGTAGGCGTCATAGAAGACCTCGAGAAGGCGGAAAAATTACTAATTTCTAATTACTAATTTCTAATTTCTCGTACTGCTCACCCAAACCCAGGATGTCGGCTTCGCGGAAGTAGCGGCCGATAAGTTGAAAACCGACCGGTAATTCCCCGCTTCCGATTTCGTATTTTTTCACCGGAATCGAAATAGCCGGCAGTCCCGACAGGCTTGAAGGACTGGTAAACGCGTCGGCAAGATACATTGCGAGGGGGTCGTTCGCCTTTTCCCCGAATTTGAAAGCCGTGGTCGGCGTGGTCGGCGTGAAAATCACGTCGACTTTTTCGAACGCTTTGTCGAAATCCCACTTTATCAAACTGCGAACCTTTTGGGCTTTGGCATAATAAGCGTCGTAGTAACCGGCCGAGAGAACGAAGGCGCCGAAAAGTATCCGCCGCTTCGGTTCGGGACCGAATCCCAAGCTCCTGTTCTTCAGGTAAATTTCTTTCAGGGTCGAACTTCCGGAAACGGATGGAATCCTTGCGTAGCGGATACCGTCGTAACGGGCGAGGTTGGTGCTCGCTTCAGCTGGCAGAATTATGTAGTAAACGGAAATAGAATATTTGGTGTGAGGAAGGGATATTTCCTCAAATTTTATTTTCAGGTTCTTGAATTTTTTCATCGCCTCTTCGAGGCCGTCACCGACCGTTTTCTCGATGCCCTCGGTAAAATATTCTTTGGGAATGCCGATTCTCAAGTTTCTCACCTCGTCTAAATCGAGGGTTGCGGATCGCGAGCCGTAAGCGACGCTCGTGGGGTCAAATTCGTCCCGCCCGCTTATCGCCTTGAAAATAATCGCCGCGTCTTCCACGGTTTTGGCAAAGGGACCGATTTGGTCCAAGCTCGAACCAAGAGCAAGAAGACCGTGGCGGGAAACCGCCCCGTAGGTGGGTTTCAGTCCGACCACGCCGCAAAAGCTCGCCGGCTGACGAATTGAGCCGTTGGTGTCGGACCCGAGAGCGGCAAGAGCCATATCGGCGGCAACTGCGGCAGCGGAGCCGCCTGAGGAACCGCCTGGAACCCGGGTTAAATCGTGCGGGTTCTTCGTTTTTTTGAAAGCGGAATTTTCGGTTGAAGCGCCCATCGCGAACTCGTCCAGATTGGTTTTGCCCAAAAACACCGCCTGGTTTTCCTTAAGTTTCCCGATAACCGCCGCGTCGTAGCTCGAAATATAATTTTCCAGAATTTTTGAAGCGGCGGTGGTGCGAACGCCCTCGATTGAAATGACGTCTTTTACGGCCAAGGGAACTCCGGCAAGCGGCGGAATTTTCTTGCCTTTGGAAATCGCGGCGTCAACTTCCGAAGCCTGGGAAAGAGCGCTTTCCTTAAGGAGAGTAAGATAAGCGCCGATTTCTTCTTCTTTTTCTTCAATCCGGCCGAAATATTCTTTCACCGCCTCGGCCGCCGAAAATTCCCGGCGGAGAAGCGACTCGTTGAATTTTCTTATGGTTAAATCGCTTAAATTCATGCTTAGTTAAAAACCGGCGGAACTTTCAAAAAGCCGGATTCCTTTTCCGGAAACTGACCGACCGATTTTTCGGCGGGAAGCTTTGCGTCTTCCGAGCCGTCTTCCCGAAAAACGTTTGTTTCAAACGTCCCGCCCGACATCGGAGAGACGCCATCGGTATCGACGCTTTTAAGCTCTTCGAAATAAGCGAGAATTTTTTTGAAATCTCTAAGAAGCGACTTTTTTTCTTCTTCCGAAAGTTCAAGCCGGACAAGATCGGCCAAACTTTCCAGGTCTTTTTCGGAAAACATAAAGAAATTATAAGGCCGTTTATTTACTTTGTCAGCACCTCAAGAAACTGTTTTTCGTCAATGACTTTCACTCCTAACTTTCGGGCTTTTTCCAATTTTGAGCCCGGTTCACTCCCCGCCACGACGTAACCAGTCTTTTTGGAAACGCTCTCGGAGATGTCGCCGCCGAAGGCCCGAATTTTCTCTTTTGCCTCATCGCGGCTCATTGACTCCAAGGTGCCAGTCAAAACGAAAGTCTTACCGCGCAGCTTATGACTTACAACCGATGACTTATGACTTATGATTTTGACGCCGACTTTATCCAGTTTCTCCAGAAGCTTGACGTTGCGCGATTCGCGAAACCAGTTGTGAATACTCTCCGCCACCTTGGGTCCGATATCCGGAATCGTCTGCAAGTCATCCAAGGACAATTTTTGAAACGCTTTCAAAACATGAGTCGGTTTAGAAATTAGAAATTCGGAATTGGAAATTTCCTGCGCGAGGAGACCTGCCGTCTCCCCGCCAACGTGGAGAGTCCCTAAGGCATAAAGGAAGCGGCTCGGCGGGACATTTTTTTTCTCGTTTATTTCCCGGACAATGTTTTCCGCTGATTTCTCGCCGAATCGCGGAAGGACGGCAATGTTTCCTTTTTCGAGCGCAAAAATATCAGCCGCATCGGAAATAAGCCCTTCATCCAGAAAGCGGTCGATAACTTTCGGACCCAGGCCCCGGATGTCAAGAGCGGCGCGGGAGACGAAATGATAAAGCGATTCACGGTGCCTCGCCCCGCAGCGGGGATTGGAACACTTCTCTATCGCGCCGTCTTTCACTATTTTTGAGCCGTCAACCGGACAGAACCCCGGCATTCTGAATTCTTTTTCCCCGCCGGTCCGCAAATCCTTCATCACTTTCGTCACTTGAGGAATAACGTCGCCGGCCCGGCTTACAACGACCGTGTCGCCGATTTTAATACCCAACCTCCGGATTTCGTCGTAATTGTGGAGGGAAGCGTGAGTGATGGTCACTCCGCCAACTGAGACCGGCTCCAGAACGGCCACGGGCGTAAGCGCTCCGGTCCGGCCAACCTGAATCTTAATGCTTTTCACTTTGGTAGTAGCTTCTCTCGGCGAAAACTTATAGGCAATCGCTCCCCGCGGGGCTTTGCCGATAATGCCCGCCCGCTCGCAGATTTCGCCGTTGTTTACTGTCACGACTATTCCGTCGATTTCGTAAGGAAGCGTTTCTCTTTTTTTCTCTATCTCTTTCCGGAAGGCAAATATCTCCTGGAACGAGGAAACAACCCGGCCTTCCGGATTAACCGGCACCCCATAAGACAAAAGAGCTTTGTATTCTTTTTCGTGGCTTGGGTACTTGCGCCAATAATCTTTCCCCCGGCCGTAAATGCTGTAAGCGAAAAAGCTTAATTTTCTTGAAGCGGTGATTTTGGGGTTGAGTTGGCGAAGCGCGCCGGCAGCCATGTTCCGCGGATTGGCAAAAGCTTTTTCACCTGCCTTTCCGTTAACTTTATTTACTCTTTCAAACTCCTTTTTTGTCATGAAAGCCTCGCCTCGAACAACAAAAAAGGCGGGGTAATCACCCTGCAATTTTAAGGGAATGGATTCGATTGTTTTTAAATTTTTGGTAATGTCTTCTCCGATCTCGCCGTCGCCGCGAGTGGAGCCGGTCTCGAGAAAACCGTTTTTGTAGACAAGCTCGATTGCGAGTCCGTCCATTTTCAAGTCGCAATAAAAACCGGCGGAAATTTTTTTCCCGAGGAAGTTCTGGAGACGCTCGAACCAATCGGAAACGTCCTTTTCGTCAAAAGCGTCGTTTAGGGAAGTCATCCGGCCTTCGTGCCGGATTTTTTTGAATTGTTTCAGGGGTTCGCCGCCCACCCGCTGACTGGGGCTGTCGGGAGTAATAAGCCCGGGAAATTTCTGCTCCAAATCAAAAAGCTCCTTTTTCAGGGAATCTTCGGCTTCCGGAGAGATTTCTTCCTTGTTTAAAACGAGACGGGAGTGGCGGTAACGGTTAATCGTTCTTTTCAGTCCTTCAATTCTCTTCTTGGCTTCGTTTTTGTCCATAACCTATTCGGTAACGAAAGTTGCCTCCAGAATTCTCACTACCCGGCCGGCGGAAGCAAATCCCTGGGAAATTACCTGCAACCTGCCGGGAACGGCTTCCCGCCACAGGATTTTAAACGTTACTCCGGCATCGTCGAAACCGAAGGGGGCGTCAGAAAATTCGCCCCAGGGACATTCCGGTCCTTGACCGATGCACCAGGTTGCTGCCTCCACGCCGGCATCGGCAGCGAAAACCGCCTTGGCGGAATTAACCGCGTCGTTCGAGGCCCGAATTTGATAAACCATAAGAAGTCCGGCAATGGAGGCAGCCGAAAGTAAAATCCCTCCGAGCATCACCACGCTCAAAATCATCACCTGCCCGCTTTCTTTGTCTTTTTTGATCATGTTCATTGAAGTTCCTGAGGCAATGTCCGGGCGGCGGCCGTCGTTTGAATGTCGATAAACTGCCCGGCAAGAGCCGGTTCGGTGGAACCGACTTTAAGAAAGAGCGTGACCCGCCAGGGGTCTTTGCCGTTTTCAAGATTACCGGTATTCAAGAAACAAAGACGGTCGATTTTCACATTCGAGGCGGTGAGCGGCTCGAAAACTTCGCCGGCGCAATTGGCGCCCGCGCACTCCATCCGGGCGATTACTCCGTTCTCCCGGCGATAAAAAACGCTGTCTGCGTTGGAGTTCGTAAACTCGAGCTCCCCGGTTTGATTACCGATACAGCCGTCTTCGGGAACATTATTCAAGCTAAAATCGTAACCGGTTCTTATTTCCCGGGCCATCCGCTCGATTACCAGACTCATGTTCGAATTTAAGGAAAGCAGGTGGTTTACCGCCCGCTGGGTCCGGATAGCTCGAACGAATGCTCCGACGGCAATCGTTATCGCGACTATGAACACGGACATCGCAACGATGAGTTCCGTAAGCGTGAAACCGGACCGTTTGTTTTTGGTGAATTTCATTGTCTCCAGTCAAAAAAATGGTCTTCAAGATTTATTTCCAGGACCTCGCCGCGCCTCGACCAACTCACTTTGGAATTAACTTTTATTTCGTCGGATTGCCCGTCTTCATTCCTGTCGAATTCCGAAATCTCGATGGTTCTTACAAAAGGCGACTGACTGCCACTTTCGTAGTTGTAACTCCCGTCGGTTTCGTCGAAAAGGAGGGGGGTGGGCTGTACGGGGGCGGGAACGAGAGTCGTGCTGTCGTAAGCAGCCTCCCAAACGCCTTCTCCGCAGCAGTCGTTCCAGGCAAGCTCGCCAACGAAGCTTGTATCAATCAAGCTTTTAACCACTTCAATCCCCTCGGCCGCAAGGTAAGTAGCGACAAACTTTTGGCCGATGTCCTTGTTGATGCTAAGCGACCGCGAGAGAAGCCCGAAAACGCCCAAAAAACCGATAAGGACGACGCTTATCGACACAATTGATTCGATAAGCAGATTTCCCTGCCTGTCCTTCATTCTTAATCTTTTATTCATAGTCCGTGATTTAAGATTTAAAATCAGTCAGTAATAATCTGACCGCCGGATGCGACCGTCGTTGTCGCCCTGAACCTTCCATCCGTCGTTTTAACGACGAAAGAAATCGGCAAGCCGGCGCTTGAACTCGCATCCACTTCGGGCGGAATGAAAAAAATATCCAAACCGCCTTCGGGAATTCCTTCAAATTCGAGCTTTGGATCCAGAGAAAGAACCTCAAGGGTTTCGGAAGGATCCACGCCCGCATCATAACGGTAATTTGCGCTCCCTCCAATACAATCCCCTTCGCTTAAATCCTGAAAGAAAACGAATTCCCGCAAACCGGATTCGAAATGAAGACCGAAAGCGCAGGCGGAATAATCGGGAATCGAGGGGTCGCGGTATTTTTGGGCGGTAAAATATTTGGCTTGGTTCAAAAAGCCCACAATGACCGCCTGGTCCTTGTAAAGAATAATTTGCCCTTCGCTCGAACGGTTGTAGGCGACGGCGACGGCCGAGAGAACCAAAGTAATACTGATGACGACAAGGGTTTCAACAAGAGTAAATCCTTTCATTACTTACTATTATACTGCTTCGCTTCTATATGTTAAATAAACTGAGGTAGCCGTGCACTATTCCGAAACCCAAAAAAACCGTAAGAGCTATTCCCACGATGAAAATCGGCGCGAAAGGAATTTTATCATGAAGAGTTTTTTTGCCGCCCAAGAGAAGCAGCGCGCCCCAGATGCCGCCCAGGATGAAAGCGAGAATTATAGCAAGACCGATATCGGGCCAACCTAAAACCAAACCGGAAGCAACCGCGAGTTTCACGTCACCCATCCCCATTCCCCGGCCTCGGCTTACGGCCACAAGGATAAAAAAGAAGAGACCGCCAATCAAAGCGCCGAGCAGGTGATTTGCCCAAACGGTCTGGGTGGGCGAGAAAATAAGTTCGTAATGCCTCAGGAAAGAATCGTGAAACGGCAAAAGCCAGCCCGACGGCAGGGTTTTTATGGCGGCGATTACGACGCCTAAAACCGCAAGGGTGGTATTCAAGCCGTCGGGAACGAGGTAGTGACGGTTGTCGATTACGCTTATAAGAAGCCAGGTCAGGAAAACCAGAATCCACAAAATCAAAAAGCCGTAATAGGAACGAAGGGACGCCGAGAACGAAAACGGCTCCATAATTCCGTAGAATTTACTGAAATAGAAAGGAACACCCGCCAGAATCCCGCCTGAGAGCAGTTCCACTATCGGGTATTGGAGCGAAAATTTCCCGCCACAGCTCCGGCACTTCCCTTTTTGGATTATGAAGGAAACCACGGGAATAATCTCGAACCAGCGAAGGGATGCGCCGCACTGCATACAATGCGAACGACCGCCTAAATTCTTATGGTAAAAAACGCTCCGCGAAGACTTGTAGCGAAACGCGACAACATTTAAAAAACTGCCGATGGCAAGGCCGATTATAAAAAGCGCGATGTAATACAAACCGTCTATAGCGGACATGTTAATATCCCGTTTCCAAGCCTTCCCTTATGGGCATAAACCGGCCGAGGTGTCCGGATTAACGGTATAATTTTTGGCGGTGCCGGCGCTATCAACGCAATAAAACCCGCCGCCCGCAAGCGACGACTCGGCGGCGAAAGTCAATGTGTTCGCCGAAAGGGTGATAGTCACTCCGCCCTGGTTGTTTGTAATGTCGGCGGCAATCTTGGCGATGTCGGCCTGGCCTATGACCACGGCGGCGTAGTCACCGTCATAGAGAATCTCGGCAATTGAGCGCAACTGGCCCAGTCCCGAGATAATTCTCGCGTCCTTGGCTCTATTTCTTGCCGGTCCCAACGAAGCGAGTACCGCGGCCGACAAAATACCGACTATCGCGATTACAACGAGCATTTCCACCAACGTAAAACCTCCTTTTTTCATAATTTTAATTTATCGATTTTAATTCATTTAGCTCTCGACCTTTGGCTATATTCTAAAAGTATATCACATCAGAACGCCTGGCTTAAATTGTAAAGCGGAAGAAGAATCGAAGCAAAAAGAATCGCCACCATGACGCCGATTATAACCATAAGAGCCGGCTGAATCAAAACGACGAGATTATTCACGATATCGTTCACTTCGCGGGTGTAAAAATCGGTGACTTTTTCCAAGAGCTGTTCCAGTCGGCCGGTTTGTTCGCCGATGGCAATAAGCTGAGAAACGAGCGGCGGAAACTCCGGCATCTCCCCCAATGTTTTCGAAAGAAGCTCGCCTTTTCTTATTTTCATCGAAGCCTCGTGAAGCCGGTCGCGATAAACGGCGTTACTGATGGTATGAGACGATATCTCGATTGCCTGTGGAATAGTGAGCCCCCCCTTGATAAGCACCCGGCTCGATTCGGCAAAACGGGCAATGTAGAGCCGCTGAAAAAGCGGACCGATAATGGGGAGACGAAGCGCAAGTTCGTCCAAAACGACCCGCCCCTCCTTGGTTTGAAAATAATCGATGACCGTGAGAAGAAATATGAGAAAAATTATTCCAACCGCCCACCACCAATCGGCAATGAACATGCCGGCGGAAAGAAGCGCCCGGGTAAAAACCGGCAGTTCCACGCCCGCTTCCTCGAAAATAGGCGTGATTTGGGGCAAAACGAAAGAAACCATGATAATCACGACCACAAAGAAGAGAAGAATCACAAAAGCCGGGTAAAGGAGGGCATTTTTAACTTTGCCGACCAAGGCGGCCTGTTTTTCGAGGTAGTCGGCGAGAAAGCTCAAAACTTCGGAGAGACGACCGGTTATTTCGGCCGACTTTACCATGTTGACGTAGAATTCCGAAAAAACGTTGGGATGCCGTTCAAGCGCCTGAGAAAGAGAGAAACCGGCATCGACGTCGCCCGCCACTTCCGCCGCCGCTTCTTTCAAAACCGGGTGAGTCGTCTGGCGATAAAGATTGGCCAGACTGTCGGAAAGAGGCACTTGCGAAGCGAGCAAAGTCGCGAATTGCCGCGTAAAAACCATGATATCGACGACTTTGGCCCTCCGGAAAAATTCCAAAATTCGGCTATACCATTGCATTTCCTGGAGGGGCTCCAAAGAAAGCAGAAAAAGGCCGTGCCCCAAGAGAACGTTTGCCGCCGCTTCCCGGCTGCCGGCCTCGACATTGCCAACCTGAAGCTCGCCTTCTTTGGTTCTCGCCTTGTAAGCAAACTTCACCCCGTCACTTAAAAAGGATTGCGAAGCCTTCGCAATTCTTTTGATTGGTTATGTGACCTTTTCTTGTTTCCAAGCAAAGCTGCTGCGCTGAATTACATTGGCTTCGGGAATTGCCTATCCTTTTTAAGTGTACGGGGTTCATAACTCAATTATATCACGACCTCTCAAGGAGTATCGTGAGTTCTCCCGGATTCAAAGAATGAGATTGGGCTTGTTCGAGAGAAATTTCTTTGCGTTTCACCAAGCTCACCAAAGAACGGTTAAGAGACATCATCCCTTCCTGAACGCTCGTTTCAATCACCAAATCGATCTGATAAATCTTCTTCTCGCGGATTAGATTTCTGATGGCGGGATTGGCTATCATCACTTCCATCGCCGGAATCCGGCCTCCGCCCAAACGCGGAATCAAACGCTCGGAAATTACCGCCACGAGCGTCGAAGCGAGCTGGGAAATAACCTGGCCTTGCTGGTTCGGCGGAAAAGAATCGATAATCCGGTCGATTGTCTGCGAAGCGGAATTCGTATGCATGGTCGAGAAAACCAGGTGGCCGGTTTCGGCCGCCGTCATTGCGGTCGCCATCGTTTCCGGGTCGCGAACCTCGCCGATCATGATAACGTCCGGGTCCTGCCGAAGAACGCTCCGCAGTGCGTCGTGAAAAGAAAGAGTGTCCAACCCCACTTCCCGCTGGGAAATAATGCAGCGGTCCTGGGAAAACAAATATTCTATCGGGTCCTCGACGGTGATAATGTGGTCGGTCCGCTTGTGGTTCACCTCATCAAGGAGAGCGGCCAGAGTCGTCGATTTGCCGTGACCGGCCGGCCCGACGACAAGAACGAAACCTTGGTTCAATTTCGTAAAATCGTGAAGAAGAGGCGGTAAATTGAGTTCCTCCAAAGTTTTTACCTGGGCGGGGATAAGCCGCATGGCCGCCGCCATGAAACCCCGCTGGAAATAGACGTTTACCCGGAACCTTGCCTTATCTTCCAAGCTGTAGGAAAAATCAAGCTGTTTCTTCACGAGAAATTCGTTTTTCTGCTCATCGGTTAAGAGCGCGAGCACCAGTCCTTCGGCATCGGTTTTCGTAAGAATGGACTCTTTGGCGATGGGAACCAAAACGCTGTCAACTCTGATGGTCGGTTTTCTTCCCACGGCAATATGAAGGTCGGAAGAGTTCTGTTTGGCCGTTATGAGAAGCAGTTCGTTAAGTTTTTCTTTGTAGTCCATAATGAGTCGGGTTTATTCGGTTTCTCTCAATACTTCTTCCAGGAGCACGCTCCCCTCCAGCGCTTTAATTATCCCGTCCTGCTTTAATGTTACCATTCCCTGCCTTTTCGCCTCATCCAAAAGCTTTCCTTCGGTAAAACCGGAACTGATAAGATTGCCCAGTTCGTAGGTCATTTTGAAAATTTCGAATATCGCCATCCGGCCAGCGAAGCCTTTTCCCTTGCAAACATCGCATGCCCCTTTCGGATTGGGATGATAAACCTCGTAAGGCGGCCGGAATTTAACGTTCTTTTTAAGCTCGGGCGGAAGACTGTCCAGGCTTTCGGTGATGACATCGGCTGCCGCCCTGGATACTTCGCTCTTTTCTTTGCATTTGGGGCAAAGACGCGAAACGAGCCGCTGGGCTATCATGAGCCGCAAAGCGGAAGAAAGAAGAAATCCCGGAACTTCCAAATCAACGAGCCGCGGCACGACTCCTATCGCGCTATTGGTGTGGATGGTCGAGAGAACCATGTGGCCGGTCAAAGCCGAATTTACGGCAAGGCCCGCCGTTTCCGAATCGCGGATTTCGCCGACCATAATTATGTCCGGGTCCTGCCGGAGGATTTGCCTCAAACCCGAAGCGAAAGTGTAACCGATTTCCGGCTTTACCTGCGACTGGTTTATACCGTCCATAAAATACTCCACCGGGTCTTCCAAACTCATCACGTTCACATCGGGCGAATTTATTTTCTGCATCATGGCGTAAAGAGTGGTGGTTTTCCCCGAACCGGTGGGACCGGAAATTAAAACCATGCCGTATGGCCCGCTTATTGCTTCGTTCAAAATCTTGAAGTTGTAATCGGAAAGACCGATTTCCTTCAGGCCGCGCAAGCCGGTTGTCGGGTCAAGAACCCGAATGGCCGCCTTCTCGCCGGAAGGAGTGGGAAACGTCGAAACCCGGTAGTCGATGTCGCGGCCGGAAACAACCGTCCGGAAACGGCCGTCCTGGGGAATCCGCGTTTCGTCGAGCCGCAAACGGGAAAGTACTTTCACTCTCGAAATAACGGGTTGGCTCAAGGAAATAGGCAATGACGCGACTTCTTCAAGTTTCCCGTCGATCCGAAACCTGATCCGGAACCGTGAACGCTGGGGCTCAAAATGCACATCGGAAGCGCCGGCTTCAACCGCCCTCCTCAAGGTTGAGGCGACAATTTTTATAATCGGCCCTTCTTCCGCGGTCCTTGCTCCTTCTTCAAGGGAAATTATTCTCTCGTCGCTCTCTTTTCCCCCGCCCAATTCCCTCACCGCCGATTCGATTTCGCCGCGGTACGGAGTGTAGCGGCGCCAAACGGCCGCCAAGTCCGAAGGGGTAACGATAAAGACGCCTAGAGACAAGCGCTCACGCTTGGCGATAAAACGAAGCGCGTCCTCAACCTGAGGCCCCGGCCGGAGAATCCCCACAACAAGCATATCTTTCTGTTTCTCGAGCGGCACAACCCGGTAGGTTTTCGAAGTATCGTAGGGAATTATTTTTAAAACCTCCTCGCTAATGGAGGCGGAATCAATTTTTTTGAAAGGCACTCCCAAAAGTTCACTTTTGACTTTCGCTACCGCTGTTTCGTCGGCAAGCCGGCGATCATATAGGAGTTCTTCGGCCGATCGGTTCGCGAAACCGGCGTCTTTAAGAACTTTGTCGGCTAAAGCCGCATCTAAAATGTTTCTCTTGACGAGCTCTTTGAATAACTCTTGGTCGGTCATGGATTATTTTAGAATGGCCTGAAAGGGTTATTCCGGCCCGGGGCGGGCGGTTCCGGTTCCGTGCCGTACTGGCGCAGAAGCTTGAAAGTCGGGGCGTTCAAAACGCTTTCCGGATTGAAAGATATTCCGGAAATTTGACTTACTCCCTGAAGGTCGCTCGGAGCGACGATTTCTATAAGTTCGGGTTTTTTGAAAAACAGAAAGTAGGCGCCGGCAAAAATAACGACAACGATAATCAGCGTTGTGAGAATCGCAATCCAATTAACCGATTTTTTTTCTTCTTCAACGACTATTGCCATATTATTCTTGATAGAATGTTTCGACCGTCAAACTGAGTTTGTAATCACTGGTTGATGCCTGTCCGCTCGTTGAGAAAAACCGGAAGCCGGCTACATTCGAAATTCTGACGTTGGTCTCGAGCGATTTCAAAAACTGCTTCAAACTTTCGTAACTTCCTTCCGCCGACACCGCAACCTCAAGAGAGCCGAGGCGTTTCACCAGCGCCTGCTTGGTTGCTTCGAACGCAAGCGGCTTCACCGAAAAGGAAACGAGCTTAATGTTGGATATATTGGCGATCGATTGAACATGATTCAGGATATCCGTCACGTTTTCTTCCCGAGGCAAGGCGAGAGAAACGGTTTCCTGCAGGGAGGCAACGCTTTGGAATTGGCTGATGAGATTCTGAACTTCGCTCACGGCCCCGCTTTCGTTATTGAAAAGGTTTTCCTTGGAAACAACGAGAGCCCGCTTTTCGCTTATCTTGGCAAGCTCCGGTCTGATGAAACTCGCGTAGATGATAAGAATACCCAAGAAAAGAAGGGCGGCGAGGATTATGCTTAAAATTCTTTTGGTTGAGGTTTTCATGTTCTTCTATAATCCGGGTTTTTGAAAAAATCCTTCTTCAAAGAAAACGGTAACGTTGAAATCAACACCGCCGGATTCTTCGGCACTCATTTGATTCAGGTTCACGCGGCTTACTTCCCTCTCATTGTCGAAAAGCCATAGTTGATCAACCAACGCTTTATTCGAAGCGGCAACGCCGACGAGTTTCAGACTGTTTTCCAAAGAAGAGAATTCGGCGTTTTTATAATAAACGTTGCCGAGGGTGTTTTCTTCCAAGAAACCGAAAGTGTTTGCCGTAAATCCGTGGCGGCCCAAAACTTTTTCCAAGTTCACCAGCTGGGAATAAAAAGCGATGAAGTTCTGCTGGTCTTCCTGGCTTATCTGCTGTGCCAGATTCTCGATTTTCTGGTCGAGGTTTTCGGCTCTCTTGTCGATGTAAGCGGTATATCCGAACTTAAGGCCGAAAAAAACGAAAAGGGTAAAAACGAAAAGGGTAAACGAAAAAATGAAAAGCCGCCAGGGGAAACCTACCGGAATCGATTCGGAGACGAATTGTTCCCTTATTTTCGGCTGGAGAGGATTTTCAGGCATGCTTTAAGTGAAATATTTTTTAGCGAGACCGATTGCGACCGGCAGTTCTTTGTTGAGATTTTTTACGATCGGCTCCAGGTCCGGGGCATATTCGAAACCGCGAAGGGTCGCCGGTTCGACGGTCGGCAGATTCATCTCTCTGCCGAAATATTTTTCAATGCCCAGGAGATTCGCACCGCCGCCGACCAACATCAGTTTCTCAACCTTCTTGCCGTAACGACGCTCGTAAGAATCCCGCGCATATCTCGTTTCTTGTATTATAACATCTAAAAACGGCAGAATTAATGTTGATAACTCGCTTTCGCCTTCTCTTCCCAAAAGACCGCGGCGGCGCTTCAGTTCCTCGGCTCTTACGACGCTAAGCCCCAAACCCTGCGACAAGCTCTTGGTAAGATGAATACCGCCGTAATCGCTCACCGACGAATGCTTAACGAACCCTCCTTCAATAACGTTGATGCTCGCAACTTCGCCGCCGATGTCGATGACAATAGTGGGTTTATCCGGATTAAGAGCCCGGGCAAGAGCAAGAATTTCGAGTTCGAGAGCGACGAGACGCAAACCGACGGCTCTGAAAATATTTTTGTATTTCCTGATGACGCTCGACGGAATGCCTATTAAAAGCAATCTTTGAAATTTAACTCCCCGGTCGTTTTCGAATTCATCGACTTTTATCCAGTCGACGGAAACTGCGTTCTCCGGCAAGGGGATGTACTGCTTCGCCTGAAAACTTATGGACTTCCCGGTTTCCTGAGATGAGAGGAAAGGCATATCGAGAGGAACCAGAAAAGAGGAAAAAACCGGAACGGAAACGAGAACCGTTTTGGTTTTCGGCTTCACCTCGTGGAGAAGAGTATTTAAAAGATTAACCGTCTCTTTCTCGACTATTTCCAAAGAACCGGTTTGGATCGCCTGATTGGAATGCTCAAGATACCCTTTCGTTTCCAATATCCCGTAATTCAGGAGTTTGAAATTGGCGCCTTTCCTCGAAACCTCCGCCATCTTAATGGAGGTGGTGCCGATATCGACGCCCAAAACCGAACCGGCCTTCAAAAAATTGGTGATATCGCTGAAAAAATCAAAAAAACCTAAGCGCATCTCTTTAATTCTAATCCCTCACCCTTTTTAAGAAAAGGGTGAGGGGCTAAAATAAGCTTATGAACGGCCGGTCTCTTCTAAAACGCCTGATTTCGGTAATTTTCCCGCCGCTCTGCGTTAACTGCCGGAGAAGAATGGAAGACGGTGCCTTATGCGGCAACTGTGAAAATCTGATTGAGATAAGAAGCGGTTTTGCCTGCCCCGAATGCGGCCGCCGCCTGCCTGAGGCCGGGAACGTCTGCCACGAAAAAGCGAAATTCATTCTCGCTGCCGCCGCTCCCTACGAAAATCCGGCGGTAAGAGAACTGATTTGCGCCTTAAAATACCAGAGAATTAAAACGGTTCTCGAGCCGATTTCAAAAATCACGAGCAAATACATCGAGAAAACAATCGGAAATCCGAAGTTTGAAACCGGAAACTTCGTCCTGATTTCTATTCCCCTTCATCCCGAAAAAGAAAGGGAGCGCGGCTTTAACCAGGCGGTACTAATCGCGAGAATCGTAAATGATAAGTTGGGAATCGGCGTTCAGGAGAACAATTTAATAAGGGTAAGAAGAACGAGTTCCCAGACAAAAACCAAAAGCTACGAGGAAAGAGAAAAAAACGTGGCCGGCTGTTTCGAGGTTAAAAATCCCGAACTCGTTGCCGGCAAAAACGTAATTCTCGTTGACGACGTCTTTACGTCCGGAGCGACGATGAAAGAAGCGGTAAGGGTTTTGAAAAACGCCGGAGCGAGAAAAATAATCGGGTTTGTCGTGGCAAAAGCGTGAAAAACCCCGTTTGACACGACCAAGCGGAATGTTAAAATATTAGACAATGAATCCCCCACATAAGGTTAGGGGGGTAATAAACAAACTATGAACGGAGATAAAAACACTATGTGGGGGATGAATCTTATCCCAACGGTTATCGAAAAATCCACTTACGGCGAGCGGGCTTACGATATTTATTCCCGCCTTTTGAAGGAACGGATTATCTTTTTGGGCGGACCGATAAACGACGCCGTTGCGAACACGGTAATCGCTCAATTTCTTTTCCTGGACAACCAGGATTCCAAAAAAGACATCAAACTTTACGTGAACACCCCGGGCGGCTCGGTCACGGCCGGGATGGCGATTTACGACACGATGCAGCACGTCAAAGCCCCGGTTTCAACGATTTGCGTGGGGCTCGCCGCTTCAATGGGCGCGGTTCTTCTCGCGGCCGGAAAAACCGGAAAACGATTCGCTTTGCCCAACTCCGAAATTCTTCTTCACCAGGTAATGGGCGGCGCCGAGGGTCAGGCTTCGGAAATCGAAATAACCGCCAAACACATTATTAAAATCAAGGACCGGCTGAATCACATTATCGCCAAACACACCGGCCAGCCGCTCCAACAAATCGAAAAAGACGTTGACCGCGACTTCTGGCTCGACCCGAAAGAAGCCAAGGAATACGGCCTTATCGACGAAATTATAAAGACCAAGAAATAATTCTCCCCCTAAACCCCGGTGCGACCGGGGTTTTTTCGTGATAGAATAAAAATCAAATGATAAAGAGAATTCTCACCCGCGGCGTGGAGGAAATAATCGTAAAAAGCCACCTTGAGGGGCTTCTAAGGTCCGGCAAAAAACTCCGGGTAAAGTTGGGGATAGACCCTACCGCTCCAGATCTCCACCTGGGGCATACGGTACCGCTCATCAAACTCGGTCAGTTCCAAAAAGCGGGGCATAAAATAGTTTTGATTATCGGCGATTTCACCGCCACAATCGGCGACCCGAGCGGCCGAACCGAAGCCCGAAAACCGCTTTCGGAAAAACAGGTGAAGTCAAATATGAAAAAATACATAAGCTTTGCGGGAAAAATAATCAACATCAAAAAAACAGAGATACGTTACAACAGCGAGTGGCTCAAGGGCGGCGGAGTGAAACTGTTTCTGGAACTGGCGAAAGGAGCGAGCGTCCAGCAAATTTTGAAACGCGAAGATTTCAAGAAACGGTTGGCTCTCGGGAACGACGTTTCCGTGCTCGAATCGCTTTATCCTTTGTTTCAAGGATACGATTCGGTGGCGGTGAAGGCGGATGTGGAAATCGGGGGACGCGACCAAAAACTCAATTTGCTCATGGGACGGCGGGTTCAGCGATTTTTCGGGATGCCGGAACAGGACATTATGACTTTCCCTCTCATTGAAGGAACGGATGGGGTAAGAAAAATGAGCAAAAGCTACGGGAATTACGTCGCCTTGGACGAAAAACCGAACGAAATGTTCGGAAAAATAATGTCTATCCCCGATTCCCTGATTAAAATATATTTTGAAGCCCTCACCGATGTCGACGCCCCAAAAAGCCTGAATTCCTACAAATCAAAATTGCTCCTTGCCGAAACGATAGTCGGAATGTATCACTCGAAAGGAACCGCAAAAAAGGCCAGAGAAGAATTTATCAAGGTCTTCTCGAAAAAAGAACTGCCGAAAGAGCTGCCCCTCTTAAAAATCAAGAACAAAAAACCCGACATCATGGAGCTGCTCGTTAAAGCCGGCGTACCTTCGAAAAACGAGGCGCGGCGGCTCATTATGCAAGGCGGTGTGAAAATAAACGGCGAAACAAAAAATAACCCCAACGAAAAAACCGCCTTTCGGGGCGGAGAAGTCTTGAGAATCGGCAAACACCGTTTCTTTAAAATAGTTATTTAACCGTCATCGCCCCGACTTCCCCTCTCCCGCCGTGGCCGGGCACATCGCAAAAAAATTCGTAATTTCCCACTTCCGGCGCGTTAAAAGTAATCGCCCTCGTCTCACCCGGCCCCACGCCTATCGCCACTGCCTGCAAGGCGGGGTCTTTGAATTTGAAAACGTGAGTTTGTTCGTCGACCGAAGAAACGGAGATGATAACAACCGCGCCGGACTCCACCGTAAAGCTGTCAGGGCTTATGCCTTCCGCCGAAATCCTGATTTTTATCGTTTCTTCCGGCAGAACCTCTTCGCTTATGGGATTGGATTGCTGGGGCGCGGAAGGCGTGGCCGGCAAAACGTCAAGTTGAACCGGCTCGCCTTCGGGGGTTACAACTTGAGCATCGGGCGTTACCGGACTCGTCCCCGATATTGCCGGTTCGGGGGAAGGCGAGTTCACTATCGTTTCTCTGAAAATAGTTTTTTCTTCCACTTCCAAAACGGTAGTTGTGTTCTTTGCCGGAATAAGACCAAAAACGCCCAAAAAAACAACCCCGACGGCGATAAGGGCGATGAACAGAACGGTAATAACTATTCTAGCCGCGACTTCCATTATAAGTAATTATAGCAACTGCCGGTTCACAATGAGTTCCACAACGACGTAAGCCGCCCAAAACGCCAGAAGCATATACCCTTCTTTCCTCGTGATTACACGCCCCGAACGCATGAATTTCAAAAGCACGAGCGAGGCAATTACCATAAACGCGCCCGTGATATAAACGATTTTTACGGGGAAGGAAAAAGGATGAATAAAAGAAAGGATTCCGACTACGATGGTCGCGTCCGCCAAAACCGAGCCCAAAATGTCGCCGATCGCCAAATCATCGTCTTTCCTCTTTATCGATTTTAACGAATAAAACAATTCCGGCATTGTCACCCCTAAGCTCACGATGAGCATACCGATTAAGATGGGGCTTATCTTCAGGGCGTAAGCCAATGCCGTCGCCGAGGTTACCGTAAAATGCGAACCAACGAGCATTAACACCATAGAAAAAAGCAGAAAAAGGAAGTTTTTGTACTTATCGCCCGCCTTGCGAGGAACGGCTGAAACATCCCCGCCGCTTTCAAAAACCAGGTAGTAAAAAAGCGCCCCGGCGATAACGAGAGCGACTCCTTCCAGGCGGGAATAATGGCCGTTTAGTCCGAGGACAAGCGGCAAGAGAAGAAAAAACGGATATAGGCGGACATCTTTCAAAACTCCGCTTTCTATTTTTATCCCCCGTCCGGCATATATTATCAAAATCGCGAAAATGAGCGTCAGGTCGGCAACGTTCGAACCGAACAGAGTACCGAGACCGAATTCCGGAATTCCTTGAATCGCCGAGTTTATCGAGATGAGTGTCTCGGGCAAAATCGAAATGAAGGCGATAACGATAAAACCGACGACGTATTTCGAGAGATGAAAACCTTCCGCCAGTTTCGCGGAATATCTTGTCGCGAGCGTTGCCCCCTTAACAACCAGAAACAGCGAGACGATGAAAACGAAAAAACTTTCCGTCATAATCGGGCGTTACGAATATGCCTAAAGTTTTTCAATTTCTTTTAAATCTTTATCCGGTAAATACAAAATAAGAAGTCCCAAAATAATGCCGCCTAAGGCCGTCCAAAAATGACTGCCGCCGAAAACCCACTTATCCAGGGCGTCGAGCACATACCATATTCCGCGCCAAATCAAAACCAATCCGATGACGATGGAAATGTCTTTCGCCAGATGTCTTATTGTTATCCCTTTCTTTGACGAACTCATGGTTTTGGTGCGGGTAGCGAGAATCGAACTCGCGTCTTCTCGTTGGCAACGAGATATTCTTCCACTAAACCATACCCGCAATGAAAATTCACAACCCGGGCGGCGAACCGGTCGGTCCTTCAAATCCGCCGAATTCGCCGGGTGGCGGACCCTGGAAGGTCGACTGCTCCGCCGGCGCCACAGCCGGTTTCGGCGAAACCAGACCCAAAACGACAAGAAATGCGACGATGAAAATAAGAATGAGCAGAAGATAAAGAATCGGTTTTCTTGCCATCAGTCTTATTGTAAATAGCCGGCTAAAATTGTCCAGTTGTTTTGCGCCCTCGAGAGGAATCGAACCTCTATTACGAGATCCGCAATCTCGCGTCCTATCCGTTGAACGACGAGGGCTAGAATCCGAACCACTCGGCGATTATTTCAACGAGCGGTTCCTGATACTCAATCTCGGGGAGTTTTTCACCGAGAACTTTTTTTGCCTTGCCGGCAAGAACGGAATCAATCGGAATCTTTACGTAAGGGTTGAGAGCCGTTTTCTTCTTGAGAATGATTTCGTCCAGCCTCTCCGGGTATTCTCGAATGGCAAAACCGTCAAGGCGTTCATAATCATAAAAGATGTTATCGCCTATCGCAACTCCTTTGTCGGTGATTTTAAAATCAAAAACCCGGGGGCGCCGCTTCGCGAAAAACATTATCGTCGCCGTCGCAATGACTATAAAAACAGCGAAGAAAAAATTCCCCCAGATAAGAGAAAAAACGATGAGAAGAAAAGAAACCAAACCGACAATAAGATACCAACCGATGTCTTTCTGAATATATTGGTACTCGGCAGCCCGCCAACTAATCGAGTTTTCGTTTTCCTTTTTTGTTTTCTTTGTCATTGGACTGTGCTCCCACGGGGAGTCGAACCCCGGTTACCGGCTTGAAAAGCCGATGTCCTGACCGCTAGACGATGGGAGCCGAAAGCTCCGGCGGAGAGGGTGGGATTCGAACCCACGAAGGCATTTCTGCCTTAACGCATTAGCAGTGCGCTGCTTTCGGCCACTCAGCCACCTCTCCCCGACAATTTCTTGTGGTTCGACCCACTCACCACAACACTGAGTTTGTCGAAGTGTTGTTTTTATATCATTTTCCCGCTATTTTTACAAACACTGAGAGTGTCCTTCACTCTTCTTAAACCCTTCAACCGGTGATAAGATTCGGAGAATGGCGATCATAATCTCCGACTTCAAACCCGCTCCGTGCGAAGAATGCGGCATGAATGCGGCGCACCACGGTATCTTGCGCTTCTCCGCCCGCTTCGATTCGGTGGCGCGCGCGACGCTCCGACCGCTCGACGGAATCATGGAAACGGTTGTGCCGATTTCGGACCGGCTGATCGATAAAATTGCGCCGTTTGTCGCTTCTCTTTTTACCGCGACCGGACTTGCCGTAAAAATCACCGCTCCCGACGCGCGAAGCTCCGAAACCGCCCAGGCTCTTTGGGAAGAAGCGAAACGACGGGAAATCGAAATGTATGAAATAAGGATACTCGGTCTTCCCCGCCGCCACTTCATTGCGCGCTCCGGCGATACCACTATTGCATTCGAGGGAATTCCCCGGCTGGCCCGGCGGCAGAAATCAATTGCCTGGATCGACAACAAAGCGGAAATGAAACGTCGATTCGGAAAAGCCGGATTCCCCGTGGCCATGGGCGGCCAAGCTCGAAACGAAAAAGAAGCGCTTGGCATTTTCAATTCGCTTTCAAAGCCGGTAATCGTAAAGCCCGAAGAAGGGTCCGGCGGCCGGCACACTACGGTAAAAATAGAAACGGAGGAAGGTTTGCGCGCGGCATACCGAAACGCCCGAGTCATATCGCCCGCGGTCGTCGTGGAAGAAGAACTTTCCGGTCCCGTATACCGCGCGACGCTCGTCGGAGGAAAGTTAAGGGCGGTCCTGCGCCGCGACCCGCCGCGCGTCGTCGGCAATGGACGCTTGACCGTACGGGAACTCGCGGAAAAAGAGAATGAAAACCCGCTGCGGGAAGGGCCGGTATTCGCGAAAATCGACATCGATTCCCCGGCCGCCCGCCGCGAACTTGCCCGGCAAAAAATCGCGCCGGAGAATATCCCGAAAAGAGGGCAGGTCGTGTATTTTCATTTCAAAGTGAACTGGGGTGTAGGCGGCACCTCTTGGGACGCCACGCCGGAGACGCACCCCGACAACAGGAAGTTATTCGAAGACATAGGAAAGTTTCTCGGTGAAGACGTGGCGGGAATCGATTTCATGATTCCCGATATTTCAAAATCCTGGCGGCGGGAAAATCGGTGCGGCGTGATTGAGTGCAATAGTTTGCCGCTTATCGGCAACCATCATTTTCCTTATACCGGTCCGATACGAAATGTGGCAGAAGCAATATGGGATATGGTGTTTCCAAAAACACAAAAGGCACCCGAACGAGCGAGCGCCCATCGAGTTTAGTCAAATAACCTTAGTGTCCTCCTGTCATGTTTTCAGTATAACAAATTAAATTCATGACAATCGGGCCGCCTGTGCATAAAAACACAGGCGTCATTTTTCCCTTATATTACCTTGTGAAAACCCGTTTTTTCTGATACGGTGTAATTCATCTACGCCTATGTCAAGCGAAAGAACGCAACAATTGAAGCGGCCGCCGATTGTGGTCGTAATGGGCCACGTTGACCACGGGAAAACGGCGCTTCTCGACCACATCAGGAAAACGAACGTCGCGGAAGGGGAAGCCGGCGGCATTACCCAATCGATCGGCGCTTACGAGATAGTTTACGCCGGCGAAAAAATCACCTTTATCGACACGCCCGGCCATGAGGCTTTTTCCAAAATGCGGGAGCGCGGCGCAAAAATCGCCGACATCGCCATCCTGGTCGTTGCCGCCGACGAGGGCGTAAAACCCCAGACCGAAGACGCCTTAAAATACATCCGCAAGGAAGGGATGCCATATCTCGTCGCCATCAACAAGATAGACAAGCGCAATGCCGATATCGAGCGGACGAAACAAGGATTGGACAAAGCCGGCGTTCCGCTTGAAGGAATGGGCGGTAACGTTTCCGCGCAGCTCGTATCGGCCAAAACCGGTGAAGGCGTAAAAGAGCTTCTGGACCTTATTCTTCTTGCGGCGGAACTCGAAAATTTCACCTGCAATCCGGAAAGCCCGGCAAAAGGCATAATCCTTACCGTCCGACCCGACTCTCAAAGAGGACTTACCGTCGGCGTAATCGTAACCGACGGAACCCTGAAGAAAAGCGGCGAAATCCACACGCCGAGCGCTTCGGGGAAAATTAAAATCCTCGAAGACTTCCGGGGCAATGAAATTTCGGAACTCATTCCGAGCGCTCCGGCCATTATTTTGGGATTTCAAAACGCGCCCGAAATTGGGGAGGAATTTTCCGCGAACCTCGAAGCGATAACGAAAAAAGCGGCCGTCGGCAGAAATTCACGGCAAAAAACCGACTCCGAAAGAATGGGCCTCAAAGTTATCTTAAAAGCCAATGAGACCGGTTCTTTGGAAGCGCTCTCGCACATAATCGAAAAAACAGTCGGGGTGGAAAACATAAACATCATCGACAAAAGCCCGGGCGACATTCACGAAAGCGACATAAAACTCGCAGGTTCAACCGGAGCAATCATCCTCGGGTTCCGCGTCAAAACCGACAAGGTGGCGGAAAATACCGCCAAGATGCAGGACCTCATTATCATGACTTCGGACATAATCTACGACCTCGAAAAAAACCTAAGGGAGTATCTCGACAAAAAAACGGGGATGGAAAAAGCGACGATTGAAGTGCTTGCGACCTTCGGCAAATTGAAAAACGGGCGTCAGGTGGTGGGCGGCAGAGTTGCCGTGGGTCCCGTGAGAAACCGCGAGAAATTTGAAGTTGTCGAAGGGGACGCGGTAATCGGCAACGGGAAAATCGTAAACCTCCAGTCGGGAAAGAAAGACGTTCAGCTTGCCGAAGAAGGCATTGAAGTCGGGCTTTTGGCCGAAACAAGCACGGAAATAAAAACCGGCCACCGCCTCGTTTTCTTCGCCAGAGGCGAATCCGCCTCCGGCGGAAAACAACCAAAATGCGACCTTTCCGCGAACTGAAAACGGCAAGTATTCTGGAGCACGAATTGAATAACATTCTCATTCGCGACTTCGAATTCGGCAGCACGCTCGTAACCATCGTTTCGGTTGAAGTTTCTTCGGATTTATTGCAAGCTAAAGTGAGAATCGGCATCATTCCCGAAGAGAAAAGTTTGGAAGTTTTTCAGGCGCTGGAAAACAAGAGAAGAGAAGTACAGTACAAACTATTGAAGAAAACGAGATTAAGGAACGTGCCGAAACTCGTTTTTGAAATCGAGAATCATTAACGGCCTGGTAGCCAAGTGGTAAAGCAAGGGTCTGTCTCCCTACGGGAGATCTGCCGTAGGCAGACAAAACGCTAATGTACTACGTTTACTTCTTGAAAAGTCTGGCAAATAATGATTTATATATTGGTAGCACGGAAAACCTGGAAAATCGCTTCCTACTCCACAACAGCGGGAAGGTGAAATCAACGAAAGCTTATAAACCCTGGGAATTATTAGGATACGAAAAATATAATTCCAGGTCTGAAGCAGTAAAACGCGAAAAGTTTTTAAAAACCGGACAACAAAGAGAATTCTTGAAGAAAAAATATGGCCTGGTAGCCAAGTGGTAAAGCAAGGGTCTGCAAAACCCTTATACGGGAGTTCGATTCTCCCCCAGGCCTCCGACGGAAAACGCGTAGGAAAGTTATTCCTACGCGTTTTCTGTTTTATGATATAATTATTGGATGAAAAAACGTTCTTGGACAGAAAGTCAACTAAGAGATGCTGTAAAAAATTCTTTTAGTTTCCGCCAAGTATTGAAAAAGATTGGTTTAATAGAAGCCGGCGGTAATTATGACCAAGTAAAAAAATATATTGGGGAGTATAAATTCAGTACCAAGCACTTTAGGGGGAAGGCTTGGAATAAGGGGATGCGGGGCATAGGCAAACCAATATTACCACTCAGTAAAATTTTGACCAAAAATAGTACTTATCAAAGTTTTAAATTAAAAAAGAGATTGTTTGGTGTAAGGTTAAAGCAACAACGCTGTGAGAAATGCGGTTGGGCAAAAAAAACTGAAAATGGTTACTTGCCACTTGAGCTTGACCATATTAACGGGGATAGGCATGATAATCGAATAGAGAATTTAAGAATCCTCTGTCCGAATTGCCACAGCTTAACAGCTAATCACCGAGGTCGAGGCGGTAAAAAATATGCCCGGGTGGAGGAACGGTAGACTCGCGACACTTAAAATGTCGTGGCCACAACAGGTCGTGCCAGTTCGAATCTGGCCCCGGGCACCAGAAGAAGCTTCACGTGCTACAAATATTGAAATGGTCTCATGAACGATAAAATACATTTCCTAAACGGTAAGTTCGTATCGGAAGAACAACTTGCTGTTTCTCCCCGCGATGTCGGTTTTTCCCGCGGATATGCCGTTTTTGATTTCTTAAAAACATATCCGCGTCATCGTCCCTTCAAACTCCGAGAACATATTGACCGGCTCTTCAATTCAGCCGACTTAATCGGCCTGCAAATGCCGTGGAGCAAGGAACAAGTGCAAAAATGGGTCTTGGAAACGCTCGAAGCGAATAAAACCGACGAAGAAAAATTCATCAAGATAATGGTTTCGGGCGGAGTTTCAAATACCATGCTCCCATCGGAAAATCCGACTATTATGATATTAATAGACCCGGCGGTTCGGTATCCAAAAGAGCGTTACGAAAAAGGAGTCGGTGTTATTGCCGTAAAACATAAACGTTATAATCCCGCGGCAAAATCCAATAACTATATCGAAGGGGTAAAACAGACGCAGCGAGCGAAAACAATAGGCGCGGTTGAGCCTGTTTATTATTCCGACACCCAGGTATTTGAGAGTTCAAACAGCAATATTTTCGCCGTTATAGACAACAAATTACTAACTCCTAAAACAAACGTTTTGGCGGGCATCACGCGAGCGGTTTTGCTGGAAATTTTAAAACTGAATGTTCCAATGGAGGTTGGGGATTTTACTCTCAATGAATTATTAAGCTCGAACGAAGCGTTTCTAACCGCTAGCGGAAAGGAAATAACGCCGATAACCTCGATTGACGGCGAACCGGTCGGAAACGGCAAGGTTGGGGCAATCACGAAAGAGGTCATGAATCAGTTTAAAGAGTACACACTTTCGAATCTGTGGTAATTATTGATGATAAATCTAACCCAACATCCGGCTACCTGGAGTAATATAGTTTTCATAGCCCCGATTATCGCGGCTTTTTATTACGAGCTGACATATTTGGGCATTATCGGCCTTATCGGAATAGCAACTTCTTCCCTGTATCACTACTACACCGAAAGAAAATTTTATTTCGCGGACCACGCCGTATCCATCATTCTTTTGGTCTGGAGCATATGGCTTGTCTACCGGGGAGGATTCGAACCGAAACTTCTTTTCTACATCCTGCTTGCCTTCGCGGCTCTGGCGGCTTATTTTCTCAACACGGAAGAAAAGGGCAAATATGAAATCCGCCACAGCTATTGGCACCTTTTCATATCCGTTGTGGGAGTTCTTTCCATATTTATATTCGTCTTCTGATAATATAAGATAAGAACGCATGAAAATAATTTCGTTGAATATCTGGGACGTTCCCTTATGGTTTTCGGTGAAACGCGGGGAAAGAATCTCCCGTCTCGGGGAATTTTTCAAAAAACAAGGCGTGGAAATTATCTGCCTTCAGGAGTCATTTGACGTGAAACACCGCAACGATCTCCATAATTATCTCGGTAAAAGTTTTTACAAGGCGAGTGAGAGCGACACCAACGGAAAAACAAGGCGCGTCTTGCTTTTTAAAAGGCTTGATTTAACCGGCGGCCTCGTAACATTCTCCAAGCTACCGGTAAGAAAAAGCTATTTTGTCCATTTTCGACGCTTTGTCGATATGCTGTTTTTCGAATACATCGGCCGGAAGGGAGTTTTGGAAACAATCGTGGAGACGCCCAAAGGACCGCTCCTCGTAATGAATACCCACTTTCACACCGGCCGGACCTCCGTTGACCATCGTGTCCGGCTAAAACAACTTCGCCAGCTTCTCAAGGCGGCAAAAGCCGTAAAAAATATGCCGACGATAATTGCCGGTGATTTTAACGAAAATGACATGTTTAAGGAAAAAGACTTTGCCCACCTTTTGAGAAAAGCCGGTTTTCAGGACCCCGCCCGGGGCGAAAAAGAGGAAGCAAGGCCAACAATAAGATTCGGCAATCGTTATGCTTCAAAAACCTGGTTCAACCGTAGCCCGAAATCGAGACGCATCGATTATATTTTGACGAATAACCTGGAAAGCTTCGGCTGGAAAATCGCCGATTTCAAAGTTCTGGACCAGCCGAAAAATCCTTTCTCCGACCACGACCCGGTAATGCTGGAGATTGAATAAAAGCGGAAGCGGGAGAACCGGATATTTTCCTGTGAAAAGCGGTGGGGGTGAGACTCTTCCCTCTCGGGACAAATCTCTGATTTGTCAACCGAGAGCAATCCCGCTTCGCGGGAGAACTCACGACAGTTTTTTCTGCACAAAGCGGAAGGTGGAGGATTCGAACCTCCGAGGGGATTTCTCCCCAACCGCATTTCAAGTGCGGCGCATTAGACCTCTCTGCCAACCTTCCCTAGCCAGTACAAACTAACGCTAATCCTTATTTTTAACAACCCCCTCGTCGTCTTTGAGCCGGAAAACCGTTTTCCAGAATCGCGGGTGGTCGACGACGTACTCGCTTATTATCGCAAAGGGCAGGGCAACGAGAAAAACAATCCAGACCACTCTGAAAGTGATTTTCTCGCCGGTTGAGAACCAAACCGCAATAACGTCTTCCATCACGCCCATAACCACCCCGACCACGAAGAATTCTATGAAACGAAGGGTTTTGTTCCTTATTTTCACTGATTAATTATAACACCCGAGAACTTTTAGAGCCGAATGGCCTGACGAAACTTGACCGCTCGGGCGGACAAGGCAGAAATTTTTCTAAGTTCCGCTCTGCAACGCGTAAAGCTGACCCAAATGAGAATTTTTATTTTCAACTAAATCATCAAACCTACCTTCCTCAATTATACCTCCCTTTTCAAAAACTATCACACGATCGGTATCTTTGAGAGTAGAAACACGATGAGCAACAATGATAAATGTTTTCTTATCACCAAATTTAGACAACAATTTATCCATAATTTTCTTTTCGGTTTTGCTGTCCAAAGAAGATGTCGCCTCGTCAAGAAGCACGATAGGAGAATTTTTACAAATCGCTCGCGCGATGCCAAGTCTTTGCCTTTCACCGCCAGAGAGCGAATATCCCTTTTCTCCAATCAACGTATCCAGTCCTTCCGGTAATTTACTTATTACTTCCCGTAGGTTCGCTATATCTATTGCCGTGTCTAACAATTCTGAATTCACCTCACGCATAAGAGTAATGTTTTCTCCCAAACTTAAATTAAATAATTCAGTCTCTTGCAAAACTATCGTTATATTTTTTGTTATTTCTTCGTGAGCGATAGAATAGTAATTTTTATCACCAACCTTGAATTCTCCGTTTTCCAATTCGTATAACCCAAGTAAAATTTTCACTAAAGTAGATTTGCCGCTGCCTGAAGATCCGGCTATTCCTACTCTCTCGTTTCTGCCAAAAGAAAAATCCAAATTTTCAATTCCAACCTGTCCGGAAGGATACTTGAAAGTTCCATTGTAAATAGATATGGTTTCCCACTGCGCGGGAAATTTTTCGGTTCCAGTTTTGACTTTTGGCTTTTCCAAAAAAATTGGCATCATTCGCAATAAGTCTGATTTCAATTGGATTACCCTGCCTGAAATATCCGTAGCTTGATTAGTTGCGCTTCTCAAATTGTTGAAATAAGAGAAAAATACCAGAATGTATCCGACCGAAATAATTCCTGCCACAAGCTGGTGTGCCACCAAAAACAGAAACACAATCAGAGCCAATCCGTTCAATGTCTGAAACGAATACCATTTCCGTATTCCAGTATTGGACAGAGTAATCTCTATGTTTTTTGAACTTTCCTCACTGTTTCTGACCTTCGAATGAATATCTTTTTCCGCACCCAGTGCTTTTATAGCGAGCACATTTCCTGTGCCTTCAATATACTTTCCACTAGATTTTTCACGGAGTTGATTTAACTCATCACTTAATTTTCCTAGCTTTCTGTTAAAAATATATTCAATGGCAAAATAAGAAAGAGAATAAATTATTAGAAATATTAAAAATACCGGGCTGAGAAATAGGAAGACAAGCAGTACACCGATAAACGCGGTAGCTACCGGAAATAATCCATTGTTAGTGAGCTGTGTCCATTCCGATATGGATTGACTGCCATTGAAAATCCTTTGCACTTTATTGCCACTATTTTCTCTGGCGTGCCATTGTAAAGAAAAATCCATAAGTCGTTCAAGCCCTTCGACTCTTGCGGTGGTTTTTGCGGCGATAGCAATTCTGTCCAACCTGTTTTTGCTGGACAAGCGGATTAAAGCAATAATAATGCTGGATATGCCGACAAAAAGCGCGTAAAAATAAAATGTGTTTAACGATTCTCCCACGTGGTAATTAGTAAAAAAATCAACTATCTTGCCGAGAATAAAAGGCGGCACTAAGTCATAAAAGAGTACTGTAAAAAGTATTAGGTTGTACCCAACCCATCTAAATCTATTCTCGCCCAAAAAATGCCAGATAGATCTTGGTACATCTAACCAAGGGGGTTTACCCATTGCCAAATTATCTGAAACTTTTTCCATAAATCAAATCTAGTGGACCCTAGGAGAATCGAACTCCTATCTTCCGGATGCAAACCGGATGCTCTGCCACTATGCTATGGGCCCGCCGATAACAAAAACTAACACAGAAAAGACGACGCTTCAATTATCTCCCGTAGCGGCGCTCGGTTTTACCAACAGCGGTCACTACTTTTCTGAATTCCTCCGGAGAAAATGCCGGCCAGAGAGTTTCCGTAAAATGCAATCTTGCTTCAGCCACATCCCACATCATAAGCCCGGCCGACCAATGCGGCTCGCCGCCGGTGCGGATTACCAAATCAACCGGCGGGAGGTCTTTCGTCCAAAGGTTTTCCTTAACCAAATTTCTGTTTATTTTCTTCCCTTTCCTTTTTGCGATGTTTCTTATCGCCTCCACCATTTCATCCCGGCCGTCGTAGGCAAGAAGAAACGTAAGGTTTCTTCCTCTATTGTTTTTCGTCTTTTCGATAAGTTCGAGAATCGGTTTCTGCGTTCTTTTGGGGAATATTTCCCGCCATCGGCCGAGGGCGCGGACGCGAATATCGTGTTCTTCAAGCTCTTTGGCTTTCAAAAGTTTCTTGAAGTACCGCTCGAAGATAAGAAAGAGAAAAGCTATTTCCGTCTTCGAGCGTTCCGTGACGTTCGAAACCGAACATCCCCAAAAAGTGAAATTCAAAATACCCATATCAAGCGCCGCTTTCAGGATTCGCTCCGCGCTTTTTGCGCCTTCAAAATGGCCGAACTGCGCCGGCCTCCCCCTACGCTTCGCCCACCGGCGGTTGCCGTCGGGAATGACCACTATATGTTTCGAGAGCGGCATAATACTTCTATTTTACCGCGAAACCGCCGGCTTGGATTTCCCAGAGTTTCTGATACCTGCCCTTTTTCGCTTTCAAGAGTTCTTTGTGCTTGCCCTCTTCGACCACTTTTCCGCTTTCAACAACCACAATGCGGTCCATTTGCATAATGGTCGAAAGCCGGTGGGCGATAACGATGGTCGTGCGGTTTTTCATAAGTTTGGCGAGGGCGTCCTGAATATACATCTCGCTCTCGGAATCAAGCGAGGATGTCGCCTCATCGAGCAAAATAATGGGGGCGTCCTTGAGAATTGCCCGCGCTATCGCCACCCGCTGGCGTTCGCCGCCGGAGAGTTTGATTCCCCGTTCGCCGACCAACGTCGTGTACCCTTCCGGAAAAGACATAATAAATTCGTGGGCGTGGGCAAGCTTGGCCGCCCGAATAGCCTCCCGGTCGGTCGCCTGGGGTTTGGCGTAACGGATGTTATCCATCAAGCTACGGTGAAACAAAATCGGGTCCTGCGGCACGTAAGCAATCCGTAAGCGCAAATCGTCTTGCTTCATCCGGGCAATGTTCTGGCCGTCAATCAATATTTCCCCTTTCTGGACGTCGGCAAACCGCAGGAGAAGCTTGGTAATAGTGGACTTGCCGGCTCCCGAAGGACCGACCAAGCCCACCTTTTCTCCCGCCCCGACCCGCAGCGAAAAATCCTTAAAAACCTCTATTCCTCTTCCGTAATAGAAAGAAACGTTCTTAATTTCGATTCCTCCCTTGCGGATTTTGCACGCCTCCGGAACACTCGGGTCACTGACCGAAAGCGGGGCTTCGAATATATCAATCATTTCTTTTGCTTCGGCCAAGGCCCGCATGAAATTAGTGAAGTTCCTCCCGATATTCCAGACGACCTCGAATGAAGTGAAAATGTATATCTGCATAAGGAAAATGGTGCCGGCTGAAACCGCGCCCTGAAGCCATAGGTAAATGGCGGCAAACATTCCGGCAAATTCGAAGAGGGCGATAAAATAACCCTGGAACGCAAACTGGAGGTTTTGGAAATTCCAAGCGGCCCGGCGCAGTTTTTCTTCCTCTTTGGTTACGCTGTGAAAATAGGAAAACTCCCTCTTCTGCGAGGTGAACACCTTGACGTTCAAGACGTTCGTTATGACATCAGCCAAGACCCCGGTAGTCCGGGAATTTGCTTTTGTTTCCAATAAGTCTTTCCGGAACTTCTTCTTGACGAAGAGGGCGGTAAAGCCGATGTAGAGGATAAGCCAGACGAGAAGAACCATCCCGAGAACCCTCGAAAAATAGGTCAAGACCGCAAAACCGAAAATAAGACGAAGACCGCTCATCCAGGCGGCAAATACGAACTGGTCGTAAATTTGCTCGAAAGCTCTCACGTACCGCCGAACTTTGGCGACGAGCGAACCGGTGAAAATATTGGAGAAAAACTCGTAGGAGTGCCGCACGATTCTTTGGAAAGCGTCGTCGGCAATATCTTTTAAGGCATGGCTTTGGGAATATACGAGGGCATAATCGCCGAAGCGGTAGAAAGAATTGTAGAGAAAGATTACCAGGCCCAAAAAAAGCACCGTCCGAATGAGCGCGTCTCCCACGAGCGCCGGGTTTCCTGCGGTAGAGACAATATCTATAATCCGCTTGTAGAGAAGCGGGGTGATGATGCCTCCCCCCACAACTCCGAGACCGTAAGAAAAAAAGACGAGCAGGCTGCTCTTTTTGTATCTCTTAAGGTGCGGCCAGTAGTATTTGATTATAAGCTTAAGGTTCATGTGGACCGGATGGGTTTCGAACCCACTACCTCTACTATGCCATAGTAGCGCTCTGCCAATTGAGCTACCGGCCCGTTATAACTTCTATAGCCTTCAATATGTCATTAAACACTTCTGATGAGAAATAATCAATTCTACACACTCCTTTATATGCGGTGTTTTTGGTTTTTCTGCCAACGGTTCTCGGATCGATTCTAGCGTCGTAAAACCTATCATAGGGTATTTTTGTGACAGCGTGCCAATATTTCTCAAGCTCATTTATGTTTTGATCGGCTCTACACTGAACAGTGCACCGAAACTTTGCCTCGTCAACTTTGTAGCATTTCCTTAAAAGCCTTAAAAACAAACTTATTATTCTTGGATCGGAGTTCCCAAAAGTCACCAAACCTCGCTTTGGATTCTTAGTCCCTTCTCCTAAATAAAGGATGACTAAAGCTAGCTTAGCGACGCTATCATTCTTTATCAAATCACCCAAATATCTATTCCTCTCAAATAGACGAGAAAGATAAACCCTTCTCTTCTCTTCATTAATTTTTAAGGCGCGTGTCCGCCCTTCTTTAATTCTCACAATCTGGTTGGTCCTTAATTTCTTACTGGAACTCCTTGGTAATTTCAGTTCCCTAAACCACAGTGACAGTGTACTTTTAGGCACTTTAACTTCGAGCAGGAGATTTATTTCCGAATAAGTTTTTCCTGTAATTCGCAGATCTATTGCCTTATTTTTGAAACGCGAAAAACTTGAACGGGGCATATTTAATTGTACCCCGTACTTATCAACGTTGTAAATAGTTTGATTCCTCCTGGTCCCCTCGAGAGGAATCGAACCTCTATCTATCCCTTAGGACGGGACTATTCTAATCCGTTGAACTACGAGGGGTTTTAAGTATTTATAGTTTAAGTTGCCCGCGCTGTAAAGTTTTGTTATTATCATTTTGTTCTTTGTATATGCGCCCTTAGCTCATTGGTAGAGCGCGTCGTTGACATCGACGAGGCAATAGGTTCGATCCCTATAGGGCGCACGGAGGAGTACCGAAGTGGTCATAACGGCACCGACTCGAAATCGGCTGGCGGGCGAAAGCCCCACGTGGGTTCGAATCCCACCTCCTCCGCCAGTTAGGAAATGAAAGAGTTGGGTGTATTAATGGAGGATTTAATTTGGTAAAATTATCTTGTGAAACTCGGCATCATTTTACAATCCAATAAGCCGGAACACGCATGGAATACCTTCCGCCTCGGAATAACCGCGCTCAAAACAAATCATCAGGTAGAGATATTTTTGATGAACGAAGGCTCGGAATTGGACACTATTCCCAACAGCAAGGATTTTGACATCTCGGCAAAAGTAGCGGAATTCAAAGAGTTGAAGGGTGAAATCTACGCTTGCGGCACTTGTCTTAAGGCACGCGGCAAGGAAGAAAGCAAAATTTGCCCCGTTTCCACGATGTCCGACTTATTAAAAATGGTTGAGAAGTCGGACAAGGTTTTAGTTTTTGGCTAACTTAATAAAGATGTGGGGAGGGTGGTCGTCTCCTTTTGGCAATAATTCAACAAACAATATGATGAATTTCGGATTCGGGCCTTTTGGCTCTTTCGGCTGGATATTTATGATTCTCTGGTGGGCATTGATAATCGCCGGCATCGTCGCGCTTATCAAATGGCTAACGAGCCAATCTCGCGGCACGCACAACCACGAAAAATCTGCGCTTGAGGTTTTGAAAGAACGATACGCCAAAGGCGAGATAAACAAGAAAGAGTTTGAAGAAAAGAAAAAGGATCTGGTTTAGAATTTGCCGCTACCTGCTTTTCGGGGTCGGCCAAAAACCGAGCTTAAACCGGCCACCCAGCATCAGCCGGGTTTGGGCTTCGACCGCCGGAACGGCGCTGAAAACGATTATGAGAACCGGAGCGAGCACCCAGTAAAGAAAATAAAAAACGTAATGTTTTTTTCGGAACCAGCCCGGTTTGGGTGGCAGAAGAACGACGCTTAAAACCGCCGAGGCGAAAAGCCCCAGAACGGAAAAATTCAGGAGAAAACCGACAATCCGTCTCACGTTGTAGGAAACGAGCGTCAGTCCGAATTCGTAGTTTCCCAAAATAACCGGCAGCCAGCCGAGAACGAAAAGGATGAAAGGCGCCGTCCCCCAGGAATGAAAACCCTCCATGAAGATGAAGGTCCAAAAGGCCTTTTTGCGGAAGGGAATTTTTTTGTTCTTCACGAAACCGGAGAGCATGTAGGGAATATTTTCCGAACCCCATGCCCAGCGCCGCTGCTGGCGGTAAAGATTGCCGACCGTTCCCCAAAAAGTCGGAGCATGAGTCGCGTCCATCGATACCGGGAAATAGAGCGGTTCGGTCCGCCAGTTGCCGTCATAGTGAAGATAAAATTTCCAAAAAATAAGCGAATCTTCGGAAACGTACTGCGTATCCCAAAACCCGACCTCGACGAGGGCTTTGAAAGGCATCGCTTGGGAAGTAAAGGTTGAGAGCTGTTCCGGCCGCGACTGCTGCATCATTTGCCAGAAGGTCGGAAAAAACGACATCACTTTCGAAAAAGGCGGAGCGGTATAAATGTTATTGGTAAAAAGCGGGATGGGCTGATAGCTCGAATGCTGGGGATCTTCGCAGGTTAAAAACACGTGAGCGAGCCGGCCGAAAAATTCCGGCGGCAACTGGGTATCGACGTCGAGAACGGATACGACCACATCTTCGTACCTCAAGCCGAGCGGGTCAATGATTTTTTCTTTTGCATTCTTTACCATCCAGGTTTCATTCGAGCCTTTGCCCGGTATCTCGCCCGGAAGGTCCGCCGGATGGCTCGTGATAAGAAAACGAAAAAAGTCCCTGCCGAACTCCCGTTCTATTTCTCCGGCGGTTCTTACCGCTTCATCGCCGACCCGCGCCTCGGTTCCCAAAACCACGATAATTTTGTCTTTAGGATAATTCGAATTCCTGAGAGTAAGAAAGGTCTCTCTTACGACGGAGAGGGGCTCTTTATACATCGGCAAAATCACCAGGTGGTAAACGTTACGCCAATTTTTGATACCCTGAAGTTTTTCGAACCAGTTGATTTTCAGGTTTTCGCTGGTCTTCGCAAACGAGTATCGAAGGTGAAAATGGAGATAAACGATGCGAACCAGCCAAAAAAGGGAGTAGAGAATGAAGAAAACCGAAACAAAAACCGGCGCCTTAAACGAAAGCCAAAAAAGAAGGATAAAAGTAGCCCACATAAGAGCGCCGGGTATTATTTCAAAAAAACGCCTCATAAAGTCCGTCCCCTTATGCTAATATAAAAAGGTGGCAAAGGAAAAATCGCAAATAATCAAAACCGTGAGGAGAGTGATGCCGGCGGTGGTATCGATTATCATCTCCAAGAAAATGGAGGACCTGAAAAAAGAACTGCCGGAAATTGACCCCGCCTTCAGCGATCCGCGCTTCCAAATCCCGCCGGATAAAATCGACGCCCGAGGCATGGTTCAAGTCGGCGGCGGCTCGGGTTTCATCGTCGATAAAAAGGGGGTAATCCTCACCAATAAGCATGTTCTCGCCGAACCGCGCGCGGAATACTCGGTTATTTTGAGCGGCGGGGAAAAACTCGACGCCCGGGTTCTGGCCCGCGACCCGCTGGACGACGTTGCTATCCTCAAAATCGAAACGAAGGACGGCAATCTGCCGATTATCGAGCTGGGCGACTCCGGCACGCTGGAACTCGGCCAAACGGTTCTTGCTTTCGGGAACGTGCTGGGCATTTTTAGAAACACTGTTTCAACGGGCATCATCTCCGGACTTTCCCGCTCAATAAGCGCAAGACCCGACTCTGCGGCTCCGACTCAGGAAATGCGGGGACTCATTCAAACGGATGCGGCGATAAACCCAGGGAACTCGGGGGGGCCATTGACCGATATTTTCGGCAAAGTAATCGGCATAAACGCCGCCGTGGTTTTGGGCGCCGAAAATGTCGGTTTTGCCATTCCCATAAAAGCGGCCGAACGAGACCTTCTCGACTTAAAACGCCACGGAAAAATCCGGCGTCCCCTTTTGGGCCTCCGGTACCTTACTTTGAACGAGGACTTTAAAGAAAAACTCAAACTTTCCGTTTCCTACGGAGCGCTTATCGCCAAGGAACATATCCTCGACCAGGCGATTATAGAAAAAAGCCCGGCCGACGTTGCCGGATTGAAAGAAAACGACATTATCCTCGACTGGAACGGCGAAAAAATAACGACCGAGAAAAACATTCAGGATTATCTGGAAAACTGCGAAGTCGGCGACAAAATAAAACTTAACGTTTTGAGAGGCAGAGAAGAATTGAAAGTTGAAGTGACGCTCGCCGAACGGAAGTAGTATGCGAATAGCTTTAACGAATAAGCACATGCGAATGTTTATTTGTAGATTCGCGCAGTTCGTAGATTCGCGTCAGTAAATATACTCGTCAACGAGCAGACTGTTTTCGTCAAAGAGAAGAAGCCAGTCGTGCTGTGAATCGAAGCGCACCTCGTCGCTCGTCCAAACCCGCCAGCCGTAGGAATAAAAATTGGGATCGCTCGAATATTTACCCACACAATTAGCGTAGTTCAAGTCTTCCAAAAACTCGTGGCAAGGGATGTCATTCGACCCGGTAAAACGGTTCAGTTCAGAACTAGTCGGTTGTTCGCAGGAACCAAGTGATCTTACGAACGACTGACATGCGCCCGAGAAAGCGATGGTTTCTCCCCGGTCCGGCCGCGGACAGTTTTTCGGCAGTTTCGGGTCAAGGGTGTAGGTATTATTCAGATACCCGGTACACTTATTGAGCTCAACATTCTTAACGAAAGATTGCTGATCCGCATAAAAAATCGCCGAGGTGCGGGACCGAAGGACGATTCTTTGAAGATTGACCGGCGGCACCGAGGACGCCCCTCCCTTTACGGTTATCTCGCCATTATTCGATTTTATCCTCCAGCCGGTGATGTCCAAATGGTCTTTTAATTTAGAAACAGACCGGAGCGTAAAACCGCCACCATCGCCGAAACTCGAAGGTTTTCTAACCGAGGCGATTTCAACCCTGCCGAAGTCCGGCGAAAGGTCCGCAGCCGCAAAACCGGCGGGAATGTCTTCTTGAAGCCCCGAGGGTTTTTCGAAATCAACCTCCACTCGTCCCTCGTCGTCCCGACTGACACTCGCGCTCGGTTTGGCGACCGGGGTACTCTCTTCCGGCTCCGAAGAACGACGCTGTCCCGATAAGAATCCGCCAAGGCTCACCTCGCTAGCCACCCAACGAATCCCCGAGTAAATGAGGACAAGTACGATAACGATGACGAGAATTATGCCGAAGATTCGCATCTCACTATAATCTTATTACTAAACCACGAAGTTGATAAGACGGTCGGGGACGAAAATGACCTTTTTCGGTTTTTTGCCTCCTAAAATTTCGCTGATTTTCGCTATGCCCAAAGCCGCCTCTTCCGCTTCCTTCCGGCTCAGGCCTTTTTGAGCCGATACCGTAACTCTGGTTTTGCCGTTTATCTGGACAACCAACTCGAATGTTTCTTCCTCGACAAGTCTCGGGTCGTATTCGGGCCACGGCTCAAGGTGGATGGAAGTTTTATTGCCTGATTTTTCCCAAAGTTCTTCGGCAATGTGCGGGGCAAACGGGGCAAGTAACTTGAGGAATAATGAATTATGAACAACAAGTAATGAATCCTTATTTTTTTCCATTGCGTTCAAGAGAATCATTAACGCACTGATAGCGGTATTGTAATGCAGGTTTTCAATGTCTTCAGTGACTTTTTTTGTGGTTTTATGTACCAGTCGTTCCAACTCAACATTATTGACGTCGGACGTCGATATATTGGAAAACAATTTCCATAACCTTTCCAAAAACCGCGCGATTCCCAAAATGCCGGCATCGCGGAAATCGCCGCCCTGCTCGAATGGCGCGAGGAACATCAAATACATCCGCAGGGTATCGGCGCCGAATCTTTTGACGTACTCGTCGGGATTTACGACATTGCCCTTGGACTTGGACATTTTCGCCCCCTCTCTGATAATGAGGCCGTGAGCGCGGAATTTCGGGAAAGGTTCGCCTTTCGGCCCGTTTGATTTGCCGAATTCCAAAAGTCTTTTGTCGTGAAGCGCGAGCGAAAGGAACCTTACGTAGAGCAAGTGAAGCACCGAGTGCTCGGCTCCTCCGGTATAGAGGCTTACCGGCAACCATTTTTTGGTCGTTCCTTCGTTCCAAGGCGCATTTTTCTCCTCAACGCTTGGATATCTCAGGTAATACCAAGCCGAATCCAGAAAAGTGTCGGAAACGTCCGTTTCCCGCCGGGCTTTGCCGCCGCATTTCGAGCACTTTGTTTCGTAAAACGATTTTACGGAGGCAAGCGGCGACTCGTTTTTGCCCTTCGGTTTGAAATCTTTAACGAAAGGGAGTTTGACCGGTAAATCTTCCTCCTTAACCGGCTGCCAAGAACAAGAATCGCAATAAATCATCGGAATCGGTACGCCCCAGTAGCGCTGACGGGAAATCAGCCAATCACGCAGGCGATAGCGGGTTTCGGACTTTCCGCCCGCGAATTTCGTAATTGCCGCCCTCGCCTTTTCCGAGTTCATACCGTCGAATTTTCCGGAATTGACCAGTTCCCCTTCTCCCGTCCAGCAATCGGAAACAACTTTAGTATCGGGAACCGCCTGACCGGGCACCGGTTCCGGAACGATCCGGGGCGGCTCGATGACTTTTATAATGGGCAACCGGAACTTTTTGGCGAACTCGAAATCCCGCTCATCGTGGGCCGGCACAGCCATAATCGCGCCCGTACCGTAAGAAGACAAAACGTAGTCGGCGACGAAAATCGGGACCTCTTCTTCGTTAACCGGATTTCTCGCTTTAACGCCTTTAAGCTCGACGCCGGTTTTCTCCTTACCTCCGGCAATCCGTTCCGACTCGGGTCTGCTTCTCGCCTTTTTAATATATTTCTCAATCTCCGGCCAATTCGACACCCGGTTCTTGATGTCCGGCAACAACTCGTGTTCCGGGGATAAAACCACGTATGTTGCGCCGAATAAGGTGTCAGGTCGGGTTGTAAAAACCTTTATCGTGGGGTTAAAAATTCTTTCCACGCCGTCTATAATCGGCTGCAATTCCTGTATTTCTTCAGCTTCAGTCTGTTCAAGAACATACTTACCGGTTGCTTTGGAAATATATAAACCGCGCAACGGCAAATAAGGGTCGACTTTGCCGTGTGACTCATTCGTTAAAATGACCGGGCGAACTGCTTCGACACAAACCGTTTTCTTGTCCGGTCTTACAAAACATAAAGCATTGCGCCATTCGGCTTCTACTTTGCCGCCGTAAGATGAGGCAATATTTTTATAATATTTCTGCATCAGTTCGGCTATTTCTTCAATTGTTAAGGTTTTTTCGTCGGTGCCGGCTAACGCGTTCCTCTTGACCGTAACCGGGTCTATTTCGGCGCCATTGATGAAAAAACCGCTGTCGTCGGCAAGAACCGGCAGTGCTGTTTTTTTGGCGATTTGGCTGACTTTTCTTTCCGCGTTTTCCCGGAGCGTGGCCCCGTCCTCTACAACGTCATTCTGCTCGATACCGACTTCTTTCGGCATTTTTAAAGTGACTTTGAGTCCCGCAGCGGCAAAAAGTTTTTGCATCCGCTTCATTTTGCCGACGTTGTTCGTCGCAAAGACGACTTCTCCCGTAAATTGCGGCAAGTTTAACGGGAAGTCGATTTTTGCTCCTCCGCTTTTCCCAATCCAATTCCTTTGGGCGATTTTCACCCGCTCCGACCAGTCGATTTTGTCCAGATTTTCGAGGAGCTTCTCGGCGTATTCGGTAATCCTGAAAAACCACTGTTCCAGTTCCTTTTTAATTACTGGCGTCTCACATCTTTCACAAACTCCCATCCCTCGCATTTGCTCGGGATCATTCTTCGCCGCGCGAAGAATGACCTGCTCGTCGGCAAGAACGGTCTTGCAGGACGAGCACCAGTTGACCGGCGCCTTCGCCCGATAAACCAGGCCGTGCTTGAACATCTCTACAAAAATCCACTGCGTCCATTTGTAATATTCCGGGTCATAGGTTTCCAATTTTTCGTTCCAGGCAAAACCATTGCCTATCATCCGGAGCTGTTCGTAAAAGCGTCTTTCGGAAACCTTGGCCTGTTCCATCGGGTGGGCGCCGATTTTCAGGGCGTAGTTTTCCGAATGAATCCCGAAGCCGTCCAAACCAATCGGCTGAAATACGTCGTATCCCTCCATTCGTTTCATCCGGCCGTAGATGTCGGCGCCGGTAAAGGCATACATATTCCCGACGTGGAGTCCCTCGGCCGAAGGGTAGGGAAACATCATCAGGTTATAAAAAGGCCGCTTGGCGTTCTTCAAATCGGGCTCGTAAAGCCTGTCTTCCCGCCAGCGCTTCTGCCACTTTTTCTCTATTTTCCCGAAGTCGTATTTGGCCGCCATTAATGATAAAATTCTATTGGAAAAACAAGCCAAAAACAAGGATGACCGATAAGAGGTTTAACAAATTAATCGCCTTCCTGAAAGAGATTGAAAAACTGAAACTGGTAGAAAGACAGGTAAAGATTTCAAATCAGAAGCGCTTCGAAAACTCCGCTGAACATTCTTGGGACTTAGCAATGTGGGCCTGGATTTTCTCCGACAGCCTGCGGCCCAGACCGAATCTTCTGAAACTTTTCAAAATGCTTCTAATGCACGATCTTGTGGAAATTTACGCCGGCGACACGTTTTTTTTCGATCGCCCTGGCCGCAAGTCAAAAAATTATCGTGAGAAGAAAGCAGCAAGGAAACTTTTCGCGGGTCTACCGCTGGACTTGAAAAGAGAGTTCGAAAAACTGCGGCAGGAATTCGATAACGGTAAAACAAAGGAGGCAAAAATCGCCCACTCCATCGATAAACTCCAGCCAATCCTCCAAAACATAGTTTCCGGCGGTTACGGCTGGAAAAAACATAAAATCACCGAAACTGATATTCATGAATACAAAATCAATTACATGCTGCACGATAAGGAGATTCTTAAAATTTTTAAGAAATTAATCGAAACAGCCAAAAAGGCGAATTTAATTTGAAAAGCGAGTTGCCCCGGGTTTTAACCCAGGTTAAAACCTGGGGCAACTGTGGTATAATTGTTTTATGACGAGGAGGCAAGTTGAAGATGAAAATATCAGAAAAATCCAAAAAATGAAGCGGAGCTACTACGTCAGCCTGCCGGTACGCATTGTGCGGCGCCTTAAGTGGCAGGAAGGACAAAACGTGGCGGTGGAAGAACGCGGCAAGGAAATAACTATCAAGGACTGGAAGGAGTAAGGCTATTTTAGTTTGATACTAAACACGCGTTCCGCATTCTCCAAAATCCGTGTCCTCATCTCCTCTTCGGGGATGTTTTTGATTTCGGCAAGTTTTTTTACAACTTCAACGACATAAGCCGGCTCATTGCGTTTGCCGCGATACGGAACGGGCGTCACAAGAGGGGCATCAGTTTCGGACAAAATCTTCTCGGGCGGGATAGTTTTTATCGCTTCGTCATAATCCCGGACGAAAGTAATGACGCCGCCAAAAGTGAAGCAAAAACCTAAATCCAGTAGTCTTTTGGCGTCGTGGACCGTGCCGGTAAAAAAGTGGATTATACCGGGATTATCCGGAATTAGAAATTTGGAATTAAAAATTAGGGTTTCTATCAAATCGGGGAAGGCGGAACGGCAGTGAATCATTAGCGGTTTTTTGACGTCGTGTGCCAGCTTGATTTGCTCCGCAAACGCCTGTTTTTGCTTTGTAATTTGTTCCTCGCGGTTTTCACCGAGCCGGAAATAATCCAGTCCGCATTCGCCGATTGCGACAACCCGCTCGTCGAGAGCCAGTTTTTTGTAATACTCGTAATCAAAAACTTCGCCCCGGCTCGTAAATCCTTTCGCTTCGGGGCTATCTCCCAATTCTTCGGCGTCGTGATAGGACGCAGAGGTGTGAATCGGGTGAAGAGCGACCGCGGCGTAGACGTTTTCGTATTCCCGGGCAAGCTCCACCGCCCCCTGGGACGTGTCTTTTTGAGTGCCCACCAAAACCATCCCGACGCCGTTCTCCGCGGCGCGGTTTATAACTTCACGGCAATCGTTGGCGAACGCCTTGAATTGGACGTGGGTGTGAGCGTCGAAATACTTTACCATTTCAAATTCCGAGAGCGGGCCGGCTGTCTTTCTTCTCCGCAAGATAATAGAAGGTTTCCTGAGCCGCAACCGCAAGTGGCACGGCAAGAAGTATCCCCACAAAACCGGCAATCTGCGCTCCGGCCAAAATCGAGACGATTACGATTACCGGGTGAACATTCATTGTTTTCCCCATCAAGATGGGAATCAAAACGTGGTTTTCAAGCTGCTGAACAATGAAAGTAAGACCGATGACGTAGAGACCGAGCGTGAAAGAATTGGTAATGGCGATAAGAAAAGCAATGGCGCCGGCGATGATCGGGCCGATAAGCGGCACCAACTCCAGAATGGCGGCGATGATTCCAAGGGTAAAAGCGTAGCGGACGCCCAAAAGCCAGAGACCCAGACTCATAATGACGCCGACAACCAAACTCAAACCCAATTGAGCCGCAAACCAGCGCCTTATTTTCAATTTGAAGTTGTTAAAAATGGTAAGAACCGGTTTCTCGTAAGTGTCCGGTAAGATCACCATCAAGAGCCGGTCGGTGCCTTCTTTCTGAACCGAAAGATAAAAGGAAAGAACCACGGTCGCAAGCACGAGAATAATGCGGTTGAAAATGGCGCCGATCGCGACGGTAATCGAGGTTTGGGCCGCCGAAAGAAATCCGAGTGCTTTGTCGAACGAGAGCGCAAAATCGTGAATAACTTTTTGAGGGAGACCGAAACCGACAAGATCGGTGATAACCTGGTTCACATCGCCCAAGAACCGCCCGACTTCGACGGCAAGAATAGGAACGAACAAATAGAGAACGGCGGTTAAGGCTAAAAGACCCGCCAGAAAAACGAAAATAGTTCCCAAAAGACGATTGATCCCCCGCTTCTCCAAAAAACTTATGAGCGGTTCAAGGCCGAGAGAAATCACGATAGCAACGAGGAGCACGCCGAAAGCCTGGCGAGCGAGGTAAAGAACCAAAATAACCGTAACAAAGGCGAAAATCTGCCAAAATATTTTCCAGCTTACTTCAAAACGGGTGATTTTCTCCATTACACTTTTAGTATACCACTAAAAGATTTTCCTTTGAAAGGACCGATGACCGCCAGGTTCAGGCCTTCGTTTCTGAACAGGTCGTTTGCCACGCCTTTTATTTCCCCAGGCGTAACCGCCTTGATTTTGACGGCAAGTTCTTCAGGCGTCATAATCGGCAGTTTCTGGATTTCCTGAAGAGCATAGTAAAAACCCAGCTCGTCGGAGGTTTCAAGCGAAAGGAAAAGCTGGCCGACGAGATGTTCTTTGGCCCGCCCGAGCTCCTCTTCGCCCACCTCTTCGTTCCGGAAACGGGCAAATTCTTCGAGAGCGGCGCCAATCACCGCTTCCATTTTTTTGTGGTCGACGCCGGCCGACATCGAAATGAGGCCGTGGTCTGAGTAAAAATCGGTCCCAGCCCGGACGTAATAGGCCGCGCCAAGCTCTTCCCGAATTTTCTGGAAAAGCCGGGAAGACATCCCTCCGCCCAAAATGTCGGCTAAAACATCAAGAGCGAAACGGCGCTCGTCGAAGGCGTCAAAAGCCCGGAAACCCAAGACAAGATGAGTTTGGTCGGAATCCTTATGTTTTATGAGTTCGGCGGGTTTTGCCTGTTCCTCTCGAACCGCCGCTTTCGGCGATTTTTCTCCTCTGGAAATCGAGGAGAAATATTTCTCGATTCTATCGTCGATATTTTCCCCTTTAAATCCGCCGGCAACGACAACCGTCGTCGCCCGGCCGACGTAATGGGCTTCCCGATATTTTATGAAATCGCCGCGGGTAAGCTTCCTAATCACTTCTTTCCTCCCGGCGATATCCCAGCCGGCCGGCTGGTCACCGTAGACAAGCTGCATGAAAAACTCCTGGACTCTCCGCTGGGGCGTATCTTCGTACATATTTATTTCTTCGATAATCACTCCCCGTTCTTTCTCGATTTCGCTCTCATCAAAAACCGGATTCAAATACATGTCGGCGATGACGTCTAAAACCTTGTTCAGCGATTCATTACGGACTTTGACATAATAAGAAGTCATCTCCTGGGCGGTGAAAGCGTTGTAGCTTGCTCCCATCCCGTCGAGCTCGGAAGAAATGTCAATTGCCCTCGGCCTCTTTTTGGTTCCCTTGAAACACATGTGCTCCAGGAAATGAGAAAGGCCGTTTATGTCTTTAGTTTCGTATTTGGAACCGGCTTCCACCGAAACCGCAACCGTAGTCGTGAAACTATCGGCTTTGGGCACCAAAATAAGCCGCATGCCGTTCGGAAGAACTTTCTTTCGGAAACTCATAA
>Ga0209518_1000227_pt1 | contig 75381 bp, 102 predicted proteins | sample RifGroB1_FD_183993 | JGI IMG/M metagenome (GOLD analysis project Ga0209518, IMG submission 183993) | Groundwater microbial communities from Rifle, Colorado, USA - Groundwater B1 (SPAdes) (version 2) | ecosystem: Environmental > Aquatic > Deep subsurface > Groundwater | place: Rifle, Colorado... | reverse complement strand
TGCTCGCATATTGCGTCGATGTGCCACCCATGAACGTACGGATGCGGGTCGATATACGGCCAGAGCTGTCGAACGAACTCGGCTAGAGAACGCTCCGCGAGGACTTTATTGATCTTGTCCACGGGGGTGTTCAATAGCCGCTTCATGTGCGCTTGTTCCGCGGTATGTACCATTGAGGTTCTTGCCATTTTTACACGCTCGCTTTATCTTTTGGGCAAAGGCGCATCCACAAGTTGCTCTCGGGATGAATAAAGTCCACGAAATTCGGATTTGTCGTGTCACCGAACTCGAAGATGATTTCTGTGAAGCCTATTCCGCACAGTGCCTGTCCGATTCGGATATCTACTAATTCGCCTTCGAGAGTTCTACCTTTCATGGAGTCACCTTTTGATGTGCTATTGCCATTCTGTCGGCTGCCGCTAAAATATCTGCCACCGAAGACTGTTGCCTCTCGGGTGCAATATCAATCGTCTTTACGCGCATCTCAGCCGCTTTAGTCGAGATGTCACGTAGCGCAAGAAGTTCAGCAGTGGACATATCCTCGATTGAAAGAGCCTCTTCTTCGACTTGACCAGTTGTGGCATCGACTTCGATCTTGAGAGTATTCTTCCAACGTTCTGGTTGTCGATTTTGCAGCCAGTACATTGCCGAACGCGGATCAGGCGCTACTTCTTTCTCCACCGTGGTGATTGAAAGAGCGGGGATCTCAACTTCCGTACCGTTCGAGAGCTTTCCGATGATCTTAGTTCTCGTGCGATGTGTCTCAGTATATTTATAGCCAATAGCACGTTTGCGCAGCGCGTTTTCCACGTTCTCACTGTCGTATTCATCGCGTCCTCTCCTAACCATTCTTTTAAATTCTTCGTGCATCCATATCCACTGATTTACGCTGGAAATAGATACGTCGAAAACTCGTGCCAGTTCCTCGTTTGTGAAACCACGCTCTTTGCAAAGGACGTAGGCAATATGTGGGAAGCGGTACGGGTCGTATATCGCAGGGCGTCCATTAGAGTTAACGGGTATCGCAGCCTGTGGCGGTATGTTTATGCCTTCGCCGATTTTCCTATCCACTCTGCGCCCCGTGCGATGTTCTTTCCGAGGCTCTTGACTTTCAGGTTCTCTAGCCAAAATTTCAGCCGTTTCCTCCACCGCTCTCAGCTCCAGTCGTTTGTCGACCATTCGCCGTACCTTGCGCAGCGATTTCTCCACCTTCCCCTGAGGCGTAGCCGCATGGACTCTTGCCTCTTCCGCGGGAGTTCTGAATCCCTTTCGTTTCGTGAATTTTGGAAGTGCCGTTCGTGCCATATCGTTTTGCTCCTCAGCGGTAATTTTTTTGGAAAATTTTTCCAGCGCTTTTCGATTTTTCGCGTGTCTCGTTTTACGCCGTCACCGTCACGTTTAAATTTTTTCTTCCCCTATATAGAAAAATAAGATTTCGACTCTAAAAGTTTAGAATCCGGAACCTCCGCGTTTCTGGCTACCCACCGTGTCTGAAAACACGGGGTGCCCTTGCGCAATTCTCAGCATCGACAGCAGCGCAGCTCAGGGCATCGAGCAGGGCAGGGCGAGAGCAGCGAAGCAGCAGAGCGAGTGCTATCAAGGGCAGAGCTGTGATAAAGCGTGCTATCGATGCGCTGTTGTGCTCGTGTGATAGCGTGTTGACGCTGTTTCGTGTGCTATCGCTTGCGCTTGCTCAAGTGAGACGCTGCGCTGTGTGCTGCTGCTGATCTGCTGCGCTCGTGTCGTGCTGTTGAGCTGCAAAGTTTCACGACATGAAAGCAGAGAGCTTTGAGCTACGGGAAATTGATCTTTCTACACTTGTATGCTGTAAGTTTCTATACGTTGAACATATACACGCTGACTGTGATTAACTAACTGTTAGTTTGATTCATTGTTGTGTGTGCTGCTGTGTTATCGCTGTTTTAAGACGAAACGAAACTTGATTAAGTTCAGTGCTAACTATGTGAGGTCATGCGCGTTGATTGTTCTGCTGTGTTGTGTGCTTTTTAGAAACGTGCTGTTGGACTTTCTTTCGTTAGCTCATACAGTATGCAAGAGATATTTAGAAGGGAATTGTTTAGCAGAGTATGTGACTTTGAGGAAGTTTATAGAGGTTAAACTTGAGTGTGTTGCTGTATATCGTGTGCGCGATTATCTATAGCATGTTGACGTGTTGACGTGCGAAAGGGAAAGCATGTTCAGCGCGTTTGTTTAGTGTTGTGCTGTTCATGCTCTCATGTATGCGCTTGAGTGTGTCAGAGCGTTGTTTCATGCGTTTTGTGCTGAGATGCGTTTTAAGGGGTCTATTATTCGTTTTGAAAGTTGGATTTCATTTATCAATATGACAGCTAAACCCTTTATTCATGCGCTTTCGCAGAGGACGCGCTGAAGATACAGAAAACGTGTGCATAGAGAGCTATACGTTGACGCTTGAACGTCTAAAAAGCGGGTTTTTGTTCGTTTTAGGGCATGTTGATAAGTAGAGGAAAACTGTTGATAACTCGTGTTTTCAGCGTGTTTTTATGAAATAGCATTCTGTTGATAAAACAGCGTCAAATGTTGATAACTTTTCGATCTGAGGAGCTGCGCAAAATCGTTTTCCTGTGATTACTAGCACTTGCGCGATTGTTGCACAAAAAAGAGTCATTTAGGACATTAAAGCGCTTCGCGTGCATTACTCAAGTATAGCAACGAGGGTTTTACATTCTGATAGTGTGTTATCTGACAGCTTTCATTCAACAGCAACGAGCACACGAGACGTTGACGCGCTGCTGTGTTCTGCTCTCGTTTCGATCTGCGTTGACGTGTCGCTGTGTTGTCGATCATTTCACGCTCAACTATGCCCAGCGCTCTTATCTGCGTTTTAAGCTGTCTTTGCTGCTGCGCGTCTCATTTATCACACGAGCAGAGTTAACGCGCTACAGCGTCAATGCGTTCGTTTTACGCTGTGTTTTGAGCATAAGCGCGACAGCACACAAACGCAGCGAGAACGCGACTTTGAGCACTGCGAAGAGCAGCGCAAATTATTTTAAAGGAAATCGTTTATCTACTGGTTTTTTGCTTGAAATATTATCAATAGCGTGTAGATTGTGAGCTGTAGCATTTGACAACTTGAAACGCAGCACAAAAGAAAGCGCGTCAACTCTGCTTTCTCTCGCTCTGACACTCTAAGCGCTTAAACAGCGCAACAGCAGCGAGTTCTTAAACTTCAGAGTTCTTTGATAATTGAATAGTGCGCTTGACTGTCACTGAGTAGAGAAATGACATCGCAACGCTGAACTGAAAAAAGCGAAAACGACTGTGTTATCTAGCAAGAGTCGATAATTAACTTTTACGCGCTGTGTACTAAATTAGCTCTCATACAGTCTTAAATAATGAGCGAGTAGCTGAAGCAGTAAGACATCACAACGAACACAAGATATGAATTAGCAGTTATTTGAAACTTAATAGAGCAGCGCAGCGAGTCACATTTTAAACGCTGCGCTGCTGTGTTGAGCAGTCAAATAAAACAGCGCTGACACAGCGCGAAGAGAGAAAACGAAATGAGTGAATATCAAGTTGTTCTAGTGAACGCAGAGATGCAACTGATTGAAAAATGTTTAGTTTACGCAGACGAAAAAATCGCACTGAAAGAAGCTGATAAATTTAACAAGATGTTTAGAAAACATTGTGCAATGAATATCAAAGCATGTGTGCAAATTTTCGATTATTACAAAGAAAGCAAGCGCTTCAACGTAATTGACGCAGAGAGCAAAGCAGCTATTTTAAGCAACGTTTCGTTGTTCACAATTACATCACAGTATGAGCTTGTATCTATGAGCACTGAAGACGTGTTAGCGCTTGAAACGCTGAAAGTAAACGAGACTCGATACATTGTTGACGAAGATTCAACGATGATTGTCGAGCGTATCGCATGAAAAACGACTTCATATTTTATGCGCTGATTTCAACTTTTGTTGTCTGTATGTTTGTTGATAATTTCGCAGATCGATTATTTTGAATGCTGATAGCAGCGTCAACAGAGCAGCGTTGACGCTTGCGCTTGAGTAGTCAAATAAAACAGCGCTGATACAGCGCGAAGCGAGAAAACAACATGAAATGCACACTAGACACGACAGCAGCAAAGAACGCAGTGATTCTCAATTACTTCAACAGAGAAAACAAGATCAGCAACGAAGTAACACGCGCTTTTAGCATTGATCAGTTTTTGCGTATTAGCTTCTATGAGCAGCGCGTTGAAGCATTGAACGCTTCACAGACAGAACTTGTTTTCGAGATGCGACACGCTGACAGATACGAAGATAATGCAATAACAGTTGACACAAAATGTTATGAAAAAGACTGTCAAGCGATTATCTGTTTCAACGAAGAAGAGAACGATTTTGCAAAACACTATTTAGAGCTAGGGATTTATGATGAAAACGGGAATTGTACTACTGAAGACATTGATTTAGCTCTGTTGTTCAATGCTCAAGAGCTGATTAAAGCGATTGACGCGCTGTTAGAGCGACACGAGCAGTTGAATTATGTAGCAGTTGAGCAGTAACGTTTGAACGCTGATAGAGCGCTGAAAGCAATTTCAGCGTCTCGCTTGAGCAGTCAAATAAAACAGCTCACAACGAGCGAAGAGAGAAAACGACATGAAGAAGCGAGAACTCAAGAAACTAGCAGCAGCAACGAAAGAGCTTTTAAACGCTGATTACATTGAGCAGAGCGATGAATTTTACACGTTTTATGTGCGCGATTATCACGAGAATTTCAGCGTCAATTATGCTGTTATCAACTGCGCAGAAAATGAGCTTGAGTGTGACGAAGATTTAAAAAGCGTTGTTCTCGCTGCAAAGTTCAAAGTCATAGTGTTTGAAGTAGACAAAGAACAGAAAGAAACGCTCTGCGCTGATCTTGACGAAGTCAACACAGTTATCAACGCTTGCGCAGCTCTCAACTTCACAGACGAAGAGCTGAGAGAGCATTACAGAGCGTTGATTGACGAAGACTGCGAAAACATGACACGAGACGAATTAATTGAAGCTCTGAGAGATACAGAGTTTGAAGAGCACGCATACATAATTTGAACACTGATAGCACGCTACAGACGATTTTAAGCGCGTTCTGTAGCGTGTTCTTGAGTAGTCAAATAAACGAGCGTTGACACAGCGCGAAGAGAGAAAACGAAATGACGAAGACTTACAGAGAATTGCTGATCGAGAACAAATACGGAAAATTAGCAATCGAAGAAGCAGCAGAGAACTATGAGAATCTCGACAGTGTCGCAATGTGTGAAATATGCGATTGCAACGAGCGTGCAACTACAATAGACGAAGACGGAATTTTTGTCTGTGACGCTCATTTTGAAGAGTGTGAAGCATAAGAGAAGCGTTGACTTCTGATAGAGCACTACAGACGATTCTAGCGCGTTCTGTAGTGCTTTCTTGAGCAGTCAAATACAGCAGCAGAGGGGATATCATGAGCGAGAAAAACAAGTTGATTAAACAGAGCAGTGATTCAGTAACGCATGTTGATTACAGCAACGTTTTAGCGCTTCGCGCATACTTTGACACAGTGCTAAACGATTACAGTGAAGCGTATCACAACGAAAAATCTGAAGCTCGTTGCCACTTCAACAAACTGCTGGGAATTCGCTCTGCTGCTCAAGTGCTGCTGGGAATTGATCATGAATTGTCAGAGTATCTAGAGCGCGTTGTTAAGAGTCTTTGAGAGCATTTGAAAGCTGATAGAACGCTTCAACAGATCAGCGTTGAAGCGCTTCGCTTGAGCAGTCAAATAAACACACGACAGCGAGAGGGAAAGCATGTTCAGAGTCATGATAAGAAATCGACAGTACACATTGACAGCGCGACAGTTGAGAGCAGCGCAGAGCAAAGGACTTTGCATTACTCACATACTGTAATGGAATCAACACGTATCAGATCGGAATCAACGCACATGACAGAGCGGAATCAACGAGGAGAAGACAATGAAAAAACGACATTTGACGGAACATTTCTCAGCGGCATTAAAGCAGTTTTGAACGGGGCGGACCCGATTGCAACAGCAGACGCGATTAAGCAGCACAACGCGACACTGAAAAACGACAGCAGCACGCTTTCCCTTCTTTCGCAGATTGACGAAGCCAACGCAGCACAACCGACAGCAGAAAAGGAGAACACCATGAACACCGAGACGAAAGCAACAGCAGCAGCGAAGCCCGCGAAGTCCTCGAAAGCAGTTAAACCCGCAACAGAGAAAGCAGCAGCGACTCCCGCGAAAGCTGCTCCCGTCAAACCCGAGAAAGCAGCGAAAGCAGCGAAGACGCCCGCAGCGAAGAAAGAAGAACCCGCAGCGCCCGCAGCGCTCACACGAGACACGCTGATCGCCGCAGCTTCTGACATGAACGAAAAAATGGGACTCAAGCCCGCTATCAACGTTAAGATCAACGAGAAAGCAATCGCCCGCGATATCATGAAGAACAGCGCGGACCTCGACTTCAGCGACTTCAACGGGACGAAGAAAGCAGAGGAGCAGATTACAGACGCAACGAAAGCAACGCTTGAGCTGCTCGGCTTCGTTGTCCCCGTCAACCCTGAGTCCCCGAAAGCAACGAAGCCCGCGAAGAAAGCGAAGAGCACCAGCGAGCTGAAAGCAGACAAAGCAGCAAAGCCCGCGAAAGTCGCCGCCCCGCCCAGCTATTCGAGATACATGGCTATCACGGACGTGCTGCTGAAGATCGGGAAAAAGGGTATCAGCTTCAAAGACATTCAACAGAAATCGGATGATCTTCATGTTGCAAAGGGCGGCGAGTCAAACCCCAAAACGGGTAACATTACCCGCAGCATCCTACACGCACTGATCAGCTTCGGCGTTCTGACTGTCGAGAAGAACGCAGCAGGGCAGAAAGTGTATCATCGCAAAGAAGCATAGCGCTTGACCGCTGATAGAACGCTACAGCAAAGCACCGCTGTAGCGCTTCGCTTGAGCAGTCAAATACAGCAACGAGGAGAAACAGAATGAAAGAGACGATTAGAGAGATAGATAGTAAAGACGCAGCACACGGGCTTGACTGCGATTATTGCAAAAAGCCCGCAACTCACATTATCACAAGCGATAATTGCCCGACATGCGGGAGTGAAATCAAGGTATGCAAGGATCATCTTCTCGACATCGCAGCCAAAGCGCTCGCCGCTCTCGGACTTCAGGCTTATTTTGACTTTGAAGGACACGACTAATTAATCTCGACATTGAGCGCTGCGGCATGAACGTTCACCACATACTGTATTGACTTCTGATCGAGCGCTACAGACGATTCCTGCCGTCTTCTGTAGCGCTTTCTTGAGCAGTCAAACAACGAGCAAAGGAGAAAGTCATGAGTCAAACGCTTTATCTGAACAACAGCGGGAGCCGCTGGGTAGTTTCACCCCGAGAGAAAGTTCTGGTCTTTCACGGTGCAGAACGTTATTGCAAGCTGAGGACGATTGAATTCTATGAGCAGTTCGGGAATTTTGTCGTTGCTTGCTTTCGCTATCAGGGAAAGCTGATTAAACGCTTTCTTGACGAAGCAGACGGGAAGCGCGTTGTCTTTGTCGATCATACTGAAAAAATGAAGCTCACAAACTGGCCGTCCTCAGACGCATACACGACAATCTGCCCACGCTGCGGAATGTCAATGCTACACAGCGAAGCGGGCGACCACTTCTGCAACGATTCGAAACAATGAAGCGTCCAATCTATTACTGTTCACACTGCGGCAAGCCCTGTCGCCGCATGTTCACACTTTTAAAGCACGTTCACACGAAGCATTCCGACAACTAACGAACACAGGAGAAACAACATGAAAGCATCGAGTCTGACCACTGTATTGTCCGCATGTATCGCAGCACGCCGACCCATACTGATCAAAGGGGCCCCGGGCGTTGGGAAGTCTGACATAGTAGCAAGCGCAGCAGCAGCAGCGGGTGCCGAGCTTGTAATCTTTCACCCCGTTGTTTCCGATCCGACAGACTTTAAGGGTCTGCCGGGTATCGTCAACGGCGCAGCAGAGTTCCTCCCCTACGGCGAATTGAGAAAGTTGCTTGACGCGACAACGCCAACAATCGGCTTCTTTGACGACTTGGGGCAAGCGCCTATGAGCGTGCAAGCTGCGGCAATGCAACTCTTGTTAGCTCGTGAAATCAACGGACACAAGATCAGCGATATGGTGACATTTGTAGCAGCAACGAACAGACGCGAAGACAGAGCCGGCGTTTCTGGTCTGCTCGAACCCATCAAAAGTCGTTTCGCTACAATCGTCCAGCTTGACGTTGACACGGACGACTGGTGCACTTGGGCGTTGAATAACGGGGTCCCGATTCCTGTCGTTTATTACATCAAATACCGCCCCGAAATGCTCCACAAGTTTGTTGCCAGTGCTGATCTTGTGAACAGCCCCAGCCCTCGAACTGTAACGAATCTGGGCGCACTGCTCGACATGAAGTTGCCCGCAGCAGTCGAGCTTGACGTTTACACCGGAGCAGTCGGGGAAGCGTTCGCCGCAGAGTTCATGGGTTTTCTTAAAATCTTCAGAGAGCTGCCTAACCCGGACATGATCTTGCTCGACCCAGACAAAGTTGACGTTCCGACAAACCCCGCCGTCCTGTATGCTCTCTGCGGTGCGCTTTCACGCAAAGCAACAGAGAATAACTTTGAACGTCTGCTCCGCTTCGCTGATCGACTTCCCGCAGAGTTCAACGTTCTGCTAGTGCGCGACTCTTGCCGCACTAATCAGTCCGTGTGTGTGACGAAAGCATTTATTGAATGGACAGCACGAAACGCCGATGTCATGGTGTGATAACGTTTGAAAGCTGATAGAGCGCTGGAGACAATATTTGCCGTCTCCAGCGTCTCGTTTGAGCAGTCAAACACAGCAACAAAAGGAGAAACGACATGGCAAGAACCAAGGGAGTCAAAATCGAGAACGTCACCACGAGAAACGCACTGAAGAACTTACCGCCGAAAGGGAGCAACATTGACGGCAAGAGCTTGACGCAAAAAGCCATGCTGATCAACCTTTCTATCAGTCAGTGGACAGCACGAAAGCACGACACGGCAGCAACGAAGCGAGTCGCCGAAGACTTCGGCAACGCAGCAGCAACGGGCCGTTACAATAAGCTCCTGATAGCGCAAGACGCATTAAAGAAAATCGCCTCGACTGTGACAGCAGCGAGAACGTTTTATTACTCGAACACGCTGCCTTGGACAGACGACGGAAACAGAATGCTCCCCGCAACGAGCTACATGGAATTCACCGATGAAATGAGAAGACTCCGGAACCTGTTTAACAACGCCGTGGACGACTTCGAAGCGAATTACCCCGCGCTGATCGAGCAAGCCCGCGACATGCTCGCCGGACTGTTTAACCCAGACGATTACCCCAGCGCAGCTCAAATCCGCAGAAAGTACGCCTTCAACTTTGACGTGTCTCCGCTCCCCGCTGCTGAGGACTTCAGAGTCATGTTGCAAGGGGACGAAGTAGAACAGATTCAACGCTCGATTACTGAGAGAGCGGAGCAGAGAGTCAACACAGCAATGGCTGATCTTTACGAGCGGCTTTATAAAGTCGTTTCGAAAGCTGCCGACTCTCTGAAGGACCCCAAAGCAATCTTCCACGATACGCTCATTGGTAACATCGTTGAAATAACGGAGCTGTTGCCTAAGCTCAACATTGCAAACGACCCGGCACTTGAGGAGCTGCGCAAGATAGTGGAAGCGAAATTGTGCCACACGGAGCCAGTCGAGCTTCGGAAAGATATCAACGTCCGAAAAGTGGTCGCGGATGATGCGCAAGCGATATTAGACGCCATGAGCGCATACATGGGTGGCTAACATGAAAGCGCTTTTGTTTTTTGTTCTCTTCGCTGTCGCTGTTGTTCTACTCGGAAAATTAATGCAACTCGGAGGCTAAAATGGATGTCATGAACGCAGTAACCAAGGTACGCAAAGCGCGGACAGCTCTCGTGCTCGACCACTTCTTTTTTGGCTCTCTTGCTCTTCGCTTGAACGTTATCGAGGACAAGAGCTGCAAAACAGCGTGGGTTGACGGGGTATCGTTCGGCTACAATCCCGACTTTATCGACACTCTGAACCTTGACGAAACGAAAGGACTATGGGGCCACGAAGTCTTACATCTTGCGTTAGCGCATCACGCAAGACGCGGCAATCGCGATTCTGAAATCTGGAACGATGCGGCGGATTATGCAATTAATCAGATTCTCGTTGACTCCGGACTGAAGATGCCGACAACGGACGGACTGCTCGATGATAAATACAAGGGAATGCACGCCGATAAGATTTTCTCCGAGCTTTACGGCAAGCGCAAACAAGAGCAGCAGGACGCAGCAGATCAGCAACAGAAGAACGGCAACGATCCGTCACAGCAGCAGCCGCAGCCAGACCCTAACTCACCACCTGACCCGAACGCTCCGCCGAGTCAGAACGGGCAGCCAGACCCGAACGCGCCGCAAGACCCGAACGCACAACCTAAGAAGGGAAGCGGCAGCGGGTGCGGCGAAGTCAGAGATTACCCCGGAGAAGATCCGACAGTAGGAGCGACAGAGTCAGAAATGATTCAGCAGGAGCAAGAGTGGCAGATAGCAGCAACGCAAGCGGCAACGCAAGCGAAGAGCAGAGGCAATCTGCCGGGTTCAATCGAGCGACTGATTAAAAAGTTGAACGAGCCGAAAGTAAACTGGAGAGAAGCGCTGCGCCGCTTCGTGGATCAAGTGTCGAGAAACGATTACACATGGCGCAGAGCCAACCCGCGCTATATCCACACGGGTATCGTTCTCCCCTCGCTTTACAATCAAGAGCTGCCGCCGATCGATCTTGTAATCGACACGAGCTGCTCCGTTGGTGAGGAAGAGCTGAGGCAGTTCGCCAGTGAGTGTGACGATATTTTATCACAGTACCCCACGACTCTGCGCGTCTCTTATGCTGATACGCAAGTCCGACACTCTGAAGAGTTCACACAAGAGAACCGCCCCGTCACCTTGAACGCAAGAGGGGGTGGAGGAACTCGATTCTCTCCCGCTATCGCAGCAGCAATGGCGCAAGAAGAGCGTCCCGTTTGCTTAATCTATCTAACAGACATGGAATGCTCTGACTTCGGACCCGAGCCGGACTTTCCCGTTCTTTGGGTTCAGACTTTCGGGGATAGAGCGGAAGAGCCACCGTTTGGTGAACTCATAGTGGCACAGTTCGACTAACTGACAATCCCGAAGCTCGCCGGGTAAAGCGAGCAAAAGGAGAAGCATCGTGGAAACTTATTCGCTCTCACCAAGACAAATAAAAAAATTAAACAAACGACTCAACAAAGATTTCAACCCAGAATTGCCGGTGACGCTCGAATTCGACAAAGCGGAAATGAAAGCGTGGGTATATTGCATACCCGAAGAGAAACTGGAGATTCCGTTCAACGTTGCTTTCAATCTCTAAGCATATCAGCACAAGCGTTGACTTCTGATCGAGCTTTCCAGACAATCCTCAGCCGTCTGGAAAGCTTTCTTGAGCAGTCAAACACGAAGCAAAGGAGAAAGCGACATGGCAGCGGCAGAAAGAAAAACGATTGCAACGCGCATTAAAGGTATTGAGCAGAGATACCACGAGAGAGAAATCTGGAACGTCAACCCGTCAATAATCGAGCTGATCAACGAGTATAGTCTTGACGCTATACACGCTGCCGAAGTCGTTTCGGAATGGGTTTACAAGCGTCTGACATATCGAATCGGAGCAGTCAAATAGGAGGTGCCGACATGGCGCGCAGAGAGAATATCAACACAACTATCCGCAGAATGGTCAAAGCTCTTCAGGAGCAAAACAAAGCGCTCGAAGAAACAAATGCCGAGCTGAGAAAGGAAATAGAGCGACAGAAGGAGAAGAGCAATGGCTAAAATCGGATACGCGAGAGTCTCGACCACTGGCCAATCGTTAGAGGCTCAACTGTCAGAGCTGAAACGAGAGAAAGTGGATAAGCTCTATCAAGAGAAAGCGAGCGCGAAGAACAGCAAAGACAGGCCGCAGCTTGTGGCTATGCTCGACTATGTTCGAGAGGGTGACGTTCTCGTGGTCTGTAAGATTGACCGTATCGCCCGCAGCACTCAAGACCTTTTAAACATCGTTGACGCGCTACAGAAAAAGGGCGTTGAATTCAAGGTACTAAATATCAATCTCGATACGACAACGCCCACGGGGAAGCTAATGCTCACCATGCTGGGAGCCATTGCAACGTTCGAGCGAGAAATGATGCTTGAGCGTCAAGCAGCCGGTATAGCGATAGCTAAGGCAGCGGGTGCTTACAAAGGCAGACAGCCAACTGCTATCGCTAAAACTAAAGAAGTGCTTGAGCTGCTGAGTAAAGGGAAGACAAAGCAGCATGTGGCAGACGCGCTCGGAATCGGAATCGCGTCTGTGTATCGAATCGCCAAAGCTAACAGAGCGGAATCAACTAACTGAGAAAGAGCTTCATTAGCGATTCCACGAGCAGGAACCCGCTTGGAATCGCTTTCTGCTTGACTTCTTATAGTCAGAGTCGCTATAGTCGCATCTCATTCATTAGAACGGAGCACCTCCGACCGCAACGCGATAAGATCAGGACACAATAAATGCGAACTATACGAGCAATCAAATACACTCACATTTATGGGCTGATCGACCCACGCACAAATCAACTCCGCTACATCGGCAAAGCAGACTCTCCCCACATTCGATTCAAGCAACATTTAAAGCATCGCGGTCGCTCACACAAACATTGTTGGTTACGCTCGCTGAAAAGATTGAAGCTGATTCCAGAGTTGATAATTCTTGAGCGAGTCCGTGATTCACAATGGCAAGAATCGGAATCATGGTGGATCGATTATTTCAAATCACTCGGAGCAAATCTCACGAACATGATTGACGGCGGTTACGGGTTCTCTCTGACTGCTGAGATTAAATCGAAAATGAGTGTTAGTAAGAAGCGACTTTGGGAAAGTGAAGAGTTCCGAAAGAAGATGAAAATTGTTCATGACTCGCCGCAATATAGAAAAGAATTGAGCGAGCGAGTGAAAGTTCAAGCTCAGAACAAAGAGACGAGAGAGAAGCAAGCGGCAGCAAAGCGCGGAGAGAAGAATCACAATTTCGGTAAAAGTCTCACCGAAGAAACAAAGCGTAAAATATCAGCGATAAGAAAAGAGCAAATGAAGGCAAGTAGTTGGAGAAGTCAATACGATTTCTAAACATAAGGGAGAATCACATGCCGCATATCTGTTTTTGCCCTCACTGCAACGCTCCCCACGAAATAGTCGTAGACGTTAAGCTCGACTGTATCGCCTGCAAACAAACATTCATCGCAATCATGCCGACACTCACTCTCGAAAGATTGAAGACGAGCCGAAACTTGATGCACAAAAAGCCTCTGCTCGTTGCGATTCGTAGACGCATTAAAGGTCTGCCGACAACAACTGTTCAAATCACAAACTGGCTCAACTACACGGAAAAGGGGTACTGATTGAATCCTCTTGACCGCATAAAGCAACTGTATAGCAGAGACAAGAAGACTTCGACCAAGAAGAAGCCAGTCGCTGTTATACGCAACCCGAAGAACTCGGAACTCTCTCATGACGACCGCCACGCGAGTCTCATGGGAGAGACGATTCGAATCCGCTTTCTGAAGAACATGGAAACTGTTGCGATTATTAAACGAATCACGCAGCGCCAGTTCGTCAAAGGCACCAGCACCCAATACTGGACGGCCCCTGTGAGTCTCGATGCTATTAACAAGCTGAGAGAAGGCGGCTTTAACTTTGATCGCGCTTTAATGGACTGGGAAAGTAATCTCTTCGCCCCCGTTACATTCGATCCGCATTTCAAAATCCCCGGAATACAACACTTCGATTACTTCGAACAATACCAAATTGAAGGTCCTCAGATCATTGAAGCGAAGAACGGACGAGTTCTGTTAGCAGACGATCAGGGTCTAGGCAAGACAATGCAAGTTTTGGCATGGCTACAACTGCGTCAAGACGTGCGCCCCGTCCTAATTATCTGCCCTGCTGTGTTGAAGTTAAACTGGAAGCTCGAAGCTGAGTTCTGGATGGACTCCCCGAAGGTACAGATAATCAGCGGCACTAAGCCTGTGAAAATAACAGGCGAGATAGTCATTATCAATTATGACATTCTGACACACGGCAAAGAGAACACGATTCGTCAAGACTTGTGGGACGTAAAGTGGAAATGTATCGTGTTGGACGAAGCGCATTATATCTGCAACAAGGAATCGATACGATGGTGGGCAGTCGAGCAGCTTTGCGACAGAGCGCCGCACGTCATTCCGATTACAGCGACTCCGGGTAAGAATCGTCCGAAGGAGATTTTCACTCTTGCGAATCTAGTTGATAAGCGAATCTTCCCGAGCTTCTTCAAGTACGCTCACAGATACTGCGGAGCCAAGAAAGACTTTGTTGGGAACTGGAACTTCAACGGGTCGAGCAACGAAGACGAGCTTTATAATCTTCTGACTAGCTCGATAATGCTCCGTAGAAAGAAGCAGGATGTCTTTAAAACGCTTGATCGCAAAGTTCGAGCAGTCGTGCCGCTTGAGATAAACAATCGCGCTGAATACGACAAGAGAGACGCTACAGGAGAAATGACGTTTCAGAAGATCGAACAGCTTTCAAAGCTCGCTGTAAAGGGGAAGATTGACGCAGCAATAGAGTGGCTATGGAATCTTCTCGATACTGAGGACAAGATTGTTATCTTCGCAGAGCATAAAGAAGTAATCGACCGACTCATGAAAGAGTTTGGCGATATCGCTGTCAAGATAGACGGGTCGGTAACAGACCCGAAGAAACGCAATGCTGCAATAGACGCCTTTCAGCGCTGCGCTAACTGCGGTGTGAGAAAAGAGCGACACGAGAAGAGCAAGGAGTCATGCGCCTCGTTTGTCTATGATATGAAGAAACGAGTCTTCATAGGCAGCAGCGCAGCAAAAGAGGGTGTGACTCTGACCGCTTCCTATCATGTTGTTTTTCTGGAGATGTGGTGGTCAGGGAAAGATCATGAGCAAGCAGAGGATAGATGTTACGGTAGAGCGGGTGATTTACACGGAGCAACAGCGTGGTATCTAATCGCTCATGACACTATCGAAGAGTTCAGAGCAAACGTGTTGGACTTGAAGAACAGAACGCTTGAACGAATCATGGACGGCAGAGAGTTAACAAAAGATCAAATGCTAATGGCGCTATTGAGAGAACAACGGAGGAATCAATGAAGTGTTATTTCTGCAAGACGAATCTAAAAAAGAAGGATCGGAATCGCGCCAGAATGAAAATCGAACACGATGGAATTCTCAATTTACCTAGAACAGGAATAAAAGTCTCAATGCACGAAAGCTGCGCGAAAGCTTACACACTGGCATTTAAGGTCATGAGTTCGGCAGGCATTTTATGAGATGCCCAGTTTGCGGGAGTAGAGACTATCTAAAGAAATACAATCACTGCTTCCCGTGTGGAGCATGGTTTGCAGCAATCAAATCGAATCTATTCGCAACGAATCGTCAACTTTGGTACAAATGTAGAGCACGAGGTCTAATGTGAAATGTCGAGTCTGTAACGAACTGTTGGCCAATTCCGACAGAGTGATTAATCACAGAGTCAGAAAAGGAATCTACGTCAAAGTCAAGACGAAGTATCTTGACATCCTCAACGTTAAAGCTCGCTCGAAGCATTACGTCTTCCACGAGAAATGCTCCAGAGCGTATCGAGGCGCAGAGCGTATATTGACATCGGCCGGACTGACAACGAAGTATGTCGATAAAAGAAACATGAAAGCTTTCTGGGAAAAGCTGCAAAGAAAGATCACGACAAACAGCATATACGGGAAGTTTGGTGTTAATCAGTTGGATTTCGCAAGTCAATACATGGGGAATTTCGACATCAATCGAAATTCAGTTTTCCCGAATCTGACCGTTATGAAGAATCGAAGCGCGGATAAGAATCACCCTGCAAATATTATCGGCAGAAGAGCTCCTCTTCCGAATATCATCGGTAGAACAAACTCGATTCTGATAATGGACGATCCGTATGTTGAACCTGCTTCACCTGGGATTGCAGAAGCAATGCGAAAGAAATCAGAAGAATGGTACGATAAAGCTTTTCCGATAAAAGCAACTTCAACATGGGACGAGAATCCAGTAACAGGCGAGGCGCTGATAGCAGATATCAGAAGAGCTGCCGACAGCATTCGAGCGATGGGTTCTGACACAATCGATTCAATGCGTTATCTTCCGATTATCGACTACCCCGCTCCGCTGATGATGAACTTCGAGTCAACCGACAGAAGTTTCAAAGTAGAAGGCACTTTAAACGTTAAATTCGAAGGCGAGATGGACTTACTAAAGATTCAAAATATGTCCAAAGGAGAAACCAGTGGCGAGAACTAAAGGAATCACACAGACACAGAAGCCGAAAGAAACGCTTCGCGAACAGCTCGGACGCTGCATCGAGTACAAGCATGGCCACATTTGCAAAGGTGCCAACTCGGGGAAGCTTTACGCTGTCTACAATCTCAAGCAGCAGGACGAGCGCAGAATCCCCGCCAGTAGCGTCTCTGAAGTAAAAGAGCTGATTGACTTGCACGAAGAGACAACACGCGCTCCTGACAATCCTCAGCCGCGCAGAAGCGGGAGAACAAAAGGGGTGAGAGTGAAGCAAGTCAAAGAAGTCAAAGAAGTCCCATATACTGGTCTAGGTCACGGCGGTTATTCGATGAATCCTCCCCGTGACTGCGATTACAAATGCAAGTTCGAGGGTGAATCTCCTTGGTGGGTGAACAACATCACTTGTCATGGAACCTGCAAAGTCAACGCGACTTGCCCCACGTTTCAGGAACTCATAAAAGGTCAACGCGAGCGCATCAAGCTCCTGCACACTGAGAAAATGAGTCAGACGTGTCCTCACTGTCAGTCTACAATCGAGTTCGGTGATGATATTTCAGGACACTATCGTTGCGGAACAAAGTATAATCGAGTCTCGCAAGAATACGAGAGAATCTGCAAACCGCCAGAAGCACCCAAACCCGCGAAGAAAAGGAGAAACAAGAAATGAAGAGAGAAATCGCCAGCATCATCAAAGACAACACTGAGGGGACGATCAACGATGAAACAACTGTTGATCGAATTGTTGCCCTTGTGCAATCCCTTCAGGCGCAGACACAGCAGAAAAGCGCCTTCTTCTACATCTCCGATCAGATCGACAAGTTGAACGCAGCGGTCAAAGGAACAGCGGGTTTGACTCTGTTCGTGGACTACAGTCAGGGTCTTGTCATTAAGCTGACCGTAGTTCAGCCTGCAACGGAGAAGGTTCACAGCTTCACAGTAATCATCACTCCCGACATGATGAAGAACGACACGCGCAGCGATGAAGAGAAGATTGTCGAACTCTTCGCTCCGATCTTCAATGCTCTCAACTCGATTCAGACTGTGAAATCGGTCACTGGCGGAATCTTACTCGACACTAACGGCAACCCGCTTCACTCTGGGACCTGCTAACATGGTAAACACAGAGACGGATAACGAATTGGAGAACGTCCGAAGAGTTGCCTATCTGTGCCCTTTCTGCAATGCTGAACGCCGCTCGGATGATGGGGTCGAAGTCGTGTATAAATGCGGCTCGACTGCATCACGAGCGGCCGACGGCGGGCACGAAAAGAAGTGCAACAGAATTCTAAGTATTCATTGGGGGCCACTATGTTGACCAAGAAAGAACTGAAAGAGATTCGAGAGTCCATGGGTAAGCTTCTCGCTGCGGTGAGAGAGCCGAAGTATAAGAAAAACAAGTTTCCATTTCCCACAAAGTACCCGCTAATGAAGGCGAGCGAGATTGTTTCTTTGACTCAGGATATAGTTGACATTCTGATCGATCTAAAGAAGAACGAGCCTGACAACGGGGAACTGTGGTTAGTAAAGATCGCCGGCAACATATCCGTCGGAGAGATTGTCGATCAGCACATATACATGCCCGGAGAAGAGGACGGAAGACCTTTTGATGAAGTTCAGAAATTCATTCGCAGAATCGACACCAGCGAGGAATAAACGTGAGCTTCAACGTCCTTAAATTTTATCAGGACTATCGCATTGAGCACGCGATTAGTGGACACAAGAGATGCCGACCAGGGTGGGTACAGATACATTGTCCATTCTGTGTCGGCTCTCGTGGCTTCCACTTAGGGGTTCACGTCTCGACTGGCGCTGTTAAGTGTTGGAGATGTGGCAAGCATTCTCAGATCGATGTAATCAAAGCTGTTCTGGGCTGCGATTTTAAAGCGGCAAAGAAGATTCAAGCTGAGTTCAAGGGGAATGCTCGCACACAGTCGAGAAATGACGCTGTAGCGAGTCCTGTCCGTGTTCAGATACGCAGAGAAACGAAGTGGCCGCTCGGAATTCAAGAACTCACAAAGCGTCATGTTGATTATCTGATAGGACGTAACTATAACCCCGCTGATCTAGTTGATATCTGGAACTTGAAGTGTGTCGGACCGATCGGACCATATAAGTGGCGAATCATTGCTCCTATCTACTTCAAAGGTAAAATGGTCAGTTATCAAGGACGAGACATCACAGATAAGTCCGATCTGAAGTACAAAGCTTGCGAGAAGTGCAACGAGGTAATGGAACATCAAACGATAGTCTACGGCTACGATGAAGCTGAAGGCGATGCGTGCTTGCTCGTTGAAGGAATCGCAGACGTGTGGAGACTAGGCCCAGGCGCTGTCTGCTGTTTCGGAATCAGCTTCACTCTAGCGCAAGTCAATCTGCTGGCAAAGAAGTTTAAGAAAGTCTACGTCATGTTCGACGGCGGAGAACTCGCGGCACGAAAGCAGTCCGAGTTGATAGCTGTGTTGTTATCAGCGAGAGGCGTTGAAGTTGAAATTCTGGAGCTTGACGAAGGTGACCCTGGCGAGATGAAGCAGCGAGAGGCAGACAAACTAATGAAGGAGTTAGGATTATGGTGAATCATCTGAAAGAGCTGTGGGGAGTTTACGCTATCTGCATTGCGGTACTTGCGGTCATGATCTTAGTTGTGAAGTACGATGCACAAGAGCAGAAAGAGTGGAGCGAATTCGCAGCAGCTAACAACTGTAAAGCGGTCGAGTTCAGAGAAGGCTCGACTCTCACTGGAATCGGAAACACTATCAACGGCAACACAGTCGGTGTCACAACGGTTGTGACAGTCATTCCTGATCAAACTTGTTGGTCTTGTGACGATGGGAAAAGATACTGGAGAAACAACTAGATCAACTCATGAGAACGTTGTTGACATCATCTTAATGATACTGTATCGTCAAGCTTTCTGAATGCGACGCAACCAGCGTCACAGAGTAACACCCAGTTTGCGGAGCGGCCCCCTGTCGTTCCGCAAACTCTCAAACAATGCAGACTCATTTGCCAGAATGAGTTTAAGAAACGGTCGAAGCGAGACATCTCGCTTTACCTAAATACCCGTTCTCGGAAGCTGGCACTTCTGGGGACGGGTATTTTTTTTGCTCAGGAGGTGTCAAATTGACAGAGTCCAAAAGATTAGACGTTCACGGATTTTTTCAAGGATGTTTCGTTATCAATGCGGTGCTAGAAAGATCGGATTTATCATCTAACGATAAAATCATCTGGGCCGCGATAACTCAACTCGATTCGAACACAATCGCAAAAACTGCAAAGATATGTGCCGTGTCGGAGAGCACAGTCAGGCGTTCGATGAAAACTCTCAGAGAAAAGAGAATGATTCAATGATAGAAAAGCGCGACGATCCTTTTGGTCTACCGTCAATAGGAATACCCGCTGAACTTCTCTTTCACCCAGAGTTGACAATGACCGAGAGAGTTCTATTTGGATACTTGAGGAATCTATCTCAAAGCTCCAGAGGGTGTTACGCTTCGAACAGATGGTTAGGACAGCTTCTTCAAGTTGGGCCTCAAACCATTTCAAACTCAATAGCAGCGCTGAAAGAATGGGGATTCATCACAGTTGAAACTACTCAGAAGCGCGGTTCGAAAGAAGTAGATCGTCGGATATTTATTGACGATGAATATCCGAAACGCTACAAGAAAATGGTAGAGATGATACACGATGTTTTGAATGAAGAGGGTAGTCTGATCGAATCGGATTTTACCCGTATAAAAAAACTTATAGGGTCGTATTCAAAAACTTATAGGAACCAGGAGAGAGAAGAAGAGAGAGAACCAAAGTCTAAGTCAAAGTCAAAAACCTCTTTGTCGCAACTTGCAGTCGCGACGGCGGAAGCGGAAGAAATTCTGTCAGAAGTAAAAGAGAAAGATAAACGCTACATCTCATTTGCACAGAAGCTTGACGAAATCTTACAATCAATAGGCAGAAAGAAACAAAAAGATTCAACACTACAATCATGGAGCAAACACTTCAGACTGCTACATCAAATTGAACAGATTGACGTTGCAACAATCAACAAGACACTTGAGTGGTACAAACTCAACATTGCCAAAGAATATGTGCCTGAGTGTCATTGTGCCAAGTCGTTTCGTTCCAAGTTCAGTAAACTTCAAAGTGCAATTCAACGTGACAAGCGACCAGTTCGAGGCAACTCGATAAAGCCAGGACACGTTGCCAAAGATCAAACTTACAACATCGTTGACAGACGAATCAACACAGAGGACCTCTAAAATGAAATGTAAATGTGGAGACGAAACAATTTTAATTCGTGGTGGCAACGCTGAACGCTGCAACTTTTGTAATCGTGAGCTTTTGCTGCCGACTTATTTCGGACCCGAGTGTCTCGCAATCCCCGCAAAGTTTCACAATGCTCGACTGAAGGACTACAGAGCAACATTCCCCACCGACATAGGCCTGTTTATCTACGGCCCCGCAGGAACTGGCAAAACTCACCTCGCAGTTTCCCTCCTCGTCAACGACATCTGCAACATCCCCATGAGTCGTAACTTTAACGAAGTTGTGGCATTCACATCGATGATCAATCTACTCAGTCGCATTCGTCAAACATTCTCAAAGTCCTCTTTTGAGAGTGAAAGAGATATTGTCGAAGCGTATCAGCAGGTAGAGAATCTTTATCTCGATGATATCGGCGTAGAACAGGCAACAGACTGGGCATTGACTCTCGTTTATCAGATCATCGACTATCGCTGGGCAAATGAGAAGCGCACTGTCTTTACCTCAAACTTCGATCTGCCTGCACTTGCTGAAAAGCTCGACACTCGCATATCATCTCGAATAGGCGGAATGTGTGAAGTTATCGAACTTTCGGGCAAAGACAGACGAACGAACAGATAAGACATTATCTCGATAACGTTACCTAATCAAGGACATAGCTTGGACTTGACAACAGCATCGTGAAGCATAGACAGACTAGACTGAACTACTTCGAACACAAGGGAGAGCACAGGAAATGAAATCGAAATATGTTGCATTCGGAAACATCGAAGCGGTATTATTCCCCGATACTATGATTCACTCGGTTTTGTCAGAGACTGTGGTAATGCGTCTTCAGTATCGCGACACTGACAGACGTTCGGGTCCTGAAGGGAAGTTCGACATCAGAGAGGCAACAAGCGCCGGATTCTTTCGCGTCTATATCAACGATGATGGCGAGCTTGATGTCTTCGTTTACGATAAAAGCGAGTCGATGAACTTGACCTCAAAGCCCGAGGATGCTCTTCTGATCAAACGCACGCTCGGTATAGCATCATGAGTAGACTGAATCTGAAGCAGCTCGAAGCGTATCAGTTTGCCATGAGAGAAGCACAGAAGTTGGCAGACGAACAGAATAAGACACTCAAGCTCCCGCCCGTGCCGATGTTCATGAACGAAGAGACTGCCATTGTTGTCAAGGTCTTTCGCAATATGTCGAAGATTTGGCACAACGCGGGTGAATCCATACCGAATCTCTTTGAGCATCGTGCTTTACTGCTGAAGATGGGGCAGAGTGAAATCGCATTCGAAAGGAGAAAGACGAAATGAACAGAGCGCAGTGGATAGAGTATCTAAAACAGAAATACGAGCGAAGAGACAAGCTCGTTCATTACGGAGAAGCTGTCCTGATTGTCAACATTACTATTCACACTCTTCAGTACCACACTGAGTTTCATTTCAAATTGTCCAACGGCGAAGAAATAATTCTTAACAAGTTGTAGGGGAGACGAAATGAACAATTTCAAGTTTGACGAGGAAGGCATAGTCAAGTGCGAGCATGAAGGCGTGACGTTCAGATTCAACAGAGAAGCGGTGATAACTAACGCAGAGACAATCGGCAGCTACAGACATCGTGGCAACACGTATCGCATTGATCGCAAGTCTCTCTACGGCAACATCTTCATCGAAGCAATGATGAAAGAGGTCGAGCGCTTGAGACTGAAAGAAATGAGTCTGCTCGATTCGCTCTTTCAGACGCTCTCGTATCTGAAGAAGTACACGAGCGTCGGAGACGGAGCGACTCACGCAAAGAATCAACTTCACGATTTGATTTTGAAAGTCGGTACTGACAATCAGAAAACGGCTGTCAGAAAAATGATGTCAGAACAAGAAGGGGTGTAGCGATGGCAGTAAAGCGCAGAAAAGTAGACACGCTGATCGAACGACAGATAATCATCGGCATGATTGTCTCGACTCAGTATCTCAGAGAGATGATACAGCTCTACACTGCCGATCTTCTTGAGATACAGTACGGGCCGATTATCGCGAAGTGGTGCATCGACTTCTATCAGCAGTATGAGAAAGCTCCGAACGAGGATATCAAAGAGCTGTTCGAAGACTGGCTGAAGACTAAGCCGGACGACGAGCTTGTGACTTACATCGAAGAGTTCTTGGATACTCTCTCGGACGAGTTCGAGCACGCTGAAAAGTTCAATGTTGAATACTTGATGGACAAGACCGTTAAGTATTTTAAGCTTCGCTCTGCAAAGAACCTCAGAGACGAGCTTGATTTCTGTCTTGAACAGAACGACATCGAAGCCGCAGAAGACGCGATAGCCGACTATCACAAAGTCGAAAGAGAGGTCACAGAGGGCATAGACCCGTTCGATGATGAAGAGTCGATTCAGTCTGCCTTTGAGAACAAGAGTGAGCCGCTGTTCAAACTCCCTGGCGCTCTCGGCAGATTGCTCAATGATCAGTTCACACGAGATTCATTCGTTGTGTTCATGGCTCCTGAGAAAAGAGGCAAGACGTGGTGGATTCAGATGCTTTCGATGTTTGCCCACAAAGCTCGCTGCAATGTCGCTTTCTTCTCTTGTGGGGATATGTCCAAAGATCAGCAGGTGAGACGAATTCACATATCTCTTTCTCGCAAGTCTGACATGGCGAAATACTGCGGCGAACTTCTGATTCCGATTCTCGACTGCGAGAAGAACCAGAAAGACATTTGTACCAAGAAGTGCCGCAAGTCTCACGGCTACGCCATTGTCGATTCCGAGGGTGTGTTTGAATTCGAAGACGCTCCAGATCATGTCGTTTGCACCGTCTGTCAGAAAGACGATCCGCGAGAGTTTCAAGGCGCAGTTTGGCACAAGAAACGTCCGGCAGTTAAGCCGCTAACGTGGAGAGAAGCACTCGCGGCGGGGAAAGAGTACAAGAAGCGCATCAGAGCAAAAGGCTTTAAGCTGGCGACGTTCCCGAGCGATACACTTAGCGTTAGCGGCATGAAGAGACAGCTTGACATTTGGGAGCGTACCGAGGGCTTCGTTCCAGATGTCATTCTCAGCGACTACATGGACATCAAAGCTCCTGAAGAAAACAGCGGCTCGGACTCACGTAGTATCGAGAACAAAAAGTGGAAAGCGGGTCGCAGACTTTCACAAGAGCTTCACTGCTGCTTCATATCTCTCACACAGTCAGACGCAGCGAGCGCTTTAGTTCCGCTTATCACTCGTGAGCACTTCAGCGAAGATAAGCGCAAATTTGCTCATGTAACGGCCATGTATGCGCTGAATCAATACGGAGACGAGAAGCAGCGTGGAATTCTGCGCGTGGGTCCTATCGTTGTTCGTGAAGACGAGTTCAACGATCAGCGCTGTGTTCACGTTCTTCAGTGTCTTCAGATAGGCGCTGCTTATATTGCATCTTACTAGATACAGGAGAGACACAATGGCAAAAGGTAGACCCAACGCATATAACATCAAACAAGGACAAACGCTCTTCGTTGTGAGTTGCGGAGCTGCACCAGAGAGATACAGATTTCGTCACTCTGTTATGACGGTATTTCTTCACAGTCACAAGACGAAGTTGCCACCCAGAGGCTGCATTGTGACCGAAGTTCCTGTGAGCTTTGTCCGCTCTCACTTGAAGGCTTGCGGCAATCAAGGGTTTTTCTTCTCTCGAAAAAGAGCCTTCACCTATTGCAAAGAACTCAATAGACGCGAGCAACTCCGTGTTTCTAAACTGAAATAATCTTTTTCCATTTCTCTAATGAATTGTGTTGACTTGAAACTGGAAATTCATTAGATTGTGGACATCGATTCATTCATTAGCAAATTTCAGCAGCATATTAAAGGAGAGGGACGAAACAATGGCGAAAGAAAAAGTAAAAGCAGCTAAAGCGCCGGAAGTGACTCGCGCAGAACTCGAAGCACTGGCGAAAGAGATGAACGAGGTTATGGGTCTTGACCCGGCGATCAAGTTCAACCGCAAGACCACCGATGAAGCGCTGCTTGAGATGATCAAAGCAGAAGCAGTTGACCCCGAGTCCGGCGAGCCCTGCATCTACGACACCGACTTCCAGGAAGACCCCGAGGACGAAGAGAAAGTCGTTTTCTCCGAGGACGCTGAAAAGACCCTCGAAGCCCTGGGTATCGAAATTGCTGAAGAAGAAGGCGACGGCGACGGCGACGAGCTTGCAGACCTCGACATGGACGGCCTGAAGAGCTACATCAAAGAGAACGACCTGGACATCAAGGTCACCAAGAAGATGGACGAGGACGCAGTCCGCGACCTGATTCGCGAAGCTGAGGCAGAAGAGCCCGAGCCCGAGAAAGAAGAAGAGAAAGAAGAGAAGCCCGCCAAAGGCGCAAAGGGCAAAGCAGCAAAAGAAGAAAAAGCTCCGGCGAAGAGCGAGAAAGCTCCGGCCAAGGCAGAGAAAGAGAAGCCCGCGAAAGCAGCTAAGGCGGCTCCTGCGAAGAAAGAGAAGAGCGAGAAGTTCACCCGCTACATGTCCGTCGCCGCAGTGCTCAAAGAAGGCAAAGCGCTGACCGAGGACGATCTGATCAGCAAAGCGGACGATCTCTACTCCAAGAAGGGCGGCAACTCCGGCATCGACCAGTCCGCACGTATCGTTGATCGCTCGATGCAGCTCTTGACAGCTCTCGGCATGGTCGAAGTGAAGAACAGCAAGATCAAGTATCTGGGCGAGTAAGAACGGCGCCGGCAGCATTGACAAGTTAAGCAAAGAAGTAGGGTTCTCCGCAAACGCGGGGAGCCCTCTTTTTGACTCAAAATCCGATTCAACGGAGGTGCAGCATGGCTGAAATCAAGTCTAAAGTGAAACTCGATGCCATATCGCAAGAGATAGGCAAGATTTTCGATTACGAGTTCACAGGCGAAACGACTTTCACTCTTCACAAAAAACCCACCATCACAGGCGAATTCAACATCGGCTTAATCGTCGGAGCTTCTGGCTCAGGCAAATCTCTCTTGCTCGAAGACTTCGGTGAAGATGAAGAGATTATCTGGGACGGCAAGAAAGCAATCGCTTCTCACTTCAGCAGCGCAGACGAAGCTATCGACAAGCTCACCTCCGTAGGACTCAACTCAATCCCTAGCTGGCTCAAGCCCTTTCATGTTCTCAGCAACGGGGAACAGTATAGAGCGAATCTTGCCCGTAAATTGAAGTCAGGATGCGTCATAGACGAGTTCACGTCTGTAGTTGATAGAAACGTCGCTAAGTCGTGCGCTTTCGCAATCTCGAAGTATATCCGTAAGCAGGGCCTCACTAACGTTGTGTTTGCTTCGTGCCATTTCGATATCATCGACTGGCTTCAGCCCGATTGGATTTACAATACGGACACGAAGAAATACAAACGGAGGTTACCCCAACCAGTCCCAAAAATCGAGCTTGACATACTCACATGCGATTCGTTTTTGTGGGAAATGTTTAAGTCACATCACTACCTAACTTCGGCACTGAACAAAGCGGCGAGATGCTTCGCTTTGAAGTTCGAGGAAAATATCATCGGCTTCATCGCTGTTCTCCCTCTCCCCTCTGGTACTGTAAAGAACGCTTATCGCTCGCATCGCACTGTAATTCTTCCTGACTATCAGGGCATGGGTCTAGGCGTTAAGTTCAGCAACGCAGTCGCGCAGCTCTACATCAATGCAGGTTATCGCTACTACTCACGAGTCACACATCCTAAGCTCGGCGCTCACAGAAACAAGTCTCCTCTCTGGAGAGCGACATCTTCAAACAACAGCAATTGTGTTGTGAATGCGGGGCAGCTAGGCGGGACGTGGAAGACGGACGTAGAGCGTATCTGCTTCTCTCACGAGTACATTGCTCCACCCACGAATAACATCAACGTATTCGCTAAGGAAAAGCTTAAAGGCTTTCTCGATCTGTAGTTAACCCAAAAGGAGTCATGTCATGATTATCAAAAAGACTGAAGCTGAAATCAAAGCGCTGCTCAACGCTATCGAAGATCATGTGTCCAACAACACTGCGGATTTCAAAGTGAAGTTCGAAGCTCTCGCCAACATCGTCAAAGAAGAACCGCTAGCGCCTGTGATTTACTCCGAATCGGAGATGAAGTTGCACGAAATCTTGATCGAAATTGGCGACAACGGAGCGTCAACTATGGCGAGATGTCTGAAAGAGATTCTTCTCGTTCTCGGTCACAAAACTCCTGTGCTCCCGTCTTCTCAGAAGAAGAAGCCCATGAAAAAGCAGGCGCCTGTTGTCGATCTTGAAGACGCCGTAATGCTCGTTTGCATGACGAACAAAGAGTACCCTAGCGGCACCGTTGTTCTTTATAACGACGAGGACTTTATCACTTTCGCTGGTGACGCTTACGGCAGCGAATATGACGATCTGACTCCTTCGAGTTTCGACTGCCCCTTCATTCCGGCCAACGAAGACCAGATCAAGACGTTCTTCGAGAAAGCGACCACTGTGGCGCTGCTGCAAGAAGGCGTGAATCATCGCTTCACAAGAATCGAGCTGTAGAATCGAATCACGATCTGAGAGGGAGTAAAGATGCGAACGATAATCAGAGGTAAGAGAAAAATCATACCTGCTGCGACATACGACCCGCCTAAAAAGAATGTCGTGGGTCCTGCGAAAGGTCTAGTTCGAATCAAAATAGACGGCTATGCTTTTATGTATGACGCAAAGCCAGGACAAGTAATCGGTAATCTTCTGCTGCATATCGTTCACGACTTGCACTACAGAAGCGTCTCCTCACTATTAGCGTCTCTCACGACTGCTGAACATCTCTTGACTCAAATCTCTGATAATCCGCTGAAACCCTCTAAGCAGATCGTAGGCATTCGCAAGCTCGTTGACAACGTAAGAGAGAAGACGAAAGAAGACCCCGAGAATCCTGCGATGCGTGATCATCTCATTACATACATCACGGAACAGGTTTTGCGCTGCGAGGGACTCGGGGTTCTTCACGGCTTCTTTGAAATCATGCCCAAACTGAAGTAAAGGAGAGTTGTCATGGCGAGTACAATTTGGAAATTTAAGCTGGAAACAGCACTCGTTAATCAGCGAGTGCTTATGCCAAAGGGAGCTGAGATTCTGTCAGTGCAGACTCAGAACGAAGAGCCCTGTCTGTGGGCGAAGTTCAACAAAGCGAACGAGGATGTCAAAGAAGAGCGCTGTTTTGCAATTCACGAAACTGGCGAAACTATCACTTCGATCAGATACAGCTACATCGGAACCTATCAGCTACGCGGCGGGGTGAGGGTTTATCACGTCTTTGAAGTAATGACCTAAATAAGGAGAATCGTCATGCCGGAGAATCTTGACGAGCTTGCGCTGTGTGAGTGTCCGAAGTGCGATGATACTTACGTCACCGAACCCGAATCGAAATGCAGAACATGCGGAGCTGAAATGCAACCCTGTGACATAGGAGAATACTAAGATGCAGAGAAAACTTTACAAGTGCCCGTACTGCAAAGAGTGGTTCAACACTACCACTGAAATTATGATAGAACACATTCTCGCAAAACATCGCGAAGAAATTCATCCCGTGAGACTCGCACAGCTTGTCTCTCTGACCTTCATGATACAGATGTTTAAGACGATCAGCAAAAACCTAAGGAGTGCTTAGAAATGAAGATCAATCGCCTCGCGCTCTTAAAAGCGCTGGAAGCTGTCAAACCCGGATTAGCTAGATCGCTAGTCATTGAGCAGTCAACGTGCTTCGTATTCATAGATGGCGTTGTCTGCACCTTTAACGATGAAATCTCCGTGAGTCATCCTGTCGATGTCGATTTCGAGGGCGCTGTTCCTGCGAAAGAATTCTACGACATGATCACCAAAGTCAAGAAAGAAGAGCTTGAACTGACAGTGAGCGCGGGAACTCTTCTTCTTGTCGGAGGCACAGCGAAAGCGGGGATACGTCTCGAAGAAGAGATAGAGTTGCCGATTCACGAACTGGGGATGCCTGAAGAGGACGACTGGATCGATCTTCCGGATAACTTCTGCGAAGCTGTCAAGTTCTGTCTCTTCTCCGTGAGCAAAGACGCCGACAAAGATATTCTCAAGAACGTGTTCATAGAAAGATCGAAAGTCATATCCTGCGACAACAACAGGATTACAGAATACGATCTGGGTAAAGCTGCTGCGAAGTGTTTCCCGCTGCCGCTGCTTATCCCTTCGAACGCTGCGAAGAGCATTGTCGATTACGAGCCTATTGAGTACGCTGAGACAGAAGGCTGGATTCACTTCAGAAACGAGAACGAGGCGCTGTTCTCGTGTCGAATCATCGAGGACGAATACCCCGACTTCTCCGAGTTTCTTGAAGTCGATGGGGACGCAATCGAATTCCCCGCGAACACGGCAGAGGTTCTTGATCGCGCTGCTGTCATGTGTCAGGACAAGCGCGTCAACATCGCCCTCGAAACTAACAAGATGATCATCTCGACAGAAGGCGCGAACGGCTGGTTCAAAGAGCCTGTTCGAATCGTCTACACGGGCGAGCCCATAGAGTTCGACATTCAGCCCGAATTCATGAAGGCGATGCTCAAGAACAATCTCGAAGCAACTATCGGTGACAGCCTCAAGTTCGAGGGTGACAACTACATTCACGTTGTCAATCTCATGGAGCCTAAAGCAAAGTGATCGACTTGCTCGACTTCGCAGCAGGAACATTAGGCGCAACTGCGATAATCTGGATATCAGCTCAGTTGTTATCGCAGTCTGCGCCTAAATCTGCGGGTAGACCGAAACACACTCTCACGGTGGGGAAGATGAACACTTACTACGACCACACAAGACCAATTAAAGATGTTATCAAGTTTATGGAGAGTCATGATCTTCAGGAGTTGTTTTTGTGCGGACGCATGTTCAGAGTCGTGTCAATTCAGAACGTGTCTCAAAAGATACGACTCTTTGAGGTCAAAGGCACTCACACTCCGCAAGCAGAGCTGATTCACGTTGACGATTTCGATACAAGAGAGTCGTGGGCGCTCAAGGCACTCTATACAGCGCTCAAAGACGATGTGAACGCAAAAGAAGTCATTGCACAGCTCGTTGTACTGAGGATGAAGCTATGATCAAAGAATTCTCGCTCGAAGCAGTACGCGAATGGGGAAACGGAACAGTCGAGCAGCTACATTGTGGACATTGCATCTTATCTATTTACGTTGTGCCTCACAGCGGAGCTTGTGAGATTAGAATTTATCGAATCGGTGTGTCTTCGTGTCAAACAGGCACATACGACAAGACATCGAAGAACTGGAAGCTAAAAGCTCTCGTTGACGCTTTCAAGCACTACGACACAGACGAAGACAAAGCGGTTCTTGCGCAAGTTGTCACATGGCGAATGTTCTCGTCTGAAGTCGATCTTTCAGATTCTATGTCAACTCGATTTGGAAATGCTTACACTCAGTTTAACGAGGATTAAAATGTCATTATTTCACAAGTACGATACTACTCCTGTGGATTATACTGCATCAGAAGAAGAACAACTTGCACAAAGACTGTCACAGTGGGGGACAGGTTGTATCGAAGAAGTGATTTTTTATTCCCACACTCTGAGAGTTGTTGACATGCGAACGCATCTAGTAGTATATGAGTTTGCAAATAAGCGGGGAACAAAGATAGCTGAGTATCAGAAAGATGATAAGTTGTGGAGATACAAAGCGGTCTGTGAAGTCTTCGGTAACGATAAAGACGCGACAATGAGTCCTCAAGGTTCACGAGAGCGAGAAATGTTCATGCTGCTCATAAAGAGTAGAATTCGAAAGTTAATAGGCACAGAGAACGAAGAAGAGAAAGCACTTTTGGCAAAACTCGTGATGCAAAGAATGATGGTTTAACTACAAAGAAAAGGAGTTTTAAATGACTGGCGGATTGAATGTTCAGACGGAAGCAGTGACATCGGAAGGGTTCAACGCAGCAATCGATAGAGCGGCAAACATCGTTAAAGTTTCCGAAGACACGGTGGCAGACACCGAGAAGCAGAAGAAAGTCAACAAGGGCTTGACGAAAGAGCAGGTTGACGCCATTCGTGCTAAAGGCGGCACCATTGTCTACAATCTGCGTCACAACGCAGCGGGTGACAAGCTGATCGACCTGAAGGGTACGCAGTATGACCGCGACCTCAAAACGGGCGTAATGAGACGCACCGAGCCGAAAGTCAACGGCAAGAAAGCCAAAGCAATCAGAAGAGGTCTGCGTCTGCTCGAAGAAGATGCAGCGAATCATGAAGACTGAAGACGCAGCAGAAGTCAGCGTAGATGTCTCCACGTTCGAGGATGTCGATCCTAGCTGTCATTTCTGCGAACACGTCACTTTGCTCGGGTCACATGAGCCCTGTGCTTCCTGCGGCGGCTGGAACCGTTTCAAGCATATCTGTGAAGATAAGCGCAGTGCGATGATCGAGTATCTTGTGGCAAATCACAGCAGAGCGAAGCAGCTCACTTGTGATTACTGCACCGAGCGTATCAAGTGCGAATTCGCTTACGATCTTTACAACACCGACGGCGACTGCATAGCAGAAAAATAAAATAAAAAGTGAGGTGATTTAAATTGAAGTCAACGGAACAGAAAGTCATTGACGTATTCACAGAGCATCTCGGCTATCCCGCCGATGCGCTCACGGCAGACAAGACGCTCGAAGATATCGGCTGCGATTCGCTCGACATCGTGGAGTGCGTAGCTGAACTGGAAGACGAATTCGGCATCGAAATTAGCGATGAAGAAGTCGGCAATTTGCACACGATTCAAGATGCAATCGATCTGGTGAAGAGACTGATCTAGTCCCGCTCGACAGACCGATAAAAAGGGAGGAGCTTCGCGCTCTTCCCTTTTCTTATTCCCTCAAGTGGTCGTAGTTAAAACAAAGGAGCCAAACTGTGAGTGGATTTTTCAGCAAGATTGACGGATTTTTAGCAGCAGGAAAACTGAAGAGATACAAACCCCTCCCGCCTAGATTGCAGATCGAGTTTGACCCGCCTAAAGCAAAAGAGAAGAAGAAAGAGAAAGTTGTGGCGCTGTCGAGAACTCCTCAAGTGCTGCTAGATGTCGAGTGCTTCTGGAATTACTTTCTCGTAAAGTTCACTCGTGTCAGTGACGGAGCGATATTCGACTTCGAGCAGACCGACTATCTTCGTTTGGAGCATGAGAAGCTCAAATCTTTCTTGATGCGACACGAGATTGTTACCTTCAACGGCAACATCTACGACATCCTTATTGTTCGACTCGCTCTGACAGGAGCGAATTGCGAAGAGTTGAAGCAAGCAACGAACGAAATCATCCAAGAAGACCTCACCCCTTACAAGTTCGAGAAGCGCTACAAGCTGCCGAAGATGGACATAAAGCACATCGACATCATCGGCTTACTCCCTGGCGTCGGCATCTCTCTGAAAATCTACGGTGGTCGCTTGCATTGTACTAAGATGCAGGACTTGCCGTATCACGAGGACGACGAGTTAACCGAAGACGAAATGGACAACGTCAACGAATACTGCGGCAACGACCTTGAGGTAACAGGTCTTGCACTGGACGAGTTGTTGGAGCAGATTGAGCTTCGCCGTGTCATGTCCAAAAAGTACGGTCTCGATCTTCTCTCCAAGTCAGATGCACAGATAGCAGAAGAGGTAATCAAGTCCGAGCTGTCGAAGCTGAAGGGTGTTCAACTGAAGCGCCCTGACATTTCAGAGCTGTCTTTCTATTACACGGCTCCTGACTTCATTCAGTTCGTTAATCCTGACTTGCTCGCTGCTCTCGACATCATGGAGAATGAGCCGTTCGAAGTGGGCATGAATGGCAAAGTCAAGATGCCAAAAGCGCTCGCTGATCTGAAGATAAAGATCGGCACGTCCACATACAAGATGGGAATGGGTGGTCTTCACTCGATGGAGAAGCGAGCATTTCATCTCAGCGATGAACGTTACATCATCGAGGATTGGGACGTAGACGGATATTATCCCGAAATCATACTTCGCTGCGGTCTCTACCCAAAGAGACTAGGAAAAGAGTTTCTCGAAGTTTATCGCACGCTCGTTGTTGAGCGTCTGAAAGCTAAAAGTCTCGGAGATGTTATCAAGTCAGGCTCTCTCAAGATCGTTGTAAACGGAAGCTTTGGCAAGCTCGGCTCTCCGTACTCTGTTCTTTATGCGCCTGAGCTTATGATTCAAGTGACAGTCACAGGGCAGCTCTCGTTGCTCATGCTGATCGACATGATGGAGCGCGCAGGGATTCACATAGTCTCAGGTAACACAGACGGTATCGTTATCAAGTGCCCTCGCGACAAAGAAGCAAAGATGCACTCTATTCTCAAATACTGGCAGAAAGTCACTCGTTTCAAAATGAGTCAGACGAAATACGCTGGTATTTGGTCACGAGATATCAACAACTACATAGCCATAAAGTATGACGGGTCCGTTAAGATGAAGGGTTGCTTCTCTCCCAGCGGTCTGAGTAAGAATCCCGAAAACGAGATATGCACTCTTGCGATGATCGAGTATCTGAAGCACGGCACGCATTTCGAAGAGACGATTCGTGCCTGTAAAGACGTTAGAAAGTTTGTCACTGTTCGAGCTGTCGGCAACGGCGGGGCATTCAAGAACGACTTTCATCTCGGCAAAGCTATCAGATGGTATCATGCCGCAGGTGAGAAAGGCTGCATCGTCAACGGCAAAGGGGAGAAAGTCCCCATGACAGACGGAGTTAAGCCGATTATGGACTTGAGCGTAGGCTTCCCGAAAGATATAGATTATGAGTGGTACGTCAACAAGTGCAAGGAGCTATTCTAATGAAATTCGCAAAATTCTATCAGTATTGCAACGGCAAGTTGATTCAAATTCCATTCGAGAGTTTGCGCAAAGGGATGATCTTCAAGAAGAGCGGCCATAAAGCTCTTCAACGCTGTCTTTCGAACGTGAGCATTTGTGTCGATATGTCGCATCACAATCAAAACAAGCAGATCAGGTGCGCAAGAGTGCGTCATTTGTAAAAAATCAAAAGGAGAGGAATAAGTTATGCCCGAATGCGAAAAACACAGAGAGAAGTATCCCGAAGAAGGCGTTTGTCCGAGATGTATCGAAGATCAGGTTATGTCGAAGTCTCGAATCTCGGCCGATCAGGTGCAACAGGACGCGAAGTCTAAAGAACTGACTCCGAGAGAGCGAGCCGAAGCTCACTGGAACGGCTACGTCGGGCCCATGATGCGTGTCATGATGGACGCTGCAATCGAGATGTCAAAGTTTCATTACATCTCCTCTCACCTTCACGGCACCAAACACGGTCACGAGGACAAAGACAATGGTTGACTTCAGCAAGAAGGGGATTAAGTCGATGCGAGAGCGCTTGAAAGAGCGAGCTGCTACCGAGAACAGTGTCATGAAGTCTAACCGTGAGATGGCAAAGAGACTGCTTGAGATGGTCGAGAACGACAAGATCGATAACGACTTTGACGTGGGTTTTATTCGCAGCGTTCACGCTCAACTCGCAATGGGGCGCTCTCTCAGCGAGAAACAACAGGCGCATCTTGACAAGTGCTTTCACGACAAATACTGAGGTTGACATGGAAGAAGAGCTTAAATGTCCACATTGTCGAAGTACCATGTTTCAATTCATTCGTGACGCAAAGGCACTTCGCTTTTTCAGATGTTGTAATTGCGGGACTCGAATAAGACACAAAGACGCAGATCAAAATCTTCACAAAAGAGGGGATTGAAGAATGTCACTACCTGAAGATTGGGAACCACGCACTCTCTCGGAATTTGAGGGAAACGCAGCGCTAAAGAACTCACTCTCCACACTACTGAAGCGAAGCAGAGAAAAGATGCCTCATGTTCTCTTGTTCACAGGCGACCCCGGCTGTGGTAAGACGACTCTCGGCAACATCGTCGGCAGAGAACTCGGCTGCAATATGAAGTTCGACTTCTACGAGATGAACGTTGCGGATATCAAAGGCATCGACAACATTCGTGACATACGCGATCAGCTTCGCTACAAGTCGATGTGCGGCGGACCTTGTCGAATCTGGATGTTAGACGAGGCCCACAAGCTCACAGGAGACGCTCAGAACGCTCTTCTCAAGATGCTTGAACCCAAGTCTATCCCGAAACACGTCTATTTCATCTTCTCCACTACAGACCCGCAGAAGCTGCTTCCTGCGCTGCGTCAACGTTGCACGACATTTGAAGTGAAGCCTCTCGAAGAGCACGAGATGATGGACTATCTTCAATACGTCTGCAAAGAAGAAGGTGTAAAAGTCCCCAAAGACGTGTTGGAGAAGATCGTCAACGACGGCGGAGGTAGTCCTCGAAACACGCTTCAGATACTTGAGCGCATCATTGATCTGCCGACAAGCGAAATGGCAGCGGCAGCAGAGCAGATGAACTTGGCAGAGATAGAAGTGATTGAACTCTGTCGCGTGCTCATGAAGGACAAGGTGAAGTGGAAAGAAGTAGCGACGGCGCTAACGAAAGTTAAAGGGGAACCTGAGACGATACGAACGGGCGTGTTCGGTTACTGCGCTTCTATTCTCGTTAAGGGTTCAGACAATCCAAAAGCCGCAATCATCATGAATGCGTTCAAGGAACCCTTTTATAACAACAAGAGAAACGGAGTCGTGTTGGCGTGTTACGAGGCAATCTGCGGCTAATTAATGAGCAGTTTAACGAGGTTTATGCAAGTTAAATTAAATGATTGACTTTAAATCGATGCTGATTTATTGTTCTCTTCATTAGAACGACGGAGACAAAGAGATGCCTAGAGAGACAAGCAGAAAAGGCAGAAGATCGGAGGAAGAAGAGTCTCCGAGAAAGTCGCCTACTAGCAGAGAAAGTCGAGGACAACGCAGCGAGCGGTCGAGACGAGAAGAGAGGAATGAGGTTTACTCTGTTCTCTCGGCTAACAACAAAGGCGAAGATGAGGAATTCGATTACGAGGCCGATCTTGAAATCAATCCTCACTTCCTCGATGCAGAATGGCTAGATCAGTCTCGCCGCTATATGAAGTACGCTAAGGCTCTCGCTCATGCGAACAAAGCAAAGGCACAAGCGGAAGAGAGAGTCAAGACGCTGCGAAGCGAGCTTGTCAACGAAGCTAAGGGCACAGAAGCAGGAAAGAACGCTGCCACGCTCGAAGCGTTCTATCGCACAGACGAAGACTACAAAGAAGCGAAGAGAGCTTTTATCGATGCTTCCTTGAACGCAGACCTGATCAACGGAGCAGTCTTCGCATTTCAGATGCGCAAAGTTGCTCTTGAGAACATGGTTCGAATGGCTCTCTCAGAATACTACAGCGAGCCAAACGCGCCTCGTGACATCGCAGATTCAGTTGAACGCTTTAACGAGCTGAAGAAGAAGTCGGCGCAGGAGAAGATAAAGAAAAGAATGAGACGTTAACCCAAGCTGTAACAACCCACAACACAGGAAAAGGAGAAGTAAAATGCCGGGTATTGGTGATATCGCAGGGAAAGTCGCAGCAGCAACTGGTCTGACCGTAGCAGCAGCAAAAGACGCCGTGAACGCAACGCTCGTATCGATCAAGGAACTGAGCCTCGAAGGCACCGTCTCCGCCGGCCCCCTGGGGACGTTCAAAGTCAAGCAGCGCGACGAGCGCAAAGGCCGCAACCCGCAGACTGGCAAAGAGCTGATCATTGCAGCGAAAGAAGTTCTGACTTTCAAGCCCACGGACAAAGAAGTCGTTCGTCCGAAAGCAGCGAAAGCCGGCAAAGCAGCGAAAGCGGCTCCTGCAAAGGCAGCTCCGGCGAAAGCAGCACCCGCAAAAGCTGCCGCAAAAGCTGCCGCAGGTCGTCGCGGTCGCAAGTAACTAACACGCTGTAACGATTGAGGCGAAAAGAGAAAGATCGTGGACATTATGAATCATGTCAGAACACTGCTCTCTCGCCTCTTTTTTTGGGCAAAATTCTCTAACGGAGGCAATTTAGCATGGCAAAAGCAAAAGGTAAAAAAGGCAGCGGGCAAAGCATGGCAGATAAGATGCGTGATCGCGCTTCGACTCGTGAATCTTCTGGTCGCGGCGGAGTCAAGTTCACGTTCCCCGAGGGAGCTGAAATCAAGTTCTTCAAGGTTGACAAAGCGAAGACTTACAAGCTCGACTTCATCCCCTACGAAGTGACAGACAAGAAGCACCCCGCCGGAGTCGATGTCGGTGATCTGTGGTATCAGCGCACGATCTGGACTCACAACAACATCGGCCCCGAAGAGAAGTCCTATCTCTGCCTGAAGTCCGTCGGCAAGAAGTGCCCCATCTGCGAATATCGCGCACAGCTCGTTAAGTCTGCCGACGCCGATGAAGACCTGATCAAGTCGCTGAACTCGAAAGAGCGCGAGCTGTTCCAGGTGATCGATCTTGACAACGAGAAGGCCGGCATTCAGCTCTGGGAGTTCAGCTATCATCTCTTCGGCAAGAAGCTCGAAGAAGAGATTCGTGAGGACGACGAGGACGGCTACAAAGCTGGCTTCGCTGACCTCGAAGGCGGCTCCACTCTCAAGATTCGTTTCGGCTCGAAGAAGATGGGCAAGAACGAATTCTTTGAAGCGACTCGCATCGACTTCGAAGAGCGTGACGATTACGGCGAGGATATTCTTGACGATGTTCTCTGCCTGGACGAGATTCTGAACGTTCTCGATTACGAGAAGCTTGAAGCAATCTTCCTCGACACCGAGACTGAAGAGGTAGAAGAGAAGCCCGCTCGTGGTCGCGGCGGTCGCGGCAAAGAGAAAGAAGAAGACGAGAAGCCCGCAAGAGGCGGCAGAGGGCGCGGCAAGAAAGACGAGGAAGAAGAAAAAGAAGAGAAGTCGTCACGTAGCTCTCGCGGCAAGAAAGAAGAGAAGGAAGAAGCACCTTCTCGCGGCAGGGGACGCAACAAAGAGAAAGAAGAAGAGCCCGAAGAGAAACCGTCTCGTGGCGGTCGTGCTTCTCGCGGTAAAGAGAAGGAAGAAGAGAAGCCGAAGCGCGGCGCCAAAGGCAAGAAAGAAGAGCCCGAGCTTGCTGAAGACGAGTGCCCGGCAGGCGGCGAGTTCGGCGTTGACGAAGGCGAGTTTGACGAGTGCATTGACTGCCCGAACTGGGACGCCTGCAAAGAACTCTCCGACGAAGCGAAAGAAGAGAAGAAGCCTGCAAAGCGCGGCGGCAGACGCTAGATCATTCGTGAACTGATTCACTAAACAAGAGAGGCGAGTAAATTCATTTTTACTCGCCTTTTTCTCAAGCAGGAGAACGCGATGGAGGAAAAAGTCAGTCCGCAGAAGACGATATCGATGCAAGAGGCACGCTCTCTCGCTCTTGAACTTCTCGGTTACAATGTCTCGATACAGACGATTCACAAATGGGTAACCAAGAAGTCTCTTGGCTTTCAACCCTCAGGCCCCGGAGGTCATTACAGAGTCTTCGAGGATAAGTTTCGCAAGCATATCAGCGGTGATAAAGAACGCAACAAGGAGGCATAGACGTGGCAAGAGTTAAAGCAACGGGCGCAGTCGCAGCGAAGAAGCCACTCAAAGATCAGATACAGACACGAGCGAGAAAGAAAGCTGCGAAGAAAGTGAGCTGCGAGGATATCGAAGATGTCCCTTTCGACCCTAACGATTTCGTCTCTTCAGGTAGCGTGCTGCTGAATCTCGCACTGACAAATCACCCCGACTGTGGATGGAAGCTCGGCAGAATGGCAAACGTCATTGGCGATTCGGGTGCGGGTAAAACTGTTCTCTGCATGACTTCTGTTGCCGAAACGTGCAACGATGATAGCAAGAGTGACGTGAACGCGAAATTCGATGATGGTGAGCACGCCTACGAGTTCAACACGAAGAAGATGTTCGGACCAAGAACCAAAGCACGTCTTCAGTTCGTGGACCCACCGAGCGAGAACATCGAGGGATTCAGTGACAATCTTCGTGCTGCAATCAACGAGGACGAACCGTTCATTTATATCATGGACTCGTTCGACTCTCTCGGCTGCGAAGATGATACGAAGCATCTCGAAAGCGAGCGCTTGATCCGTCAGGGGAAGAGCAAGGCAAAGAGCAAGGGTAGCTACGGCACAGCTAAACCGAAACTCGCTAGTCAGTTGTTGCGCGAAGAGTGCGGGAAGCTCTCTGACAGTCGTGGCGCTCTTTTGATCATCTCTCAGACACGCGACAATCTCAACGCTTTCAGCTACGAGAAGAAAACACGCTCCGGCGGGAAAGCTCTCAAGTTCTACGCCACGCATGAAGTCTGGATCATTTACACAGGCGCAATCAAAGAGAAAGATCGTCAAGTCGGCGCAGAAACTGAAGTCAAGGTGAGAAAGAACAAGATCACCGGAAAGAAACGCTCGATAAAGCTTTACGTCTTTGACGATTACGGCATTGACGATATCGGCTCATGCGTTGACTTTCTCGTTTCTGAGAAGTGGTGGTCCTACTCTGCGAAAGAAGCTCCGAAAGGTCCGAAAACAAAAGTCGCTCGTGCTCCGAAAGCTGAAGACGATGAAAAAGTCAGCAAGACGAAACCGATCGACACGAAAGGCGACCTCGGAGATTATCCCGCAATGAGTCGCACAAAGCTCATTCAGACTATCGAAGATGATGATCTGAAAGAAGAGCTGAAGCAAGCAGTGACCGCCTGCTGGAATGACATCGAAGAATCGATTCGTCCGAAAAGGAAAGCAAAGTATGAGTAGACGAACACCTGTCAAACGTAGCGCATCGAAGCCTCTAGCTGTATACGGAGGCTTCGATCTTTCGTTAACCTCTTCTGGCGTTGCGTTCATCGACGGCAACGGCAAACGCATTTACTCAACATCGATACAGGTTAAGAGCCAAGGTGAAGCGAGACTCTCCGAAATCTACTGTATGTTGAATCGCATCTTGACGAGAGTTAACCCCACTTCTGTTTGTGTCGAGGGTTATTCTTTCGGCTCTCCGTTCAATCGTGAAGCGACAGCAGAACTTGGAGGGGTGATTAGGATGCTGCTGTTTGAGCACTCAATTCCCTTCACTGTCGTTCAGCCCACGTCACTCAAGAAGTTCGTTCTCGGCAAAGGCAGCGGCGCAAAAGACCTGATCATGATGCACGTCTTCAGACAGTGGGGATACATCTCGAAGACGAATGACGAGGGTGACGCTTTCGGTCTTGCGAAGATCGCGCAGTGCATAGGTGGGGACAACACGCACCCGCTCGACTCTGAACAAAAAGCGGCACTCGATGAAATCTCAATGACAAAGAAAGAGAAAGCGGCACGCAAGAAGCAAATCAAACTCGACAAGGCAGCAAAGAAGGCTGCCAGGGAGGCAAAGCGATGAAGAAGCAGAGAAAGAACTATGCGGAGATTCTTGAGCGCAGCGCAGCTAAACAGTTCATCAGCGCAATGCGGCAGCCGTTTGCTGTCAAAGGCGCTCTCATGCCCGATGCTCACACGGGCTACTCTCTCCCGATCGGTGGTGTAATCGCCACAAAAGACGTTGTTGTGCCTGCTTGGGTTGGTTATGATATCGGCTGCGGCATGTGCGCAATCAAGACAACGTTCAGCAGAGAGCAGATCGTCTTGCATCGTAATGAAATCTTCAAGCGCATCTACGAGCTTATTCCTACTGGACGCAATCGCAACGAGACGGACGGAATATTCCCTGCGTTGAAGTGCCTGCCTAGAACTCAAGACTTCATGAGAATCTGGGAAGAGAAGCAGGGACTCAAGCAGCTCTGCTCACTCGGCAGCGGCAATCACTTCATCGAAATCGGCTATGACGAAGACGATAAAATCTGGGTTGTGATTCACTCAGGTTCTCGTGGCGTCGGACACGGCGTAGCTGAACACTACATGAAGCTTGCTGCTTTCAGTGACAAGCCACTTGAAGGTCATTTTGGCTTTCATACCTTTTCTCCAATGGGAAAGGACTATCTCATGGACATGGAGATGTGTCTCGCTTTCGCTCTTGAGAATCGCCGTCAGATGATGAATCGAGTCGGCGCCATTCTTTACGTCTGGTGCGGCAAAGGCAATTACGACTACTCCACGTTCATCAATCGCAACCACAACCACGTCGAGCAGAACAAAGACGGTCTGTGGGTTCATCGCAAAGGCGCAACTCACGCTGAGAAAGGCATGTATGGCGTCATTCCGGGCAACTGGGAAGACGGCTCCTTTATCGTTCGAGGTAAAGGTAACCCCGATTCTCTCTGCTCTTCTTCTCACGGCGCAGGTCGTATCATGAGTCGCGGTGCAGCGAGACGCAAGATGAACGTTGAAGAAGAGCGCGAGCGCATGACGAATCAGGGCATCGTTGCGAAGATTCAGGACTCGACTATCGATGAAGCGAAAGGCGCTTACAAAAGCATCTTTGAGGTCATGGAGCAGCAGCGTGATCTGGTCGAGATTGTCAACCACATTCGTCCGATAATCAACATCAAAGCCTAGATCGGAGCAGACGATGAACGGTCACATCAAATCGATTCGAGTTCAAAACATTCAGTCACACAAAGACACGACTCTCGTGTTCCACAAGGGTGTGAATGCGATAGTGGGGATTACAGACAGCGGCAAGTCTTCTCTCTATCGCTCGCTCGACTGGCTAATAAACAATCGTGCAGCAGGCAAAACATTTTATTCTAGCTGGGGTGGTGACAGCATCGTTGATATGACATTCGATGATGCTGTCACCGTCTCACGTTTGAAATCAAAAGAGGGCAATGCTTATGAAATCGCTGCGCCGAAAAGAAAGACTTCTGAGTTCAAAGCGTTCAAAACTACTATTCCGGTTGAAGTTAGTGAAACTGTCAATATGGATGATATCAATCTCCAAACGCAGCTCGACGCCCCTTTTCTATTATCTTCGTCCGCGGGTGACGTGGCTAAAGTTCTCAACAAAGTTGCAAATCTTACTAGCATTGACACGTCAATATCGAATATACGCAAGAAGAGTCTCGCCATTTCTAGTGACATCAAGACCACGAAAGAGCAGATAGAGGAACTTGAAGCTCAAGAGAAGTCGTTTGATTATCTTGAGCAGATGGAGAAAGATGTCAGTACGTGGCAATCACTGCTCGAAAAGAAATGTTCTGTCGAAAAACAGATCGCAGAACTAGAGACTCTGATTACTGACATAGAAGAAGACGAAAGAGACATCGAGGAGCTTCGAAATTTGCTTTCCTCTGAGCAGCAAGTCAATGACGCGATACTTTTGACAGAGAAGCAAAACGAAGTCAAGGAAGAGCAAAGGAAGCTCGCTGCGCTGATTCATAAGATAGAGAGTCAGGTGGAAAAAATCTCTAGCTTTGACAATCTTTTTAATATAGAAGAAACAGTAAATAAAGGAATCGCGCTGATAGAAGAGCAGGACGAAATCAGTCGAGACATTCAAGCACTGTCGCAGTTGATCAGAAACATCGAGGTTCAGACCGTTCGATTAGCCAGTGACGATGTGGTACTGAAGCAACTCGAATCGGAGTTCAAACGAAGCTTTCCCAAAGTCTGCCCACTCTGCGGAGGTAAATGATGGTAGTCGGTGTTATCAAAGGCGGCGGTAAACCTGACAAGACGAAAGAGTTAATCCGCTTGCTGAAAGAGTCGATGTCAGATCAGATCGAATTGTATAGTCTCACTGCGAAGTTACAAAGAGCCAAGTATCTCGCTCTTGTCGCAGAGGGGTTCTTGCCCAATGAAGCTTTGGAGTTAGCTAAAACAATATAGCGAGGTGAATGAAATGACGAAAGAAGTGAAACTAGAGCTTGTGCAAGCATACGAGGTCAGTATTGACGATAAGCCGATGGGTAAGTTCTTCCTCGAGGAAGAATGGCACGGCATGATTCGTCTAACGGACAAAGACAAAAACTCGATCATCGTTGCGAAAACCCCCAACGGACTGTTTGAAAATATTCTCGACGGTATCATCTTCAAGAAGATCGAAGGCACTCTCGTGTCGGCATCTCCGGATGTCTTGTCGAAGGTGATAGTATGAGTCACTTTCTTTTGCCAGTGCATGTCGAAATCGCTCAGTGGTGGTACGATATCAGAAAGCCACTGATTCAACTCAAACTCGATCTTGGGCTCAGAGTCAATGTGAGCAGAGAGAAACGCATTCTCAAAGAGGCAACCACAATCACATTCGGGAAAGTCAAGATATGAAAAACGTCTCTGCGATTCTCACTTCCGACATTCACTTACGCGACACAACTCCAGAATGTCGCACAGACGATTTCATGAAAGCGCAGACGAAGAAGCACGCTTTCTTGAGAGAGCTACAGGAGAAACATAATGTACCTGTCCTCAACGCAGGTGATTTATTCCATCATTGGAAGCCTCGTCCTTTTCTTATCGGCTACGCTCTGCGGAATCTTGCTCACGGCATTATCTCTATACCTGGTCAGCACGATCTTCCTGCCCACAGTCTCGAACGCATTGAGGAATCTGGCATACACGTACTGGCAGAAGCTGAAGCGATAAAGCTGCTTTCTCCTGATCGCTCTCTGACAACTGAAATATCAGGTTATAAATACAATTCGGATGTCATTGGTTTCCCTTGGGGCATAGAGCTTACTGGTATAAAACGAGAAAAAGACGTAATGAAAATAGCTCTTGTTCATCATCTCGTATATCAAGGTAAGCCGCCTTTCCCTGGCGCTGAGAATTGCGGCGGCACAGCGAAGCAGATCATCAAGCAAATGACAGGCTTCGATCTGATACTGACAGGCGACAATCATCAAACGTTCACTGAGCGAGTCGGCAACACGCTGTTAGTAAACCCCGGCTCATTCATGCGGACAACTGCTGCTCAGATGGATCATAAACCCTGCGTCTTTCTATGGGATGCAAAAACAAACGACATCGAGCAAGTCTTTTTGCCTATCGATAAGAACGCTGTATCGAGAGAGCACATTGACAGCGCGGCAGATCGAGACGAGCGAATCGATGCTTTCGTGGAACGTCTCTCTCATGATTGTGAGATGTCGCTTTCGTTTGAAGACAACATGCGCAGCTTCTTGGCAAAGAACAAAACACACAAAGCAGTTCAACAACTAATATGGGATTCATTCGAGGTGAAAAAATGACACGAGTTGAGGAAATCAGACAGTCTTACGCTAATCTAGGTCGTCTGCGCAAAGCAGAAGTTCTCTATCTGCTAGAAATGGCAGATAGAGGCGAAAACACTCCGACTGTCGCAGCGATAATGCCGACAGAGCAACTTCCGAAGTGCCCTGAGAAAGACGTTTACGAGGGACTCGACAACGAGCAGGTGATAACGCTCTCGACTTCTCTCGTTGTCATGATGCTCATGATTCTTGAGAGAAGTTTGCCTGCTCATTCGGTAATCGCTCGCAGAGAAAAGATTCCGGCAATCACTCACGCTCTTCTCGATCTGGTAAAAGGTGCAGGTGACGCACTCGATGCAGAAACGATAACCTACTGGGAGAGAGTCTGGAATAGATTCTGGAACTTGGCGATGCTTCAGATCAAGACCGAATACGAGCTGGAGGACGCTAAGAAATGAGGACAAAGAAAGTAGTCAAGAAAGAATCTGCGCCAGTCAAGCGCGGTCCAGTCGTAGCTGCTGATACTGCAAACGCTCTCTATACTGAGAATCAGAAGATCGGATTCATGAAACACGACGGCGGCATGGTCGGAACTGCTGCTTGTGTGTCTCTCTCGAAGACACTACATCTCGTTCTCATGGCTCCTACGGCGCCGCAGCTTCAGGAAGCTCTCAAAATGCTGAAGCTTACACATGGTTCAAGCCCCGAGCTTGTTGTCTGCGTAAAGCACGAGGAAGCGTATAAAGATCATTCTCACTATGTTGATCATAAGTCTCACGAGAAAGCACAAGAAGAAGCGCAAGTGAGAGCGTGGAGAGGTTATACAGACGATAAGGGGCGCAAGCCTCTCGATGTCGTTTGGGTGCATCATGAGGCGAGCGACTCCGTTTGCATGATCTGGGTGCGCGACTTAGGGACGGACGACTTCACCGAACTCGGAGATGCCGTCAAGCGAACAGAGCTTGAAGCGAAGCTGCTCTTGAAGCGAGCCGGCTGGGAAGTTGCTGACATACGAGCAGTTGAAATCAGCTCGATTAATCCGGACGATGAAATCCCCTTCTAGGAGGCAACGTGAGAACAACAAAGAAAAAGAAACACTCGTTGACTGTTGCTCCTGAGGCAGCGAAGATGAAAGGCACGGCTCTCGGATTCGAAACTGTCTCTCCGAACGATGTCGTTATCAGAAGCGAGTTCATGAAGGGGATAGCTTGCACGTTCACGATGAAGACGTTTTCTCAGCCCATAATACTGATCGCGCCTGACTTCCCCACACTTCGTCTCGCTTTTAAGGAGATTCACCCTGAGCTTGAGCCGGATGAAAAGAAGTGCAAGCAAGTCATTGAAGGCGTGATAGGGCTCTTTGACTACAAAGACATTGAGCCGAAAGACCCGTTTCAAGGCGGCATAGATGATATCAGCGACAGTCTATCGAAATACTGGTTCTATCTGCCCTGCATAAACAGAGTAACTTACGGCAACTCGAATTCGGATTCACCGTATTTCGGTTCGAACGTCAAGCATGTTGTGAAGATTGCCAAAGTGGTTGTCGGAGATGAAGCAGAGGCGAAGTCGCTCATGCGCAAAGCAGGTTACCCTGTTTCGATGATTCGCAATCTGAACATCGTGCCTTTTGATATCGAGGATGAAATTCCCTTCTAGGAGCTGCTATGAGACGAACGTGTTTCAACTGCAATAACAACGACAACTGTATTAAGCTCATGCAGCTCTGTAAATCGATGGTATTTCGTTTGCGCACGTTCGACTACTCATTGATCGACAACGCAGCTAGATACTGCGCACAGTTCAGTCCTGCCGTCCCGTCCAAAAAGAAGAAAGCAGTAAATACAGATCAAAGAACTTTTCTGCAAGGAGAGACGAAATTATGACTCAAACTCAAGTTACCATCTTTTGGTTCATCTTCGCGATGTATCTTGCCATTCGTCTCGAAGTGGTAAAGAAGAAACACAAGAAGCTTCAGGAAGAAACAATCACTCTACACACGACAAGTAGAGATTTTCTGATCATGCAGACCAAGATAATTCAAGAACAACATCTCATTATTACAGGAGAAGAACTTCATGTCCCAGGATTCAGCGAAGAAGTTTCTAAAGTTGAAGGACGAAATATCGGAAGCCTCTTTGGAGAAAGCGCAAGTCGAGGGAGCGCTGAAGCAGAACATGAAGCGACTGCAAGAGGACTTCGGTGTGTCTACTCTCGAAAAAGCGAAAAGAAAGCTGTCGCAACTCAAGAGTCAGGACGAGAAGCTTGACGAGAAGATAGACGATATCGAGGCTGAGTTGGAGGAAAAGTATGGAGAACTCTAAGCTCACTCTGCCGACATCGTTCTGGAAATGGTTCGACGGCAAGCGCAGAAAATACGAGAGAAAATATCCGACTTCGACTTACGATGAAGTTGTCAAAATGGCATACGCCGACTGGTCGGAACGATGAAAGACTTCGCGAAGATACTTGAGCAGCACAAAGGCAAGCTTGAGCAGATCGAAGATCAGCTAGACGCGCTTCACGAAAAGCACATGGCTCTAGTGACAGAGCAAAAGCACTGCGAACAGGCACAAGCAGTTATTCAAAAGGTGGCGCAGCTTACGCAAGAAGAGCTGAAGTATCACGTCTCTGAACTCGTGACGCTTGCGCTTGCTGCTGTCTTCGATGATCCGTATGAGTTCGAGGTTAGCTTTGAACAGCGAAGAAGTCAGACAGAGTGTGACTTGTGGTTCGTGAGAGACGGAGAGCGTGTAGACCCGCTTACCGCTTCAGGAGGCGGCGCTGTCGATGTCGCTTGCTTTGCTCTTCGTGTTGCGTTATGGTCACTCAAAGCGCATCGAACCCGACCTGTTCTAGTTCTCGATGAACCGCTGAAGTTTCTAAAGGGCGATGATCTGCCAGAGAAAGGCGCTCGAATGATCAGAGAGATTAGCGAACGTCTCGGCATTCAAATCATCATGATATCTCACCAAGTTGAACAGATTGAATTTGCCGACAGAGTCTTTCACGTAACTAAGAAGGGAAAATCTAAGAAAAAAGGAGTATCGAGTGTCACTGTTAAATAACATCATGTTTTCTTTCAATGTAGCTTCTCTTGTTCTCTTGCTGCTTCTTCATCGGAAAGTAAAACAGACGATTGAGCACGATGTCGCTTTACGAACATCCATCGGTGAAATCTTATTGCCAACGAGATTGGCTCTGATCATCGTAGAGATTCACGCCGAACTCATGAAAGCCGATGCGAAGTACAAAGCGGACCCGATGGTTGAAGCGAGAGTCGGGCACAAGACGATTCTCTGTGAGTTGACAGAGCTTGAAAGAGAAATCGAGAGGCACCCCGCGTTACAACGTCCGAAAGCAATGAGAAAGGAGGCGATTCAGGTAGCGGCAATGGCAGTCAAATTCATTCGAGACATCTGCAAATAACAGGAGAAGACAATGGAACTCAATCCCGAGCATCCCGTGACAAAAGCAACGAACGGTCAGTGGCACAAGATCGCAGCTCTCATGATGATCAAAGAGGGCAAAACCGAAATGATGATCACCGAGGAAGACATCAAAAACATGGACCCAGATACCTGCATCACTGTAATCGGCAGACCCGACGGAATACTCGTCAAGGTCATGAAGGTCGCAGAAGCAATCGAGCTTATGCAAGCGGATGTCGAAAAGGGAAGCGCTACAATGCACTAAGCAGAACTACAACAGCATACAATAGAACGAGGAAAGCTCTCCAATGCGTCTGGAGAGCTTTCTTTTTGTCTACTCGACTACTTTCACGTCTTTGACTGCTTCTTGCGTCTAGGGCGGAAGCCTCGTGCTATCTGGATTCGGATGATTAGCGCGAGTCTCGCACGCAGCAGACGAGGCTTTTCGACTGTCGTGTTCACCCAGAAGATGATCGAGTTTGCTGTCTGTTGCTCGCAGATCGGTAAAGAGTCTGTCGTGAACATCATCGTCATCCGCAACATGGGCATTCAAAGCTTCGGTCGTCTTCTCGTTGTTCTTGTCCATCGATCTCCATGCTGCAATAATCAAACCCATGATAACAGCAATCAGTGGACCAATTATCTTGGAGATTCGTTCAAGTTGGTCCCATGTCACTGGATCAGGCGGGCTTGGTATGCTCACGTCTAAGTCTCCTTTCGTGTAGTCGTTTGAGTGTCTTGTTGCGCCGACGGCAATTAACGATGATGTTCACGAGTGAATAAATCCAGGTAATTAGAACTACAATTAACCCTGAAATCCAAATCACCTTGTTGTTTGTGATAAATCCACACATCGCACAACAGCCAGAAGTTGCCACTGTGATATTGTTTACCATGATCTACAGTCCTCCTCTATCGTGAGATTAGTAGCTAGGCCACCATTTGAAGCCGTCATACGTCATTGTCAATGCTTTATTCACAATCGCAGTTGATGCAAGAGCGATATTCCCGGCGGTAGTGGTTGTGAATGCCGCTGTCGGAAGAATCGTGATCGAGCCGATGAAGTTCGATTTAGGCAAGTTAATCGTTGCAATCGGAGTCACACCCGATGTCTTGAAGATTAAACTCGTGGGGCTTATCGTAGTCGCAGCTACGATTGTCGCTCCGATACCCTCGTCAAACCATGACGGAACTTCGACAGATAAACTTCTCAGAGGCGCTATAACAAGGTCTTTAATTAGAAGTGAGCCCGCACCCGTGGAATCTCGAATCACCTTGAGTTGCGTGTCAGTCAGAGATTCAAATACACCTCCAACAATCACATACCCAGAAGGGGTCGCGCTCGTAATCTTTTTCGCAAACACAGCGTTCGATCCGTCCAATTTAGACGCGGTAACATTCCAATCAGAATCGACATACTTTAGTCTCAGACTAAATGCGTAAGCTCCTGCCGGCAGATTGACAAAAATCCCCGTGTATTGTGTCGATGCGCTGAGAGTGAAGTAATCTCTATTCGCGCTCGGTGTAGCAGTGGCACTGCCGCTTCGAGACAGACGGTCTATAGTTTGAGGTATGTAAGAAGCGTTAGACACAACGACTGCGTTCCCGCACGATCTGCCGTCTGTGAGATTGAATCTCTTCGCCATGTCTATATCCTCAATGCCTATTTCCACTATCGTCTGAGCTGAGGATTGATCGAGAGCACCTGTGAGAGTCGGAGTCGAGATTGTGCCGACTATCATCGACGCTGTTGCTGGCATTACTATTTTGGGTCTAACGATTCTAACATCAGTTGGCGACCCGTTTATCCCTCCCGTATACCACGACCCGGATACAAATCTAATCGGAGCGACATCGACAACTACCGATTGAGGGGTGAAGATTGAAGCTGGTGTGGTAAGAGCGTGAGCAGTCCCGCAGTTGATAATCATCGGCTCGTTCACGATTACATTCTTGTTGTGACCGTAACCGCCTATTCCGGCGAGAACGCAATCCTTGACTACAACTCCGTTAGCAACAGCGTCCTCAGTCCACTCGAAGTTGAGCCCGTGCTGTCTAGCCTTCTCGACGTATAACCCGTCGATAGTGATTCGCTTCACTCCGTATGTTCCAAAGCCCTGCAACTGCCCTGTGTGCGGAGTTTTATCTTGATAGACTCTGAAGTTTCTCACAGAGACGTTAGTTGTCCAGTTCGCTTCATCGTCAATGCCTGCGTGAATTCTACCCGCGAGATGAAACGTGGTGTCGCAGTTAACTCTCTTGATGTTCTCAAGCGTAACTCTATCCCACACCCCAACATTCATATCAAAGCACTCCAATAACCCCGTCATTGACGCTTTGCGAGTATATGAGCCAGGCATATTCTTGAAAGTTACATTCGACAGCAGAAGATCGGATTTTTTGATCTTTATGGTGTCGTCATGAGAAAACCAAGAAAAGTTCCAGAGCAGGTTGTCCTCTAGTGAGAATAACCCCTGAAGCTGTGCTTTATTTCCATCGAAAGTGACATTGCTGATAGCGACATTATCGTCCGAGAGAAATGCGAAGTTTCTCTCTCCTGAGATATTTGTAGTTCCTGTCCAGTCGGCTTGTATAGTGGTCAAATTCGACACGCCTGATATGCAGATTTGACCCATCTTAGAGAGAGCTATTGCCGCTGTTGAGAATTTCCAGATGTAACTCTTCGGTTGAAGAATCACGTTCTTGGATGACTTTGCGGCACGAAAGAACGCCAAGTAACTATCGCCAGAGTCGAACCACTCTGGTGCAGATACAACAAGCCCCGTGATCGCTCCAGTTCCCTCGAAGAGTAGACGATTGGGCCATTCAGACACCTCAGCGGGGTAATGGATCGTGTAAGCCCCGTGAATGATTTTAGCATTATTCTGAGGGATAAATCTACGATCGGTCGGCCAGTTGAGATTCGCACTCAACGTCTGGTCGGTATTAAACATGATCGTTTTTCCCGAGTAAGCCGCATTGGATGCTGCGGATGCCAAGGTCAACTCGGTAGGTTGAACATACATCCCGTTAGTGCTAAGTACAAATACTCCCATTGTTAAATCCCCTTTTACACAAAGTAAGTAAGCGTTAGTTGAAATCCAGAGCCGACTGCTATCGCTGACACAGGTGCAGCGACATTAGTAACCGAGTTGACAATTTGAATTAGATTCGAGCTAGTCCCCAGGCTCCCCAACAAAGACGCTTGAGGTGTTATTCCGATAGGTACAACCGAGCAGAACGCACCCACTGTTCCGTTTGAGATATGCGGTAGACCTCCTATCTGAATGTTGCCTGCCATCGCTGCATCTTTAGTCAGTAGTCTAATGTACAAACTAAGAGTAACTTGTCTGCCTATCTTGGTAATTAATCCCGCTTGACGATCGTAGGTGTTTGTACCAGCTACTGTAGTTCCCGAGATTACAGGAACAAACGAAAGTTCCGCGTAGTCATCGAGAGTATTCGCATTTGCACTAGACACCGCAGTAGCCGGAAATTGAACCCCTGCCGGAAGAACTAAAACAGACGCCGAGGAGAGTACCGGAATGTTGTTAGGTCCCGGAGTCTGAGACGCCTGAAACCCGTCCACTAAATCTGCGTTTAAGTTATCGACTTTGGTTGTTGATGCTACCACAAAAGGTGCAGTGCCCGTGGCTAAGTTGCTTTTCAACTGACGAGGAATGATGATGTTTGCGTCCTCGTCCCAATCAAACATCTCTCGCTTAACCGCTGGGTAGCCGCCCCACCAATCCAGATTGTAGATATAGAATCCGTTTGCGGGGAAATTCCAGACGATGTTGATTGTGACTCTTGCGTACTTCCAATGTACGTTTATGGTCGGTGTGTTATTCCACGCAATAGTGGCATGAGATAAAAACATATGCCCAGGCCATGATGACGCTTGCCCGCTATCAGCAACGACATTATCCCAAGTTGTACCGTCGAAGCTCTTTTCTATAGTCCAACTGCAAGTGTTTCCATTTGTGGACAGATACATATACAGATAGTTCAGATACATATAACTTGGCGCTTGCACAGTGAATCTGACCTTCTGGTGGGTACCTGGTATAATGAAGTTGCCGAGTGTGGGTCTACCGCTAACTAACTTCTTTTTCTGTGTGTCATTTAAACCTAGGTCCTGCCAGATAGTGCCATTGTAATACTCAGCGACAAGATTGGCAGCGGCAAGAAACTGGGTCTTGTTTGTTACCTCGGAAGAAAACATGGCCATTTCAGCAACCGTGGGTGACCCTAAATTGGCGCGAAGTACCCCGTTTGCCGGTACGGTGGTGTGTGCCGCATATACAAACGAAGGACTCAATCTGGCAATAGGGAGATATCCACTTGTGATGGTTTCAGCGGCTTGATTGTGAGCTGCGGCAGCTCTGCTTGTATCAACGGGATGTATGTGATCTGCCTTAGCGAGCGTGGTCAGAACACCCGCAGACTGAACCCCGTTCATTTTAATGTCTGTGGCTGTACCTGAGGCAGTGGGTAAAGTCTGCCACGTCTTGTCCCCACGATAGTATTGCGTAGAGGTTCCTAAGTTTATCGCAGGTTCTTTGGCATCCCAATACACAATTTCTACATCTGTGACGAAACGATTAGATGCGTCCTGAGCTATAATAGACGGCGGGTGAGTAGCAGGGTGAACGTAAGCTATTGCACCCGACGCTATGCCGTCAAGCTTGGATTTATCTGCGGGGGACATTACCCCACTAGCAGCAGCAGTCGCGTTAGGTATAGTTATGTCCACTGTGCCGTTGAAAGACTGTCCATGAATGTTTCGAGCGGTCTCCAATGCAGTCGCGGTGGCGGCATTACCATTCGTGTCTTGATTCAAAGTGGGGAAGTCTTCAGGACCTGCGATTACAGGTTCGCCTGTAATCTCCGTGTTTCTGAGAATTCCAGTTGGCAAATCGGACAACACCGTTGCGTTTGGCATCATCGGGTCTGCCGTTCGAAGTATATACGAACAAAGCGATATTGCACCCACTGAGCCAGAAAGCTCCAGAGCGGCATCTTGTAGATTGTCTGCGTTCAGTCCCCAAGTTGGTCCAAGTGGAACTGTCGATGCGTCCTGATCGCCGTTATTGTCACCTGCCAGAGAAGAAGTGAGAGCTATCGTGATTACATTGCCTGTCGCTTCTTCTGTCAGAGTGAGACGATCATCAAAGAAACGAAGTATCATGTATACCCCGAGTCCTTCTTTGTTCGTCACTAGAACTCTTGTATTTGAGCTGGCCATTTTAACCCACCTTTTTCCATATCGTTCCATTTGATTGAAGAGTCACGGATTCATTCTGAATATATAACTCATAGACAGTATCGATAATGGCACGAAAGAGACTTGCGTCCTTTCGAACAAAAACTAAAAGACGACCCGTATTAGCAGCAGCAGAAGGCAACGTCGCCGTTACGCTGGCAATCGATGCGTCCATCTCGATAGTGTAGTCTGAAGCAGCGACAGTGAAGTTAGCTGTTTTCGGCACTACGGTTTTGCCCGTGAAAGCCGAAATGTCTAATTTCAGATTGATAGCCGAAGCCACCAAGTCCATGAAAGCGTTGATCTTGGTGGCATAATTCGGATCGTCTGTTGTTAGTTTGCTTGATGTGAAATCTGACACGGGCATTTTATATCTCCTCTATTTCTGCTGAAGTCTCAGTCCAAGAATAAATAGGACTTTTCATATTAGGCAGAGATACAAATTTCACTGCCGCGAGATAGTCACGCTCTGCATTGCCACCCAATGTCGGATAAAAGCTGATCAGAAAGTCAACTCGTTTGCCTACTCTTCTGACTATCTCAGAAAACTCAGCTCTGTCCGATTCGATCATGCCGTCTAAGCTGAAGCTGAAAGCACGATACGGCATGTAACCCTCAGTGCGAAGACTGCCACCGTCGGTTCTTGTTGTTGTGGATGATTCTCTCCACTCCATCGACAAACCGTTGCCAACGTTCAATCTCGGAGACCAGTAGTTTCCGAGATAAATTCTGCCGATCTGCAAGTAACCGTCGGCATTGTTAGTGTCAGTAATGACGATCTTGAACGCCGCCGCATTTGCAATAGCAGTGAACCAGTGGGAGAAGTATTCTGGGGTGCCTGGGATTTGCCCAGTTGACATCCACGGTAGAACACCCCAAGCTAAACCACCGTTAGGAGAACCCGCCGGATTACCCCACGCTTGTCTCGTGCCTATTGCAAGTGCAGTTGAGTCGTAAATCTGAACTGTGCCCGCTGCGTTCGAATAGAGATACAGACGAACCGTTGCTCCGCCTGTGAGATTGTGTCCCACGAGAGTCATGCCTGACAATGTCCCGAGGACCTCGCCAGTTATCGTCCATGAAGTGACCCCGACAACACGAGCCGCTTTACCTCGCTCAGGATACTTCAAATTCTCTATGGGCATAGTAGTTACGCAAGCGGGCACTGAAGTCAGATTTAAAGCGGCATCCAGTGCGTTGATGTGCATGATTCGCATGTTCGGCATAATGACTATCCCCAGAGCGTGAGCGTCACGCGGCGATTAGCTGCTGATTCTTTGATTCCTACGATGTAAAGATTCTTTCCCCGATATAGTTTGTATCTCGGATGTGTAAGTCGAACTAACGTGCCCATTGTTAAGCTCAAGGGCAACGTAAAGAATTCGGCAGAGTAAGTGGTTCTGACAACTCCGTTCAGAGCGAGTTGACGATCAGCTTCAGCGTAAGCCTCGACTCTATCGATCAGATTCGTCTTTCGTGCGTCTGGCTCCGCTGCGAGCAAATGCACAATCTTTACATTCGGATTACTTCGCTTTGCGTATCGCCACTCTTGAGCGTATATTGCTTTGTCTTCGTCCGATACAGCTCCGTGAGTCTGAGCTTGCGGCGTGTAGTTGTGCAGATAGGCAACTCTTACGGTTTGCACAGGCACAGACTGCTTGACTATCTTCAGAGTCCCGAACACGATATCGTCGGCTGTAAGATCGAACGCTGGCGTCTGTGTCTCAGGAGGATCGATTCTCCCGAAGATAAGTTTGCCGTTTCTGTCCGGAGTGTAGAAGCCGCCGAGAGACTTCATAAGCTCGTCAAGAACATCCAGAGTATTCTTGCGAGCATTGATGAAAATTCCGACTCGCTGAGGACAGAGAGCGAGAAACCTAGAAAGACTGTCGTGATCGATATCGTCTATCGTCAAGTCAGTCTGATTCAGCACGATGTATCTGAAGATTCTTGCCACACCCTCGATGAACACACCATCTGAAGTTGCGCCTAAGAAATCGCATGTTACAGTTCCAGTCGGCTTTGAGAGCAGTTCGAAAGTTCCGTTCTCAAGATCATCCACATGCGCAATAGGAACTCCGCTGTCTCTCACTTCAACTATCGCTTTAATCGGACCGCCGTGAACTTGATACTTCAAAAGCGGAACAGACAGAACGTTAGGTGTTACATTGAAGCACTCCCCGTATCCGAGACAAATTACTTGTCCCGTGGCTGCCACTTTGCTCGTGAATTCTATTGAAACGAATCCGACGGCAGGTGATTCGAGAGCCACAACAGGCGGAGTCGTGAGAAGATTGACACTGTAATCTGTAGCTGGATTGAGTAGTACGTCTCCATCCCATACAGCATCGACACTCACTATATCTTCCGGTGACTCTCCTATCTTATATGTATTTCCAGCAAGTAGCGTAGGTTCGCCTACGAGTCGATTCTGAACGGGCTTGTTTAGCTCCCACTGCTTGTCTTTAACTGCAATCTTGATCTGATTCGATGAAGGTGCAGTAGGCGCTCCTGAAATTGTACCTGTCATGATTGATCGAAAGTCAGACAAAGGCCAAGACGGGTCGCCGAAAAGAAACTTGATAGTTCTTCCAGACCATCCATAATCTAACCAAGAATCTTTGTCAAACAGAGAGTTGTCCAGTAGAACATCACCCCAACTCGGCATTGTAAATCCTTCGAGCGTGTCTGACAAAGCGCAAGAAACAGCGGGTCTACCTACTACACAATCGTCGTAGGGTTGATTCGCAGGAGAATCTGTCGGGTTTGACGAATAAGGCACAGTCGAAAGATATTTCGTTCTCTCTTGAGCCACATCGAAATCAAACAGCGCGATAGTGTCGCTATCCCATTTCATTGCAGCTCCACCCTGAGCCGCTTGATAAATCTCCGCGGGTGTTCTCATAACATTCGAAACTCTAAAGTTGTCGATGTATGCGTTGAGATTGAGTCCTATCGGAATGTTTGTCGGAAACTGTAACGCGGGTGCATTTGCACTCGTCCATTTCAGAACGCCGTTGATATACATGCGAGTCTTATCTTTCCAAGTCACAGCAATGTGAGTCCACTCACTTGAAGTAAGAGCCACCAAATAACTTGAGTTGAAACCCGCACCGTAGCCAGACCATATAAACCAGTTGGATACGGAGTTTACAGTATACACTCCGAAGGTGAGGCTATCGTTCAAACCTAACAAATCTCTGTGGACGAGATATCTAAAACTTGTTGCTGTTATCGTAGGAGCCTTTACCCACATCTCCATCGACCCCTCTGCCGTGTTGATATTCGCTGAGGGCAAGAGCATCGTTTCTAAGTTGCGAGTTGTCGGGTGATACGTGCTCGCAAAATTCTTTTGCTCTGTCTGCGGTCTCCACAAAGCGATAGTGGATACGATAGGAGTTGCTCCGTAACCAGATATGTAAGTTGCTGAGGCAGGCGTTGCGCCGGAAGCGGCATTGGTCCACGTAACCATGCACCTGTACCATCCATCTCCAACATGAACCATCGAAGAGCTAGGCGTACCGATAGCGGGTGCATGAGTGACTACACCTGTCGAAAGATCAAACGTGGCATAGTCTGAACCAGCGCCAGTGTTATAGATAAGCGTGAGTGTGCCAGTGCCAGATATCAACTTGGCATAAACGCTCCGAGTGAATGTGCCTGAATTAGCAAATACACCACTCGGAGTGTCCACGTAAGAAGACACGTTTGCTGTATTGGTCACATGGGTAGCTTCAAGTAATCCATTGGGGGCCAGTTGGTCAGTTACTTTTGTTGCCCCACCTACTAAGTTCCAATTGTTCGGGGTGATTATCTTGTTTACGGTCGTCTCTTCAAGAAAGACACACTCGTTGAATTTTCCATTCTCATAGCGAGGCGCACCAGCGACAACGATAGAGCCGTCGATCTTGTAAGCGGTACTGTTTCTGTCGAAGGTGAGTTCCGGATTAACACCTTCGGGCGTTGCTGAATCGAAGTATTTGGCCTCGATCAGCAACGCCCTCTGTGTATTCTCCTTTCTCAGCCACTCGATGTATTGAGCGTCTGTTATCATTTTATGCCCTCGCTTGTGCTGATAATGTTCCTGTTACCGCATCTGCAACAGTATCCGCTCCGGCCGCAGTTGCTCCTGCGATAGTAGCGGTGTTGACTGCTTGCTGTCTTTGCATCTCCACAATGGCAGCTTTCAGCTCGGCAATCGATTTCACCATTTCAACGGTACCTGCTTCGATTGCGTCTTTCGTGTCGTTGATACTTTTGATCTGTCGTTCAACTGCGTCCATGGAAAGCTGACCGTCCATGCCTGCGATTGAAGCTAGTGCTCTTGTTACGTTCTCGTAATCCTGCTGATACCCTGTTCCGGAACCATACATGACACGAGACGCTTCGAGCAACGCGGTCGATATGTCGATTGCACCCGCGGTGTTACCCGATGCTAGAGCGGAGGCAAACGCTGCTTGCTGCTGCATAAGCTGTTCTTTCGGAGTCAGAGTCGATAAAGCCCCGCCCATGATGTCCTTGAGCTTATTTGCCGCAGCCAGCGCATTGTCTATAAACGCTGTCGATAACTTCTCTGCTGCTTCTGTTGCCGCTTCTGTAACTGTTGCAAAAGCGGGTGCGATGTTCATTAGTGCAACGTAAAGCGAAGCTCCTCTTTCCGTTGTCACATCCAAACTGTCGACCAGAGTTATGAACTCTCTGTTTGTTTTGGGAACCGAAATGCCCATTTCAGAAAACGCTGTGTTGACTTGTCGAGAAGCTGTCGCAGCTTTCATTGCTTTCTGCTCGGACTCGGTGAACATGGAAGTGAAGTAGTCATTGACTCTGTCTTCCATCTCTTCGAGTCCGCCGAAAGCATCTGCGAGACGGTACGCGGCATCTGCGCCTTTGAACGAGGCTTCGATTAACGTGTGACCAGTAAGCTCGAACATTGCATTCACACCTTGCAGCGATGTGGAAAGACGAATGATCGAGTCGAACGCATCTTCACCGTAGAAGGTGAACTCTTGCAGACCTTCAGTGGTCTTTGCAAGTTCGTTAGCTGCGTTACGATAGAATGCTTCCATCTCTTTCTGGATATCCTCAGGGGATTTGCCAGCGGTCGATATTCTAACCGTTCCGAGCTGCGCTTGTGCGAAGTTCGTTTTTGCTCCCATAGCTACAGCAGCTAGAGAGATTGAGTGTTTGATTTCACCGAGAAAATCGTCAAGTACACCGTTGAAGCCGGAGCCAAGTTCAGAAGTTACAGTGCGACTCTTGTTCTTACCGAACCAGCCGCCCGATTTCTTACGATCTTCATACGCCTGCCCCTCGACTTCCCCATTCTTGAGTCCGAGAGTGATACCAGAATCGACAGATTGCCACTTGTTGCCGATTCCGAAAGCGTGACGAATGAGAGACGCTCCGACTCCTACTGCGGCTGTCATTCCGCCCATCAGATTGTCGATTATCGCGGTACCGAAGTTGTCTTTCATGTCGGTCCAAGTCTGACTGAATACACCCTTTGCAACTTGACCTTCAGGAGTTGTCAGACCTTTTGCGATGTTCTGCGAGTATCCAGTTTTGAACAGATCGGCAATCGAAGTGAGTCCGTCTGCGACTTTACTAATCGCAAGACTCGCATTGTCCGAAGCTTTTGCGAGAGCACGAAGACTATCTTCCGTCAACGTGTCGTTTGCCGATTTGACCTGACCGCCTATTGAAGATGCGGTCGTGCCTATGCCAGATGCTCCACCTCCGCCGAAACTTCCAGTAGACGGGGTAGATACACTTCCACCGCCACCGAAGGTTGTGGATGCAATCTTCGCAATCTGAACAACACCCGTTGCGGCTGCGAGTGCGGCTGCTATAGGAGCAGCGGGCCAAGGAAGAGATGCAAAAGCGTTCATGATCGCAGCAGCGGTACTCATTACAGCGGCGGCCAAGTTGTATTGCTTTGCACTCTCGAAGCCTTTTCTACTCGATTGATCTTGAGTGTCTGCCAGGGCGGTGAAAATAGACCCTGCCGCGTCTCCGTAAGCGGCGACCATAGACATCTTCGATCTTGTTGCTTTCTGCTCTGTGGTGAGCGTTTCCTGCTGCTGTTTGCCCAGTAAGTTAGTAAGCGACTGCTGAAGAGCTGCAATCACTGCGCCTGAGTTCTTATTTGTGTTTATCTTCTCAGCAGCAAGTTTGTTATTTGCCGACTTAGACAAATCGGCCATTTTAGCTTGATACTTCGCTTCTGCTGCAATCGAAGCCGCTTGAGACTCTTCGAGCAGTTTGGGTTGATTGAAGTACCTCGCCTCGTTCTCTGCTGCGATTGCTGCCATTGTCGCTTGATGAACTGTATCGAGTGCCGTGAGTTGCGCATTCATAAGTGAGCCAACAAGATCAATCTCGACACTGGAGCCAGTTTGCAGCAGCTCGATCTTATCGGTGATCGCTTTTCTTTCCAGTTCATACTTGGCAGATATCGCGACTTTCTCTGCCTCTGCTTGTGCGTTTATTGCACCGAAACCGAAACCTTTCGTATTGCCTGCCTGAGCAGCTTTAAGATCGGCTTCGTCCACTCTGTTCTTGTTCTTGATTTCAGCCAGAGTGTTTTCTTCGTCTTGACGTGCTTTGATGCGGTCAAGCTCCATCAGCTTTTGCTTTGCCTGAAAAGCCATGCCGCCCTTTGCTGCCAAGTCCTTGTATGCCGCGCTCTGTTTTTCAAGAGCTTGATTCAGCTCAACAGCCGCCAGCAGATTGCCTTGCTCGTTCAGCAAAGCCATTTGAGGCTCAAGCTGGCGAGTCTGTTCGTCAAGCATGAGTTGATCTTGCTTGAGTTGCTTCGTTTGCTGAAGCAGGGTAACGGTCTTCTGTGCTCTGCGCAGTCTCAGATCGTCATGAGCGGCGGCAGCGGCAGTCACTTCGATTTCCGCTTTTGCCATTTCAAGACGCGCCGCTTGATTGTTGAGTGTTGCAAGACCAGCGCCGAGTGTGTTGCCACTTGCTTCGAGCGCCTGAGCGTTCAGTTCTTCTTGCTGCGCCATCAAGTCACGATTGGATTTACCTATTGCAATGTTGCCGTCAATCGTGACGTTATTGTACTGCTTTTCCAACTCGATAGCTTTTGTCTCAGCAACGATGATCTTAGTTTTGTGCTCAAGCGCCATTGCCGCAGACTTTGTCCCTGTCGGGTCGTCCTTGGCGCTGATCGCCTCGGGAGCTGAGTTCTTCAAGAAGTTGAGCAACGCGGTGTTTGCGTTTCTCTCTTCCTGAATCATCCCCTTTTCGATGTTCATCTTCTTCTTGTGATACTCGGTCGTAGCCACAAGTGCCTGCTCGTGGTTGTCTTCGAGAATCGATCTGTTGCGTGCTGCGAGTTCCTTATATCCTGCAATCGCTTTATCTGCGTTCGCTCTTTGCAGAGCGTAAAGCGCATCGTAATACTTCCTACTGGCAGAAAGAGAATCCTGCTTGTCTTTAGGATCGTTCGACTTGTACTCTGTCTCTTTCTCCATCTCCACGTTCTGCTTCTTGAGCCGTCTCAGCTCCTCGATGTCACGAGTGACTGAAGAGATTTGCATCTTCAGAGCGGTAGAAGAATCTTGAGCGGTGGCGCCGCCTCTAGTGTCAACCACTTTCTTCATCTCGAAGTTAGGCATCTTCGCCAGTTTCGCTTCGAGATCGCGTTTCATTTCCTCTTTACGCTTCAGATCGGCAAGCTCTTTGTCAGTAAATACACCTTCGTTGAGCTTGCCATCTTTCCAGTCTGCGCCCGCTGCTCTCTGGATACGCTTGCGCTCAAGCAGCTCTTTATTCTGCTTGCGAAGATTTGACAGCACATCGTCTGCGCCTTCGAGAGCTTCGGCGTTTGCGTCTCTTGCGCTCTTGCCGAATGTGAACCATGCTGTGGCTGCGATGCCGAGCAGAGTGATGATCGTGCCTATCGGTCCACCCAGATACATCATTGCGGACTTGAGCATGGTCACTGCGCCTGTTGCGAGACGAGCGCCGATTGTTTGAGCTGCAATAGCTGCCGTGTGAAGATCAGTTGCGACCGTAGACGCACCTTGAGCCAGCGCATTTGCCGCTGTTGCCTTAGCTAGATTCGCTTCGATTGCGAGTTGTGCTGCTTCAGCGACAACAAGCTTCTTGGCTGCGAGTCCTCTTTCAGTTATCGCAGACCCAGCGATACGTTCGGCAGTAGAGTGCTCTATTACCGCTATCTTTAGCTGTTGCTCAAGCCCGTTCTGTTGTACCGCGAGAGGCACGAGCTGATTGATCAGTGCTTTCTTGGCGAGTCCCGCTGCTATGGACTGCTCGTTGATCGCAACTAATGCCAGTTCCGCTTTCGCCGCATTGTTGACGTGAGTGGTAAGAGAGCGACGGAGATTCACCTCTTGCTGCTTCACAAGATTAAGCCCGGAGGACTGAGTGAGACTGCGCCCCTCGAAAAACAACTCGGACTCCCATTTTGCAATGATAGCCTGTTTCTGCGTGATTAGCTGCTGAGTCTCTGCGATTGTTGCAGCACGAGTCGCCTGTTTTGCAACGATACTAGCCTGCTGATTAGCTAGACCGATCGCCGTTGCATCATTGGACGCCATCTTAGCTACGATCAGCGCTCTCTCTGCTTCGAGTGAGCCACGAACCGCTGTGAGAGAAGCAACTTCAGCCGCAGCCTCTGCGAGCTTTGCCGATACTTTGGCATAACTTGCGGTGGCGGCAGCTTCGGTACTGGATGCAGACTGAAGCTCCAGAACTATACCCGCTCTCTCTGCTGCGTTTTCTGCCACTCTCGCTTGCTGATATGCGACAGCAGCGGCAGTTTTTGTTGCCTCTGCTTTTGCTGCCTGTGCTGCGATGCCTAAATCTTGGACAGCAAGAGCGCGGCGACTATTTTCAATCGCCATGCCTTCGAGAGAGACGATGTTTGACGCTTTTTGTGCTAACGTTGCAGCGTAAACCGTAAGTCTGAACCCGATGTAGATTTCCACGAGCGCCTTTATAGCGCCAGCATGATCGTAGATGAAAGTTGCACTCGATATCAAACCGTTTGCGAAAGCTTTCAAAAACTCTGCTGCCTCTTTCGCGCCCTTTATGAACTCGTCACTGAATTTGATCGACTGTAATCCACTACTGTCTTTCGCGATTGTGAAAGTGGCTTTCTGGATTTCCACGAGCTTTTGCTTAACTGCATCGAAAACAGGTTCGAAAGCTTTGCCCGATAACTGCAAAGCAATATCTTTTGTGTTCGAGAGCAGACCCGCCCATGTTTTCTGTGCCTCGATGCCCGCTACTCTGAAGCCAGACAGACGACCCATGAGCATGTCGAAAAGACCTGTTGCATTGCCCTTCAGCGCCGTAACGTCTTCGTTTCTCAGACCAAGAACCTGAGCGATACGAGAGTTTCGAGTGATGTTGCCTGTGAGCATGGAGCGCGTTTCTTCTGCTATCTGATCGAATGATAATCCGATAGCACCCGCAGCTTGTACCATCGCAAGCGTGTAGTCCATGACCTGCTGCTTATTGAAGCCAGCAGACATGGCGACAGGCAGGGTAACTTGATAAGCGAAAATGAGCTGATCAAGTGTCGCGATGGTCTGAAAGTTGGCGACCTTCAGTTGCTCGATTACAGCGGCGGATTCGTTTTGCGCCGCCTTTAGCGCCGTCTGTGCGGAGAGCGCTTTCTTCGTGATTGTGTCCTGATACTGCCCACTGACTAGATACGCAGCGGCGATGCCAAGAGTTGCGGTTTCTATCTTACCCAGATAGTCGAGCACTCCCAGAGATGCTGCTTTAATTGCTTGAAGTGCGGTTGCGATGCCGTATACGCCCACGGCGGTACCCGCCAAATGCGTAAGCGCAGACTGCAAATAGGCTACATGCTTGCCCACAGTCTGCGCACTATTGGAGATATCGTCCATGGAACGAGTAACGACTCTAGCGCCGGACTTCGCCGCACTGCCGTCGATTCCGACTCTAAGGAATGTTTCCTGTCCCATTGCGTCACCTATTTTTTAAGTTTGGCGTATTGTATGTCCAAATAAACTGAATCTAGCTGTTGAATGATCTGAAGATAATCCTCCCTATCATCTGGCTCAGAGACAAAGTTCTCGTTGAGCCAATTTATTACCGTCGGATAAGGTATCGATAACGGCCCTGCTTGTGTCCACTGCCTTGAACCTGTCAGAGTTTGAAATGCTTGCCAGTACGGAAGAGCGTCTTCGCTCGGTATTGGACGATTAAGCAGAGCGGCAGGAGTTTCCCCACCGCTCTGCTCCATTTCAAGTAGCCCTTTTAGGCGACTTCCCCAAGTGTTGTTCCAGTTCAGGCAGTCGGTTAGTTTTTTACGATGTCTTCCTTCACAGCTTCAAGAAACTGTGTGAAGTCGTTGGCCTGTTTCCTCACGTCGAGAAACATTTCTTCGAGCTTCAAGAAGAACTCAACGCGGTTCTTGTAGTTGTCCTCGATGATCGTGCCGTCCTCGCAAAGAATGCCGGGGATGTAGACAGGCGCTTCGATGGTACTCTTCTCTTTGTCGAGGACATCCATATCGAGGATGACCGTCTCGGAGAAGACTTCGACCAGGATGCGAGTTGCGACATCGTCGTCCATCTTGCCAACGGCAAGCAGACGGCTATGCGGCTTCATGCGAGCTTCGATCAGCTTCGTGTAACGCTTGTTAGCGCCACCCGCTCTTGCTACACGGCAGCGGAAATCGCCGTAGTCGAGAATTACGCCGGTTGTGGTTTCGATAGTCGGATCGGTTTTGAACATCTGAAAAGGATTTGCCATTGTTGTACCCTCGCTTGATTCATTATAGTTGTTGTCCCTCACTTAAAAAAAAGGGGCGGTGAAGAGTCTCAGCACATGCCTTACTCACACGATGGAGGGGTTATCGCTCCGCCCAAACTGTTGTCGATGATTAGGTGACCTTGTCGATCTGGAACGACTGACCGCCGAAGATGCTGGCTGCCGAAGTCGGGTTGGCTTCGATCTGAAATGTCGCCATGACATCCTGATTGGGTCCGCCTGCAACGATGGTCGGGTTCATGATTGTTGCGTTACCCATGGTGAAGATGTAGCCAGCACCAGTGAGGTCCGTTGCCCTGAAGCTGATCATCGCGCCTGTCTCTGCGATGAATTCGTCATAGAGCGCGAAAGTCTTGAAGTAGACTTCCATCGTGCCGGAGACTTCGAGAAGCCCTTTGCCGAAACCTGCTGCGGCTGTGGAGCCCATGCCGTACTGCTGGCGAGCGCCCTGCTGCTGCCACTTCAGGTCGATCTTTTGCAAAATGCCGTCGAGAGGCGCTGCGCCGCGATAGATCGTACCGAAACCGTTGACAGTATCGATAACGGTCCCTGTTCCTGCGGCAATCTGTGCGCCTGTCGAACCGTCAACGATAGCTTTGACCTGATCTTTGCACAAGAACGAAAGATCACCCGAGAAGAAGCCACCCAGGGATGCGGAGATACCGCCGCCCGTGCAGACGGAACCCGGATAAGCGAAGAACATATTCGACGCGAGCTGCTTCTGAAACCAGAAGCTGTTGATGTTTGTGCCGTTGACGCACTTCTGTCCCGTGAACGTCACGGAGTTACCAGCGGCTGCAACTACCGGAGGTGCCGGCAATGTGGTGATCGTACCTGCAACAACTGTGAGTACCTGATAGTACCCGTTGTTCGCTGCGTTTCCTGCCAACCAGCCAGTGACGCGAATCCAGTCCCCTGCGTGAACGTTGCCTGTGACGAACCCTGAACCGCTGTCAGTAAATCCGGATGCGGTAGCGGCGACGGTGACTTTTGCGGCGAAGTTGACCGCCGTGTCAGCAACACCCATGATGGAAGCGCAGAAAAGGTCGAACGGAGTAGCAGTCGAGAGACTGAACTTCAGATCGCCTTTGGCTTCTACTTTGGTTGTCACTGCGCCGGATGCCTGACCAGTCGGGTTAATCTCGCCCGGCCGCGCTCTTGTTTTGCTGCTAGTGAAGTTCTCAGATTCGATGCGCATCTGATTGAACGCGACTGCCGGCTTAACACCCCATGCTGCTTCGAGGGCGTATGCCAGCAGAATGTCGTTTGTTGCTACTGCTGCGTTAACACCTGTGGTAGGCATCGTTGAACTCTCCTTTATTCTTTAGATTTGACTACTCGTGTTTACTCTTCGCCGTTCTTCTTCTTGTTGTGGTTCGCAGCAGGAAGCTCAGGAAGCTTCTCTTCTTCGAGTTTCGTGATAACGATCTTGTCGTGAGCTTCGAGCACACCCAGCTCAAAGGCAGACGCTTCGGAGACATCTTCCCCCGCCTGTCTCAACTCCCCGTCAACAACTGCATTCTCTTTCAATATCGACTTCTGCATTTCTGACACCTCCTGGTTAGATGATTTCGTTTCGAATAAAGGCGATGATACAGTTAACCTGAAACCACCCCTCCGCGTCTGTGCCTATCTCTTTGATAACGGGTATTCTGAACAGTAACCCGTTGACACTTCCTTTCCACTTCAAGAAGATCGCGGCAGCTTCTTCTGCTCTGCGCATTGCAGGAGCGTGACCGATGTCAGTGTTCGTGAAAACCTGTATCGTGAGCAATCCTGTGAAGCGACAATCGTTCTGCTCGGAGCCGATGCTGATCTGAGCGTCACCTTCAGGAGTTGTGTCCTTGATGTTCACTCTCACCCACTCTGCGTTGCCAGTTCTTTCAGGTGGGTCAAAAGCAAGATTCGGATACTGAGCGGGACATCTATCCGCCCAGAGCGTCTTGAAGCGGTGTATCATTTCAGTTTCTGCTGTCAGTGCGCTCATAAGTTATCCATATATACTTGTATGTTGTTAAGTGCGCCTGCGACCATACCCGTTGGAGCCTGTTGAGAATGTCCGTCTTCGAGCTTTTCGATATACGGTACGTTGTTGTAGACCCAGATAAACGGAAACTTTGGCACAGCGATTGTCATTGTCGTTGCGTCAAAGATCAGTCTGTGTTTGCCGCGTTCCCCTATCGGCTTAGTCGGACAGTTGCGTCCTATGAATACAGCCCAGTTTGCTCTCGCCCAGCCAGTGTCAACGGGTGTACCCTTAGGATTCTCCGGACATCCTGCGACAACGTATTGATGCAATCTGAAGGCAATTCTTCCGCACAGTCTCGCGTGTGTCTCAGGAGTAACGACTTCGGAGAAGTGCTTTAAATCGAGTTGGAACTTTTTCAGATCAGCGAGCATGATTTAATCCCTTATCTGAAGATTGTGAATTATGTCTACTCCGCCAGGTGAAGTCGGTTTGTTCTTTACGATCTGACTGATTGCGCCGTCGATAACGAGAAGATCGCCCTTCTTGGGGCGAATTGCAAGACCTGAAGCAGCGAGAATGATCTTTCTATCCCCTGCTTGAATCAGTGTGCCGTCAATCTCTTTTGTCTCGTATTCCTCAATGATGCCTTTTCCGTCTAGCGAAAGCACAACATCCGCGGCTCTTTCGCCCGCTTCGCTGTTATACTCGCCTTTGGTGACTCGCCTCACTGTCATTGTCATGCCGTACTTCTTAATCAGTCGAAGTGCGGAAGCGGCACGTTGCTCGTAGAAGCCCATTAGTCACTCCCGTTGTTATCGTGCATTCCGACAGAAAGATTCTCGATTGGACTACGATCTTCTATTCCACCAGCGTATATGTTGAGGCCCTGTCTTTCAGTGGCCTTTGTTTTCAAAGTTAAGGTTAAATCTCGATAGTCTTTGGCTCTCGAAGTGTATTGTTCAGTCAGTGGGCCGATCTTGATCGACTGTGCCTGAGTCGCGAAGTAAATCGCAATGGAACTAGCGATTTGAGCAGCAGCAGCGTAAATATTAGGGTTCTCTGTCAGCGCCCACGTTATCTCTTCGTCCTGAGCTAAAGGCGCTTCTGCCTGAGTATCCCCGACAAGAAATCGAACTGCGTCTTTGCTACTTGCGCTAGGGTTACCAGAATATGTCCACGCCATTGTCAACTCCTTGCTTAAAAAGAGACGCGGCGAGTAACCGCGTCTCTGTCATGAATAAATGCTGCTGTCGATGTTACGGCTTGTAGTCGCCCGCGACCGTCTTGCGAGAAACTTGAACAAGCCCCAGGCTCGGGATGCTTGCTGCAACGTAAAGAAAAACGGGAGTCACATCGTCAATGATCTGAAGTGTGAATTTGCCAGTCGCCAGTGTCGTAACTCTGAAAGCTTTCTTCGCAGTCAGAATTCCGAGAACGGTGCCGGATGCCGCTTTCGCCGTTACGGCGCCGAAGGGGTCAACGGCAGTAACGCCTACGCCGTTGACGGTATCGCTGAGATACACGTCGAGAGTGTGGACGCCGGGGATAACAATGCCGTCCTTATTGCAAACGGAAATCTCGACCTCGGTTCCGAACTGAGTTGCGTTCTGTGCAATGCTGAAGGACAGCTCACACGGAATTTCAAGTCCGTTCAGAAAGAGAGAGTCGTAGGCGTGTTTGCCGCGATTGCGCTTGACTAAACCAGTGAGTCTTCCCATATCTTAAATCACCTCCTCAATTTATTTTGTTCTGCCGCCGCGCTTCGCGGGTTTTGCTGCGGGAGCTGCTTCGACTTTCTCGACTACGACGGACGCCTTCTTTGCTTTCTTAGCGCGGGGTGCCCTCGGAGCCCGAGGAGTCGTTTCCTTCTTCTCTTTCTTCGTAGCAGCGCCTTCTTCACGCGCTTCGGTTTCTTCTTCGTTAGGAGCACCGAACCATTCGACTCTGCCCGCATCATGCAGAGCACGTCTGTTTGCTAAGGGCCATTCGGACACGAGTTCAGCGGAAAGAACAGCGCCTCGAATAAACGAAGTACCCGCACCTTTAAACGGGTGTAACACTCTCCCTCCATATTCACCATTGTATTGCCGCATGTTAAGTCACCTCCTTTGAGGTATAGCGGACCCCCGAAGAGGTCCGCTATTTTAGTGAGTCTAGCTCACGGTGCCGGAGAAGAAGTAGCCCATGTCGGCGGCGACCAGCTTCAGTTCGATGGACAACTGGTTCTCGACGCGCTCGGACTCGATGTTCTCCATCCGGAAACGCTTGGTCGTGATGCCCATGTTGTTCAGACCAGTCAGGCCGGCCCAGGTCATGGTGTAGCCAGCGGTCGGCTGGAGCAGCGACGGGGTTTTCACGCTGTAGCAGAGCAGAGCGCATTTCGGCGCTACGAACTGCATGACAGGGTTTACTACCGTCTCGTCGCTGGCGGTGAAGATAGCCTGCGAGATGTAGTAGTTGTCAACCTCGAAGTACGCCGCCAACATGGCGGTGGTGATCGAAGCGGCGTTCGAGTAGGCAAATTTCGCCTGGATAAGCGGGTGCTTCTTGAGCGCTTCGTGGGTGAAGATGTCCACGACCAGAGTGTTGGGGCGATAGCCCGTGCTGCCGAGAATCTTGAGACGGGCACGCTTGACATCATCGTTCGGGTCGGACGCTACTTCATCGTCCCACTGGCCGAAGTTGACACCGCCGACATCATCGGTGCCCCAGACGCCCGTTTTCATGAACTCGTCCATGAACAGACGCTCGCGACGAATGAGCAGAGTGTTCATGCAGAAGGTAGCTGCATCGCGGAACGGGTCGATTCCGGCATCGCTGTTCGCGACCGTATCGTCATCCACGTCTTTGTGGAAGGCCCACTTCTCGCAGTAGTACCCGTCGGTGCCGAGCTTGTACCCGCCACCAGCGGATTCGGTACCAGGCGCACGGCGTTTCGCTTCGTCGCGAAAGAAGGCACCCTTCTCGTACTTCCAGTATTTGCCGGACTGCTTGCTGACAGGGATGCAAGGGAACACCTTGTCGGCGATGAAGTTGGATGCGTCCTGCACATAGGCGACGGAAACGTTTGTCAACGCTGCGTCGATATGCACATCACTAGGGGTCGGTTGCGGCATGTTTAAATCCTCCGTTAAATTGTTTTGACGTTGTTTATCTAGTGAAAAGTTAAAGGTTACGGAATTGTTGCACCCTGAGCGAAGCCGATGGAAACGGTTGCCAGTTCTCCGGCAGCGCCACCCTTGATTACGGTACCGAGGCCGACTTTGGCTGCCGCTACGGTGATGCCGGAGCCGTCAGCAGCGGTTTCCCAGATTGCACCTGCGGCAAGACCGCCGGCTCCGATAACGAGCTTGGTGATGCCGATGCACATCATTTCGCAGGGTGCGCCTGCCAGAGGCTTGTCCTGAAGCACGCCGAAGATGTTCTCCCCGGCAGCGGTTGCGATGTTGAGAGTTTCGTCCGCGGTGACCTTCAAGCAGCGATACTGCTTTGCGGAAAGATCGGCGGCGGCTTTAAGAGTGCCGACTTTAAAGAGCGGTTGTTCAGTTGCCATTTTTGTTCTTCCTCCTCGTTTCGGTTTTATGTGACTGTTGCAGGTTGAGAGTTACTTGCTCTTGCGAGTCTCGGCCAGGTGCTGATTGCGCAGGTCGTGATCCGTGTCGTAGACTTTGGTGAACGCCTGAGCTTCGCTGAGTTCCGGGCAGGTCTTGCGCAGCTCGGAGGCTTTCTGAACGATCATGTCGTAAGCAGATGCTCCGCCTTTGCCTTCTTCTTTGCCGAGTTCCGTGAACAGGCCGCCAGTGCGAATCTTCGTGTCTGCGCCTTTCAGCACGTCGAAGACTTTGACAGCCAGGGCGCTGTCGTGTTTCGCGATGTCCTTGAGCAGAGTGCCGATTTCGTCGGATTTGCCTATTGCGCCAACTTCGACAGCTTTGGCAACGTACTCGCGAGTAAGACCTTCGTCTTTCATCTTCGCGATGTCCTCAGCCTGCTTCTTGATGTCCTGCTCCTGAGTTTCGAGCTGCTTGCGCACAGCTTCGGGGAGGGCCGACTTGTCGATGCCGTCGGCTTCTTTCTTCACAGCGCCGCAGGTGGGGCACTTGTCGCCCGCTTTCGGAGCGGCTTTCAGGGTGACGATCTCCGCTTCAAGTGCGGATTTCTCCGACTTCAGCGTGGCGACAGTTGCCTCAGTTTCTTCCAATTTCTTCTTCAGCTCTGCGGGCATTTCTGCTCCTCCTTGTTTTGCGATTGGGGTTATTGCTGCTTTGAATTCATCGACACTCTGTTGAATCATGGATGCTTTGTCGGTTACGTCACTATCGTTCATGATAGAGGAGATGGAGTCTTCGAGCGTGTAAACCAGAGTCCACACTTTGCTCTTAATCTCCTGGTTGCTAATGATCTGATCGAAGGTCATGGCGTCTTTCAGGATAGTACCCGCGGCGCCGTCGAACCACTCTTTCAGTGCGATTTCTTTCGCTTCACCGCCGAACTCTTTACCCAGGGCGACGATGGATTGCTTTCCTTTGTCTTTCTTGATCTTCAGCAGCAGAACATGCGCTTCAGGGTTGTCGCCCTTGCCAACGAACGAGATTTCATCGAGAACAACGTCACTGAGTTTGTGAGTCGCCTTACCTTTAGTCCGCATTAAATCGCCTCCCTGTTTCCGTTGCCACCGATGCTGAACATCGAAAGCTCGCCTTTTTCAATCTTCTCAAGCAGAGTCTCGTCCGTGATTTTGAAACCGACGAACCAGCCCTGCTTCTTCAAATCGATGCCGAGTGCTTCTTGTACCGCCTTCGAAAAGACAAGCGACTCGACAAGCTCTGCTCCGCCTTTGAAGACATGACTCTCTCCGCCGACTCGACAATCGCACACAAACTGGTGAGCGGTCTTCTCGACTTGAGCGATGTCCCAAGTGTCGCCTGAGTGGTCTACAACCGTTGTCGCATCGCTCTCGGTAACGTATGCCCACCCATACGCGACTTTGTGAACTTTGTCAACCTTAGAAAATTCCCCTTTAAAAATTACCTGAGCTATTGCCATGGCTGTCACATTCTCCTTAGGTTATTGTTTCTCCGAATCTACCAATCACTAAAACGCATCTACAGTTGATCAAGTTTACATTTCTGTCGCCTGGGCCTCTCACGAGTCCAAAAGGTGTAAGAAACAACGAGCCTATTTTGACTCCGTACGGGTTCATGCCTGGGATTGCAGCGTGTGTCGCTCTGAGCTTATCGTCATGAGTGACTATCCAGAACATCCGATCTTCTTCGTCGTCCAGATACCCCGCATCCCTAGCTTGCTCCCACATTTCAAGCTGCCCGTTGTTAATGGCATTCAGTGCTTCAGTGCGAGCTACATCTTTGGCTCTTTTGTTCAGCAGACTTTGAAAGTATCGCTCAACCATCGAGTCGATTTGAGCATCGGTCAGATGTCCTTCTTTCATGTGACGATTTACAACCGAGCGCTCTATTGCGCTGAGACGCCTATCGCCAGGAGCTTTGAACCCGAGAGTGCGTTGCTCTTCGAGCTGTCTTCTGAAGTTGAAAACAGCCTGAGCAGAGTTCGGAGTCAAACCGATTAGCTGTCTGACTTCTTGAACTTGCTTGACTGGATTTCTTCCGTCGGCTATCGAGCGTTCCATGATCGCTCTCACGCCCGCTTTGCTGCTTGCTGTCAGATTCGATATCATATCTGCGCCTTCTCGACGCATGATGTTGACAGCTCTCTCGTTCAGCAGATTGAAACTTAGTGCCTTTTGCAGAGCTTCTGGTAGATTCGACAGCGCGGTAGCTGCACCGATGCCAAACACTCTGATCATCTCGTCATTCAGAACGTAGGCATTATTCGACATGCCGATTCCGAAGAAAAGATTCTCAAGATCATCGATGTGCGTTGCCGCTATTGCTGCTTCGATGTCACCCACGGCAAGAGCTGCTTCCAGAGCTACTGAGTCAACGAGATTCAATCTAAGCTCGTCTATCGCAGCTAAGAAAGCAGCTTTCATTTTTGACGTGTTTCCATCAGCGGCAGCGAGAATTGCCGCTATTGCTGCTTCGCGCTTCGTCATTAGCTGTTACCGTCTGACTCAACAAGCGGAAGTTCCAACATGACCCTGCTTTTATCGTTAAGATCATCGCTCGGAAGAAGAGCACCGCAGAGAAGCAGTTTGGACACGGCGTCGGCAAACTTCGTGATGTCCGCTTTCTCGATGTCGCCAGGAACAAGCTTCGGCCAAAACTCAGGCGGAACGCTATTGAGCTTCATGAGTTGCGGCACTGCGTCTCTGTTGAACACTGCCGCGATGTCGTTCAGCCATGCACCGAGACTGGCTGCAAACATATCGGTTTTATCGCTCGACAGTGCGAAGGAGCCGACTTTACTCTGACCCAGAAAGATGAAGTCGGCAAGCACGGTCATGGCTATGCGCTTGTCGTATCTGTCAACAATCTGGCTAGTGTCGAACTGTCTTGCTCCACCCGAGTTCAGCAACTCAAGCTTATACATCAGGTTCTTGTCCGAGTCGTAGACAAGCGGGAACACGATACCCTCTTGAGTGTCGCGACGAATGCTAGTTACCATCTGTCTGATAACAGCGAGAGTCGCTTTTTCTTCTGGCGATGCGTTAGGCGAGAGCATACTAGCCGGAACGTGAGCAACGGGAAGACCCGCCAAGTCGCGTTCGATGCCTATGCCCTCGATTTCTTCAATGCGCTTCTTGAAGTGCCACGGACGATACGAGTTTCTGAGAATGCTGCGCCCTTGCGGGTTATTCTTGTAACTCACGGTCCTGAAAAGCAGGAGCTTCGATACGGGAATGGTGACTTTCTGACCGAACGGAGGCAACTGCTCTAAGCTCTCAACGTCACCATCAGCGTCACGATTCCAACCCCATACCGTCTCTTGTGCTCGCAAGGGCAGTTTCCTCCAGCCCACGCGACCGTCTTTGTACTTGCTATAGAAGCTTTTGTTCGTTGTTTCGACTCCTGCGCGTATCTTGTAGACTTTCTCAAGAGGCGCAAAGCCGTAAGTGAGCATGGACAGAATCTCGCTGATCGTATCTTCCCACGAGTGTTCCATATCATCTTTGCACTCAGCGAGAAAGTTAGCTTCAGCTACAGCGCGAGGGTCTGCGCTGGCAGGTTCTGCTTTCCACTTCACGTTGCGAAGCAGCTTGTCGATAACGAAGAGAATTGCGCCAATCGTAGGATCGTTGTCGCGCATTTCTCCGAAAGTCTTGAGTCCTTTTATGCCAGAAAGTTGACGAAGAAACTCCTCATTGATCTGACCGCCGAACTCACGAAGACCTGTTGAGCCAACCTCTGAGAGATTGGCTTTAGATTTTCTTACGGGAGTTGTCCGCATCGATTACTCCTCCAGCTTGAGCGTGAAATCGACTGCGGCTGCGGCAGCGTTGTTGTTAGTGATCGTCACGAGATAGTTTTTGCCGGGCTGTAGAACCCAGCATCCGGAAAGCGGAACGTTGTTTGCGACCGCTTGAACGGTGAGAGCTTCGAGTGTCGCAACTGCGCCGCCGTTGACCACCACTGCGCCAGTGATAGCTTTAACAGTTGCTCTCGATGCGGTCGAGAGTCCCCTGATCTTACTTTTCGGAACAATGACAGTTCCGGCAGCAGCGAACGAGGCATCTTCTACGAGCGCGAGAGTCACGGTGATCTTGTCACACGAGAAGACGGGTGATTTCAGAGTTATCGCTCCGCCAGCAGGCACAGAAATCTGAATTGCTCCGACTGCTGCGGGTGCGACTGTCAAACTTCCATTAATCATGAATTCTTTTTTCAATGTAATCTCCTGTTGGTTGTGAGATTTGTGAATCTACTACGGGGTTTTGGTTTTGAACCTGGTGAACCAGCCGAAGATCGCCATGCCCACTGCGGCTGCGAGATTAGTCCAGTCGCCTGTGTTCATGGTACCCTGAACTGCGTTGAGGACAGGCTGTGCTGCGGTGCCTGCTGCGACGGCTACGCCGACAAGAGTTGCTGCTGTGCTCGAACTTACCATTTTGATTTCCTCCTCCTGTTGATGTGGTGCTACTTCGTCATTTCTTTATAAATTCGAACGAGATTGTTATAGCGCCTGTGGCAGTCGTCCGGATGTTCTCTGCCGTACTTCGTTTGCGTCAACTTGAATTGAAGCACGTCTTCAGCGGTTATGGGTCGCCCTAACCCTTTGTAGTATGCACGAGCGCCGTTGCCCTGTGAACCGTACTGATTCACGTAATCGGCTCCGGCTAACATTGCCGAAACGTTCGCAATCTGAATGCCGTGATCGATGTCGAAGTTGATCGCCTTGTTCAGACAGTAGGACAACTGCTCGCTGTCATACTTCGCGATAATGTCGGCGTGAGCAGCGAGACGTGCGGCAAGAGGCTTCACGTCAATCGTCTGCTTCACGATGCCTGTGATTTCAGCTTCGGTGAAACCGCACTCTCTCAGACACTTCAACGCCTGATCGTTGTTCTGCGTATCGAACTGAGAAATGCCGAAGCTGTATCCGGACTTTCCGGAGCGCACACCGTCAGCATCGCTAAATCTGTGAACGTACTTCAGATTGTCGCTCAGTTCGTTTGCTAGAATGATTCTCCGAAAGATTTCGTTCAGTGTCGCCATTTTCTTTCTCCTGATTTTTCTCGATAGCATCGCGCAGCGTACGGCACGCAACATGAGGTGTGTTGTCGCACATGACTTTGACATTTTCCTTCCAACAGTAAGCATTTATGAAGTCGCACAAACTGAGCCTCCTAACATCCAGCGAAAGCGCAAGGTTTCTCCAGATCGCCGCCAATCTGCGGCGCAACGATAACAGGTCCTCTTTGTCTTCTCAATCGAACGCGCTTCAGATACATGGACATCGGGTCGATCTGATCGTCATGCTCGCCGTTAGGAAACACAAGACACTCTTCCTCGAAGTCTACTAGCCAAGGCGGCGGACAATCTTTATCGTCGGGTATGTAGACTTTGCCAGATTCGATCAGCGTCGATTCGTTCTCCATTCTCAGCACTTTACTTTGTGAGCCTGGGTCGTCTCCGATAATCGGAAACTTCGTGCGCTCCTTCAAGCACTGTATCAGCGAGGTACCCGACGATTTGTCCTCGATGATTACTTCGTGGGGACACCACTCTTCGCAAAGAGCGATTGCCATGCGTTCGAGTTCGGGGAAAAGAACCTTTTTACGCCACACAAATAGGAGATAGTATCCCCGCGAAGTCTCGGCCCACACCTGACAAACAGAGAAGTCGTTCAGCTCTTTGTCTTTCTGTGCGGTATCAAATACAAGAGAGAGACGCATTATCTCTTCTTGAGAAGGCGGTTTTACATATCGCTGAAACGCTTTGATCGGAACAATTCCCCCATCACGAGGGGAAGGACGCTGTTGCAACTGTCCTGCTGCTGCATAGGCACCGAGAGCTACTTTGAGCCTAGCCACCTCGTCAACTCCGAAGCGCTCTTTCCAAAGAAGTTCACCTTCTTCAGTTCTAGGATCAACCCACCCGCCGAAAGATCGACTCTTGGTACCTATCTCATACTCTGCGGGAAGAACCAAATGATAATACTCTCCGGTACCGTACTTCTTCAAAATATGTCCCGAAAGATCGTTCGAGTGCGTTCTTTGCTGAATGACCACGAGAGCGCCTGTCTTCGGGTCATTGAAACGAGACTGCATAACTTCGTCAAACCATGAGTTCGTGGAATTTCGAGTTACATCCGACTCGGTTTCTTTAACGTTGTTGGGGTCGTCAATTACGATGATGTCGCCGCCCTCGCCCGTTGTCATACCATCGACGGAGGTCGAGATGCGGTAGCCGCCTTCTTTGTTGTCGAAACGAATCTTTGTGTTCTGGTCAGAGGTAAGCGTAAATTTGTCTTTCCAGCGTGCTTTATACACGGGGCTGTCAATTACCCGTCGAGCTTTCACTCCGTCGCGTATAGACAATCCTGAAGCGTAGGAACTGTATAAGAATTGTAGTGCGGGCTTCTTCAACCACGCCCACGGGCATAATCCCACGGAAATGCTGATCGATTTCATGTGACGAGGCGGAATGTTGATCAGAATTCGCTTGATGTCGCCATTAACGACCGCTTCCATGTGCTCGCATATTGCGTCGATGTGCCACCCATGAACGTACGGATGCGGGTCGATATACGGCCAGAGCTGTCGAACGAACTCGGCTAGAGAACGCTCCGCGAGGACTTTATTGATCTTGTCCACGGGGG